>Ga0364919_10206_pt1 | contig 25509 bp, 21 predicted proteins | sample SorcelJu500001C7_2_FD_206953 | JGI IMG/M metagenome (GOLD analysis project Ga0364919, IMG submission 206953) | Enriched cells from Trout Bog Lake Hypolimnion, Wisconsin, USA - BchlTB.June20.5000.01.C7 | ecosystem: Environmental > Aquatic > Freshwater > Lake > Hypolimnion/Profundal zone | place... | reverse complement strand
ATCTCAATATCCTTTACTGCATCGGCGAACTTATAACGCTTCTTTACCAAATCGCCGTAACCCATCTCGTCCATATACCTGGCCACAAGATGCGCGACCGCTTTAAGAACCGTGGTCTCGTCATATTCTGCAGGCGAAGATGCTATAAGATTTAACAATTCGTCGCTCGTCTTCGGCAGATCGCCGACCGCAACAAAATCTTCATCCTGAATGCTTGCGGCATTATCGGCCACAGTTGCCTCATTAAATCCCTTCCCGCTTGGATGGGATTTTATATTCGACGGGATATTCAGATCATACCTGGTCATGGCAAATTCCGTAATACGGCTCCATGGATCCTCGATCCCTGCCAACTTTTGCATGGTGCCATAATGAAGTGTTTGGTCTATATATCTGGTTATGAGGTCGAATAAGATGATCCAGCGTTCAGGGCCTGCAACGCCGGGAGGCAGGCTTGTATCGAAGATCGACAATCTGATGTTTTCGGCATACGGATCGGTTCCCAGGAATTCGGTGAACGTCCTTAAGCTGCGCAGTATATGCATGCCTTCGTCAAGCCGTTTCAGCACATCTTCTATTAAGACCGATCCTTTCATGCCTTTACCTGCGAATAATCTGAGTGCATCTATCGCATTAAATATACTTTCGAGGACCATCTTTTTCCTGTCAAGCAGGGTTAAGGTCGTATCCTGGAGGGCTTGTTGTCTTAGCCAAATCGGCATAAAAATTTCCAGGAAGGTTTCGAAAGCCATCAGGCCGTAAGAAAATTCTTTTATATGGCCTAAGGCTATGACGTCAAGCCCCGGAGCTTCTCCTCTTAGCACTGCCAGGGCCCCTGACTCAGGATGATAAAATTGACTGGATGGGAACCTTTTCGAAGGGATCGGTACCCTGCTATTATAATTCTCCATACGTAATGAGATAAGTCGCTGCAAATCAGGATATCGCCCTAACGCATATCCGGCCAGGTCGACATCAAAATTTTTAATGACCCACGACTCTTCAGTGACTATATCGGATGGGATGTAATTGGAATGTAAAAATTCGTGGAACCTTTCGAGGAGAAGCCACCTGGCCGTCATCAGCCAGTCTTCTTTGCTAAGATCCGAGCCTGCATCTTCCCAATCTATTATAAGCTCTTGTATGAATCTTGAATCAAAGAGAACCCAAACCTGGCCGTTCCCGGGATCGACCACTTTGCAGGCATTAGTCGGAAGGTTTTTGGAAAGGCCTATATGTATCACACCGTCAGGAGGAGGTTTTTGGGTTTCGATCAGAGTCCTTATATCCCGGGGTAATAACCCGGAGTAGGCATCGTTAAGCATCCCGTAAAATCCGGCCAATAGCCTATCTGAAGCGCCTGACCCGTCTATGGCAAAAGGCTTATCGGCGCCGCGCCTGAAGTCCGCCGTAAGCTTGTCCCATCTACCTTTATCCAGCCGGTTCTCGATCAAAGTTAAGGCCTCCGTATCCGGGGGCACAGGCTTGCCAGTGCCGGAAGATTTTATCGCTCCCCCGTTCGGCGCAGGAGATTTACGGGTGGGATACTGCTCTTCGTATCTGGCCTTATATGTGCTTACCAGCTCTGCGAAATGCACCGGATCGATGCCCGCCAATTCCATATTTTTGATGATGCCTTCGCCCTGGTCCTCGACCAGATGCGTTACAAACCCGGGAGTATTGTCGATGACGGGTTTTTCGAGGAGGGCGATCAATCTGCGCGCACCTTCTATTCGTTCCTGCAATTCTTTCTCGCGGTCTCTTTGGCGCCTTTCTTCGACAACCCTTCGGAGATCTTCCGTCAATCCGTACATCTCGATCATCAGTTCGACGTCCGGCACCTTTATATCCAATCTCCGGGCTATATCGTAGAGATCCCCTCTTGATCCTTCCAACAATCTTAAGACATCTTCTTTTGAAGGCATGAGCTCGCGCCCGATCGATACACCGTTCGGGGCACGGAACCTTTTTACATGCGAAGGAATTTCTTCGCCATCGATTTTAAAATAGCGCAGGAACCTCTTGCCCCCGATATCCTCATCCTTTACAGGGAGATAAAAATAATTTCCGCGCCTTTTTAGCTTCATGTAATCAAAATAGGGCGACTGATAATCGCCAAGCTCTTTTCTTAGCCATGCGATAAGTTCATCCGCATCCTTAAAATTGAGGGATATGCCTCTGCATATCACATCGTTCGCGTATAAAAATTCGACGTTATCGCGGAAATCGTTTGCGATATGAGATGCATCTTCATGGCTATCTGCGAGGGGATCAAAACTGTTGGTAGGCCTGAGAGTCGAGGTTTCCTTTTTTAGAAATATTTCTTCTGCCATCACGATACCGGAATTGGTGGCAAGAAATGCAGCTACGAGGACAAGAGATATCGTCCTTTTAAGAGTAATGATAGCTCTTGTCCTGATATTTTGTTCCGGGTATTTTGGGTGGAATAATATTAGCATCAGATTTTCGGGTTAGGTTATATGCACTATCTTTCTATTAATTTAACCATTTTTAATAGTCTACCATATAAAACAATCAATGCAAGCATAAATATCATGCTTTTTTAATGCCTAACAAAATAACACAAGAATGGGGTCAGACCCCGAATTTGGGGTCTGACCCCATTACTGTTAGGCTACAAGCTTCGCGATTTCTGTTTCCAGATCTTTTGCCGCGACTTCTTTGACTTCACCGGTCTTGCGGAGTTTTATTTCGATCATACCCTTTTTGGCATTCCTCTCTCCTACGATTATCTTAATGGGAATGCCTATAAGGTCGGCGTCTTTAAATTTCACTCCAGCAGATTCGTTCCTATCATCGAAGAGCACATCATACCCGCACTTAACAAGACGGGCGTAAACATCTTCGGCGATATCCTTGACCTTTTTACTATCAATATTCAACGCGATAATAACTATGCTATATGGAGCGATCCCTTGGGGCCAGACGATACCGTCCTTATCGTTTGAGGTCTCTATGACGCTGGCTATTATCCGGTTGACGCCTATACCGTAACAGCCCATGATACACGGCTTGGTCGAGCCGTCCTTATCCAGGAACTTTGCGCCGAGGGATTCCGAGTATTTGGTCCCGAGCTTAAATGTGTGGCCTATCTCTATCGTCTGCTTGATGTCTATAGCGCCGCCGCACGACGGACATTTATCGTCTTTTGAAATCATCCGGAAGTCGCCGAATTCCTTCGTCTCAAAATCGCGGTCGATATTCACATTAACGAGGTGCGCGTCTTTCTTATTGGCGCCGGTAACAAAATTCACCATATCCTTTACGCTGTTATCCGCGACGATACGCACATCCGTTAAACCGACCGGCCCGGAAAATCCGACCGGGGCGAGCGTAACTTTCACGATCGTCTTCTCGTCGGCAAGTTCCAACGAGGAGCATTTCAGATAATTCTTCAATTTCACTTCGTTGGCGTCATAGTCGCCGCGCACAAGCAAAACGACCGATTTATCATCGGCCTTAAAGATGAGCGTCTTCACAAGCTTTGAGGACTCGGCCTTTAATAGCTCCGCTACTTTCTCTATCGTAGTGACACCGGGCGTTTCAACCTCGGCGATCGGTAATTTTTTTTCCTGACCCTTGACCCTTGCCCCTTGCCCCCTCACTACCGCTATCTGAGTGCTCGCGGCATACTTACATTTCTGGCAGACGACGATACGATCCTCGCCGGCTTCAGAAGGCACCATGAATTCATGCGAAACATTACCGCCCATGATGCCCGTATCGGCCTCGACCGGGATATACGGTAGGCCCGAGCGTTCAAATATCCTGCAATAGGCGCCATACATCTTCTGGTAGCTCTTGTCCAGGCCCTCGTTATCAGCGTCGAAGCTATAGGCGTCTTTCATTATAAATTCGGAGGTCCGCATGATGCCAAATCGCGGCCTGGGCTCATCGCGGAACTTTGTCTGGATCTGGTAAAAGGTGAGCGGCAGTTCTTTATAGGACTTAACATTATTGGCGACGAGATCGGTAATGATCTCTTCATGTGTAGGCCCAAGGACGAGCTCCTTGCCGTGCCGGTCTTTAAACTTGATCAGAACGGGCCCCAGCACATCGTACCGGCCGGTCGTCTTCCAGAGCTCGGGAGGTTGTATGGCAGGTAACAGCACTTCCTGGGCGCCGGCAGCGTCCATCTCTTCTTTTATTATCTTTTTTACCTTATCCAGGACGCGTACGCCAAGAGGAAGGTACGAATATGCCCCCGCCATCAGTTTACGGATATATCCGCCGCGGATCATAAGTTTGTGGCTTATTACTTCCGCATCCTGCGGGTCTTCTTTTAGTGTGGGTATCAATGCTTGTGTCCAGCGCATTAGCGATCTCCTTATATCGTAAATTTCAAATGTCAAAATCCAAATACTACCAAATAAATTCAAATATCAAATTTCAAATATTACCAAATAAACCCAAATATCAAAGCCCAAACTGCGTTTGGATTTTGTGCTTTGGATTTATTTTGTAGTATTTGTAATATTTGGATTTTGGATTTGACTTGCAGCATTGTATCTTCTTACAGCGTCCTCAAAAGTCCGATTATCTCTTTGATAAAGTCCTTCTCCAAAACCCTCTTGACGATCTTTCCCTCCACAAACAACGCCCCTGAACCCTTGCCGGCGGCGATGCCGATATCGGCTTCCCTTGCCTCGCCAGGGCCGTTCACTTCGCAACCCATGACTGCGATCGTAACGGGTCGTACAGCGTAGTGCGTACAGCGTACAGCGTTAAGCCGCGTTTCCAATTCATTTACGATATTACACAAATCAACCTGGCAACGGCCGCATGTGGGACATGAGATTATTTCCGGGCCGAAATGGCGGACGCCTGCGGCAGCCAATATACTTTTTGCCGTAGCAACTTCCGCTTCCGGTTCGGCTGTCAGCGAGACCCTTATCGTATCACCGATACCGTCCATTAGAAGAGAGCCGATACCCATGGATGATCTTACTACACCTTCATCATGCGGACCGGATGCGGTCACTCCGAGGTGGAGCGGATAATTGCATAGTTTGGATATACGCCTGTAAGCATCCACGGTCGTAGATACCCCGGATGCCTTAAGGGAAAGGATAATATTATGGAAGCGCAGCTTCTCGAAGAGCCTGATATATGCCAGGGTTGCCCCGACAAGACACCCGGCATCAGAGTCCCCGGGGTTCTTAGAAACAGAGCCTGAATTTACACCGATCCTTATGGGAATCCGCGCGCGTTTTGCCGCACGGACAACAGATTCGATATCTTCGGGGTTTTTTACGTTACCGGGATTTAATCGGATCTTGTCGGCGCCGCTCTTTATCGACTCCAAGGCCAGGCGGTGGTCAAAATGTATATCCGCAACAATAGGTATAGCAATAGAGCCTTTGATGCGGCGGATCGCCTGCGCGTCTTCCGGATCCTTGACTGCAACGCGTATTATCTCGCACCCGCACCGTTCAAGCCTTTTTATCTGAGCTACAGTGGCTTTGACATCGGCGGTTCTCGTCTTCGTCATGGACTGGATGGAGATGGGCGCGCCGCCGCCTATCGTGACGCTGCCTATCTTAACTTGCCGTGTTTTTCTACGCATAATCATTCGTTTTGTAATAGCCTGTCCAAAAAACAGCGATATCTTCTTCGAGCGAGGCCAAAATTATTATTCTCGACTATGCTCGAACAATAATTTTGGCCGAGTCGAGAAGCCCTACTTCTTAAACAACCCGGAAACCTTATCGGCAATGCCGAACTTCATGATGTCATTATAGAAGATGAAGACGGTAAGCAGGATAAGAAATGTTATGCCGACATTCGCCACCGCCTCCTGCGCCTTTAGCGAAAGCGGCTTCCCGCGAAGTTTCTCCAGTAGAAGAAATAAGATATGGCCACCATCGAGTATCGGGAGCGGCAGGAGGTTAAAGATGGCCAGAGATGCGCTCAATATACCCATCAGGTGAAAAATGTAAATGAACCCGAGCTTCGCGGCCTGACCCGTGATCATAAATATACCGATGGGCCCTGTCATCGATTCCTTTACGGAGAGCTGGCCTATGATCATCGACCATAGCGCCTTGTAAGTTATGGATGTGAGCTGGATAAGCTTGCGGCCACCCATCCACAGGGATTCCAGAAAGCCGTACCTGACACTCTCTATCGATTGGGACGGGGATATCCCCACGAGAGCGATGCGCGAATGCCTGCCGAAGATATCCTTCGTTTCGCGGACGACCGGATCTAATTCGATATCGAGGGGCTTACCCGCGCGTTCCAGAGATAGTACCATGCGAGCCTTGGCGTGATTATGTATCATCTCCGTCATATCTTCCCAGTATTTTACCCTGACACCGTCAACCGCCTTGATCCTATCTCCTACGAGTATCCCGCTTTTTTGCGCGGGGTAATCCTTTAACAGCCCACCTACTTCGGTCGTCATAGTAGGGCTGCCGAACATGAATATAACCGAAAATATGAGAAAGGCGAGAATATAATTAAGTGCCGGGCCGGCAAAGATTATATTGAACCGATTCAGGATGCCCTGCGACAGGAACTCCCACGGCTCGTGCTTCAATTCCTCACTGGGATCGTCTCCCGCCATCTTTATATAGCCGCCCAGCGGTATAAGAGATATGAGATATTCCGTATCCCCTCTTTTAATACCTACCAGCTTCGGACCGAATCCGAAAGAAAATTTTTCGACCCTGACACCGGCTCTCTTTGCCGCTATAAAATGGCCAAACTCATGCACGAGCACCAGTATACTCAATACTGCCAGAAATGATATCAACGATAGCACAAGACCCTCGCTTCCTCTTTTGCCCACGCTTCTGCTTTAAATATATCGGCTAAGGCAGGCGCTTTACACAAGCACCGTTTTTGCCGAGACAGCACTTTTCCGATGATCTCAGGGATTTTCGAAAATCGTATGCGCCCATCAAGGTATTGCCGGACGCTTTCCTCGTCGGCGGCATTAAGGATTGCCGGCGATACGCCGCCCGATCTCATCGCCTGCCTGGCGAGCCCAAGGCACGGGAATTTCCTATTGTCCGGCCGTTCAAATGAAAGATGCCGGAGCCTGTAAAAATCGACGCTCTTAACGGCCGATGGCTGCCTTTCGGGATAAGTAAGCGCATATTGAATAGGAAGGCGCATGTCGGGGTTGCTCATCTCGCCCAGAACAGATCCATCCACAAACTCCACCATGGAATGCATAACCGCTTCGGGATGGATCACCACATCGATCATTTTTTCGTTTACATTAAAAAGGTGACATGCCTCGATTATCTCCAGCCCCTTGTTCATCATCGTCGCCGAGTCGACCGATATCTTCTTTCCCATACTCCATTTCGGGTGTCTCAGAATGAAATCACGGCTCAGGCGGTCGAACTTAGTTTTAGGGATCGACCGGAGCGGGCCGCCGCTTGCCGTAAGCAATATCCGCGAGGGTCTTGCGCGAGCGCCGTGAAGGCACTGGAATATAGCGCTATGCTCGCTGTCGATCGGGATTATCGTGACGCCATGCCGCCTGGCCAGCGGCATCAAGATCCCGCCGGCGCTGACGAGCGATTCCTTATTGGCTAGCGCAACTTCCTTTTTATGGGTGATCGCCGAGACCAGAGGGGCCAGGCATGCCGTTCCGCTTATGGCGAATACGACCATGTCGATATCGGGCCGTTTGACGATCTCCAGCAGGCCATCCGGTCCGAAAAGCACTTTGGTTTTAGACGGCACAGCTCTTCGCGCCTCGATAAGGCGCGTCTGGCTTCCTATCGACACCACGCTTGGACGAAACCGCCTGGATTGTTCGGCAAGAAGCTTTATATTAGAATCGGCGGCAAGGGCAACTACCCTGTAACGGCCATCCAGAGCCCGTATCACATCGAGGGTATTTACTCCTATGGATCCTGTAGAGCCAAGGATGGCAATATTTTTCATATAAGTCATAAAAAATCAACCGATGATTACAGTGATTATGTTTTTTATATCTTCATCAATACCATTACGTAAAAACAGAATATAGGCGTGGTAAATAAAAGGCTGTCCACAAGATCCAGGAATCCTCCGAAACCGGAGAGGTTTGTCCCGGAATCCTTGACGCCGCAATCACGCTTCAGGAGAGATTCGGCAAGGTCTCCCATCTGCCCGAGCACTCCGATCAAGGCCCCGAGAATAAAGAGATGCTGGTACGAAAACGCCGGTAAATAAGCCTTACTTAAAATGGCGCTTGCCATGCTGAAGACCAGGCCGCCTATCGTGCCCTCGATGGTCTTTTTAGGGCTTATTCGCGGGATAAGGCTATGCTTCCCGAAAGCGTTTCCGATAAAATATGCCCCCACATCCCCCATCTTTGTCACCAGGACCAGGAATATCACCAGCATTGTCCCGTTAGGTAAAAATTTTAGCTTAATGGAGAAAGATAGGAACCACGCGATATACAGAAGCCCGAAGAGCGTAGCCGCGATGCTCGTCATGGCCTGGGAATTATCGCGCCTGGTCATCTGCAAGACAAATGTAAAAAGGCAGGCTATAACGATAAAGAACGGCTCGAGCGCAAAATATCCTTCGCCGCCCATCTGCAGGTGTATTATGACGGGCACAAGCATGCCGATCGTTATGCCGAAAGTCTTATAAACGAATATCCCTTTTTTTTCGACGATACCGTAAAACTCCTTCAGCGAAAACCCGATGAGCCCCGATACAAATATCGAGAATACCCAATTCGGAAAGAAGTAGATGCTAAGCCCGAAAAGAGCCGATATGATGATACTGTTGAATATCCGTTTTGTTAGCGAAAGGCTATCCACCATAGCGTCGAATCCTATCCTGGTATTCCTTCACCGCCTTTTCAAACTCCGCTCCATCGAAATCCGGCCACAGGGTCTGGGTTATATAAAATTCCGCGTATGATAACTGCCACAGAAGAAAATTAGATATGCGCATCTCCCCCGAAGTGCGGATCATAAGATCCGGGTCCGGCAGGCCCTTTGTATACAGATACTCCGAAAATCGCTCTTCGTTTATCTCGTCAGGCCTGACAGCGCCCGACGCCACATCGCGCAAAACGGCCCTGCAGGCATCCACGATCTCGGTCCTGCCGCCATAATTGAGCGCAAGGTTGAGAACCAGCCCGGAATTGCCGCTTGTTTCGGCTATAAGCCGGGAGAGCTTTTCCTGTATACGTTCAGGAAGCCCTCCTATTCTACCTATGACAGAAAGCCTTACATTATCACGCTTTAACTTATCGGCTTTCTTATCTATGTATTCTTCCATCAATGTAAAAAGCGCATCCACCTCGGCCTTGGGCCGCTTCCAATTCTCGGTCGAGAATGTATACAAAGTAAGGATCTTAACCCCTAAAGAGCCGGCAGAGCTCATCACCTTCTCGATCGATGCGATACCTTCACGGTGTCCGACTATCCTGGGAAGACCGCGCGATTTTGCCCACCGGCCGTTACCGTCCATGATTATGGCGACGTGCTGTGGAACAATTTTAGGATCATTCATAAACTTTAAATTCCAAAATCCAAATAAATTACAAATACTACAAAATAAATCAAAAATCCAAAATCAAAACGTAGTTTGAATTTTGGGCTTTGAATTTATTTTGTAGTATTTGAGCTTTGACATTTGAATTTACGACTTAGGATTCCTAAAAGTACTGTTAATTAATATTTCGGAAAGGTCTGTTTTCTGTCGGAGCCTACCGAGATGAGCACTATCTTCGTATTCAGTATATACTGAATGCGCTTCAGATAATTCTTCGCATTTTTGGGGAGCTTCGAGTAAGTGGTTATACCTGTGGTATCGGCCTTCCAGCCGGGCAATTCTTCATAGACAGGTTCCGCGCCGGCCTGGGCCTGCATATCGGCCGGAAAATGCTTATGGACGCCGCCGTTATATTTATAAGAGATGCATATCTTTATCGTCTCGAGGTCATCCAGGACATCGAGCTTGGTGATCACTATCTCATCGATGCCGTTTACCATGACGGCATGGCCGACAACTACGCTATCGAACCACCCGCAGCGTCTGGGCCTTCCTGTGGTAGCGCCGAATTCCTTACCCTTCTGCCGGATCCTTTCCATAAGATCCGGGCCGAATTCAGTAGGAAACGGTCCTTCCCCGACCCGGGTGGTGTATGCCTTTACGACGCCTATCACCTTATCTATCTTATTGGGACCGACGCCGGTACCGGTAGAAGCCCCGCCTGCGGTGGAATTGGAAGATGTCACAAACGGGTAAGTGCCGTGATCGACATCGAGCAGGGTCCCTTGAGCGCCTTCGAACAGAATCTTTTTTCGCTTCTTTATGGCGCCGTTCAAAAGCACCGTCGTATTGCAGATATATTTTTTGATGCGCTCGCCGTATCCCAAATACTCCTTATATAATGCGTCAAATCCGAACCCCTCGACGCCGTATATCTTCGAAAATATGGCGTTCTTCTCATCGAGATTCGACTGTAATTTCTGCCGAAGGACATCCCGGTTCAGAAGATCCACGGCCCTTATGCCATTCCTGGCGACCTTATCAGCGTAACATGGACCGATACCCTTTTTAGTAGTGCCGATCCTTCCTTTTTTTTCCTCTTTTATCCCATCCAGCTTCCAGTGATACGGCAATATGATATGCGCCTCTTCGCTGACAAATAGCCTGCCGTCAACATCAATACCGCGACTTTGAAGCATTTTTATCTCTTCCAGGAGCGCCTTAGGGTCTACGACCACGCCATTACCGATAACGCACATTTTGCCTTTATGCAATATGCCGGACGGGATGAGGTGCAGGATGAACCGGTCTTTTCCTATGACAACAGTATGGCCGGCATTATTACCGCCCTGGTAACGGGCGATCATATCCACTTTTCGGGAGTAGACATCGATGACCTTACCTTTGCCTTCATCCCCCCACTGCGCACCTATAATTACTATGTTTGACATTTCGACTCTTTATCTCCTCGGGGGTTGCGGGGGTGGCTGCGGCACCCGTGAGGCCTGTGCCGTCGGCGGAGGCTGAGGGGCGGGCGGAGGTGCCTGGTAACGCGGCGGCTGAGGAGCCGGCACCACAGCTTGAGGCGGCCGCGTTACCCGTTGCAGCGCCTGGGTTTGCCGTATAGTTTCTAATTGCTGATTGATCCTGTCCACATTTATCTTCGTGGCCATCTGATTGATATTGCCCCAGATCTTGATTAGGGTTTCCTTGTCGAGGTCTTCCAGCTTTACCATTTGCCCTTGCTTTTCGAAGGTTATCACGGCTTTACCATCCGGGCCTTTAGTCATCTTTAACTGCGGTATATAGCCGAGTATCTCATCCTCGGATTCAAGATCTTCTCTGATATCCTTGATGAGCTCTTCCTTGGTCATTTTACCCGCGCCCGGCGTGACCGTTCTTTCACCGCCGCCGGCGCTCGATGCCGCCTGACCGGGGGCCCGTGGAACCATTTGCTTCGGCAAAGCAGGCATAGAGGCGGGAGCTACGGCAGGTTTTTTAGTGGCAGCTTCCTTACCTTTGAATTTTTTCATGAGCTTCGGTATGAGTCCCTCCGGCTCCTGGGCAAATGACGCTGATGCGAATGCCAGACATGCAAATATTACCGCAAGCTTAAGTCCTATTCTCTTCATGATTATCTCCTATGGTATCATGGTAAATATCTTACGCGCTATCTCCGGATATTTACCGATGAAACTCAGTTCATCTTCTGTAAGCGGCTGCTGGGTGTGGACATTTGCATATCGTACCAGATCGAGTATCTTCGTCGCTTCCTTCTCGTCCTTGAATTTTATCTCCAGTTTTTCATACACATTCCTGAAACCTTTAATGCCTGAGTACTCGCCGGCCACGATCTGCCTCCCGGTCTCGATGATCTCCGGCTCGCCGCGTCCAAGTTCCTCAAAATCGTAAAGTTCGTAATTACGGCGGTCTTTAAGCGCACCATCGGCATGTATGCCCGAAGAATGCGAAAATGCATTTGCGCCCACACCCGGCTGCGTTATGGGGATAGGCACTCCGAATGCGTACGATGCGTACTTAGCTATCCTCCAGGCCATCGAGAGCTTTATACGCTCGTCGATATGATATTTACCGGCCATGCCGCTCGAGAATTTCAGCGCAAGAATTACGCTTACGAGGTCGCAGTTGCCGGCGCGCTCGCCGATGCCATTGACCGTCGTATTGATATACGCATCCTGCCCCGCATCTATCGCCGCCTTGGCTCCCGCTACAGAACAGGCGACGACCATGCCGAGGTCATTATGGCAGTGTATCTCCATCGGTATCTTGACTTCCCGGGCTATCATTTTAACCCTGTCGTAGATGGTAAATGGGTCGTCGTAGCCGAGCGTATCACAATACCGTAATCTGTCGGCACCGGCCTTCTTGGCCGCCCTGGCAAATTTTATAAGGTAATCGAGATCGGTTCGGGAGGCATCCTCGGCATTCACACCGAGGGTCTTTATCCCGTGCTTACGTGCGACGTGCACTGCCGCGACCATCTCATTTATTACTTCATCTTTAGAGAATTTACCCATGAACTTATTGCGTATCATCTGCTCGGAAGTCGAGATCGAAAGATTAAGATGTTCGACCTTTGTATTTTTAACGGTCTTCTCGACGTCATCTTTTATCGCGCGGATCCATCCGCTCAATATGATGGGCTGAAGCACGCCCATCTTCACGAGCTCCATATTGGCATTAAGATAGTTAGTCTCATGCTTAGTCGTAGGGAAACCGAACTCGGACTGGTGAACGCCCATCTCATTCAAGTACAGATTGATCATCGTCTTCTGCAGCTTCGCAAGACCGAGCTTCGAAGTCTGTACGCCGTCCCTGTTTGTCACATCGATAAAGTATATCTTGTTAGATTTTGCCATTTTATTTATCCTTGTAGTTTCTTAAAGCCTCACCAGCCTGGCTTCCTTTATGTTTTTCGATTTTCTTATCTCCTCCAGCACATTCTGAGGAACTTCGCAATCCACGTTCAATACCGTGATCGCGTTTCCGCCTTTTGCCTCGCGGCCGAACGACATGCCTGCTATATTGACCCTGGCATTGCCCAATATCGTGCCTATCTGACCGATTATCCCCGGGACGTCATTATTAAATATGACCAGCATATAGCCTTCGGGCACACAGTCGACGTAGAATTCGTTTATTTTGACGATCCTGGGATCGACCTTTGTAAAGAGTGTGCCCATGATCATATTCTCGGACTTCTCGGTCTCCACCTCGACGCATATAAGGCTGGCAAAATCCTGAACCTCGGCCGTCTTCGTCTCTACTATATTGATGCCCCGCTCCTTGGCTATGACGAGCGCATTGACGAAATTTACCGACTCCTGCAGTATGGGGGTCAACATCCCTTTCATGAGAGATACGGTAAACGGCGTCAGGTCATATTTAAGGATATCACCGACATATCTTACCTTAACGCGCTTTATGTGGCCCTCGCAGAGCTGAGCGTGCATAGCGCCGATATTTTCGGCCAGCTTCAGATAAGGATCGATGACTTTACATATCTCGGGATCCAGGCATGGCACATTTACCGCATTCTTAATGCCGCGGCCGAGAAGGGCATCTCTTACGGTATTGGCGACATCGATGGCGACATTCACCTGGGCCTCTTCGGTAGATGCCCCGAGATGCGGTGTCAGGACCACCTTATCCAGCTTCAAAAGCTTTGAATTTTTAGGGGGCTCTTCCTCGTAAACATCGAATGCAGCGCCGGCGACCTTACCGGATTCTATCGCGCGGGCGAGCGCCTCCTCATCGATGATGCCTCCCCGCGCGCAGTTGATCATGCGCACATTCTTCTTCATCATACCAAGCTCCTTGTCGGATATCATATGCCTGGTCTCATCGGTAAGGGGCGTGTGGACGGTGATATAATCCGACTCTTTATACAGGGTTTTGAGATCCACGCTCTCTACACCTATATCTTTTGCTTTATCGACCGACAGGTATGGGTCATACGCTAAAACGCGCATCCCGAATGCAAGGGCGCGTTTCGCCACCTCGGTTCCTATACGGCCGAGACCCACGATACCCAGCGCCTTACCATAAAGCTCGACGCCCATAAATTTCTTACGCTCCCACTCGCCCTTACGCATGGAGAGGTCTGCCGCCGGGATATTCCTCGACAAAGCCATCATCATCGAAAATGCATGCTCTGCGGTCGACATCGTATTGCCGCCGGGGGTATTGACGACTATAATGCCTTTTTTCGAGGCGGCCGGCACATCGACATTATCCAGGCCCACCCCCGCGCGCCCGATGATCTTTAATTTATCGGCCGCATTGATGATATCCTTAGTGACCTTGGTGCCGCTTCGCACGACAAGGGCATCGTAATCTTTAATAACGCTCTTCAGCTCATCGGGTGTAAGTTTTGTATTTACATCGACCTTGAACTCTTTTTCCTTCGTAAGGATGTCGACCGCCTCCTTTGAGAGCGAGTCGCTTATCAGTACTTTGAACGACATGTATATCCCCCTTCTTCAATTATCCTAAAATCTTCTGCGCGACGCCGACACCGCTTCCTATATTGAACTTATAACCGAGTTTCATCAGGGCCTGCTCAAGCGCCTTGATAGACTCGATCGTGTGTTCCTCGTCAATGCCGCCCATGTGAGCGGCCCTGAATATCCTGCCTTTTAAGCTCTCCTGCCCGCCGGCGAATGTAACGCCGTAGTCCGTCTTCAGGAGCTTTATGATCGCATCCGCATCGATACCGGCCGGTGAGCATGCGCCGGTAACCGCATCGGACGGCGACTTGGAAAATATCTCAAGCCCCATCGCCTTGACCGCTTCGCGGAACGCCTTTGCCTGCCTTTTATGGGAGGCGATGACGTTATCGACACCCTTAGTATTGATCGTCTCGAGGGCCTTTTTCAATCCGATCACAAGTGTTATCGCCGAGGTAAACGGCGTATCATTATCCATCCACGCTTTTTTGTATTTTTTGAAATTGAAATAGAATTTGGGAAGCTTTGAGGTTTCAGTAGCCTTCATCGCCTTCTGGCTTACCGAGCAGAACGCTAATCCCGGGGGGATCATGAGCCCCTTCTGGGAACCGCAAACGGCGATATCGACGCCCCACGCGTCGTTTTCGAAAGTATCGGCGCCGAGCCCGCTTATCGTATCGACTACAAAAAGCGCGTCAGTCTTACAAACTATCTCGCCGATGGCCTTGATATCGAAGACCGTCGCGGTCGATGTCTCGCAAAGTGTCGTATAAACACCCTTCACGCCTGGATTATTTTTCAGGGCCTCTTTTACGACCTCCGGCTTCGGGGCATGCCCCCATTCAACATCGATATTTATAACCTCGACACAATATGCCTTAGCGATATCGGCGAATCTCTCACCGAACTTACCGCCTCGCACGACTATGATCTTGTCGCCCGGGGACAGCACATTGATTATGGATGCCTCCATAGCGCCGGTGCCGCTGGAGGTAAACGTATAGACATCGTTAGCGGTTTTAAATATCTTCTTAAGGCCTTCGGTAGCATCCTTAAATATCGCCTGATATTCTTTAGTCCTGTGATGTATTATGGGCTTGGCCATCTCCAGGCGTATGTCTTCAGGTACCGGCGTCGGACCGGGCGTCATCAGATACTTCTTGATCATGTCGCATCTCCTTGTTCGTTGTTCGTTCATCGTTAATCGTAAATCGTTAATCGTAAAAATACGATAAACGATGGACGATAAACGATAAACGAAACTACTTCTTCTTGGCAATATTTTTTATCACTTCGTCTACGATCCCATACCCCTTCGCCTCTTCGGGAGACATGAAATAGTCGCGATCACTGTCTTTTTTTATCTTTTCGATCGGCTGCTTTGTATGGAACGCCAGGATCTCTTCCAGCTTAGACCTGAGCCTCATGATCTCCTGCGCCTGTATATTTATGTCGGCAGCAGCCCCTTCCACGCCTCCCCACGGCTGATGGATCATGATGCGCGCATGCGGAAGCGCAAACCTCTTACCGGGTGATCCTGCGGCAAGCAGCACAGCCCCCATGCTGGAGGCCTGCCCTACACAATAAGTGCTGACTGCCGGTTTAACAAATTGCATCGTGTCGTATATCGCCAGCCCGCTGGTCACCGATCCGCCCGGGGTATTGATATAAACTTCGATATCCTTATCCGGATCTTCCATCTGTAAAAACAGGAGCTGTGCTATGATCAGGTTCGAAACCACATCATCTATGGGGGTGCCGATAAATATTATCCTGTCCTTCAGGAGTCGTGAATATATATCGTATGCCCTCTCGCCCTTGCCTGTCGTCTCTATTACCATCGGTACCAGCATGCTCATGGGATCCTCCTTGATCACATTCAACTCTTCTCTGTTATCACCGCGCTTTTTAACAGGAACGCGATCGTCTTCTCTTCCCTCGCCTTATCGAGAAGGCTATCGACCATATTCTCTTTTTCGTAATGCTTTTTTACCTCTTCCATGGTGATGTTGGCCTGGGCGGCGATAGATTTATACGCGTTTTCGAGGTCTATCTCTGAGGCTTCGATATTCTCGGCCTTCGATATTTCATCCAGTATAAAAAGAAGCCGCACCTGGCGCACCGCGTCGTCTTTACACTTTGCGCGGAACTCATCGTTCTTCTTATCGAGATCCTGACGCTTAAATCCTTTTTCCTCAAGCCGCCGCAAGGAATTCTCTACCATAAAATCCGTCTGGCGCTTTATGAAACTTGCGGGAACCGCGAACACATTATCGTCCATGAGTTTACCGAGAAGCTGATTCTCGACCTCGACTTCGGCGCTCGATCTCATGCGGGCCTCCAGCTCTTTAGCAATATCCTCTTTTAAAACCGCCATGTTGTCTTTACCGAGATCTTTGGCGAATTCATCATCGAGGTTCGGGAGCTGCCGGACCTTTATCTCTTTTACCGCGATATGATAGGTGGCGCTTTTACCGGCAAGCGCCTTGTCCGGGTATTTTTCGGGGAGTATCGACTCCACATCCTTCTCCTCGAGCTTTTTCATCCCGACCATCTTTTCTCCCAGGCCCGGGATGAACGAATCTTTCTCGACCACGAGCCATATATTTTCACGCTTTTTATGAAACGGCTTTCCGTCAACCGAGCAGTCAAGATCCGCTACCACATAATCGCCCATCTCGATCGGCCGGTCGTCGGAGGCAACATACTTCGCATGCACCCCCCGCAGGCTTTCCAGCGTCTTTTCGATATCCTCGACGCCCACCTCTACTTTTTTACGCTCAAGTTTCAGGGACAAGTAATTTTTAAGTTTAAACTCAGGCCTGGTATCGAAGAGCGCCTTAAAAGATAGCGGCTTGCCCTGCTCGAAATTTACATCCGATATGGACGGCATACCGACAGGCGCGAGCTTATGCTCTTCGATAGCTTTCCGGTAGGCCTCGGGTATAAGCCGTTTCAGGACTTCCTGGTGGGCGTCTTTGGCATAGTGTTTTTTTACGAGGTCCTTCGGCGCCTTCCCGATCCTGAAACCGGGTATGTTGACCACCTTGGCCAGTTCATCGTAGATCTCTTCGAATGCCTTATCGATATCATCTTTCGAGACCTCTATATCAAGGCACGCAGCGCACTCTTCCAGTTTTTTTGCTTTCGACTTCGTCATGGCATCCTTTTTTGGAAATTGAAACGTGTATTATATCACAATACATTCACCCACGCACCAGAAAACTACTGACCGAAGTAATGGTTTTCGGTGCGGGGTTTCGCAGAGCTTCACATTGTAAATTTTTCACCCAGATATATCTCGCGCGCCTTAGGGCTCGAGAGCAGATCATCCTTTGTGCCTGAGATCAGGATCTTTCCATCCGCCATGAGATAAGCGCGATCGGTTATGGTAAGTGTTTCGCGCACATTGTGATCGGTGAGCAGTATCCCCAAGCCCTTGGATTTCAGTTCTTTTATTATCTCCTGGCATTCTGCGACAGCGATCGGATCGATACCGCTGAAGGGCTCATCGAGAAGAATAAAGAGCGGATTCGTTACAAGCGCCCGAGTGATCTCGACCCTCCTCTTTTCACCTCCTGAGAGCGTATATGCCCTGTTCTTACGGAGATGCGCGATCTTCAGCTCGTTTAACAGCTCGTCGCAGCGGCGCTTACGCTCCCTGGGGGAAAAACTCAGCGTTTCCAGGACCGCCATGATATTCTCCTCGACGGTCAGTTTCCGAAATATCGACGGTTCCTGGGAAAGATATCCTATGCCGTACCGCGCGCGCATATGCAGCGGCATCTTTGTTATGTTTTGCCTGTCGAATACGATCTTTCCTTCATCCGGAGGTATGATGCCGGTTATCATGTAAAAAGTGGTCGTCTTACCCGCGCCGTTGGGGCCGAGAAGCCCGACGATCTCACCGCGCTTAACATTGATATCGACACCGCCGACGACTTTCCGCTTGCCGTATTCTTTTACAAGCCCTGTGGTTTCCAATAGATGCATATATTACCTACTCCCCGCCTGATACATTTTTATTATCTCCCTCAGGTTTTTTTCTGCCCAAAAAGTTCGTGTCCACGCCGCCTTCCGCGGCTATTATGATCCTGGGCTTACCCGTAAGGACGATCTTCTTTTGCGCTTCCAGATATGTCGCCTTTTGGCTGTATATCGTATTGCCTTCCTTTAATATTTTGACATTCCCCTCGGCGATGATCTCCTTTAATTTCTTTGAAGATGGATCGAGATGCAAAGTTATCATATCCGCTATGATCGTCCCGTCTTCCGTAACTACATTCACGTTCTTATTGAAATACGCTACATTGTCTTCGTAATCGAACCGGACGTCCCCATCACAGGTTATTACCGTATCCTTCTTCTTCTTTGTTTTTTCTTTTGATCCGGGCAGGGCCGCTGCCTGATCGCCCTGGCCCGGGGCGGGTTTTGCATCATCGCCAGTCAGTCCGCCGGCATTCCTGATAACAGCCTTCACGTTCTGTTTAAGACGGACATTGTTCTTTTCCTTGTTATAGATACCCGTGTCAGCGGTTATGGTAGCTTCGGCATCGTCTCCATAGGCCTTCGCCACTATGTCATCTATCCTGACTTCGGTCGCGGATATCGCCTCGGCGCATTTCCCGTTAACATCCCATTTCTTTGCGCCCTTTTCGGTGAACCCTTCGAGATTGAACGAAAGGACCTTGTGCTGCACCTGGTCCTGGCCGGGCGAGCTCGAAGCTTCCACCTTAGCCGCATCTTCGGCATTAGGTTTTAAAGGCACTTGCCTGGCGCAGCTGGGAACAAGACTCAGCACTGCCATAAGCCCCATAAAAACTAATAATATATTTTTCCTGCGCGCCATATTGTTCTATCCGGTTATTACGCGGAGCCGGGTGAGCTCTTAGTCTTCCATCGGCGATGGAACCACACCCATTGGTCAGGATATTTACGAATGTATGATTCTACCACAAGAGACCATTTTTGTGTATTAGTAACGACGTCCGCCTCCCGGTCACCGGTGTTTGCGAGATCTATCGGCTTCTCCACCATAAAGATATGTTTTGCGCCCTCGCGTATTATGAATATGGGCACGAGCGGAGAGCCGCTTATCGCGGCCAGGAGCGCGGGCCCTACCGGCGTATATGCCGGCATGCCGAAGAAATCTACGAATATCCCTTCCACCGAATCGACGTCCTGGTCGGCCAGCACACCGACAATGTGGTTATTACGCAATACCTTCAGGATGGCCTTAGGGGAACTGCCGCGGAATATAATATTGACATCATGGACCTTCCGCAGATAGTTCAGGTATTTATCATACTTTTCAAAATATAGCTTCTTACCGATCGCGACGCCGGGATAGTTTTTAAGCCTCAGATATGCCGCGAGGATCTCCCAGTTGCCAAAATGAGCCGTCAGGACGATCGTTCCTTTACCTTTCCTGAAAGACTCGTCTACTATCTCCATATTCCGCGCGGTCACGAAACGGTCGACATTTCCGGCATTTATCTTAGGGAAGTTTACCAGCTCAGCGGCATTCCTGCCCAGGTTCTCAAACGTGCGCCTCGCCAGCGCCGCTATCTCTTCCTGGGTCTTCTCACGCCCGAAAACGGTCGTCAGGTTGTCTATGGCTATACGCCTATATTTCGGAAGCAGATAATAGATCAGCCTCCCACAAAGCGCGCCTATCCATACACCTACTCTTATCGGGATAAGCCAAAAAAGAAAAGCGGCCGCGCGGCCGAAGTAGTAGAGATAGTACCTTCTTAGTTTAAATTTCATATTATTAATAGTAATGATTACACAGATTTTTAGAAGATTCCACAGATTATACTCACAAAACTTAATCTGTGTAATCTATTTTGTAATCTGTGTAATCTTGCTATAAAACTTTTTCGATTTTATCACTTGAAATAAGCCGCTGTCGCCTTCTCCCACTTACCCTGGACCTTCAGAAGGAGATCACAGACTTCACGCACGGCGCCTCTTCCACCCGGGCGCGAGGTGACATAGTGCGCGGTCTCCTTGACTTCATCCACGGCATTTGGGACGCTGACGGCCAGTCCGACCCGCTTCAATACCGGAATATCTATAAGGTCATCGCCTATGAAACAGATCTCTTCCTGGGTTACCCTGAATTTTCTCATGGCCTTCTTCAGGGCTTTCAGCTTATCGAGATAACCATGATATGTCCTGGCCACTTTGAGGTCACGCGCGCGGGCCTTTACTATCCTGGACTTCTTTGCCGTGATGATAATGCTCTTTATGCCTACGCGGTTTAAAAGAGAGATCCCGAGGCCGTCCTGGACATCGAAGAAGCGCAGCTCATCGCCGTATATGCTGTAAACGATACGGCCGTCGGTCATGACGCCGTCGATATCCAGGATAAGGACCCTGACGCGCTTTGCGCGCTCTGCGATGGCTTCCGCTGTCATACCAGCCCGGCCTTCAGAAGGTCCTGCACATCGACGAGCCCGACCGGGCGGCCAAAGCCATCCACGACCGGTATCTCATCTATCTTCTTCGACCGCAGGATATCGAATGCCTCGGCGGCCAGCTTATCCTTCTTTATGACGGTAGGATTTTTTGTCATATAACTTGCGACTTTCTTATTTATAAGATCGGGATCGCTCTCGACATGCCTCCGGAGATCTCCATCGGTGAATATGCCGACAAGCCTACCTTTTCGGTCAACGATGCTGGCGCTGCCGGAGCGCGCGCGCGTAATGGCGAAGAGCACCTTCTTCACCGGAAGATCCTCTCTCACTATAGGATTTGACGAGCCCGTGCGCATGATGTCTTCGACTTTTAAGAGAAGGCGCTTCCCCAGTATCCCGCCCGGGTGATAGAAAGCAAAATCCTTCTCCTTGAAACCCTTACGCTCCAGGAGCGCTATAGCCAGCGCATCACCCATCGCAAGCATGGCGGTGGTCGACGTGGTCGGCGCAAGACCCATGGAGCACGCTTCGCGCTTAACCGATACGTCTATATTATAATCGGCAGAGCGCGCAAGCGTCGATCTTTTGTTTCCGGCCATAGCGATAAGCTTGGCGCCGATCTTTTTTATAATAGGGAGGATCTTCACCACCTCTTCCGTCTCGCCGCTATTTGAAAGCGCGAGTATAAGGTCGTCCTTCGTAACCCGGCCGATATCGCCGTGGATGGCTTCCGCGGGATGAAGATATAGTGACGGCGTGCCGGTGGAAGAGAGCGTCGCGGATATCTTTTGCGCGATGAATCCCGGCTTACCCATCCCGGTAACTATGACCCGGCCTTTGATCTTAGCCATATCATCGATAATCGCGTTAAAATCAGCGCCTACGCGCTTTATCAGCTCCGAAAGCGCATCGCGCTCTATAGTCAGGACCTTCTTTGCGATATTCTTATACATATGGTTTTGCTGCCTTTTCGATCTTTTTTAATCTTGTGAGCATGCTCTCCAGCTCATCAAGCCGTAGCATATTCGGCCCATCGCTTAGCGCTTTATCGGGATTTTCGTGGATTTCCGCGAATATGGCATCAGCGCCGCAGGCGACGGCTGCCATCGCCAGATGCGGGATGAATTTTCTCTCCCCACCCGACTTATCTCCGAGCCCTCCGGGCATCTGAACGGAATGGGTCGCGTCGAAAATAACGGGATAGCCGAATTCCCTCATTATGAGTATCGAGCGGAAATCATTCACCAGATTATTATAACCAAAACTGACCCCCCGCTCGGTCAGGAGGATGTTGTAGTTGCCTACGGACTCTATCTTCTTTATGGCATGCCCCATATCCCACGGTGCAAGGAATTGCCCTTTTTTAATATTTACGACCTTGCCGGTCTTCGCCGCCGCAAGCATCAGATCCGTCTGGCGGGAGAGGAACGCGGGTATCTGTATAATATCCAGGACCTTTGAGGCCTCTTTTATATCCATCACGCAATGCACATCGGAAAGTATCGGGAGATCGAACTCATCTTTGACCTTCTTCAATATCGCGAGCCCCTTCTTCAAGCCCGGGCCGCGGAATGATCTGATAGAGGTGCGGTTCGCCTTGTCATAGCTGGATTTAAAGATTAACGGGATATCGAGTTTACGGGCGATGAATTTCAGCATGCGGGCATGCCTCAGGGCGAGGGCCTCAGACTCCAGCACGCATGGCCCCGCGATGAGCGCCAATGGATTATTCCCGCCTATCTTTACCTGCCCGACCCTTATCTCTTTGACCATACGATATTAAGTCCTGGACTTATTTTTTTCCCGTTCCCGTAATAAAGCATCTTCCGCGCGTTTTATATCCTCGGGCCTGTCGATGCCGATGGTATCGAACTTCGTCTCGACGGTCTTTATCTTATACCCGTTCTCGAGAACCCTCAGCTGTTCGAGCTTTTCGGCATTCTCCAGGCTTGAGTTCGGGAGATTTCTGAATGTAAAAAGAAAATCCTTAGTGAAGGCGTACATGCCTATATGTTTGTAATATACCGGCCGCTTCTTCGGATCGGCCTCGCCCGTCCTGTTATAGGGAATGGCATAACGCGAAAAGTAGATCGCGTAACCGTTCTTATCGATCACGGCCTTCACCACATTGGAATTGGTCAGCTCCGAATCGTCTTCTATTTTTTTCACCATCGTGGCCATCTGGGCGATCTTCTCGTCCTGGAGCGCGATCACGAGGCTATCTATCATTATCGGCTTCATGAGCGGCTCGTCGCCCTGGATATTGACGGCGATATCGACGTTCATGGGGTTCACGACCTCGGCCAGGCGGTCGGTGCCGGATGGCTGATCGGGGGAAGTATATACGGCCTTTCCGCCAAAACCCTTAACGACCTTCAATATCCGCTCGTCGTCACACGCCACGACCAGGTCATCGAGTGTCTTAGCATTTTTGGCGTTCTCCCATACGTGCTGTATGACGGGTTTGCCTAAAAGATTGGCGAGGACCTTACCTTCAAATCTCGTCGCGCCCCAGCGTGCGGGTATGACTCCTATTGCTTTCAATCGTCCCTCCTTAGTAAATGCGATAATAAATCCAAAATCCAAATACTAAAAATACTATAAAATAAATCCAAAATCAAAATACTACAAAATAATGTCAGAATCCAAAATCAAAACGCGGTTTGGAATTTGAGCTTTGGATTTATTTGGTAGTATTTGGATTTTGACATTTGGATTTTTCTCTAATACCCTCTTTTATGCGCTTCAGGAGTTCCGCGGGATCAACCACCGCTATGCCGATCTTTCCGACTACGATACCCGCGGCATAATTCGACAGAAATGCCGCCTGAATGGGATCAGCGCCTGCCGCGAGCGACAAAGTATAAGTAGCGATAACCGTATCGCCGGCGCCTGAGACATCGAATACTTCCTGGGCAACCGTCGAAATGCGCTTCATGGGCTTATTCTTCTGGAAGACCGCCATACCGTTCTCGCCAAGCGTTATGAGCGCGATCTTGCAGGCAAGCTTGGACAATAGCTTCTTACCGGCCTGTGATAGCGTCAACTCATCCTTTATCTCAAACCCGACCGCCCTTGATGCTTCGTGATTATTCGGAGTTATGACAGTAGCGCCCTTGTAATAATTAAAATGCTCCTCTTTGGGATCCACGGATAATATCTTATTTTTGCGCCGGGCCATAGGGACGATCCTGGCCAATAACTTCGATGTGATAACGCCCTTCCCGTAATCCTCTATTATAACGGCATCTATCTGATCGAGCATATTCTCGATATATGCTGCCATCCTGGACACGATATCGTCGTTTAAGCGCTCTATCTTCTCCCGGTCGATACGCACCACCTGCTGGTGCTGGGCCACAACGCGCGTCTTCAGTATCGTGGGCCTGGATCCATCTACAAATACACCTCCGGTTATTATACCTTTCTGCTCCAGCTCGCCCTTCAATATAGCGCCATGCTCGTCATCTCCTATGACTCCGACAAGATGGACGGTGGCGCCAAGCGATCTTAAATTATTCGCGACGTTCGACGCACCGCCCGGCATAAAGCTCTCGCGCCTTACCCATACAACAGGGACAGGCGCCTCGGGTGATATCCGCGAAACATCGCCCCATATGAACTGGTCGAGTATAAGGTCGCCGATCACAAGGACTTTTGCCTTACCGAAATCCGATATTATGCGTCCTGCGGCTAAAACATTAAATGCCTTCATAAACAAGCATTCCTTTTATTCTATATGCTCAATCACCGCGTTATAAAGAAGAGGTATCATGATCTCATGGTGCCCTATTATATTATATCCTCTGCCGCCTTTTGAGGTCGGGCGGGAAAGAATATTCTGGTACGGCCTGTACTGGTTTATCATGTCGAAATTGGCAGTCGTGAAGTCGTCGAGCTTAAAGCCAAGATTGCGCGCCACGGTCACGGCCTTAAGGAAGACCTCCGGGAGTATGACAGCCGACCCGAAGTTTATCGCTACGCCATTCTCGAGGTTGGAGATGCTGTAAATAAATGCCTTGAAATCGAGCAGCGACCCCTCGCCGATGGCTTCGCCGTTTGCCGAGGGGTGCTGATGGATGATGTCGGTGCCTATAGCGACGTGTGATGTCACCGGCACACCGAGCTCGTGGCCGGTAGCCAGGATGCTTAAATTTTTATGGGGGAGTTTATCCTTAACGATCCGCGAGCCCACCGCTTCGCCTATACCAATACCGTCATTTAACCCGCGGTTAATAGCTTCGTTTATGAATAAGGCCGTCTCCTGCGCCATGCCGAACGTGCCGTCCAGGATGCCCTCCCCTACGTCCTCGCTCGTCCTGCCGATCATGGCGATCTCCGTATCGTGTATGACGCCTGCGCCATTCAAGGCTACCGCCTTTATGACACCTCGCTTCATGAGATCGATGATCAGCGGCGAAAGGCCGCATTTTATTACGTGAGCCCCCATCATGACGATCACCATCTTCTTCTTAGCATGGGCCTTCACGATAGCATCGACAAGATTTTTGAAGTCCCGGCTCACCAGGATGCGCGGGAGGGATTCGTAGAACGATTTAAAAGACGACCCTTTTTTGGCCGGGCTGGCAAAATCAGCTATCGCCACTTTGCACTTCCTGGCATTCAGCGGTATGGTC
>Ga0364919_10205_pt1 | contig 25540 bp, 23 predicted proteins | sample SorcelJu500001C7_2_FD_206953 | JGI IMG/M metagenome (GOLD analysis project Ga0364919, IMG submission 206953) | Enriched cells from Trout Bog Lake Hypolimnion, Wisconsin, USA - BchlTB.June20.5000.01.C7 | ecosystem: Environmental > Aquatic > Freshwater > Lake > Hypolimnion/Profundal zone | place... | reverse complement strand
TTGGTTTTAAGGAAGTCGAAAGGAAAATTCTCCCGCTCGCCATAAAGCCGCTGTTCGTAGAAGGGGACTAAAGAGATTTGCAGCCAGTCGCAGTTGCCGATGGTTCTTCCGGTGTATGTCAGAGGCAGCTCAATGCGATACTGTATGCGGTCTCCGACATGTTGCTGGAAATTCTCGAAGTCGGGGTCGTCGCTGATTTTGCAGCGCGCTTCCCATGGCGAGCGCATTCTGACGTTAAGTCCGGCCGAAAAGTAGGGTGTTATGTAGATGCTGGAGAGGAATCCAAAGGCAACGTAGTCATATTGTATGGTGTATTTTAGTGTTAGAGGGGATGGAGGGGAGAATTTGGTGATTTCGCGGAAATATCCGTAGCCGAGATAAGGTGTAAGGGCGAAGTACGGGCAGCATCTCATTTGGAAAGTGTAGCCGAGGGATCCTTCAATCTGGTAGTCAGTGAGGCGTGAGCGAATTTTGCTTCCTAATCCTGTGTGGCCATCGAGGGTGCCGGTGCCGTAGAAGGCTTGGCCTCCGACGTAAAAGCAGTATCTTTTGATGTAGTCGTAGGTGAGACGGACGCCCATTGGCGTGCCGTGTTGTTTGGTGCCCCCTTTACGGGAGCGTTGGACGTAGTAGACTTCAGGGCCGAGGCTGAGGGTGCTTGGGCGGCAAAGAAAGGGTGGTGCATCTTGGCAATAACAGTAATCTTCTTGATAGCAGTCTGAAGGGGTGTATTCTGTTGAGGAGTTTGCGTAGGAGGCGCTGGTGTAGAGCATGCAAGCGGTCAGGAGATATCTCAGGCGGCAAATCATGTTATAGTTCCGTTAAAGAGGTTATATTTTCGCTGAAAAAAATGACGAAAATGACCTATGTGTTCAAGTGCGAGAACTTAACTGTCGTGGGCGTTATTGTAAATCAAAAAAAATATCGGAAAAAATTGGTTGTCACGATTCCTGCAATTCGCTATGACTATTCCTTTAATTATGGAGATAAGAATGAAGCAAATCGTTTTAAGCATGATTGCCATGGCCGCAACAATTTTATTTGTCACTGAAAGTCCTCTTTATTCACATTATGTTGTGGTTGAAGACGACGCTGAGGGCTCGCTCACGTATGCAGTTTCACCCGATGAAACTTTCGATGAAGTCATTAAACATATTAGTAGGCATCTTGCTGAATCGGGTCATGGACATTCTTATGATACCCCGAGTTCTGTCAATCTGCGCATCCTCCCGGAAAATATAGAGTTCGCCCTGCGCTTTGCAAAAAAAGCCCGAGCGGCTCCTCGCAGCTATGCTGATGGAGTCACGCTAAATGAAGGCGCTGACATTGCATACATTCTAAAAACCCTTGCTAACCAGTCGTTGCCGAAAATAAAATCGTATGAGTCGGCCTTGAAAAGGGCTGGAGATCGGATCGATCACGTCCATCCACTACAATTTTTAAAGCACATCTTTGTTAACGAAGAATTGAAAGTCGCCATAAGGAATCTGCAGGGTAGATCGTGGGTGTGGACAGACTTTCTTAAAGGATTGACGGATTCTCTGGCGGAAGAAAATGGTCGGAGCAATATCACTCCTTTTCTCAATGAGTTTGCTGTCAAAGTAAACGCTAATGTCAGTTTGCTCATCCCATTGCAACAGAGTGGTCGTTGGGATAAGTTTGTCAACACATTGATTGATACAATTCCTCGCGCTGAAGGCAGCGGGAGGTACGATCAATGAGTTGGATATATCTTGTGATAGCAGGGGTTTTCGAAGTTGGCTTTACCACGTCGTTGAAATTGACGGAGGGGTTTACGAAATTGACTCCGACGCTCTTCTTCTTTTTCTTTTCGCTGATGAGCTTTTGGTTTTTAAATAAAGCCATCGAAACTATTCCGCTCGGCATTGCTTATGCCGTCTGGACGGGAATTGGGGCAGCGGGGACAGTGTGTATTGGCGTTTATTTATTTGACGAGCAAATGAGCCTATGGAAGATGTTATTCCTCATGAACCTCGTCGCTTCCATCTTCGGCCTAAAATTCCTAACCTAAGGGAAATTCCCAAATATCGGGAAATAACATTCATTCTGCATTCATCATTAGTGGCTTGCCGTTCCAGTCGTGGTCGTGCATGTAGTATTCTAGCACGCTTAGGCCTTGTTTCCTTCCTTGCATCCACAGCTTTGCAAAGACATAGGGTTCAAAGATGAAAGGTTTCAGGTCGTTGAAGGAGAAGACGACGTCTTTAGTCGTGAGAAGGGTTTTTAGGTATTTCCTTATGGTATTATTCTTTATGGCTGACTTCTTCCATCCATACATCAACATGCCAGTGGCAACTTGTTGGCTCTGACCAATTTGTGGGACAATCGGAGTGGCCTGTTGAGTAAAGAGGGCCTTGTCGAGCCGATCTTCAGGTCTAAAAAGCAGAAGTCCGCTCGTCGCACGAGGATTGCATTCAATAGCATATATATGACCATCGGATGGTTGGATGAAGTCGAAAGCGATTTGTCCGGTATAGTTCATCTTTTTGACGAATTGTGTGATCCATTGTTGGATTACAGGGTGGTCGATAGCAGTAAATAAAATGCACTTATTGCCCCCAATGGCGTAGGTGACAGGGTAGACGCAGTGAGCGTTGACCACGCCATTATTGCAGACGGAGTACGAGCAGAATTTATTGCCTGTAATCCATTCTTGCGCAATCCATGGATTGTGTGTATCGAAAGTGATGGAAGGGGATTTCGAGGAGGATGTAACTTTCTGAATATGTTGTGAAGCTCTTGAGTGGCATGGTTTTAATGCGTAGTCTTTGAGTGGAATTTTATCTAGCTCATCCTGATTTTGAATCAGATAAGATTTGAGGATGGGAATCCCGAGTTCTTTAAGTTTTTGTTGAAAGAGCCACTTGTTTTGCAGGGTTTCATACATCTCGAAGTTCGGACAGAACACTTTACATGACTTTGGAAAGGAATCGGTGGCTTTTGAGATGCACGCGATCTCTTCGTAGACGGGGAGGATGAGGTCGATTTTTTCTTCTACGACGATGGAGCGTAATGTCTGAACGTATCCCTCAGGATTAAAGCGTGGGCTTGGCGCTTTGAAGAACTTTTTGACCGTATTGGAAAACTTGGTAATAGGGGAGTTGATAGAGTCGACGATGAAGATAGTGTTGCCTTGAGCGTGAAGTTGGCGTGCTAATTCTAGAGAGTGGAAGGAGCGTGCAAATGTGATGAGAATGCGTTTTGGCGTATCTGTAGATATCATAGCGATCCTAATTGTATAAAGTCGTTAACTTTAATCAATTTTATCTCTCTAGGCAAGAGCAAAAAAGAAAAAAATACAGAACAACACAGAAAAAGGAGAACAACGCAGAAGGTGATTTCGCCTTTTTCGCCTTTTTCCGTGTTTTTTGTGTTTTTCTGTGTTGTTCTGTGTTTTAATGGGTTTTAACATGGAGACGACAATGAACATATTATTCTGGAGTTTGTGCCTTTGTGCCACAACTTTCACGGCGCTGACCTTTGCCCAACAGATTGGAGCTAAAGGGAATCAAACAATTCTTATTTTGCTTGGGCCTCCGGGATCCGGCAAAGGAACGCAGGCTATCCGTTTGAGTAAGGAGCTTGGTATTCCACAGATATCTACTGGCGACCTTTTTAGGGAAAATATCAGCAAAAATACTCCGCTGGGACAAAAGGCTAAAGCTTACATGAACGAAGGCAAATTGGTGCCCGACGAGCTTGTGCTGGATATGCTTTTCGACAGGGTGGCACAGCCTGATGCTGCGAAAGGTTATTTATTAGATGGTTCACCGCGGACGCTTGCACAAGCCGAAGCTTTGGATAAATATTTTAAGAATGGCGTAGATTTGATCGTCCTTAATTTAGAAGTGCCTGATGGTGTTATCGTACAGCGGGCTGAAGGGCGGTTGACTTGTCAAAATTGTGGCAACGTCTACAACAAGTTTTTTTCTCCACCGAAAAAAGAAGGCGAGTGCGACAAGTGCGGCAAAGAGTTGTCGGTACGTCCTGATGACCGCGCGGAAGTTGTCAAAGAGCGTTTGAGCATCTATCATAGTCAGACGAAACCTTTGATCGATTATTACGTCAAGAAAGGATTGCTCGACAGCGTCGATGGCACACAGTCGCCCGATGAAGTGTTTGCGGCTTTGATGGAAAAGATCAAGAAACGCGCAAACTGATGTAATCTTTACGATCCCTAAGATGCTGGCGCGCTTCAAGTCTCACCAAAGGTGTTATTGGTTCTTTTTTTCAGTTCACTCCAAAGTCCCGTGGCCTGTAAGTCGTTGGATGATTGAGATCCAATATTTTCCGTCACGCAACGGTGACATAACTCTTTGATGCGACTGAGCTCTTGGATGATGTCGGGGCGGTTTGTGTTCCAGGCCAATGCCAGCGCACGCTGGGTGACGTGGATGATTTCCATTCCCTGATGTGTCAAAAGTTCGATGTTCTCATATATCTTATTAATGTCGTCTAGGCTGAGGGGATCGAAGTCGATGGTCTCGATAATTTTTTCTTGGGATTCCACTGCGTTGCACAGCTCGTTAAATTTGTCAGTAGTGTGGTGGGTAAGGATCGAAAGCTGATGCTGCACCGCTTCGACGGAGGCAATGTCTCTTAGGACGCTGAGTTGTTCGGGAGTGATTCGTACGATGAGACCGTGAAATAGAGTTTGAGGAAGGGTGATGAATAGCGGTGCCATCTTATTTTTATGTTCGTTGCCATCTTTTGTAGAACCCCAATACAGGATTTCATGCAGCTGTTCTAATGAGAGGGCTTTGCCTACAGCTTCGATATCTTTGTTGTCGGAAAGACATTTGAAAAGAATATGAAGTTTGTCTTTCCAATGGATAGGGTCATAATGCATGGATGTCAAAGGGATAAGTTCAACGAGGCGGTCGGGAGCCATCTCCCGGCACTCTTTGGTCCAGGCAGCCAGAGTCAATGTTTCTTTCATATCTACCTCGTTAGCGTAACGGCATGGACGGCATCGACACCATGGACTTTAATCTATCATATTGTCCTTTTCTGGGTCTTTAATAATGTCGATGGTGTCGATGATGTCCATTTGTCCATTGTTCTTAAATATCTGATAATGAGTGGGCATGCAACTTTTTCACTAAAGTGCTTGTGAAAAAACATGAAAGTGTCTAGACTCAATGCTTGATTTTAGGGCGTATAGCTCAGTTGGTAGAGCTCCTGTCTTACACACAGGCGGTCATAGGTTCGAGTCCTGTTGCGCCCAAGACCCTAGCAATTGGGGTCCAGTAGTTTAGCTGCATAGAATGCGGGAGTAGTTCAATTGGTTAGAGCACCGCCCTGTCACGGCGGAAGTTGCGGGTTCGAGCCCCGTCTCCCGCGCATTTTATTTATCGCAGTATCACTCATGCTGAGTATCTTAGCAGCATGCACTCATCAGTCACTAGACGAATTCAGAGAAGAGGGCGAGACTGTCAATCGCCAGCTTGTGCTCGAGCTCCAAAAGATCCGCGGCCGCGACGACCTCCTTGAGCATCAAGGCAATCTGCAATCGCTGTTCAATCAACTCGTTGACATTGTCATTCGCGCAGAAGAATTTAAGGATACGCATCCAAATGCTTCCATGCCAGAGACTAGCACCAGTACTGCAGACCAGCTCCGCATAGAGCTTAACCGTATCCTCAATATGGAAGGTGGTCGGGAAGTGTTGGAGAAATCCCAGGAAGAAGCCTTGAATCGACTTGATGCTTTTGAACGTCAGCGTCTTGCGGCATAACTTTGTCCGAAAAGCGAAATTTTAACGCGAGACACAGAGAATGACGTCACTCTCTGTGACTCTGTGTTAAAATTACGTTATTTCGAGCGTTCCCTCTGTCGATTATCAAGAAAGAACTTTACGAAAGGTAAAAAATATATTTGAATTCAATTCGAAAACCTCTAAAATTGGGACTTAGCTGCATTCAACTTTTAGAGTGGATTCAATTATGTCAAATGAAGTGACAAAAATTTCAGAACCTTCGAGCGTAACACAGGCGATCTGCCAAGTTGCTTCTGTCTGCACGCAAAACCCATCCAGACATACGCCAGTAGGTCGTTTTATGAAAAAACTATCACAGTTTTTTTCTATCAATCCCATCTTGCGCAAGCACAAACTTTTTGGTCGTATCAGTGAATTGCAAAAGACATTTGACGATATTCTTCATGATTTGGAAGTCGTCAAAAAGTCGATTGAGTTGCATGCCGATTCAAGTTTGTATATATTGATGTGTAGTGTGGTCGATCCGCTTGTCAAAGAGATGACACGGATGCAGAAGACACTCGATCTTGCTGGGACAACAACGCATCATGTCAAGTGTGTGTCGCGTTGCGTAGAATGTATTGAAAAAGCCCGTGTTTGGATTGAACTTGGATCCGAGTCGTGGGATGAGGAGAAGGTTCGTAAAGTGATTATCAAGCAGACAGTCGAAGAATTTCAGGGAAGGATTGATCGGGACATTCAGGTGATCCAGGATTATCTAAGCCATGCCGTCCAGGATTCGAGCCAGCCGGAAACAGCTAGGGTTCAGATGAAGGGCCAGCTGATGCCTACGTTGTCGCCGATTTTGCATAAATTATACAATTTAAGAGATGAGCAAAACGATCTAACCGTAGACAACTTAATCGATTGGCGTTCGGTTGCTGACGAGCAAAGGGAAGGGTTGTTCAGTGCTACGTTGCATACGATCGATACATTTTTTACTCAATAGATATATTCGCCGGCGATGTTACGTTTGTCGTGTCCATCCAGAACATGAAAGACACGTAGCTTTGATAAAGTTACTGGTGAAAGTTGGCCGATGGGAATGAAGACGACTTTTTTTCCGAAGCGACGTGCATAACTTTTGATGGCGCTACGCGGCGGTTTGGCAGCGACGTAAGTGATGAGCGGTTGTACCGAATAGTCGATGGCCGCCATCAGCAAAACTTCGGCTTTGTTGCGGCAGGTGGAGTAATCGGGATCCGACCACACGTCCATTAGGCGACGTGGAGGATACGACAGAAAAAATCCACCGTATTCGCAACGGCTGATGCCAGGTCCGACGACATTTTGGCTAATGTGTGTGCCGTAGAAGGACATGTCGGACTCTTGAGAATTTTCTCCTAACCACGTCATGGCCCAAGGGTAGCGTTCAGTTTTTTTTGTTTCGTCAGGCAGGTCTTCGTCAAAGATGATGACAACAGAACCTACGCCGCCGGGGGGTTTGCCTTTTGTTTTGACGTAGAGTTTTTTTTCGTGCCAGTGGCGGATCGTTTCGCGGGTGTCGACGCCATCTTCGATGCTTGAGGAGAAAGGGATGGTGCGTGCGCTTTCTTCTTGAAGGATTTGTGTTCCTTTCTTTTTGAGAAATTCCCCAAACTTTTCGATGACGATATCTTCGGGAGGGTACGAGCACATGCCGAAAAGTCCAGGAGGGGAGAAGCGAATTTTGGCTCGGTCTTTGCGGAGGCGCGGAGCAAATGCGCTTTTTTCGTTGATGGCTTTCATGTGGAAGCTGATGCTTTTGCTATGACCCCAGACATCTTCAATGGATAAGTCGAGTTCGGGAAGGTTGTCAATATTTTTGCGGTGAAGGTATTCCGTAGCTAGCGTCCACACCTCGTAGGCGAAGTTGTGATCGACGCATCCTTTGGCGGTGATGAGGATTTGGAACAGTGTCGGCATGAGGCGTGCGTGGATGAGGGAATAGTTGCGCAGAAATTTCATGAGGTTGCGCATGTGGTATCCCGGAAAATCGTTGCCGGTGCTTTCGCGATATTTTTTTGAGGCATCGCGATATAGCTGATAGATCAATTTCTGCCGATCCGGTGGAAAGCTGTCATATTGATGGCGTGTGTTTTCGTACTGCGTCGTGAACCAGCCACATTCTACCATGACATCGCGGGCAGAAAGTTCTGTCAAAGTGCACAGTTGGGCGACTTCCCTCGTTGCATGTTGAAGCGGTGGGAAGGAGGATTTATCAATCAGCGCCAAAACACTTTCAATGTGAGACATGCCGCCGACGAACAAGATCTTGTCATAAGATAATGACAGCTCTTTAAGACGTTGGGCCATGTACATTTCCCGATTGTGGTCGACAGAATTTTTGATTAACCCTTTGTCCAGCACCAATTTTTTGTACGCTTCGTAGTAGTTTTTTAGTCCGATCCGTTGTGAGGCGTAAGGATCTGGGAACATTTCATGGACATTGGGGTAGTAGTCGACATCGAGGTCTATGCAATAGGCTGGAAGGTTTGCTTCCAGGGCGGATCTCAGTCCTTCGAAGGCAGGATCACACGGTTCGCACATATAATATAGGGGGTGCTCTGTCTTGTCGTAAGAAATAACAACACTGATATCTGGAAGGCGTGAGGCTGCGTGGAGCAGTTGCAGTTGCATCGTCTCGGCAAGTTCGACAGCCACACAGTCGGGATTTATTGCCAGGAATCCTTGACGCACATGCGCCGCCATTTCCATGTTGTAATGGAGGATGGGTATCGCGTAAATGTTGCCCTTTTGAATGAAAAAGGGCTCGTCGCCAGAAGGCCTAGTTGTGTGATCAGATGACATAAGCCAATGCTTCATCACCAAGGGTCATGACGATTGCTTGCTGCAAAAGGTTGTCGATATTGACTTTGTTATCGCCAAAACTTTTTAGTCTTTTTGCGGCATAGCGGGCGATGTTAATGCCATCGCGGACCGTGTAGTTTTCGTTGCTAGAGTGAGCGCGCTGTAAGAAGTTGACGACATAATCCAGGATATGACTGTCGAGGAAAGGCAAGTTCTCGCGCAAAATTCGTTTCTCCTCTTCCGCTTCGGGGAAGTCGAGGTAGATTTGTGGCTGAAGGCGGCTGTGGATATATTCCGGAATTTCAAATGTCGAGGCGTCGTCATTCATTGTGACGCAAATCCGGAAGTCAGGATGGGCCGCGACTTTTAGGCCGGCGACGATCGATTCGATGTAGCGACGTGTATCGAGAAGTGGAGCCAAAGATGCCCACGATTTTTCGCTCATGCGGTTGGCTTCGTCGAGGATGCAGACGCCGCCGCGGATCATGGCTGTGACGAGGGCGGAGGCGACGTAGCGGATGCCGCCAGATTTGTCGATGACCGGAGTGATTAGTAGGTCTTCTGGGCGCGTGTCCATCGTGCATTGGAAGATATAGACATCTTTATTCAGCTTTTTTGCCGCCGCATAGGCCAACGTTGTTTTGCCTACGCCTGGCTTGCCGATGAGTCTGGGATTTAAAGGGATATCGTGCTCGTCGATCACTAGCCATGCCGCCAAAAGTTGATCCAAAACGTCGCGCTGACCGATCCATTGGAAAGAAAATTCGTCGGGGAATCCAAGCGCTATTTCGACTCCTTGGATGTTGATACGGCTTTCGTGTTCATTGGGGTGTGATTGGGTCATATTTGCCTCCATTTTGCGAAAAGCTTAACCGAAGCGAGTAAAAATGAAAAGCCTCAAAACAATAATTTACCACAGAGATCACAGAGAACACAGAGAATTATTTTCTCAGGCACTCTACGCTATAGCCAGGACCATTTTCCTGACGCCAGGAAAATGGTCGTTGGGATTCATTTTTTTGGTAACTTGCCAGAGTTTATGGCTAACTTTTTTTCATCAGATTTTACACGGCGTTCTAGCTTTTTGATATCTTTTTCGGGAGGAAGATTTTCTGGTTTAATTCCTCGATGGCTGAGCATATCGCGCACGCTCTGATTATTTTGAATATGCTCGCCTATAATGGAGTTGATTTACAAGACTCTATAGCTCGATGGATGGCAGTAATAAAATTTTCCCATTTTGTGTAGCCGAGCAATTCTTGTAAGTCTCTGGCAAACCAAAATTCAATTTTTTCTTCTTGTACGTTTTGTACAAGGGAATCGAGTAAATTTTTTGTTTGTAGAATAAAGTCTTTATTCATAATTCCTCCGTTTGTCGTTACAATTACTCAAAACATATTAAAACGTTGATATATTGAGGTCAATCTAGATTTTGAAAAAGGTGAGGTGGTTAGGCATGCAATTCTTTGCTTTGGAATTGCAGAATTGTTGACATAACCCGCTGACAATATAGCCAGGATCATTTTCCTGGCGCCAGGAAAATGATATTTATTTTTTTATTGCTTTGTCGGATCCGTAATGATCGTCAAAATTAAAACCCGTTGATTTACAAGACTCTATGGCTCGATGAATGGCAGTAATAAAATTTTCCCATTTTGTGTAGCCGAGTAATTCTTGCAAGTCTCTAGCAAACCAAAATTCAATTTTTTCTTCTAGTACGGCTTGCACAAGGGAATCAAGTAAATTTTTTGTTTGTAGAATAAAGTCTTTATTCATAATTCCTCCGTTTGTCGTTACAATTACTCAAAACATATTAAAACGTTGATATATTGAGGTCAATCTAGATTTTGAAAAAGGTGAGGTGGTTAGGCATGCAATTCTTTGCTTTGGAATTGCAGAATTGTTGACATAAACCGCTGACACTATAGCCAGGACCATTTTCCTGGCGCCAGGAAAATGGTATTTATTTTTTTATTGCTTTGTCGGATCCGTAGACAAGACCAGCGCGGGCAATGTTTTCACGCGCATTGGGGTAGAGGGCTTCAATCTCTGAAATGAGTTCGTCGACGCGGCGGCGCATCGACCGTTGGCCTACGGGACAACGGCAGAGGACGCGGATGAAACCTTGTTGCTCGGCGAAAGTGCGTATATCACTCTCTGCCAAATAGATAAGTGGCCTAATGATGGTTACTCCGTAATCGTGCATGTGCACTTTTGGGAGGTTGCCGGCGAATTCGCCTTTGTGTAAGAGATTCATCATTAGCGTCTGGGCACTGTCATCGCGATGATGTCCGAAGGCAATGGTTGTGGCGCCGGCTTTTTTGGCGGCGTCAAAGAGGAGACGACGGCGTTCTCTGGAACAACTGTAGCATTCAAGGGTTTCTAGCGTTTGCTTGGCTTCGCAGGCGATGAATTCGATATCGAGCTTATGGCACACATCTTGTAGGTAGTCGGTGTTGACTCCGGCGCCGCAGGAGAAAGCTCCCGAGACGTGGATGGCGGCGATTTTAAAAGGGGGAAATCCTCTGCCGGAGATCGCTTTTAGCAGGAAGAGTAGGGTGAGGCTATCTTTGCCACCGCTGAGGGCGACAGCGACTTTGTCGACACCTTCGACCATGCGGTAGTCAAAGAGAGCTTTGCGGATTGTGCTTTCGAGTCTTTTGCCCAGGCCGGACCACGGCGGTGTGGCGATGGGTAAGTCTTTCATTGACATGCTGTTCCTTAAGGCAAAACAAACATTATACACGCTTTTGCATTATTTTCAACACAGACATAACTAGATAAAACGAAATTTTAACACAGAGGCACAGAGTCACAGAGAATGATTTGTTTTCATTTGAAACCCTAACAACATACGTTTCTAGGTTTAATGCAAACAAATCATTCTCTGTGACTCTGTGCCTCTGTGTTAAAATTTCATTTTAACCTGCTATCATTGTGCATTTCGCCTGATCCAGCTGTGCTGTTGTTTGTTTTAAATTTATTGAGTTGTTAAGATCTCGGTTTGCAACAATGAGGGCGACAGTGATTGAGGATGATTTTATCAATGAGTGGCTGCAGAGCGGAGTGATTCTAAGTTGCGGCGATGGAAAATTCCTTTTGGGGTGGGGCAAGCGTGAATTTTCACTCGACGGCACGTCTCCGCAGTTTTATTTTCCTGACTACTTTCTCAAAGATAAATCTTGGTTTCAGTACGCGCATAATATGTCTATCGGAGCCGACATTTTGCTCAAGCTATTTGCCAAACATCTAGAAACTGAGGAAGCACCATACAGTTGGTATGGACCAGACCAGCGTCTATTTCAACAAACGTTTGACGATTTGAAACGCAGATTTAGTCTTGGTGAAATCAATAAGGCTGTTCCCTTTGTGCAGCAACATGCTACCGTCACGATGACACCTCTGAGGCTGTTGCACACGTTGCAGAATTTAATATCGAAGGTCGAGAGAAATCGATCCCATGTCTATGGGTTTTGGAACGACCAAGAAGGCATATTGGGTGCGACGCCCGAAGTGTTATTCAGCCAAACAGAACGTGGCATCCTTGAAACCATGGCGTGTGCGGGAACGAAGAGTTTGTCGACAACCGATGCGTCATTTTTGCAAGATCGCAAGGAAGTTCACGAGCACCAATTGGTGGTAGAAGGAATCAAGGAATCGCTTTCTTCTTTAGGCGATGTGCAAGCAGGCAACATGTCTGTGTTGCGCTTGCCGCAGCTTGCCCACCTTGTGACGCCAATTAAAGTAAAGTTGCACAGCAACCCATCGCTCGACAGCATTATTGAAGCGTTGCATCCTACACCTGCCGTGGGGGCTCACCCGCAGAAGGCAGGCATGGAGTGGCTCAAGGAATATCAGAAAAAGATCTATCGAGGGCGCTATGGAGCCCCTGCAGGGTATTTTTTGCCTCACGCGCAGCAGTCGGCGTTTTATGTGGCGATACGCAACGTACAATGGGATGTTTTCAAAATGACCATTGCCGCCGGTTGTGGCGTAGTACCAGAAAGTGTCTGCGACAATGAATATGAAGAAATACAATTAAAGCTGAATGCTATTAAGGAAATGTTAGCGTTATGAATGAAGAGATCACCTACAGAGTATTGCAAGCATGCGCTGATGTTGGCGCAAGGGAATTTGTTGTGTGTGCCGGATCGCGCAATAGCTCCTTTGTTGAGGCTTTGCGTGTTGAAGAGCGTGCCAACACTTATTATTGGCCTGAGGAGCGCTCTGCAAGCTTCTTTGCGCTAGGATTAACACGACGGACGAAACGTCCTGTTCCCGTCATTACAACTTCAGGCACTGCTTCGGCAGAGCTCTATCCTGCTGCCATGGAGGCCTATTATTCCGGTGTACCGCTTATCCTCATCACAGCCGACCGACCACGTTCGTTCCGCGGCAGCGGCGCACCGCAAAGTGCCGAACAGGAAAAGCTATTTGGCTATTATGCTAAAACGACTTTTGATGTCGCTGACGGGGATACTATTGATTTGACCTCGTGGGATCGCCAGGGGCCACTGCACATCAACGTGTGCTTGGCAGAGCCGCAGAAGCAGCCGAAGTTTCAAGGCCGTCAGTTGGATCTCGATAAAGAAGTCTCGCCGACAAGTGATGTGGATATGGCAGATGCCCATAGTCGCTTAGACAGGTTTTTCAGCACCATGCGTAACCCATTAGCCATTGCCAGCACATTGAAAGCGGAAGACCGCGAGGCTGTTGTGCAGCTGTTGACAGCGTTGGGCATACCCGTCATGATCGATGGGATCTCGGGATTGCGAGAAGATCCTCGTTTGCGCCCACTTTCGCTGATGCGTACGGACAAGATCCTTGACGATGCCGCAGAAAATGGGTATCCCATCGGAAACATTTTGCGCATCGGCGGCATTCCGACACATCGAATCTGGCGCGACCTAGAATATGTTTCGGATGATATGAATGTGTGTGCCATTTCTGAGATGCCTTATTCGGGCCTCAGCTGGACACGCAATGTGATCCGAGGGCCCATCAGCAAAATTTTATCGGGCTACAGACCACCAAAGGTCAGTGTAAACACTCAGGCGCAGGTGTGGCTGGCAAAACAGAGGGACATCAACGACAGATTGCAAGAGTTGTTTGTGGAAGAGCCGCAAGCGGAACCATCACTCGTCAGGGCGTTATCATCCATTATTCCGGCAAAGTCCCACATTTATTTGGGTAATAGTCTGCCTGTGCGGGAGTGGGACATGTCAGCGCAGCGCGACGACAGGCAATGGGAAGTCAATGCTAGCAGGGGAGTATGTGGCATCGATGGTCAGATCTCGACATTTTTGGGATTATGCCGTCCTGGAGTATCTAATTGGGGGATTTTTGGCGATCTCACAATGCTCTACGATATGGCAGGATTTTGGATCTTGCCCAAACTCGACAGTGAGGCGATCAATATCGTTGTCATCAATAATGGTGGCGGCAAAATTTTTGAGAGGATGTATCCTTACAAGGAAATGTTAAACCTCCATCAGTTGAAATTTAAGCCTTTGGCCGAGATGTGGGGGTTGAATTATCTGCGTTGGGAGAACATTCCAAAGTTGCAGATGACAGGCTGCAATTTTATTGAAATTGTTCCTGATGAAGCAGCTACGCATAGGTTCTGGGAAAAGTATGCCAAGCTAGACGAGCAAGCAACCACAGAGAGTTTAAGTAAAATGCATTAAAGATTGCTGGCTGTATGACGCATTTTTTTCACCACAGAGGTCACAGAGATCACAGAGGTTTGGAAGTGAATTGTTGTCTCAGCCACGCATTTTTCTCAGGATATACAGGATCGCAAGCGGCAGGATAGACAGGATTATTGAATTTTCTCACAGATTCAGTAATCTGTGAGAAAATTCAATAATCCTGTATATCCTGCCGCGTTGCGATCCTGTGTATCCTGAGAAAAATGCGTGGCTGAGGCAACAATTCATTCCCAAACCTCTGTGATCTCTGTGACCTCTGTGGTGAAAAAAATGCGTCGTACAGCCAGCAATCCTAAAAGCATTTGCGTAAACTCTCTGTGTTAAAATTTCGCTTTTATGGGATTCATATATGGACATACATTTATTGCATGGATTTTTGGGACGAGCACACGACTGGGATGGCCTTTTTTCTGAACGTGCTGTTGCTGAAGATTTATATCGTTTCATTGACCCATTCGAGGAGTGGGCTGACAAGTACAATGCCAGTTTGCCAAAAGAAGGTCGCAAGGTACTTCTTGGGTATTCTATGGGGGGCAGGCTTGGATTGCATGCTTTGTTGCAACAACCTGATTTGTGGAATGCCGCAATTTTTATTTCTACACATCCGGGGCTGTCGTCGCCAGCAGAAAGAAAGCAGCGCGTGATTGCCGACGAGGCATGGGCAAAACGTTTTGAGAAAGAGGAATGGGAACCATTGATGCAGGCGTGGAATAGCCAGCCTGTATTTCAGGATGATGGTGTAATCTTTGATCGACGTGAAGAGCACTTTTGTCGTCATGCTTTGGCACAATCTATGCGGGTGTGGTCGTTGGGATCACAAGAGGCTCTTGGCGCAAAAATTGCGCAGTTGGAAATTCCTATTTTGTGGATGGCCGGAAAGGAAGACACCAAATTCGCATCTCTTGCCGAATCAATATTCTTAAAGCATCCATTATCCCGAATATGCATAATGCCCAATTCTGGCCATCGACTGCCGTGGCAGAGGCCTCGTGAATTTGAAGCAATACTTACAGATTTTTTACTCTCACTGGAGAAACCAAATGAGCACACTAAATAAAGCAACAACCTGGACGACGATAAAGACCTATCAAGACATCCTATTCGAAGGAACTGAGGACGGTGTCGCCAAAGTGACTATCAATCGTCCATCCGTGCGCAATGCATTCCGTCCCGAAACTGTGATGGAAATGCAAGACGCCTTTGCGATGTGTCGTGAAGATAGCAGCATCGGTGTCGTTATCCTCACCGGCCAAGGGGACCTGGCATTTTGCTCTGGCGGAGACCAAAAAATTCGCGGCGACGAAGGCTATGTCGGTGGCGATGGCGTACCCCGTCTTAATGTCCTCGACCTGCAAAAACAAATCCGTTCGCTTCCAAAACCAGTCATTGCCATGGTGGCGGGTTATGCCATCGGCGGTGGTCATGTTTTGCATGTCGTTTGCGACCTCACCATTGCGGCTGACAATGCCAAGTTCGGGCAAGTCGGTCCTAAGGTAGGATCTTTCGATGGAGGATTAGGAAGCAGCTATTTGGCACGTATTGTTGGACAGAAGAAAGCACGCGAAATCTGGTACTTATGTCGCCAATATGACGCCCAAGAAGCGTTAGATATGGGTCTTGTTAATACGGTTGTCCCTCTTGCCGAATTGGAAGAAGAGACGCTCAAATGGTGCCGTGAAATCCTCCAACATTCTCCACTGGCGCTGCGATGCCTGAAGACAGCTATGAATGCCGACTGTGATGGACAGGTCGGACTGCTTGATCTGGCTGGTAATGCGACACTATTATACTATATGACTGAAGAGGCCCAAGAGGGCCGGAAAGCCTTTGTCGAGAAGCGCAAACCCGATTTCTCGAAATTTCCAAGACTTCCTTAAGGATAAAATCTCATGGTCGAAAACAACGATAAGCCAAAAGATAACCACGAAGCCAAAGAAGAAAAGCCTCATGAGATGTGGTCGAAGGTTTATATCGTCCCTAGACCCGATGAAGAGAAGGAAAAGACAAATCGGAAAAGTGAGGCGAAAAAGAAGCTGGCGGATTGGAAAAAAAAGGTGTCCGTGGCTTCCCTTCCGTTCTTTGATCAAATTAAAGCGTGGATGTCTGCCATCAGGGTACGCACGCTCCCCATACCAACCATCCAGGTGCTTACTGGTGCAGCTTTAGGGCATGCTTTTGTAGGCAACCACAGTTGGATGGCTTTGATATGGACGTGGCTCATTGCAGTGTTAATTACGATCGGAGCGAACTTGATCAATGATGTGATCGATTTCGAAAAAGGGGGAGATAAGCCTGATCGTGCTGGTCAAGAGAAGATGATTACTGCAGGAATGATCTCTAAAAAGGCGATGCACATCGTTGGGATCAGCGCTTTCGTGTTGGCAGTCTTATGTTCGTTCTATCTCTCAGCATATGCCAGCTGGTTGATCATCCCGATAGTGTTTATATCAGCCGTGGCTGGATATTGTTATACCGGTGGGCCATATCCCATTGGATATCTCGGCCTAAGCGAAGTCTTTATCGTACTCTTTTACGGTTTCGTCTGCGTCGGCACTGCCTATTACGTGCAGACAGGACATATGTCCATCGCTGCTTTGCTGTGTGGATTGCAGATGGGGTTGCTAGCATGCCTGCCGAACGCATTGAATAATTTTAGGGATATGCATGACGATGCCAAAGTCAAAAAGATGACCTTAGCAGTGCGTCATGGAGTCCATTTTGCCCGCGGCGAGCTGACCCTATTGACGATCGTCCCTTTTGTACTTAATCTCCTTTGGATGCATTGGGAGATGCCAGAAGCCACTTTTTTACCTTTTTTGATTGTTCCTTTAGCTTATGTCTTTGTGCGCGGGGTTCGGGTTGCTCGTTCAGAATCTCGATTGAATAGCTATTTTCCTATGAGCGTCGCCATTCATTTTGGTTTTGGCATCTTGTTGCTCGTTGGATTCCTTCTTCGAGGATGAAAACTATGGAGCAGCCGGAATCCATCGATTGGTATTCCCAAAGTAATGTTGTTTTGATTAATCCCAGAATGGCATCTGCGGACAGGCAATTGCTGGAGGAAGCTCGCGAAAAGTGCTCTCCATTGCAAGGACACATATGGCTGACCAGTTCGGGATCTTCCGGTAAAATCAGGCTTGTAGCCTTATCAAAAGAAGCTTTTTTGGTGTCGGCAGACGCCGTCAACCATCACTTGCAAAGCAGTGCAAAGGATGTGTGGCTGCTCACACTGCCTATCTTCCATGTGGGTGCCATATCAATTTATGCTAGAGCCGCCTTGTCGGGTGCGACAGTGAAATGTCATAGTGGTAAGTGGGATGTGCATGAATTTATCGCTGCCATCATCAATACTACTGCGACTCTCACAGCGTTGGTACCAACACAAGTGTATGATATCGTTGCTCACAACCTAAAGGCACCTTCTTGTTTGCGGGCCGTCATTGTTGGCGGCGGAGCCCTCAGCGAAAAAGTGTACTGCGGTGCCATCGCTCTTGGATGGAAACTTCTTCCCAGCTACGGTTTGACAGAATGTTGTTCGCAAGTTGCAACGGCACAGCTGGATTCATGGTCGAAAGGGGGGATTCCTGTGACGCATCCCCTGAAACATGTCGAATTGAAGTGTGATGCAGACGGTTTTTTAATGATCAAAAGCAAAGCTTTACTGACGGGTTACATCGAAAATCGATGGATTGATCCAAAGGAAAATGGTTGGTTAAAGACCGATGACAAAGCGACATTTTCTGGCGGCGGCCTTATTTCTGTAAGCAGAGAGATGAATTTTGTAAAGATCGGCGGCGAAAGTGTCGATATGTTGCGGCTGGAGAAAATTTTGGATGATCTACGCCTTTCATTGCACTTTAGATACGATTGTGCCGTCGTTGCACTTGAGGATGATCGATTAGGCCATGCTGTTCATTTGGCTGTAGCATGCGAAGATAGCACTGTGTGTAATGAACTCGTCCAACAATTTAAAATTAAAGTACTCCCTTTTGAACAAATCAGAGCCGTTCACTCCGTTAAAGAAATTCCTCGTACGTCCCTAAACAAAATCATAAAATCCCAGCTTATTACCTTCCAACTACGGCTTACTACCGATGAGTAGTGTTGCGACGCCGCCCATGAGTGAGTGGCGGCGGATGTTATAAAATCCGGCGCTTTGCATGGATTCTGCCAGCATTTCTGGTGGTATGAAGGTGTGGATGCTGTTGCAGAGGTATTTGTAAGCCTCTTGATTCGACGTGACAAATTTTCCTATGACAGGCAAGACCGTGCGCAGATAAAGGTGATGTCCTAGGCGCATGACTGGATTTTTAGGTTTTGTCAACTCTAAAATCCCAAAAGTTCCTTGCGGCTTTAATACCCGATACACCTCTTTGATGCATGCGTCAGGGTCTTTGATGTTGCGAATCCCATAAGCCATCGAGGCGCAGTCGATGCTATTTTCAAGCAGAGGGATGGCTTGGGCATCGGCTTGGAGGAAGTTGAGATCGTGTTGAGCCAACTGCAGCGATTTGGCATATTCTTGAGCGTATGACAGCATAGCTTCGGAGAAGTCGAGGAGATATACCTTTGTGGGGTTAGCGGCATCTTTCAGGTATTCGAAAGCGATGGCACCCGTGCCGCAGCATAGGTCAAGCAGCACTTTTGGCTTGGCAGGGGAAATTGCCTTTTCGACCAATGAGCGGTTCCAGCGTTTGTGCATTTGGAGGGAGAGGATGCCGTTGGCCCTGTCGTAGTTTTTGGCGATGCTATTGAACATTTTTCGGATAGACTGCGGATCCGCTTTAGTATAATTTTCCATTGATGATAGCCTTGTTATCGGGATGGAGCCATTTTTCCTCTTATCGCATTTCTATGTCGAGAAAAATAGTGTGAATTTATATGGTTGAATTATGAATATACATTTCTACAATGGCAAAGTGCTGCGAGATGGGCAGTTTATATCTGAAGATCTCTGGGTTTCCGACGGGAAAATCTCGCCGCCGCTCGTCCGTTTGGACAAAAAGATCAACCTCGAGGGAAAGCTCATTTGTCCTGGCTATATCGACCTACAGGTCAATGGAGCGGCAGGAATAGATCTATCGACAGCTCCGGAGAAAGTCAATGAAGTGTCGCTATGCCTTGCAAAATATGGTGTGACCGCGTTTTTGGCTACTGTCGTTTCCAGTACCCCCGAAAACTATCGACGCATTATCCCTATCTTACAAAAACACATCGGAAAAACGCTTGGCGCAGAACTCTTAGGGATCCATCTTGAAGGACCATGCTTCAATACAAAACAAGCGAAAGCTCATGACAAGACGATCGTGCGATCCTGCGCAGAGTTTGGTTCGCCGGAAGAGTGTTATGGCAATATGGACGGAGTTAAGCTCGTGACGCTTGCTCCGGAGGTGCCAGGGGCTAACGAATGGATCAAATGGCTTGTCGATGGCAGTATCACAGTGGCTGCAGGGCATACACAGGCATCGACACAACAGATGCGAACGGCCATTGATGCTGGACTAGGGATGGCAACGCATTTGTTTAATGCGATGGCACCTTTCCACCATCGTGCTCCGGGAATTATCGGAGAAGTGATGTTGCGCCCCGGATTTCCCTATAGCATCATCGCCGATGGCATCCATGTGGACCCCATGGCTATTGCTTTGATGCATCGCTGCCAACCTGAAGGGCTGATATTGGTCAGCGATGCCATGTCAGCCTTGGGATTATCTGAAGGGACGTATTGGTTGGGGAGGATGCAGGTAAACGTGGAGGGGGGCAAAGCACTCTTGCAAAATACAGAAACGTTGGCGGGTTCGATTTCTGCGTTGGATCAAAATGTGCGCAACTTCAAAGAATATGCCCGTGTAGACAATGCCACAGCAGTGTTGGCAGCGACAGCGAAACCAGCAAAAGTCATTGGAGTACATCCTAAGAAGGGAAGCCTCGAAATCGGCGCCGATGCCGACCTCATCATCCTCGACAAAAACCTGAACATCATATCACAGAGAGATTTGCTGTCACATTGACGTTACTGTCTCACAAGATATACAGGATCGCAAGCGGCAGGATATTCAGGATAATTTGTTTTCGCTAAAAATAAATTATCCTGAATATCCTGCCGCTTGCGATCCTGTATATCTTGTGAGACAGTAACGTCAATGTGACAGCAAATCTCTCCGTGCCTCTGTGTTACAATTTCGTCTTTTAGAAGTCGTCTTCACAAGATATACAGGATCGCAAGCGGCAGGATATTCAGGATAATTTGTTTTCGCTAAAAATAAATTATCCTGAATATCCTGCCGCTTGCGATCCTGTATATCTTGTGAGACAGTAACGTCAATGTGACAGCACATCTCTCCGTGCCTCTGTGTTACAATTTCGTCTTTTAGAAGTCGTCTTCGTCTTCGTCTTCGTCGTCTTCGAAGTCATCTTCATCTTCGTCATCTTCACCCAGGCTAACGGGTTCGACGACGACTTTTTTGCCGACTTTGGCCTGCTTGCGTGCTGTCGCACGTGCTGAGGCAGCTACAGGAACGAGGTCTACCCATATTGGGGAGCTCCAAGCCATGTGGCCATCATCTTGTGTGACTCTAAGGTAGTAGTACACGAATGGCGGCTTTTTATCTTTCGCGTCCGTGACGACTTTCTCAAGGGGAACCATATCATCAAAAGTAAATTCGTATGAATACCCTTCAGGTTGGAAAGTTTTGATCACTTTGCCATTGCGGACGATCTCAATCTTCTTGATGTTATCGGTACATGCTACATATCCAGAAAGGTGTCTATTAATTCTCAAACCATGCTTTGCCGCTGTTGTGATCTCTCCACCCATAGGGACGCCAGCAAGGTTTAACCCGAGGATAATTCTCTCTCCAGTCGTGGCATAGCAGCTGCGATTATACAACGCTTCGCCCAGGGCCGAGCGGGAGTGTTCAGGAGCAATGATCGCTGTGATTCCCGGTGCGTATTGTTCTTGACCACCTTCAAAGAAATCGGAGTAGATTCCTCTATCGTCCAGTCCACCGGCGACGAAACCGAATCGACAGTTGTTCAAGAGGGCTTTTTGGATCGATCCTTCAGCGCATTCTTTGATGCCAGTTTTTGTATTGGAATCGATGGGCAGGGGATTTCCTTCTTTCTTGGTGCACTCCGAAGAGCCCCACGAGTTGTAGATTTCAACGACGCGTTCGAAATCAGGATCATAATTTTTGAAATTGTAGTCAAAATTCTTGCCCATAGTGAAGCATGGAATGGAGAGTAGTTCTTTTGGAGAATAGCTCTTGTAGATCTTTTTTAGGCTTGAATATTTCGGATCTTTCTTATGCATCAACTGTTTTGCGTCTTTGAGATAGACGAATTGACGGATCCCTTCTTCAGTTTTAGCACCGGCCCATTGGAATCCTAGGAAGGTTACAAAGCGGTCGGCTTCGTCGAAGTCGGCGACGTTTTGTGAGATAAGTTTCCACATTTCGTTGGAGGTCTCTTCAGCATTTTCGAAGGGAGAGACAGCAAAGTAGTTTGTGGCCCTGTCATCGCGGAAGTGGCGCAGGCAGCTTTCGATATTTTCTGTGGAATCGATACGGTCGGATTCGCCATGGAGGAGGCCCCAGAACACATGTTTGTTGTTCTCTGGGAAGCACATGATTGGCGAGGAGCGGAAGACTTCCTTTGTTTTTGTGTTGAGGAGTTGAATGGTGTAAACGCCTATTTCATTAAAATAGAGGTTGGGCAGGGCGATGAACCCTGTTTCTGGGATGAATAGTTTCCAGCTGAGGTTTTCCCTAAGGTGTTCGTGAGAGAGCTCTACAAGGGTATCTGTTGGAGCACGGCTGGTGAGATTTCCGAATTCATCTTCGAAGCGTACGATGACGTCAAAGCGTTTGTTGCGGGCGACAAAAGATGGTGCTAGAACACGTATGGAGGCTAAATCATTGCCACGGATGTCCATGGTGAACACCTCGGGCTCGTCATAGTTGCCTTTGCCAGTAGTGTCGACGTAGAGGTTGAAGGAGCGGCGTCTTTGTGAGTTGGATTGTGCCTGGTTGCCATTTGTTTTTGGCGATTTTGTCGCCCCGACAACGATGGTGATGGTCTGACCCGCTTCTAACTTGGCTGGAAGGACGAATTCGAACGATGGCGCGACGGCGTATTCTGACTCGACCTCTTTTGCTGGGATGGTCTTGAATTTGGCCATTTGGGCATAGATGATATTTGTTGTGCGCTTGAGATTGGCAGAGGGGAGCTCCCAGTCGATACTGCGCGCTTTGCTTTGCATATCGAATTTTAACTTTGTCCCTTTCGGCAGGTCGAAGCTTGGTGTGTAGACAAAGTGCCATGTATTTTTTTCACCGGCAGAAGCAACACTAGGTTCACAGTAACAGATTGATCGTCGCATTTCGAATTTCTCCCTTTTGCAGCTATTTTGCCTTAAAAACTATTAAAGTGAAACAGATTTACACCGCATATTCAACGATCCGTTTCTCTCTAATGACAGTAACTTTAATTTTACCTGGATAGCTCAGCTCTTGTTCTATCTTTTTGGTGATGTCGCGCGCGAGAATTGTAACTCCATCATCATCAACAACATCTGGAAAAACGACCACCCGCACTTCACGTCCGGCCTGCAACGCAAAAGCCCCTTCGACACCGGGAAATTCGCATGCTAATTCTTCCAAACGTTTCAGCCGCTTCACGTATTCTTCGACAAACTCTGAGCGCGCCCCTTGGCGTGAGGCCGAAATCGCATCGGCAGCAGCGCACAGCGACCCTTCCACCGTCGTCGCTTCCATTTCGCCGTGATGGCAGCCGATGCCGTTGGCGACTTCTTTTGTCTCACCATATTTCAACGCCAAATCATGACCGATGACTGCATGGGATCCTTCGATCTCGTGCGATACAGCTTTGCCGACGTCATGGAGAAGGCCGATCCGTTTTGCTAAGGCAGCATCCAGACCTAATTCTGCGGCCATCATGCCCATGAGATGGGCGACTTCAAGGGAATGTTCTAGGATGTTTTGACCGTAGCTAAAGCGGAATTTAAGCTTTCCCAGTAGCGTGATAAAGTCGGGGTGCAGATTCATCACTCCGGCCCTCAGGGCGGCATCTTCGCCATGTTTTTTGATCAACTTCTCGACCGTGACCTTGCCTTTCTCGACAGCCTCTTCGATGCGTGTGGGATGGACGCGGCCGTCTTGGACGAGGTCATTGATAGCAATCTTTGCGATTTGCATGCGGATGGGATCAAATCCGGACAGCACAATGGCTCCAGGGGTATCGTCGATGATGATGTTGACACCCGTAGCGCGTTCAAGCGTGCGGATATTGCGCCCTTCGCGGCCGATGATGCGACCCTTCATTTCTTCGTTGGGGATGGCCACAGTGTGGATGGTGGCTTCGGACACGCAGGGGACAGCTAGGCGGTTGATGGCTGTTGCCAGGATTTTTCCGGCTTCTCTATCGGCCTCTTCGTGGGTCTCTTTGATGGTTTTGCGTATTAAGTTCGCAGAATCTTTTTTCAGTTCGCTTGAGATTTCGTTTAGCAGCTGTTCTTTGGCTTCATTGGTTGTCAAGCCGGCGGTGTTTTCAAGACGGCTGATCAGCTTTTGATGCGTGGAAGAAATAGCCATTTGGGCATCAGCCAGTTCGCTTTTTTGCGCTGTCAGCACAGCTTCGCGGCGTTCGACGTCGATCAGTTTTTTTTCGACGACGGCCATACGGCTATCGAGCTTGTCTTCGCGCTGTTTTAGGCGCTCTTCTTCTTGCTGAACTTTGCGCCGTTCTTGCTGCCAACGCTGTTCGCAGTCGCGTTGATTGTCGATCTGATGCTGTTTGGCAGCCATCTCAGCGGTTTTTCTGATTAAGTCGGCTTCGGCTTCACCTTTGCGGATGAGGTTTTCGGAAAGCTGCTTGAAATGGGTAAGCTTATACTTTTGGTATAGCCATAGCCACAATGTCCCCAGGAGGGATCCTAAAATGAAAATTGTAGACATGAAAATGATGTCGTCGGAATGCATGGATCCTAATTATTCTTCTTCGGTTTCTTCAACAGTTTCTTTGGCTTTGCGTGGGTGGGTCGGCAGAGGTTTTATGCGGACCTTTTCGACGACGCGCTCGTTGGAGCTCAGAACTTTTATCTCAAAGTCATCTTTGTGGATGACGAAGCCTTTATTTGGGATTGCCCCTGCGCAATGGAAGACATATCCGCCGATGGTGTCGTAATCACCCTCTTGCGGGATGCTTATGCCCAGCAGATCTTCGGCGTCGATGATATTCATCCGAGCGTCGACAATCCAGCTGCCATCGGGCTGGGTAGTATATTGAGAGACATCATGGTCGTATTCATCGGCGATTTCACCCACGATTTCTTCAAGAATATCTTCGATCGTCACGATCCCTTCAGTGCCGCCGTATTCATCGACGACGATGGCGAGGTGGACGTGTTTTTTGCGGAATTCTTGTAGCAAGTTGGAGATTTTTTTTGTTTCAGGAGTATAGAGGACGTTTTTTTGGATCGTTTCAATCGGTGCTTCCAGGATTTTTATGTCGTTCCCTTTTTCCTGGTATTCGCGATATTTGCGCATCACGTCTTTATACATGAGGACACCGGTGATCTCATCGATAGTATTTTTGTAGATAGGTGTGCGGCTATATCCTTCGACAGCAATTTGTTTTGCGGCATCGATGATGGAAGTGTCTGCGGGGAGGCTGAAGACATTGACGCGTGGGACCATGACTTCTCTGACAATGCGGTCGCGGAAGGACAATACCGATTCGATCAGTTTTTTGTCGTGGCGGTTGATGCCAGGGCTAAGTTCAGCCTCTTGGATGATCTCGATGATTTCTTGTTTAGTCTGTGCTTCTGGTTCGTGGAGGTGGTCGAAGTAGACCGTGCGCGAGAACGATTGTGAGACTTTTAAGAAGATGTAGGCGATGGGGAAAGCCAAGAACATGAAAATAGAAGCAAAAGGAGTACAAAAACGCAACACTTTGTCGGGAAGGCGCAGCCCAAGGATGCGGGGTAGGTATTCGCCGAAGAGGAACGAAGCTAAAATGATTGCCAGGCAGGAGAGCACGATCCAAAAGATGCTAAAATTATTAGCTTCATGATGGAATAAAGGCGTCGCTAAAATGAATAAGATGGCCGAAGCAACATATCCAAAGCGCGCGATATTTTGTGCGCACACAGTGGTGAAGACCAATCCTTCGTATTCATTGTCGGGGAAGAAATAGTGGTGGAATTTTCTGTAAAAGAACCATTTTCCTGCTGCCAGCATTT
>Ga0364919_10203_pt1 | contig 25732 bp, 16 predicted proteins | sample SorcelJu500001C7_2_FD_206953 | JGI IMG/M metagenome (GOLD analysis project Ga0364919, IMG submission 206953) | Enriched cells from Trout Bog Lake Hypolimnion, Wisconsin, USA - BchlTB.June20.5000.01.C7 | ecosystem: Environmental > Aquatic > Freshwater > Lake > Hypolimnion/Profundal zone | place... | reverse complement strand
CGTTTCACGATGCATTGAACAATTTTTCAGGGCCGATTCGGGTGTTTGTGGAAGATGTGCTCAGAAACAATCGATTCGGGCCCGCTGGCTTCGTGCAATCGACCGCATGGGCCCAGTTCAGGCCCGAAGATGCTGGGGCCTTCGCGGAGGCCCGGGAGAAATTGGATTCTAGCGCCAACCGCCTCCTTCCGTTCGTGCGAGGCTGCTCTAAACTCCGTGGTTTGGAGAAGGTTCGTTACAAACTGGCTCGTTCGCGAGTGCCCCATGGTCCCATCACAACCTCGAATCTGGCACGCCTGTTGAGTTAAATCGGCAAGGAGAAACGATGCCCGAGCCATGTGTCTGCTCCATAACGCCGCGAGGTTCTCGTCCTTGCTTAAGAATGATTGAGTCCGACAGGCGAAGCGCCTCTCGGTTTGGCGGCCTGCACGGGCGACTCTTTTCGCTGCTTTGGGGACCGATTGATGAACGCCTTCTTCGTGTCCCGCTTGCGGCGATGAGCTAAGTTGTTGATATGGGATGTGTTCACCTTAGGTTGCAGACGATATGGTAGCCTTTTATTGGTGCGGTGTGTGCCCGAGCGGCCCCGCAGGAATGTGGCGTTGACAGCGGCTTTCCGCTGGTAAGTATCTGAAGGACAAAGCATTGATTAACTCTTTGATCGCCAAGGTTTTCGGGACTCATAATGACCGCGAAGTAAAGAAGCTGCTGCCGCGAGTGGGGCGCATCAGCGCGCTGGAGCCCGGGATTCGCAAGCTGACGGATGCGGAACTGCGCGCTAAAACCGATGAATTCAGGCGCCGGGTGCAGGAGCGCATGGCGCAACTGCAAGAGCCGACGGAAGAGGAGATGGATGCGGATCGTCGCAAGCTGTGGGAAAAAGAGCAGCAACGTGCCATCGAAGAAGTACTAGACACAATTCTGGAAGAGGCATTTGCCGTAGTGCGCGAGGCAGGGCGGCGCGTGCTGAACATGCGCCACTTTGACGTTCAGTTGATTGGCGGAGTAGTGCTGCACTCAGGACGCATCGCCGAGATGAAGACCGGTGAAGGCAAGACGCTAGTGGCAACCTTGCCGGTGTATCTGAATTCGCTGGCCGGACGTGGCGTGCACGTGGTCACAGTGAATGACTACCTTGCAAAGCGCGACTCGGAGTGGATGGGAAAGCTTTACAGCTTTTTGGGACTGACAGTGGGCGTGATCGTCCATGACCTGGACGACGAGCAGCGCAAGGCTGCCTATGCTTCCGACATAACCTACGGAACGAACAACGAATTCGGCTTCGATTTTCTGCGCGACAACATGAAGTTCGACATGAAGGACTGTGTGCAGCGCGGACACTATTTCAGCATCGTGGACGAAGTCGACTCGATCCTGATCGACGAGGCACGTACGCCGTTGATCATCAGCGGAGCGAGCGAGGAATCGACCGACAAGTACGCGCGCGTTAACGTGATTATTCCCAAATTAGTGGCGGGCGAAGAACTGCCGGGCGCGGAGCCGCAGGAGAAGATCTTCACCGGCGATTTTGTGATCGACGAAAAGCACAAGACAGCGATGGTGACCGAAGCAGGCTGGGAGAAAGTGGAGAAACTGCTCGGGATCGATAACATTGCGGACCCGGAAAACTGGGAGCTTAAACATCACGTGGAAGTTGCCGTGAAGGCGCATCACCTTTACAAGCGCGACGTGGAATATGTGGTGAAAGACGGCGAAGTGCTGATCGTGGATGAGTTCACAGGGCGCTTGATGCCGGGACGCCGCTGGTCGGATGGATTGCATCAGGCGGTGGAGGCAAAGGAAGGGGTGAAGATCGAACGCGAGAATCAGACGCTGGCGACGATTACCTTCCAGAATTACTTCCGCATGTACAAAAAGCTGGCAGGCATGACGGGTACGGCAGAGACCGAAGCAGCCGAGTTCGACAAAATATACAGGCTGGAAGTAGTAGTGATTCCGACCAACCAGCCGCTATTGCGCAAGGAAAACAAGGATGTGGTGTATCGCACGGAGAAGGAAAAATACTTTGCCGTGGCCGATGAGATCGCGCGCATTCATGCGGAGATGCAGCCGGTGCTGGTCGGCACGACTTCGATTGAAAAGTCGGAGCGGGTTAGCGAGCTGCTGAAGAAGAAAGGGATCAAGCACGTGGTGCTGAACGCCAAGTACCACGAACGCGAAGCCGAGATTGTAGCTCAGGCGGGGCGATACGGGATGGTGACGATCGCGACCAACATGGCAGGCCGCGGTACCGACATCTTGCTGGGTGGAAATCCAGAATTCATGGCCAAGCAGGAGGCGCTGAAACGCGGATTGGCGACGGCCGTGAAGGCGGTGGCGGGCGGCGTTGAGGCTCGGCCCGACGATCCCACGACGGCCTACTGGTATTACCAGGGGCAGGAATTCAGCATTCCTTCTGGCACATGGGCGGAGCTATTGGTCAAGTACAGGGCAGAGACCGATGTGGAGCACGATCAGGTTACCGCTGTGGGCGGACTGTTCATCCTCGGCACGGAACGACACGAGTCCCGCCGCATCGACAACCAGTTGAGGGGGCGCGCGGGGCGCCAGGGCGACCCGGGCGCATCGCGTTTCTACTTGTCACTGGAAGATGACTTGATGCGCATCTTTGCCAAGGAATGGATTTCAAATCTATTGCGGCAGCTTGGCATGGAAGAGGGCGTTCCGATTGAATCGGGCCTGATTACCCGGCGCATTGAGGCGGCACAGAAGGCCGTCGAAGGCCAGAACTTCGAGTCCCGGAAGCACCTGCTTGAATATGACGACGTGATGAACAAGCAGCGCGAAGCAGTCTATGGTCTGCGCCGGCAACTCCTCGAAGGAACAGAACAGAAAGAGTTGATCCAGCAAGACTATGTGCGAGACATTTTGGGCGGAATGCTGGGCAAGTTTGCGGCTGAGGAAGTTCGCCCAGAAGACTGGGACATTGCAGGGCTTAAGGCCGAAGTCTATGGTCGCTTCGGAGTGGACTTCCTGGCCGAAGGAGTAACTCCGAATTCCTTGAATCATCATGAGCTTGGCGACGCGATCTTCGAGCGGCTGATTGCCCGCTACGATGCGAAGGAAAAGCTGATCGGCGCCGAGGCGATGCGCCAGCACGAGCGCGTCATCATGCTGAGCGTGCTGGACCAGCTCTGGAAAGACCATTTGCTGCAGATGGACCACCTGAAAGAGGGCATAGGGCTGCGCGGCTACGGACAACACGATCCGTTAGTGGAATACAAAAGGGAATCGTTCACCCTCTTCGAAGAGATGATGGAGCATTTCGAAGAGGAGACGGTGCGCTACCTTTACATGATGCGCGTTGTGGACGAAAACGGCGACGAGGTCAGCTACGCCGTAGTAGGTGGGGGTGCGCGGCGTCCCGACTCGACCGTGGACGAGGCGCTGCAACTTTCAGGGCCGGTTGTGGGTGCGGGTGATGGGCGCGCACCGCGCCGGATGCAGACCTCGCTGGATGACGTAGAGAAGCAGTTCCAGCGACGCAAAGCTCGTGAACTGGAGCAAGCGCGGCGCGCTGGTGCGGGACAGGCGGAAGTTGTGCAGCGGGTGGTCCGGGCCGAGAAGGTTGGACGCAACGATCCCTGCCCATGTGGTAGCGGCAAGAAATACAAGAAGTGCCACGGGGCGACCGAATAACACCGGTTAATTTGCAATCGAGCATAGAGCGCGGGTCTGCCGACGGGCCCGCGCTCTATGCTTCCGGCGGCGTTGGCCTACTCCCATTTCTTCGTTTTTGACCATTGCTGGGTTATATCCATGCGGAGGCCCTGGCAATAGTAAATATCGAAATGCTCGTCGGGTCGCGCCAGAGGATGATCGACGTGGCCCACGACGCGAACGGAATTACACTCGCGCTGAAGTGTGAGGTCATCGTGAGAGCCGACATTGATGACATCGATATTGTGGTAGCCGTGCGCGCCCCAAAAGAAATAGCTCTGATGTCCACTAATAGCTTTGGGTAAGCCATATTGTGGACCAAAGAAATCAATCGCTGCCGCGACTCCATAGTAATCGCCATAGATGGCGGTATGCTGCTTTTGCTCAGGGGAGAGGGTGTTGTAGAAGGCGGCAACCTTTCCAACCATTTCCGGCCAACCAAACATGTCTGCGTATATCTGAGGGAGCGCACCTTGGCGCTGATGCTCAAATTCGCCGAGTTTGAACCCTGTCGCAGTTACGTACTGCTGGAAGTGTCGAACGTTGAGCACAGGAATCAGGATGGGGAGTATGAAAACAAAGACTAGAACGGAGACAATTGCCAGGACGGCAGGGAGCCGACGCAGACGCCGCTTGCCGCTCCAACTGGTAAACGCAACCGCTCCGGCGGCAAGGACCATGGGATAGGCGGGAGCGAGGTAATAGCTCTTCGCCTTCATAGCCATCATCAGGAGATAGAAAATTACGAAGGCGACACCGAGAGCACGATACCGTCTGGCGCGCAACAGCCATATTATCCCGGCGACGACGGCAAGCATGGAGACCGGGTTGACAACCTGCAACTGTTGCAGAAAAAAGCCGAACGGCGGTAATGCGACGTCTCGCCCGCCGCGGCGGATATTGAGCATCAGTTGAAGGAAGGGAAACCCGCGCTGCTGTTGCCAGAGGAAGTTGGGGAGCGTTATAAGGGCTGCGAGTAGGGTTCCAGTCCAGAAGTGGCTGCTCTTGAAACATCTCCGCCAGCCAGTCATGAGAGTTCCCGCGAAGAGCGCAAAAAGAAAAAACAGGACCCCGTACTTATTCAGGATGGTGACTCCAGCAATAGCGCCGAAGGCGAGCCAGAGTCTTTGCGAGCTGGTATTCTCGATGCGCACCAGAAGCAGAGCGAGAGCGGTCCAGAAAACCAGGTCAAAAACATTCATGGTGAACAAATGGGCCATAATGGCGCCGACCGGCATGACTGCAGCCAGGAGCGCAGCCATAATCTCTGCATGCGTGGAGCCGCCTAACTCGCGGGCGAGACGTGCAGTGAGCCAGACCGTCACGAACGCTGCAAGCGCGGGGAGCAGACGGAGCGCGTAGAGCGAGGTTCCTATCGTGTGCCGGAGCAGCCATGCTAACCAGCCGATCAGTGGGGGCTGATCGACATAACCCCAGGCAGGATGCTCGCCACAAGCGAGGTAATAGAGTTCATCGCGGAAGTAGCCATACCGAGGAGCAACCGCCATCAGCAGTGTAGAAAGTGCAGCGGCAATGAGCCATACGGCAGGTGGGGATTTAAGAAAAGCTTTGTCATTCTGAATCGCTGAGATCACAGGATTGGCAGAGTTGGCCATGGTGAATCCTTTGAGCGCAATTGGTGAGATATTTGATCTGAGCAGAATACAATCCGCCAAGTATTCCGCTGTGAAGGCTCTGTTCGTTCGGCTACGGATTCGAGGCTCTGCACTCTTCAAAAGTCATGTTGAGGGCGCTACTGCCGGTGCGCTCCTTCCAGCGGAAAAATAGGCCAACATAGGAATCCGTGATGTAGTCGCCTTCGTTAACTCCGAGAGCGTGGGCGATCCGGTCAATGTTCGGGGGATCCCCCTCTATTTCCGCAAGGTTCCCGATCGGCGTCCGGTCGATCACGACTTCGCTGACACCGTCACTCCACTCCGCCCGATACTTTTCATAACGGAAGGATGGGCTATAGCCGAGAGCCATAAGGATGGCGTGCATCTGTTCGCCGTTCGCAATAGATGTTTCGTGCTCAATACGCGTCTTATGCCTGCTGGCGTTACCGCGCGACTTGTAGGTGAGCGTCCAGCAGTCGCCGTAGAGTCGTAGGCGCAGCACCTCTCCAGCACGGCGCAGGTCACCAGATGCGGAGTCATAGAGCGTGTTGGCCTCAAATGTAGAGGGGGTCCGCTCGTGGAATCCAGAAATTTGCAGTGAGCGCACCAGTGCTTCAACATCGTGCACCAGAAACTTGATCTCAACTTCGTTGCCGTCATGGGTGGTCATAAGCGGGAGCATTCCTGGCCGCCACGCCGTTGTGGCCCAGCGAGGTATTTCGTGAAACATGTTTATGGAACCAAGTTACGGAGTTATTGTATCTGGAGCCTGGAAACTTGGGTATTGCAGGGCAGTGGACGTCTCAGGCTTACGGAAAGAGGTTGGACCTCATGAAGAAGAAACAGCTCGGTCATTCTGGCATTCAAGTGCCAATCCTTTGCTTAGGCGGGAACGTCTTTGGCTGGACGGTGGACGAGCGGCGCTCCTTTGAACTGTTGGATGCGCTGCTGGAGAGTGGACTGAACTTTGTGGATACGGCGGACACGTATTCGAGCTGGGTTCCGGGAAATCATGGCGGAGAGTCGGAGACGATCATTGGCAAGTGGTTCAAAGCCAGGGGAAATCGCAGCAAGGTGATCCTGGCTACGAAGGTTGGCATGTCGATGGGTGAGGGCAAAAAGGGACTGTCCAGAAATTACATTCGGCAGGCAGTGGAGGATTCGCTGAAGCGGCTTCAAACCGACTACGTCGATCTATACCAATCGCATCGCGACGACGAGAGCACGCCCCAGGAGGAGACTCTGGGAATCTATGCAGAGCTGATTCGGGAGGGAAAAGTGCGCGCGATTGGCGCGTCCAGCTTTACGGCGGCGCGACTGGAGTCGGCGCTGGAACTGAGCCGAAAATTCAACCTGCCGCGATATGAAACTTTGCAGCCAGAGTATAACCTCTACACCCGTAGCGGATACGAAGGAGCGATTGAAGAGACATGCGTGAAACACGGGTTGGGCGTGATTCCGTATTATTCGCTAGCGAGCGGATTTTTGAGCGGAAAGTACCGCTCGGTGGAAGAGACTGCGAGCAGGCCGCGGGCAGCAGCGCTCAAAAGGTACTTCACTAAAAGAGGGATGCGGATTGTTAAATGCTTGGACAAGCTAGCGTGCGAGGTGAATGCCGGATCGGCACAGGTAGCCCTGGCATGGTTGATGGCGCGGCCCAGCATTACGGCTCCGATTGCCAGCGCCACAACGCTGGCGCAATTGCATGAACTGGTGAAGGCCACGCAGTTAGCACTACCTGAGAGCGCGATTGAAGAACTCAACTTGGCAAGCACAGAGATGGCCGCGGCTTAGCTACCTCGGGAAACGTGTGGCCACGGTTTCCGGCTAGGTACGCAATACTTTCCATCGTGGAACACGCTTCTTACCTTAGACATGCAACCGCGCTGTTTTTGCTTGCCTCTTTATACAGGAGTGGTACATTCCACCCAGCTGAGGGACCGTACCTGCTAAAGGCATCGATCTTTGCGAGGCTTGCAGATGAACGTCCATTTTACTTACAAGTTGGATAAGTCCCCCGCAGCCGAGTCCTATCTCCAATCACAAATTGAAAAGCTTGGACCACGGCTGCATGTGTTCAACCCAGACATGGTTTCTTTGCGCGGATTGATCGAGGCCGCGCCGAAGTCGGGCTTCAAAGTGGCGCTAAACCTGCGCTTGCCCGCCGGCCAGATGGCTGCACGAGCGAGTGCGGAAACGCTCCACGGGGCCATCAGGGTAGTGTTTGATGACCTCACCGAGCAACTCCGTAAACACAAGGAGCACTTGAGGAGACATTATCGCTTCCCTAGGGTGCGCGGTTTGGAACGCCAGCGGATCGAACCACAGGCACGCTTCGAGGACACGATTGCGGCGGTCAGGCCGGAGAAGATATCCAGCGGTGACGTCGCCGGATTTGTGAATGCCAATTTGGAACGGTTGCGCCGATACGTGGATCGAGAACTGCGCATCCGGCGCGACAGTGGACAGCGCCGGTTGGAGGAAGTCAGTGCCGAAGAGGTAATTGATGAAGCGATAGCAAACGCGCTTGATGAACATCAGCCACGCCCGGAAAAAATTGCACTGGAGCCGTGGCTCTACCGGTTGTCGCGCTCGGCGATGGACCGGCTGGGAAATCAGATTGACTCAGGGGTTCGAGAGCCGAAGCGGCCCCATCCTGAGGCGCGCCCTTCGCTGGACGCATCCGACGAGGAGATGCTGCAGTTTTATCATCCCGACGAGAGCGTGGCGAACGAGACCCTGATTGAGGACCGGCACGTCAGCACTCCCGAGGACGAGGCCTCGCGCGAAGAGTTAATGGTGATGGTGGAACGAGCCTTAAGGGGTGCGACCCCGCAACAGCGTGAAGCTTTCCTGCTCTTTGCGTTGGAAGGATTCCGTTTGTCGGAGATTGCCGCGATTACCGAGCGAACGGTGCAGCAGGTGCATGCCGACGTGAGTATTGCGCGCGAGCATCTGAGGCGCTCTCTGGTTGCTGCGGGAGAGCGCAGGCAAAAGCTCGTAGTGGATAACGTATCCACGCACCATAGAAGCGCCTAGCGAATATACGCGTCCCCGCCGTGGTTGCCATGCAGCCACGGCGCCTTATGTTTTAAAACTTAAGATTGACGAGGAAACAAAGCCAGTTTCGTGGCGTCAAGCTTTCTCTGGTGAAGCTCGGTGGCGCTTGTCGGCGATAGGTTATAGAAGCCGATTCATCAGTTCGTGGCCGCGGTGGCCGAGCCGGAGGCGAAGATGCCCCATGGCTTTGCCGTGAATCTGGGAGACGCGGGATTCGGTTTTACCAATAGACCTGGCAATCCGCGCCATGGTCCAGTCTTTGAAGTAATAGAGAATTATGACATTTGCTTCATCGGTGGGGAGCTCGGCAATGAGTTTGCGAAGCACTTCGCGCGACTGGTTCTGGTGGCAGACGCAGTCGGGGCGTCTTTCTGGGTTGTCGGCCACGCTCTCCTGTACGGAGCGGCATTCGCTATCTTCTCGGGGCTCGAAGTCAACCTCCTGACGATTCTGCACCGCCTGGGCGAGCTCGTAAAAGCTGTTCAAGTCCATACCCAATGAATCGGCTATCTCTTCGCTCTGGGGCTTGCGCCCGAGCTTGGATTCGAGAGTGTGCGTTGCGTTGTCGAGCTTGTGCTGGCGAGTGCGGAAGTATCGCGAGGCCCAGTCGAGTTCGCGTAGGCTGTCGATGATCGCGCCGGTGATGCGGATTCGGGCGTACTGCCGGAAAGGAAGATTGCGGCTGGGACCGTAGCGCCTGGCAGCGTCAATGAGCCCAATCGAGCCTGCCTGGACTAGATCGTCGAGCTGAACCGAGACGGGCAGACGGCGCACGATGGAGCGCGCTACCTGCCGTACCTCGTCCATGTGACTGAGGACAAGTTTCTCCTGTTCATCTTCAGGCAGCGTATCAAGGAACAGAGGAGGAAGGAACGGCAACGGAATCGGATTCGTCTGAATCTGAGCGCTAGTCACAGGCCGTCCTTTCCGCTGCGGCAACTCCAGAACAAACTTGGGAATCGTAGGCCACAATGTACTCTCAAAGTGAATCCTGACCGAGAAGTTTGAATGTGGTGCAGAGCAGGACTCGCATCCAATAGAAGCTTCATCGGCAAGCGGGGGATTTAGCTTGAGGGGGCTGCTGATTTCATTGCGGAGTACGAAGAGGGTGCGGCCACGAAAAGCTCATCAGAATACGAACTTCGCGGGGTAAAAGACGGGAGGGCTCTGCGAGCCCTCCCGCTTATGTGAAGCTAGCCTGATCCAGGCAGTTAGCGAGCGGACACTGGATCCCACGCTCCTTCGCTTTTGGCCAGCTGGATTGAGCTTGCCATTGGCGCGCCATGGTAGTAATTTGCGCCGTGCTGGTCAATCAAAACGCTTCGAGCATAGCCAGGGAGACTCTGGACCAATTTCCCGTCAATTTCGAACATGTCGCCAGCCTTCGTTGTCTCCCACTTCCATCTGTACTGAACCTGAAACTTCTGCGGGCTCAGCTTGGTCACCTTGTCCACGGATACCAGCTTGCGAGAGGCTAGCGGCAGCACATAGACGGTTGTATGGTCCTTATTTTGCACGGTTTCCACATTGGGGAGCGAAGCCACGAGCTCTTTGCCCGCAGGAGTCAGATCAACTTGGTCGGCGAATCCTTTGGCCTTTCTGATTTTGAGGATTCCGGCGTTTTCTAGCAATTTGTATTGAGGATTGCTAGTTTTTTCGCGGCTTACTACGCCGGTATTGAAGGATACGGTAACGGGAGCAGACGCTTTCAGATTGTTGTCGATTGCCGCTGAGGCCTCTTCGGGTTTGAGCGTTCGTTTGCTCTGGAAGATAACAACGCCGAGGCTGCCTACGAATAGCCCGACCAAAACGAGGATGATCAGAATCGGACCAAATGAAGAGCCTTCCTTCTTTTCCATTTCGATTTCTTGTTCAAACATATGGGTACCCTCCGAAGTGGGAACCGCTGACACAGCAACTCGGCAGAGAATAGAACTCTACCGGCGACATCATATGCCCGTTTGAGGTTGCTGATGAAGAAAAATTGTCAGCACGAAAGACCAGCTTTTCCGTCGGCCGAGAAGTGAAAAAGGCCCCTGTTTGCGCACTGGAAATAAGAGTACCCGTACGGCAACGCAGATGGAGCCGTATTTCCTCGAGCGAAGGCTGAGTTGTAATATAAGAGGTTCGAGTTCGTAGAAAGAGGAAATGCATAGTGAATCCGTCTGATCAACGCGAGCAGCTAGGCCAGGAAGTCCTGGAAACGAGGGAATGGCTAGATTCACTGGACTATGTTCTGGAGAATAGCGGAACGGAACGGGCAGGCCGGTTACTGCAGCAGTTGGCACTCCATGCCGCACGCTCAGGTTATCGCCTTCCGTTTTCGGCAACCACTCCCTACGAGAATACGATTTCATCCACCAGCCAGCCGCCGTTTCCAGGCAATCAGGAGTTGGAACGCCGCATTAAGAGCCTTGTCCGTTGGAATGCGCTGGCAATGGTGATGAGAGCCAACAAGAGGCAGGAGGGCATCGGTGGGCACATCTCCAGCTATGCCTCGGCTGCGACTCTGTACGAGGTCGCATTTAACCACTTTTTCAGGGGGCAGACGCCGGATGGAGATCGCGACCTGGTTTATTTCCAGGGCCACGCAGCGCCGGGAATCTACGCTCGCGCCTTTCTGGAAGGTCGACTAAGTCGCAAGCAGCTTGAGAATTTTCGGCGCGAGATGGCTGAAGGAGGCGGTCTGACTTCCTATCCACATCCCTGGCTGATGAAGGATTTTTGGGAATTTCCAACAGTCTCGATGGGACTTGGCCCGATCCAGGCGATCTACCAGGCGCGTTTCAACCGCTATCTTGAGAATCGGGGATTGAAGCAGTGCAACCAGGGCAAAGTCTGGGCTTTTTTGGGAGACGGCGAGACCGACGAACCGGAGTCACTGGGCGCAATCACGCTCGCCTCCCGGGAGAAGCTCGACAACCTGATCTTTGTCGTCAACTGCAACCTGCAGAGGCTGGACGGTCCGGTTCGTGGCAACGGAAAGATCATACAGGAGTTAGAGGCAATCTTCCGTGGAGCGGGCTGGAACGTAATCAAGGTCATCTGGGGCAGTGACTGGGATCCGTTGATACAGCAGGATCGCGACGGTCTACTGGTAAAGCGGATGGGCGAGTTGTGCGACGGCCAGTACCAGAAGCTCTTCGTTGAAAGCGGCGCCTATACGCGGCAAAATTTTTTTGGCAGCGATCCGCGCCTGCTGAAGATGGTGGAGCACCTGAGCGACAAGCAGATCGAGAGGATGCGTTTGGGAGGTCATGATCCGATCAAGGTCTACACCGCCTATAAGGCCGCCGTCGAACATATTGGGTCGCCGACTGTGATCTTGGCAAAGACGATAAAAGGCTACGGTCTGGGTGAAAGCGGCGAGGGTCGGAACATCACGCACCAGCAGAAGAAGATTAACGACGAGGAGTTGATGATCTTCCGCTCGCGCTTTGGCATCCCGATCGCAGACGAAGATCTGCATGATGCGCCCTTCTACCTTCCATCCGAAGATACGGCTGAAATCCAGTACATGCGTGAGCGCCGCAAGCAGCTCGGTGGATATCTGCCGGATCGCAAAATGCGCGCGCCAAAGCTGGAACCGGTGAATGAAGAGGTGTTCAAGGAGTTCTATACCGGAACGGCGGACCACAAGGTTGCGACCACGATGGTACTGGTGCGGCTGATTGCCAAGCTCCTCCGCGACCCGAAGATTGGCAAACTTATCGTTCCGATCATTCCAGACGAGGCCCGCACCTTCGGCATGGAAGCACTATTTCGCCAAGTGGGAATCTATTCGAGCGTTGGCCAGAATTATGAGCCGGTCGACATGGATACCTTGTTGTATTACAAGGAAGCCAAAGACGGACAGATTTTGGAAGAGGGAATCACCGAGGCAGGTGGACTTTCGGAGTTTATCGCTGCGGGAACCTCGCCGGCAAATCACGGAATTAATGCGATTCCGTTCTTTGTGTACTATTCGATGTTTGGCCTGCAGCGCGTAGGAGATCTGGTTTGGGCGGCGGGTGATCAGCGTACCAAGGGCTTCTTGTGCGGAGGCACCGCGGGACGCACAACCCTTGCGGGCGAGGGATTACAGCATCAAGACGGTCACAGCCAGTTGTTAGCCTATCCAGTCCCGAACCTGCTGGCCTACGATCCGGCCTTCGCTTACGAGATCGCAATCATCGTGCAGGAAGGCATCCGCCGCATGTACGTTGAGCAGGAAGATATCTTCTACTACATCACGGTAATGAATGAACCGTGGGAGCAGCCGGCTATGCCGGGCGACGTTCGCGAGGGTATTCTCAAAGGCCTCTACCGTTTCCAAAGCTCGAAGAATAAGGACTCTAAACTGAGGGCGCAGTTGTTTGGCTCGGGCGCGATCATGTTGGAAGTACTAAAGGCGGTACAGATTCTGGAAGAAAAATACAAGGTTGCAACCGACGTGTGGAGCATCACCAGCTACAAGGAACTATACAGAGACGGCAACGCCTGCCAGCGCTGGAACATGCTGCATCCTGGTGCCGGACAGCGCGAACCGTTCGTAGCTTCACAACTCAAGGGAGCGGAGGGAGTGCTGGTGGCCGCCTCCGATTATGTGAAGGCCTTGCCGGAGTCGATCTCGCAGTGGATGCCCCGCCCGTTGATTGCGCTCGGCACTGATGGTTACGGCCGTTCGGAGAGCCGCGCATCGTTGCGTGACTTTTTTGAGGTTGACGCCAAACACATTGTGCTGGCTACGCTCACCGGCCTTATGCGCGAGGGCAAGATCAAGGCGGCAGAGGTGAAGAAGGCGATTGCCGATCTCGGAATCAACTCTGGGAAAGCCGATCCGTTTTCCGTATAGTGCCTCGCCTTCTGGAGTTCAGGCGAGCGGCAGTTGTTGGCGCAATCATTGAAAGGAAACACCGTGGCTACAGAATTTAGACTCCCGGAACTTGGTGAAAACATCGAGGCCGGCGACGTAGTTCGAATCGCAGTCACTGCTGGCGAAACTATCCATGAGGGGCAGACTGTTGTCGAACTTGAAACCGACAAGGCTGTGATCGAAGTGCCTTCCACGGTCAACGGAGTCATTGAAGAGGTTGTTGTGACTCCTTCCTCGCGCGTGAAGGCGGGCGATGTACTGTTCACTTATGCGGCGGAGCCTTCCGCCACAAGGCCCCCTGAGACGTCGGCTCCAAAGGCGGCAGAGCCCGGATCTGCACAAGAGCGTCGAGTAGTTGTTCAGGGAGCGCAGCCGGAACCTCGCACTGCGGACGTGAATACATCTATCGTCGAATTCAAACTTCCCGAGCTGGGTGAGAATATCGAAGCCGGAGATGTCGTTCGGCTGGCGGTCGGTCCTGGCGAGCAGGTGACCACAGGCCAGACGGTGCTCGAGTTGGAGACCGATAAGGCCGTGGTGGAAGTGCCTTCGACCGTGACGGGAACGGTCAAAGAAGTGAAGGCGCAGGTGGGCCAGAAACTGAAGGTGGGCGATGTCGTATTCACGGCGGCTGTTACACAGGCTGCTGTTGCGCCCGCGGTAACCCCGGTTGTTGCTCCAGAGTCTCCGGCATCCCCAGCCGATGACGAGTCTTTCGACCCCAACTACATGGCGATGACTCGGCACACCTTCCGCTCGGCACGCACGGCAGAGGGAAAGAGCGAATTGGAAGCTTTTCCACCGGACGCTCCACAGGAAAGTCCATCCGAAGCTAGTCGACCAGGGCAGACAAGACTACCGGGACACGAACACCGCACGGTTCCGGCGGCGCCGATGGTTCGCAAACTGGCGCATGAGATCGGTGTAGATATTTACCTGGTGAAGGGAAGCGGCCCGGGCGGACGCATCAGCGAGGCCGATGTGAAGGCCTTTGCTAAAGGCGTCTTTGCGAGGCTGGCTGATCCGGAAGCTTCGGTGCGGGTTTCTCAAGGAGCAGGATCGGTGGTGGTCAAACTGCCGGACTTCAGCCGCTGGGGCAAGATCGAAAAGGTCGCCCTACGCGGCGTGCGCCGCAAGACAGCCGAGCATCTGGCGTTGGCATGGAACGTCATTCCTCACGTCACGCAGTTTGACAAGGCGGACGTCTCCGAACTGGAGGAGTTGCGTAAACGTTTTGCTCCGAAAGCCGAGAAGGCTGGAGGCAAAATGACCATGACGGCCATCGCGCTCAAGGTAGTCGCGTCTGCGCTGAAGGCCTTCCCGCAATTTAACGCCTCCATCGATATCGCCAACGAGGAGATCATCTACAAGCGCTACATCAATATTGGAGTTGCGGTGGATACCGACCGGGGTCTGCTGGTTCCGGTAATTCGCGATGTGGACAAAAAGAATATTATCGAGCTGGCGGTTGAGCTCTCGGCGATCTCCAAGAAGGCTCGCGACAAGAAACTGTCCCCTGAAGACATGGAGGGCGGAACCTTTACAATTACGAACCTGGGAGGCGTCGGCGGAACGGCATTTACACCAATCGTCAATCACCCAGAGGTCGCTATTCTTGGAATCTCGCGCTCGCGAATGGAGCCTGTGTGGTTGAATGATAAGTTCGAGCCGCGCACTATTATGCCGCTCTCAGTCTCTTACGACCATCGTATTATCGATGGAGCCGACGCGGCACGCTTTACGCGCTGGATCGTGGATTCATTGGAACAGCCGTTCTTGCTTTCGGTACAGGGATAGTTCAGCAATGTTGAAAACGAAGCGGATATAGAACCGGATTGGCTCGACTACTTCAACTTGGAATCTGGAAACAAAATATGGCGAACGGAAACGTAAGAGTTGCAATCATTGGTGGCGGCCCGGGCGGTTACGCCGCCGCTTTCCTCGGCACCGACCTTGGTCTCAACGTCACTCTCATCGACATTGAAAAGAACCCCGGCGGAGTTTGTCTCTATCGTGGCTGCATTCCGTCCAAGGCGTTGTTGCATGTATCGGCACTGATCAATGAATCAAAGCACGCAGCCAGTTGGGGTGTCGAATTCGGCGAGCCGAAGATCGACATCGCAAAGTTACGCGCCTTTAAAGAAGGCGTGGTAGCCAAGTTAACCGGCGGCCTCGGCATGATGTCCAAGCAGCGCAAGGTCACCTACATACGCGGCGAAGCGAGCTTTATAAACTCGACCACGTTGAAGGTGAAGAAGAGTACGGGCGACGAGGAGACGCTGGAATTCGACAAGATCATTATCGCCACCGGATCGTCTCCGGCGCGCCCAGGGCCGCTGGCCGCCACTGGTGCCAACATTCTGGACTCAACCGGAGCGCTCGACCTGAAGGATGTTCCCAAGACTTTTCTGGTCATCGGTGGAGGCTACATCGGACTGGAGCTGGGATCCGTTTACGCCACACTGGGATCCAAGGTGGAAGTGGTGGAGATGACTCCGGGACTGCTTCCCGGCGCGGATCGCGACTTGGTTCCACCGCTGCAAAAGCGGTTGGAGAAACTCTTCGGCAAGATCATGCTGGACACGACTGTGACCGCTCTGAAGGATGAGATCACGAAGGTGAGCGTTACCTTTAAACTTGCCGACGGAACGGTTGAAGAGAAGAGTTACGACAAGGTTCTCGTTTCCGTGGGGAGGCGCCCCAATTCGAAAGTTCCTGGACTTGAGAACACGAAGGTGAAGGTGAACCAGCGCGGGTTTATCTCGGTCAATAAACAACTGCAAACCGATGACCCTGCGGTGTATGCGATTGGCGACGTGGCGGGCGATCCCATGCTGGCGCACAAGGCAGCGCACGAAGGGCGCACAGCGATCGAGCATATTGCAGGTCATAAGGTGGAGTTTGCTCCGTACGCAATTCCGGCGGTAGTGTTTACCGATCCTGAGATTGCCTGGGCCGGACTGACACAGGCAGAGGCGGAAGCTGAGGGCATGGAAGTTGAGATCGTGAAATTTCCCTGGGCGGCTAGCGGACGCGCGGTCACGCTTGATCGCACCGAGGGACTCACCAAGCTATTGATCGACAAGAAAACTGAGCGCGTGTTGGGTGGAGCGATCGTAGGTCCGGGGGCTGGCGACATGATCGCCGAGATTGTTCTCGCCATCGAGATGTCGGCCACGGCTTATGATCTTGAGCACACCATACATCCTCACCCGACGCTTTCAGAAACCATCATGGAAGCATCGGAGATTTTCTACGGGACGTCGACCGATCTATATCGCCCAAAGCGCAAGTAGCCTCGGCGTCAGCGGTGACAAGAGCGTGGGCATCTCCCACGCTCTTGGCCGTACAGGCAGATTCATCGGGAGGCTTTGGCTGAGTGATCGCGTAGAAACTCCAGAGCCTCTGCGACGTTCATCTTTGGTACTGGCTGATAGCCCCAGGAAGTCTCGGTTTCTTCAATTCTTAGCGGCTTGAAGATGACGATGCGGCCCTCGAATTTCAACTGCATTCGTGTGATCCCCCAGCGCTTACCAGCAACCTTAGACTGCGTGATAGCAATGCTGCCGCCACGATTGAGCCTGCCGATAAATCCCCAACCAAAATTAACATCCCTAAAGAGAGTTCCTTCGATCGTTGCGATCCGCTTGTCCTCGCGATCAATCAGGATCACGGACTTCATCCCCTCCAATACTTGCGATTCATAATTTGGGGCGGAGAATTTTGGATTGGGCGAACACTCCAGGCGCAAGTTGTGAACATCCTGTGCACTGCCGTACTCACATTGAAAGGCATTCGGAAGTGCAAATAGAATGCGCTCGATATGGTGCTGATCGTCGTTTTGCTTTTTCGCCTTTTCGCGCATTTTTTCGGGATCGAGGAGGCGGTGGTTGCGTTCGTCGTCTTGCCGGCGCTCTTCGGCGGTCAGTGACCTGTCGTTGAATGCGACAGTCCGCGCAATGATTCCCTGCGGCGTCTCCACCATCAACTTGGTAACAGAGCCACGCGGCTTCTGAAGCCGGTCGGTCCAGGAATAGTAATTTTTTTGGCGACCGATTTGTTCATTGGCAACTGCCTGGCGAAGCAGATCGTTTGCCCCGGTGTTTGGCTCGTCTGCATTACGAGGAACGGCCCGCGCCGCGCAGAGCAGAGCAACACTAATTACTGCAATCAACCCTGCAGTCCGCAGTCTCAATTGTCTTTTTGTACCTTGAAAAATCATCCTTATCGATTATCAGGGATGTTGCCCGCGCTCTCAAGCCGCAGGACAGAAATCGCAAGAATTCAAACGGCGTTCCATCAGCGTTGCAACAGTTCTGAGATTGCATTGTGCAGAGATTCCGCGAGTTGCGTGGGAGCTAGTTGGTCGTCAGCATCCGTTGCCTCGCCGACGCGGATCTGAAGGACATGCGAGCGGAACCAGCCGCGCTTCTTTTGCTTGAGCTCGCCGAGTCCCTTCAGAGCAATCGGCAGAATCCGAGCCTTCGACTCTCGTGCCAGCAAAGCGATGCCCGCGCGAAAGGGCTGCAGTGCTCCGTCCTCGGATTGGCGACCTTCAGGAAATACGAGCAGATGATAGCCGTGGTCCATTGCTTCGCCCGCGTACGCAAAGCTGCTCCGGAATCCTGCTGCTCGCGGCAGAGGAAAGACGTTGAAGAGCCCAGTAATCAACCAGTACTCGAGCGGAGCAACAAGGTTAAGCAACCAGTTGCCTTGGTTTCGCGCGTGCCGCCAATCCTCAAGCATCTCACCCGCCATAGCGATCGCTACCCTCCGGCGCATTGGAGCAGGTAGTGAGTACAGGACCAGCGGCCCGTCGAAGTTTGTGACATGGTTTGCGATCAACAACAGAGGCTTTTCGTCCCCGCGAAGTTCGCCGCAATGTGAAACTTGGGGGGCGGCCAGGAGCCATACCAGCGGTCGCATCACTGCTTCCTGAAAGAGCACCCGCAAGGCTTGAACAGCGGGCCACCATGCCCATCGCGGATAGATGAAGCGGGGCGGCTCGCCGGGGATGGTGCGCAATCTCTCTGCTGACGATGCCATCCCGACGCTCTGTGCGCCGGAATTGAGATCGGAGGATTGGCCCGGTTCAAAGCCAAGGCGAGCGCGCAACTGTCCTAGTGTTGCGATTCGCTCGAATTCCTCGTCGTGGATGCCGACACCCAGGTGCTGATCAAGTTCGGTCTGCAACTGCACACGTGCGAGGCTGTCGAGATTGAAGTCGCGGTCGAGGCGGGCGTCGTCACTGGATGTTGACGGCTGACTGCCGGTGATGGATGCGATCAGAGTCGACAGGGGCTCCGCGACGACCGAAGGTAAGGACAACTCATTGCTCTGAGTGGCGAGCCACTGCGTAATCTTCCGGCGCTGGATTTTTCCGATGGAAGTGCGCGGTAAATCCAGTTGCGGCCATAGCTTCCAGCGGCGAATCCGTTGGTATTCGGACAGGCTGGCGTTTGCGGCATCAACCGCGGATTGAGCCTGCTCTGGGCGGCCGCGAAAGGTGAGAACGGCTACGGCCTCCGTACCGGCAGTGGTCTCGAGCGGAACAACTGCGCAGCCTTCCACGCCGGGCTGCCGGTTCAACGCTGCCTCTACGTCCTCCGGATGGATGTTGAGCCCGGCCGAGGTCACGATAATCTCGCTCTTACGCCCAACAAAGTGGAGCTGTCCGTCCTGGTCCTGCTCTGCCAAGTCTCCGGTTGCAAGCCACGGATCGTTTAGCATCTGCATCCGGCCATTCTGCCATCGGGCAGATGCTACCATACCGCCGCGCACAAGGATTTCGCCATCGTCGCCGATGCGAATTTCACGGCCAGAGAGTGGCTTGCCGATGCTTCCTTGCGTAATGTGAAAAGGATGATTGAGGGTGATGAGCGCCGTCGTTTCCGTCATTCCATACCCCTGAATGAGTGCGAAGCCGAGATCGCTCCAGAAGCGCTCCAAAGGAGCAGGCAGCGAGGCACCACCACAGACGAAAGCCCAGAACTTGAAGCCGAACTTGCGATGCACGTCACGAAACCTCCACCATCGCCGCCATATCCTCTGGCCGCGCTCGGAGTCCAGTCGCGCAGGAAGATCGTCAAAATGGGATTCTATGTACGACTTGAGCAGCTCAAGGACGCGCGGCACAGCCGCAAGCACGGAAATGCGTTGACGGTGGATTAGTTCCAGCAGCCTAGGCGCCTCAAGGCGATGCTCAAAATGTAACTCTGCGGCAAGCAGAGGCGGAATCCACAAGCCCATGAACTGCCCGAAGACGTGACTCAGTGGCAGTGTGTGAAGGAAGCGTAGCGGATGAAATATCCGCTCAAGCGCGAGATACTTCTGCATCTCGCACTCAATCGGTTCAAGACTTGCGAGCACATTGCCGTGGGTATGGACGATGCCTTTAGGCTCAGACGTGGTGCCGGAGGTGAATAGTATCTGCAGCGGTGTTTCCAACCCCAGGGCGGGTATCTGCAGCGGTTCTTCAAATGGTGGGAAGGGAAGTGTCGCCGCAAGTTCTTCGATGGCGACGCATGGCAAGTTGACAGCGTGGGCAGCATGGAGGCGGGAAAGTAGTGATTGGTCTGCGACGATCAAGCGGGGTTGGGTTTCCGCGATGATGCGCTGGGCGAAGTCCAGACCGCCACTCGCATCGAGAGGAACTACCAGCACACCGCGCAGAACGCAACCAAAAAACGCGGCAATCCACTCTGCGCTATTCTGCCCCCAGAGTACGACGCGGTCGCCGCAGGTGATCTGGCGCTTCATCAGTTCAGCGGCGAAGCGCTCCGCCAGCCCTGCGATTTCGGCGTAGGTTGAAGTCTGCTGACGAGTGCCGCGATGAACAACCACAGCCCTCTGCTTGCCGTGACGGCGGTAATCGTCTACGAGCGTGGCCAGATGAAGGCGCACAATGGAGGTAAGTATGCCACATCACCGGCTTCACGTTTTGAGCGCAAGGCTGTAGAGACAGGTTTTCAACCGCGCAGACGCCTCGTGCCCCCTTGACCGCTACTCCGGAAAAACAAATCCAACGTAGTTGAGTTGCCCACCGCGCTCGATGCTGAAGACCACAGGATCTCCAGGCTTAAGGCCTGCCAGCGCCTTACGCAGGGTCTCTAGCGAACCGAGTGGTGTGCGATTCAGAATGTGCAGCACGTCGCCAGGCTGCAAGCCGAAAAGCGACGCATTGCCTCCTGCGGTCAGCGCGGTTATCAGAATGCCTCCTGAAAAGCGCGTGGGCGGGATTAGTCGCGCGACGGAATCAGTGATCTGTATGGCGACGATCCCCAGTTTGGGTATGATGTCGCTGGCTGATTGTGTGGGATCGAGAATGCTCTCCGGATCGCCCTCGCGCTCCGTGACGGGGACTTTCAGCGTTAGCACCTCCGTTCCCCTCCGGACTTTGAAAACCGTCACATCGTCAATCTTTTTCTGAAAAAGCAATGCAGAGAGGCCCCGCGGATCACGAAAAGACTTGTCATCAACGGAGAGCAGAATATCGCCCGGCCGCAGGCCCGAGCGATCGGCTGACGAACCTGGCATCACGTCTTCGAGAATGATTCCAGACTGCTCCGCAAGGCCCAGTCCACTGGCGAGGGTTGGCGTGATATCGCGGGCGATTATTCCGATGGTGCCGCGACGCACGCGTCCTTGTTTGCGCAGTTGCTCATAAACCAGCCGCAATGTGTTGGAAGGAATTGAAAAACCTACGCCCTCGCTGCCGCCGGACTGCGAAGCGATCAATGTGTTCATACCAATAACCTCGCCATTGATATCCACCAATGGTCCGCCGGAGTTACCCGGGTTCATAGCTGCGTCGGTCTGCAGGTAAACCACCGGAGTGGCGTTGTTCAACTGGCGCGCGGTTGAACTAACGACGCCCATTGTTACCGTGTTTTCAAGTCCGAGCGGGCTACCAAATGCCATTGCAAGCTGACCGACATGCACATGGTCGGAATTCGCCATTTTCAACGATGGCAAACCGGTGGCCTCAACCTTAAGCAAGGCCAGATCAGTCAGCGCGTCGCGCCCCAGGAGTTTGGCGGCAAAACGCTCAGCATCTTCCGCTCCGCCACTCTGTTGGTTGCGATGACGAAATACCAAAACCGTGATGGAAGTCGCATGTTCCACTACGTGGGCGTTGGTCAGGATGTACCCCGATGGATCAACCACTATTCCGGAGCCGAGTCCCTGCTGCTTTGCAATATTAGTTTGCTGCGTGTTTGGGTCCTGCACAGTCGTCAGACCGGTGACCACAACTGTCACCACAGCTGGTCCAACGCGCTCAGCCAGCGCCTGCAGGTCCTGATCGAGCGAGCTTAGACCGTGCCGCACCTGACTCTGGGAAGCGTTCGCGGCTGGAGTGGAAACTTGCGCAGTCGCGAACATTGCGATCAGAAGGGTGACACCCAATACCGGAGAGCCAGCGTATGCAGAACGGCGCACAGGAACCTCTTTCTCTTCCGCGCGATGAATCGTGCGCTGCTTCATTATCGTTGAATCGCTGCATAAGTACACGTGGAGCTTTTACGGTCGCACCGCGTCGGGCCAAATCGAATCTTTCTGAGATGTGATGGGGATGTCTACGATAGGCGGTTTGGTGAACTGGCCGGAGTTGACTCCCGGAAGATGATGGGCTATAAAATTAGATTGATGATGCTCTGTTGCCGGATTTGCCGCTGCTGTGCCTGCTGTTGTTGCGGGACGCGGCCCTCTGGCGAAAATGAGATCGTGGAGTAGAAGCTTTACTTAAGGAATTTCACGAACCCACCGCCAGTGACCTTGGCCGGTGGGTTTTTTGTTGGACCCAAAACGTTTGCCGTGCATCGGAAGGGGGAGGGCTTTTCGGTTCCCTCGCCGTGCGATGCGCTGGCAGGAAGTCTTCCAAGTGCAGTGAATATTTCGCGGTTCGCCAAGCGCGGGCCGGATGGAGATGAAATGGCAATTGCAAACAGCATCACCGAGTTGATTGGGAAAACGCCGCTTCTTTACCTTAACAAGATTACCCATGGATCGGCCGCAAGAGTGGCCGTAAAGCTGGAGAGCCAGAATCCGTTGGCAAGCGTGAAAGACCGCATCGGCGTTGCGCTGATTGAGGCGGCCGAGCGCGATGGCAAGATTCATCCTGGCAAAACGGTTCTCATCGAGCCCACTAGCGGCAACACGGGAATTGCGCTTGCATTCGTGGCGGCGGTGAAGGGTTATGAACTGATCCTCACTATGCCGGAGACGATGAGCTTGGAACGACGCGTACTCCTGCTGGCGTTTGGCGCCAAGATCGTACTGACCCCCGGCCCCAATGGCATGAAGGGCGCAGTGGCCAAGGCAGAAGAGTTACTCGCCACCACTCCCAACGGTTACATATTGCAGCAGTTCAACAACCCTGCTAATCCTGAAATTCACTTTGCCACCACTGGCCCCGAGATATGGAATGACACCGACGGCAAGGTGGACATCCTGATCTCCGGTGTTGGCACAGGTGGAACTCTCACCGGCGTTGCGCGCTATATCAAATCGAAGAAACCGTCGTTCAAGGCGATTGCGGTTGAACCCACTGAAAGCCCGGTACTCTCCGGAGGCAAGCCGGGGCCTCACAAGATACAGGGAATTGGTGCTGGCTTTATTCCCGGCGTACTTGATACCTCGTTGATCGACGAAGTCATTCAGGTCTCAAATGATGAGGCGATCGCTTTTGCGCGTCGTTTGCCCAAGGAGGAAGGGTTGCTGGTCGGGATCTCGGCGGGAGCTGCTGTTTTTGCGGCTTTGAAGGTGGCCCAGCGTCCGGAGAACGCAGGCAAGTTGATCGTTGCTATTATCCCCAGCTTTGGAGAGCGCTATCTCAGCACAGTCCTCTTCGAGGAACTGCGCAAGGAGGCGCAGGCATTGCCTACTACCCCGATCGGCGAGCCAGTCGCGCCCCCACGGTAAACATAGCGAGTTGGCGGGTTGTTCAAGCGCGAAGATCCCAGGGAGCGCCTTGGGATCTTTTCGTTCTTCACCCGTTGCTAACCCGCTACTGTGTTCTGTGTAGATCTGAGGATGGCCGGATCTCAGCGGCTAGAGCAATCAATCGCGGGAGATCCGCATTCCACCCCACGCCAACCCGGAACCCACCACTGCCATATGGATTACGCAGTGGCGTAAGTCATCCCAGTGCTGTGAGAGCACGGTGGGCGCTCCCGCCGCGCCGCAATTGCCGAAGTAGACCACGTTGGCATAGTGATCGGATAGTGGAATATTGGTGCGCTTGCAGACGTTCTCCAGCATCCGCAGGTTGGCCTGATGGCCGATGAAGACCTGGCGCCGTGTCTCAGAGGGAGGCACAGAGGCCTGCAAGTGCTTTACTACGTCAGTAGTCGTGCGGATGGCGAAGACCTGCACCGCATGACCCTGCTGCGCAAAGTGCCCGCCGACGGGAATTGTAATCTGGTGCTGTCCTCGTGGATCGCTGCCGACCGTAGTTTCCGAGATCACCGCAGGGGCGGGCACGCGAGACGAAACGATGGCGGCCGAAGCCGCGTCGCCAAAGAGCACCGCCTGACGGCGATCACTATAGTCGATGGTGCGTGTAAAGGTTTCGCTATTAACCACTAGCACGTAATCGGGCAAGGCCTCAGGGCGCATGAGGCTCAAAAAATGAATTTGCGCGGCAAAACTTGAGCATGCCGAGTGAAGATCGAAGCAGGTTGCACCGATCCCAAGTGCGTTGGCAACGCGGCTGGAGTCGGCAGGGATCTGCATCTCAGGCGAGCATCCACCGGAGATAATCATGCCCAACTGTGAAGCATCGAGTCCGGCGCGTTCGAGCGCCATATGAGCAGCACCTGCGGACATCTGCGTGGGCGATGTGTGGGCTGCTTCGGCGGCAGCTCGCGGATCCTGATTACGCGTCTCGCGGAGGTACTCCAACGGCAGCGTAGTGCGCCGCTCAATGATGCCGACCCGGTCCTCAATCCACTTCACGTCCACCCCAATGTCAAGGGATGATAGAAAGTGGTTATCTAGAACCGTCTCGGGATGAAAATGTCCCAGAGCATGGAGGTACAGCAAAGAAGCATCTCCTGTGTCTTCCCTCGAAAGTTTCGCAAACCTGTAAGGTTAGCCGCGGCTCTCGTTCCGGCCATCCGCACTACGAATTTGGACAGACTTGGATGCTTCGAGCCGGCAGGTTGCAGCGGGTCAACGCTCCGAAGTTTAAACGGATTGACTCTCTGCTAGCAATGGCCGCGCACTGTTTCCAGAAGCTATGGAGGGTTGTGACAGAACTATTACCTTGCACGCGATCCTGAAGCTTGGTTCTGTCTCACTGTCAAGCCTCCTGAACGAAAATTCTGAAGCAGTTTTCAACATGAATGTGGAAATACCAGTGTAAAAGGAAGATGAACTTGCCTTAACCCTAGATGCTACGGCCTTTTCTCCACCTTGCACAAGCTTCGGTGCGACGCGAGCCAGATTGAAACGGCGCAAACTTGGAAAGCAAGGACAGGCCGTTTGCATATCACTCCTGCCGCACAATCTGGCAGTGCTCCGTCCCGATAAGAATTCGTCGGAGGCTGTCACATGGCGCGATGCTGTCTTACACTGTCCCCATGAAGAAGAAGCTATTTCAGGTTTTGCTGGTGCTGATCGTACTGCTTAAGCTTGTCTCTGCTCACGCACAGGGGCTTGCCGTCGGCAGCGCGCGGGTTCCAGTGCAAAGCCACCACTCTGCGGCCCGCGCGATGCATCTTGGATTCGATCGCAACGATTACCCCGGCGACGCCAACTTGGCAGCATTGCGCAAAACCTTCGACTTTACGGGCTACTGGTTGAGCATTCCTCCCGGAGAGAAAAACAACAGTTGGCGCGGCAAACGCAAGACCATCGAGCGCGCCGGCTTCGGGTTTCTCCTGCTCTTCAACGGGCGCAGTTATTCTGACCTGAAGACCATGGCCAACCCAGGCAGCTCCGACGGTGCGGCGGCAGCTAGGGCGGCAAAGGCTGAAGGCTTCCCGCGCAACAGCGTGATTTTTCTCGATCAGGAGGAGGGTGGGCGAATGCTTGACCTGCAGAAACAATACATCTTCGCCTGGGCTCATATGGTGAAGCAGGCTGGTTTTCGTCCTGGGATCTATTGCTCTGGGATCGAGATCACCCAGCCGGACGGAAGCCTCATCAGCACCGCAAGCGATCTGCATAGCTCTGTTGAGGGACGGGAACTTGTCTTTTGGGTTGCCAATGACGCATGTCCGCCTTCGCCCGGCTGTGTTTTTCCAAAAGAACCACCTCCGCCGCAGCTAAGTGGAGCGCCATTCGCCGAAGTCTGGCAGTTTGCTCAATCTCCGCTGCGTTCGCGCTTTGCCGCCTCCTGCGCATCCAGCTACAACGCCGACCGCAGCTGTTATGCGCCAGGCACAGGTTCTGGTCACGGGTTACACCTTGATGTAAACGCGGCCCGCAGCGCGGACCCCTCGCACGCTCGCGACTAGCGCAGTAGGTGCCGCAAATGATATTATGAATTGTTGTTTTGCTCCTGCCGAGATGCTGT
>Ga0364919_10202_pt1 | contig 25752 bp, 18 predicted proteins | sample SorcelJu500001C7_2_FD_206953 | JGI IMG/M metagenome (GOLD analysis project Ga0364919, IMG submission 206953) | Enriched cells from Trout Bog Lake Hypolimnion, Wisconsin, USA - BchlTB.June20.5000.01.C7 | ecosystem: Environmental > Aquatic > Freshwater > Lake > Hypolimnion/Profundal zone | place... | reverse complement strand
GCATAGTGCAGGGTTCGGGCACTGCGGCCCCGGCTACCGTTACCGAGAATGGCGCGCTCAGCACTTCCGAGGTCCCAAGATCGTTTCCTCCGTTCAATGGATCGCCGTCGAAGAACTCAGCAGTTAAGTCAAAAGTGCCGCTGTTGACGAATCCTACCGGCGCCGACAAGTCCCAGGTAAACTGATACAATCCGAGCGTTCCGTCATAGGACTCCGATACCGTTGCACCAGGGCCTATTATCGGATAATCAAAAATCGAGGCATCCGGAATTCCATTCTGAAATACAACAGGGTCCAAGGCTATAATTTCCAACCAATCAGTAGCACTCGAATTGACGATCGTATAACCATACCCCTCTGTGGAGCCCGGAGGGCCGGAAGTGTCACCACTTGCAGGTATTGTTGCAAAACTATCCGCGTGGACATTGGGTGCGCCTGAAATAAGTATCAGGCATACATAAAAGACCAACAGCAGACACCGTGTTCTCATCTCTCGACCTCGCATTTTCGCTCCTCCCTCGCAAAATTCGATCATGAATGACATTGTTTATGGGGTTACCGACTGACCTATCGAGTAGTTGTAGCTGGAACCCACTGTGTCTTGCACGATACCGTTCTCGGTAATGGAGAACCTGGTTACGGTGGACGGCACGTTGAAGAATAACCGCACAGTGGTCGAAGCCCCCACGGCGATATTTCCGATTGTCAAGGGCAACGGCCCCGACAGAGCAGTGTTGTAGGTTACCGTTCCGCTGCCGGAAAGCGTACGCAACGTCAATTGGGTGATTTTGACATTCACGGCGTCCCCTACGCCCGAATCGGTGAGCTTCAGATCCAGATAGAGCGCCCCTGAAGGGTCCTTCCCTTTGCCAGTGATACTGCCGCCGATGTTAGGTTTTCCCGGCGTTGGCGGCGGACCGGTCGACACGACCAGATTTACCGACGATCCCGGCGCAACGAGGGACCCGGACGTCGGATTCTGGGATATGACAGCCCCTGCCGGGACCGTCGATGAAGACTGAGTGGTCACCGTGCCGACAACGAGACCTGCTCCCGTGATGGCGGTAGAGGCCGCTGTCTGGGTGAGACCGACTACGTTCGGCACCGAGACCGGCGGCGGACCGGTCGATACGACCAGATTTACCGAAGATCCCGGCGCAACGAGGGTCCCGGACGTCGGATTCTGGGATATGACGGCCCCTGCCGGGACCGTCGATGAAGACTGGGTGGTCACCGTGCCGACAACGAGACCTGCTCCCGTGATGGCGGTAGAGGCCGCTGTCTGGGTGAGACCGACTACGTTCGGCACCGGGACCGGCGGCGGACCGGTCGATACGACCAGATTTACCGAAGATCCCGGCGCAACGAGGGTTCCGGACGTCGGATTCTGCGATATGACGGCGCCTGCCGGGACCGTCGATGAAGACTGGGTGGTCACAGTGCCGACCACGAGACCTGCTCCCGTGATGGCGGTAGTGGCCGCTGCCTGGGTGAGGCCGACTACGTTCGGCACCGACACGGATGCCGCGCTAATCGTAATGTTCGTTGAAACCGACGCTTCCTGATAGGTCCCGTCACCGGCAAAGGATGTTGTCAAAGTACTCGAACCGGTCGGCTGGTTCACGCTGCCAATGCTGCAACCGGCCGTGCCTGTGGTGTCGGTTGTTCCACTGCATGTTTGCGCGCCGGCGCCGCTTCCGAGAGTGAAGGTAATAATCTCCCCGGATATCGGCGAATTACCCTGTGCAGTGGTGAGCGTGGCGGAGGGGGTGGCCGCGCCGCCGTTAGTGAATGTGGTCGGGCCGGTATAGCTCAGATTTGCAGCTACGCCGCTCACGTTGAACCCCTTCGAGTCGGAAGATGGCAGGTACGATGAGTTGCCGAGAAAACTCGCGGTAAGGGTACTCGTCCCCACGGTTGTGGGTGTAACAGCGCAAGAAGCAAGCCCGTTCACATCCGTTGTTGCAATACAAGTATCGTTCTCGAGAGTCAAACTTACGGATTCACCGGAAAGGGGCGCCGCTGGACTCACCGACAGGTCGGTAAGCGATGCGATCACCGTTACCGGTGTGTTCACGGTGCCGCCTCCGGGACTCGGATTGAGGGTCAGGAACGTAGAATGCACCCCAGGGGCCCAGAAAACTTGAACCGGATTGGAAACTACATTGGAAGAATTGATTGCCGCTGATGCCGAGACCGTATCGGTGCCGGCATTCACGGCAGTATAGCTGAACGACGCCTGGCCGTTTGCGTCCGTTTTGACCATCTGGACCTGAGCGTTCGCGCCTGTCACCTCAAAGAACACCGGCACTCCCGCTTGGGCGGTAACATGGTGGAGTGCGGCGGTAAAAGTCTGGGAAGTGCCCTGCACCGGGTTGGGCAAAACGAGTGCCGGCGATAGCGCTATTGCCGGGGTAGGCTGCAGCGCTGTGTAATTGCAAGCACCGCTTTCGTCGGTGATCTTGAAAACCGCATTGCCCAAGCCCGCATAGACGCACCCATCGGGTCCAAGCGTAAAATTATTGTTACTGACAACGCCGTTGTTCACCAGAATGGGACTCATGGACGGCGGGGTTGTGGTGAGGTCGATGATGCCGATACCGCCTGGTATACTGCCGCTGGCGGTATAATTGAGCACCAGGAAGTTAGCGTCGCCATTGGGCTGAGTTCCCCCTGCCAGAAGCCCGAGGTAGCCTACACTTACCGGAAGCCCGGACACAGTGGTTACGGTCGGGGTCGCGGGACCATTTGTGGCGCTTACTTTTTGGATTGTAACGCTGGAGCCTGTGACATTCCAGGCGTAGAACGTACCGCTGGGGGCTGCTGCGATAGTTGCATTGGGGGTCCCAGGAAAAGTCGCGTAAACAGATGTGACCGGTGAGACACTGGATGGATTGGAGACGCGCCACATCGACGCATTGTCGGATCCGGCCCCGCCGCAACTGTCGTCGGTAAACAGATCTTCGGTGAGCGGATCGATTACAATCGATTCGGGACATGTCAGTGCCAACCCTCCAACGATTCCACTCGAGCCCGTCCCGGCCACGGTGCGCACTGCACCCGTGGTGGTATCGATCTGCAGAACGGCGCCTGTGGTAAAAATGCCTGTCGTGGCGCTTCGGCCGGCGAACAGGTTCCCGTTCTTGTCGACTGCCAAGCCGCCGACTGAAGGCCCAAGGCCCGCCGACGGCACGCTACTGCCGGCTGAAAGCAGCGTGGCGCTGCCGGCAACGCCTCCTCCCGGAGGAAACTTGTAAATGTTGCCGGTGGGTTGATCGGAGACGTAGAGATTCCCCACGGGGTCGAAAGCGACTCCGAACGCGCCGGGGCAGCCGGTGTTGTTAATGTCCCCGTAAAAATAGTTCTGGGAAACGAAACCGGTGGCATACGGTGTAATCAGGAACCCCGGCGCGGCGATCGGGTTGCCGTTTCCGCACCCATTACTTACTGCACTGGCGGTAAAGGTCACCTGCGCAGTCGCGGGGAACGGCAGGTTGCCGTCGGTTACGTCGATGGCTGCATAGGTTACCAACTCTGCTACCTGGTCTACGGCGGTGAATGAAATCTGGCCGTTGACATCGGTAATGCTGGGGTTGGGTCCGCTGATGACGGAATGTCCGAGGCCCTGCGAGAGGGTGACCAGTTTGCCGGGCGTAGGTCTGCCGAGCGCATCCTGCAGAGTAAGTGTAATGCTGGTGGTGCTCACGCCATCAGCGCTAACAGTGGTTGGTAAGGCATTAATGCCGGCGCCGGCAGCAGGTGGAACAAGAAAAGTTGACGTGGCTGTATTTGTTAATTGGATATTGTCTGTTGTATCCGTAGCAGTTAGGGTGATAGCTTCCGGCACAAGGTCGGTAAGAGTAAATGTCGCAGTTCCATTGCTCAGCGTTGTCACGGCAGTCGGGGGGCTTATCTGAACATGGCTGCCCGTGTTGGCGGATAACGTGACTGTCTTGCCGGGCACAGGATTTCCATTTGCATCCATCAGCACGACGTTGACGAAATTCTGCGTTATCCCATCCGCGTTAAGAGGAGGGGGCGATAAAGCGGAAAATGATGTCGTCTGCAAGATAGAGGTAACTCGGGAAAGTGTAGCGTCAGGTATGCCGACAGTGGTGCCGCTCAGTTTGAGGTAGAGCTGATCGACATTAGGAGATCCCAAACCGACATGGGCAAAGTCGGACCCAATGGAGGCCGCATTATGAAACGCGCTTGTGTTGGCAAAGGGGTAGATCGATTGGTTAAAAGTTCCAATGTTATGTCCCAGAGTCTGGTTGAGCACTGCCGCAAAACCGGCCCATATCGGGGCCGCGACACTGGTCCCACCCCAAAGCTGACCGTTGGGACATCCACCCGCACTCGCCTGGCAGATTATGTACCCGTATGCCGGGTCTGCGTTAACCACAACGTCTGGAACGGATCTCATAGCGGAAGTTGTCAGCCCCACCTGGTAAGAAGGCGCCGTGAAGAACTTGCTGACTCCGAAGCCGCCCTGGCCGGTTGGCGGAGTTGAAAGGGTGCCGTCCCACCACGTCTCGGTACCATACACATCCCCTGGACCAGTGATTGAGGACGATCCACCGACAGCCGTGGCGTTGGGCGAGTCAGCCGGCACCGCAACCGTGTTCGCGCTTCCGTCCAGGCAGGTGCTGCCGGTGTCCCCTGCGCCGTTGAAAACGCCGATTCCGGCTGCTGCGGCAGCCTGCAAAATCGAGTCGATGCTCTGAACATCGGCGAGCGTAGTCTGGTCCTCGCAATAGGCCCAACTGTTGCTGATGACAGTGGATCCTCCGTTGATCGCCGCGTTGAACAGCGTCTGGAAGCTGACGCCGGGACCGGTGAAGGGCGCATCGTAGACGACGACATTTGCGCCGGGTGAGACAGAGAGCACAGCGTCAATGTCGAGCAGCACCTCGCTCTGGTTTGGCCCGAGTGCTGCGCCGCCGTTAACCTTGACCTCGCTCACCTTACTGATCTGGGTCGGAGGAGCTCCGATCAGAGTGAGGAAATTAGCCACATCGGACAACTGGAAGGTATCAAACTCTATAAGGCCCACAGTCTGGCCCGTTCCATCGGGTTGAACAAAGCCGGGAGGGTCGGGTTGAAGGTTTGAGCCACCAGTTGCCGCTTGCATTTTGTTGATAACGGGGGTCAGTGATTTCCACCATTCGACAAACGCCTTTTGGGCCTTGGCGATAGCATCCGATTCATTGCGGGGGACCGCCAGATTGGAAAGACCTGCTACCGCCTGAATGGAAGACGCGATACGGACGGGCACCGCGGGGTCTTTATCATTTGCGTAAAATTGCCGGTCTCCGATTTTGTAGTCGCCGATATGTAATGCAAATGCGCTCTCCGCCTGAGCGCGCGTGCCTGTTACCGTTAAGGTCAGCCGGTTCGCGGAGCCCTCGACCAGATTGAATCCCCTGGCGGAGAGGTAATTCAAAACCTGTTCGTATTCTTGGCGAGTGGGGCCAAACGTGTCGGCTATCTCGTTTTGTTTTAGGAAATGGCGAAAAGTAGGAGAGTTCGGATCGTAGACATCATGCAGATAACTGTCAAACCCGGCCTGGTCGGTGCGCTTCAGGACGATAGCGAGCGTTAGCGGCTCGGAAGCCGCACCTGGCGATGCCGGTACAGGCGTCGCCCCTTTGATAGCCGCCAGAACGTGGCCGGGCAGTCTTGTCGCGTCGTTGGCAATTTTTTCGGAGGAAGCTTCTTTAGCTGCGGGGGTTACCGACTCTGAGCCACTCCTGGGTGAAGCAGGCGCCGGCAACGACACGAGATGCGCCGCCAGGAGAATGAAGGCAAAAAGGATAAGTAACTTTTGCAGTTTTCTCATAGAGCCCTCCGAAGTTTGGTGAGGTGATAGAAAATCACTTTTTGGGGGTTAGGGATGGATGCTTTCGCAGTGGCCTGTGTTGCGGAGAATGTGCATATGCCTTAGTCGAGGTCACTGAGCGAACATTTGACGACTAATTGGGAAGGAAGGTACTCATTGATTTTCTTGGGTGCAACCCTATGTCACAAAAAAATGAAGAATCACGAGTAGCCCTCGGCGGGCGCCAATGTTGTTGACTCAAACATCCTGGCGCAGGAACGACCCTTCTGCGTCATCCCTGCGAGCCTGCCCCCGGAATGCTCTAATTCGGGGCGGGATCCTTATTTTAGCTTTTGTTTCAATATTCCGCTATCTTAGTTCTTGCAGGAGGTGACTGTCATCGTAGACCGGGGGTGGCGCCGGCAACTTGTTGCCGGTGTGCGAAGCGCAAAAGGGTTGCCGTCGATGATAAGGTAAGCGTTCACCGCAGAGGCGCAGAGTACGCTGAGGAAGGCTCTTTGGGACATGAATTTGTAGGACCAGCGCCGACGGCAATATCTAATTCCGAAGAATCCCTGTCCCTTGGGGAATTTTGGTTTCTCTGGGTCCTCTGCGCCTCTGCGGTGAGTGGGTACTCGTAGCGGGAAGATCCGGCATGTATACCGCAAAAACTCATTCCAAGTTTGCCGTATCCGGCAATCAGAAGTCCTGTAACATGTAGTGGTGGTAGGTCGGCCCGGCTTTGCCCGGCCCGTGAGTTGGATCGTACCAGAAAGAGGTAGGCGACCCTTCCGGCCCCGGTTCTGTTTCTCCAAAGTAATGAAAGGCTATGGCTTTTACGTGGTGAGGAATGCTCAATATCGTCCTGAACGCCTTTCCGGCAGGTTGATCCCCGACAAAGTTCACATGTCTGCGATGTATGATATTTCCCTTACCGTCCAGAAATAACAATTCAAAGCTGAATTTCTTGAGGCCCGAGGAAAGAAAGGGGATAAAGTTGCCGGCGAATTTAAATTCGCCGTCCAGGGCCAATTGACCGTTATTCAAAGTGTAGTTGTAGGTGATGGTCAGGTGTTTTGTCTGCAAACTTCCGGACTGAACGTCCCCCTCGACCAGCATGATACGCTTGTCCGGTCCCACGGTGTTACCGATGGCGGCAGTCGCACATAAACCGCACAGAAGAATGGAAATCGTAAACAACGGCAATAGCTTTGATATGCGCATCGTGTTCTCCTTGGAACACGAAGATATCACAATGGGAAGAAGCGGGTCAAGGAGAAGGGCAAGGTTGCTGGGATAAGGAAACTGCGGTCTCCGTGACGATCACCCCGGCAAGGGCCGAAGGCCGGCGGTATCGAAACAAATGGGTCCCGCCCCGGATTAGAGCATTCCGGGGCGAGGACGCCGGGATCCATTTTAGCTTTTGTTTTAATATCCCCCTACCGTGGCTCTTGCCGGAGGTGACTGTCATCGTGATCGGGGGTGTGCGAAGCACAAAAGGGCTTGCAGCCGATACCAAGGAGCTTGGATTGCATTGCCCCACGCCTTAAGTCCTGCTTAAATCAACAACATTGCCCTCCTGTTTAGTCCTTAGTACGGGCAGTAGGGATCATAAGGCGAGCAGTAAGCCGGATAGGCGTAGTACGGATAATATCCATATCCCCAGCCAACCACTGGAAATCCCCACCAGCCGCCGTAACCTCCGCCATAGTAGTAACCGCCACGTCCGTAGTAGCCGCCATGCCCATAGTAACTGCCGTAGCGGCCATGCCCGGAGTAACCGCCATGTCCATAGTAACCACCACGTCCGTAACCACCACGTCCGTAACCACCCCCGCGAGAACTATAATAGCCGCCGTGCCCGCCGCCGTGGTATCCACCGCCGTGCCCGCCGCCGTGGTACCCGCCGCCGTGTCCGCCTCCGTGACCCTGTTGCGCCCAACACTGAGCCGCGATGCCGAACGTTCCCAGAATAAAAAGGCCGGCAATAATAATTCTCAAGCAATAAGCAGATTTTAACATGATATGCTCCTTGTCATAATTTGCCCACTTCCGCTTCCTTGCTGCCCTTTTCGAAGTTGAGCTATCCCTTCACCTCCATAGACGAATCAGCCCCAAATTTTGTCCACCCCAAAAAATATATTTATCTGATCTACCGACGCAAGTTTGCGTTCAAGGAACTTCATCGTTCTCTGATGTATTTGTGAATGGGTCAACCAGGCGAAAGATTAATGAGGTTGTCCGCAACGCCCGCAAATGGTAAAGTTAACTCTATTGAACCTCCGGATAAGTAATGCCGCTCCTTCGAACGCGAGATGCTTTGCCCTTCGAGATCAACAGGTTTAATGGTCGGATGCGCTTAACCTTCAACCATGCTTCTCATCCTGGGGAGGGCGCCATGAAACCCGATAGCCGTTACGCTCTGGCCGAGACTAAAGTCGATTTGGTATTGGAAGTGCTACGAGAGCATTCGAAAGATACTGTGCTTCCCGGAAGTGTTCCGTTGCTGACAGGCGCAGTGGATGATCTGACCATAGCGATGGAAGAGTTGCGGGCTGCCCATGCGGAGGTCGCCGCGCAGCGGGAAGATATGGATAAAACCTGTCGGGACGTGCAGCGCGAACAGAGAAGGTATGTCGAGCTTTTTGAGGATGCGCCTGACGGATACGTCGTGACCGATATTCATGGCGTTATAGCGCAGGCTAATCTCGCTGCAATTCGACTCTTCGATTCGGCAAGGGAGGTCGTCACCGGAACTCCGCTGGCTCTTTTCGTTAAGGAAGAGGATAAGGCAGCTTTCTTCGGGAGATTAAACGAGATGGAAGCTCTCGAATGCGTAAGAGATTGGGAGCTTCGTTTCCGTCCCTGGAAAGGGAAACCGTTCTGGGCCTCGGTAAACATTGCCAAAGTGCAAATACCGGAGCAGGAAGAGAGCAGTTTAAGGTGGCTTATCCACGACATCTCGAATCGCAGGCAGGCGGAGACGGAACTGCGCGACAACCAGTCCCAGCTCGATCTGGCGTTGCGGTCTGCCGGCATGGGTGCGTGGCATTTGGATATTACTGAGGACAGGCGCCATTTTGATAACCAGGCCTGTTCTCTTTTGGGGATCGATCCGAAGACGTTCACAGGGACTTCGGAGGAATTTTTCGCAATGATGCATCCCGACGACTGCGAAAAGGTCAGGACGGCACTGGCTTCAGCCATTGAACACAAAGCGCTGTACGAAACGGAGTACCGGTCGGTGTGGCCGGATGGGAGTGTCCACTGTGTCGCGACCCGAGGGAGGTTGGTCTACGATGACAAAGGCCGGCCGGTGAGGATCAACGGCATCGTCTGGGATATTACCGAACGAAAACAAATGGAAGAAGAACTGCGCGCCTCGCGTGACGAGCTGGAATTGCGGGTGCGGGAACGCGCGGTTGAGCTCTTGAAGGCCAACGAGGAACTGCAGCGCCGCCGTGAAGAACTGGCGCACGTGGACCGGATTGCAACATTGTCGGAGTTGACATCGTCCCTGGCGCATGAGTTGAGCCAACCGCTTTCAGCCATTCTGAGCAACGCCCAGGCTGCGGAGCGCTTTCTTGCAATGGAAAAGCGCGATCTGGAGGAGGTTGGGGGCGCTCTGAGCGATATCGTGGATGACACTCGGCGAGCCGGCGCAATCATTCAAAATCTGCGCTCGATGCTGAAAAAGAAGAATTCCGAACGATGCGTCCTCGACGTCAACCTGGTGGTCCAGGAAACACTGAAGCTGGTGGCTGTCGCCTCCATCAGGGGTCGGATCTCGATAAAGACCGATCTCGCTGCCGATCTGCCCCGGATCGTCGGAGACCCCACCCAGTTGCAGCAGGTTCTCATTAATCTCATCCTGAACGGTTTTCATGCTATGGAGGGCTGTGAGGCGGATTGCCGCAGGATGACCATCCGAACATCCGGGGATGGCGCCGGGGCCGTCAGGGTGGACGTATGCGACACCGGTTGCGGAGTCAATGAAGAAGACATGGGCCGGATTTTCGAGAGGTTTTTTACCACCAAACCCGAGGGGATGGGAATGGGTCTTTCCATCAGCAAATCCATAATCGTGACCCATGGAGGTCAATTGTGGGCGGCTCCCAACCCCGGAAGCGGCATGAGCTTTTGCTTCTCACTGCCTGTCGCGGATACGACGGAATAGCGTACAGCTTTCGATAGATCCTGAGATGACTCTCCTCTAAGTTACAGATGCTTTTTCGATTATCGGCAGACTGGCGCCTCCGTGCGTGAGAATACCGAGGCAACCGTCTTTATCCGGGCAAAGCGCAAGTTCTTTGGAAAGAGCGGATTCGATGTTGTCGTAGTAAGTAATCCCCATTTGCGCGGCAATTCTCTCCTCCAGCCCGCAGGAAACCACGGCGAGCTTGATCCGCTTTTTCACTCGGCATATGGGCGCAGCCAGAGCGCAGGCGACCGGGTCTTCGGCTTTGCCGGCCTTCAGTGCGGCGAGAAGATGGTTGAGCTCGCTTCCGATGTAACCCGGATAGAGCGGGTGGGTCTTATTGCCCTCTGTGCAATGGGTGAGGAGGATGAGCGTCCCGCCGGTCTGAACCATCAATTCCCCGCTGGCGATACCTTTAGTGCTTTGCCAGAGGTCCATCTGAGCCGGAAATGCATTGGAAATGACCAGGGGATAAAGCCTTGGAACAGATGTCCCGTAAACTTCGGCTGCAATGGCGACACCGGCCCGATGGGCTTCGATGAAATGCCCTGCGACGCATCTGTAAAGCGATCCTTCGCTGTCGATAACCACGTTGACGATAAAGTCCAGGCCCACGCGCTCCTCCACAAATGCCTCCAGGTCCAAGCGCAACGGCGCATTCTCCACTCCGAGCTGGTTCCCTTGAATCTCGGCCTGCCGGGAATGGAAAGCTTCGACCGTCGAGGCGCCGCATACTCCGGGCAAAATGATCTTTGCTCCGCCACTGAATCCTGCGTCCATATGGGGCGTTATCATGCCGATGCCGATGCGAACATCCGCATCGGCTACCGTGCGGTTCAAAAGTGCGGGAATTCCGTTGGATGAGGTCCCCATATATCTTGTTTCGCTTTCAGTCGAACACGGCGTATTGACCACCTGATAGGATCGCGCGACATCCAAGCCGATTTTTTTAATTATCTCTGCCTGCGTCATTCGCCGATGGGTCCCCAGTGCGATCACTATCCGAATGTCTTCCGGTTTGGCCCCCGCTGTGAGGAGTTGGGCAAGGAGATGGGGCAAAATCAAATTCGCCGGAGTTTCCCGGGAAACATCGTCAACGATGAGAGCGACTTTTTGCCCCGGCCTTACTATTCGACTCAAGACCGGGGAACCTACGGGATTATGTATGGCCTCCAGAATCAAATCTTCAGAGCTGGATGTGCCGAGCTTGCGTTTCGGTGTTACGATTGTCCCGATATACCTGTCCGGGACCTGCAATTCGAGGGATTCATCTCCGTAAGGAAGGCAGATCTTTGCCATCTCTTTTGTCCCATATGTATATGGTTACAAATACACCATATCGTATGTTATTATCAATATCCGGTCAATTCCTAAAATATTTAAGGATGCAAAATGAACACGATAGAACCGTGTTATTCCATCCCGACACGGCCCCGCGATAGTTTTCGAGCGTATAGCGCAATTTGGAAAAGTGGGGAAGACTCCGCGCATCGAAAGTCAAATCAGAAAGGTCGGCTTGAATCAAATATTTAGGCCTCACCCGGCTTCGTCCTTGATCTGCCGAAGCTTTGTTTGCTATAAACGCATGTTGCCTAAAGCTGGAATGCTGAATCATTTGGTCGTGAGGAATCGTTTCTTAGTCCAGGAGGAGGATTTCGATGAGGAGAGCAGCGGCAGGTTTTATCGTTTTGGCTGTGCTGGTGGGGTTTTTCGGGATCTTCAGCTCGCCCGCCTTTGCCCAGAAAGAGTACATCAACGGCATAGACGCCAACTTCCCCCCATTTGCCTTCGTAGATAAGGCAGGCAACCCCGACGGGTTCGACGTTGCGGTCGTCAACTGGATTGCGCAAGAAATGGGATTTAAGGTGAAACACCAGCCGATGGACTGGGATACAATAGTTCCGAGCCTCAATGCCAAAAAGATCGATTTTATCGCTTCAGGCCTCAGCATTAACGAAGCGCGCAAGAAGGAAGTCGAATTCACGGCGCCTTATTGGACGGTCAAGCATGTTCTGGTGGCGAAGGGAGATTCGCAACTCACCACGGAAACCGCACTGGCGGAAGGGAAGAAGATCGGTACCCAGAGAGGAACCTCCGAGGCAAAGTGGGTAGAGGATAACCTGCTGAAAAAACAGGGCATGAAATTCGAACTGGTTTATTATGATTCGGCCCCGCTTGCGATCGAAGACGTTATCAACGGCAGGATACTTGCCGCCGCGATAGACGATGCGCCCGCTGAAGATGCGGTGAGGAAAAAACCGGTGAAAATCATCGGGGGCTTCTATATGCCGGACGAGTCTTTTGCTTACGCCACGCGAAAAGATGACACGGAGCTTCTGAAAAAACTCGATGAAGGCTTGAAAAAATTAAAGGGAACCCCCAAGTGGGAAGAACTTAAGAGTAAATACCAGCTTTAGCCCGCTTTTGCGGCACATGAGAGGCTGAGACCCGGCAAGGCTTGCTCGGAAACTTGCCGGGTTTTTTGACTCCCCCGTCCCGCCCGCGCAAGCGGTCCGACAGGAACGGCGAGCCCGAAACAATCGTGAGATTTTCCTGCGTATGCCCGAAAGCCTTAATACCGTAATCGACGCTCTGCCCTACATGCTCTCGGGGGCCTTAATAACGATCGCAGTGGTGGCGGGCGCAATGCTCTTTGGCCTCGTCGCGGGAGTTCCCCTGGCCGTCGGACAGGTTTACGGACGCAGGCTGCCGCAGAGACTGATCGGCATCTACATATGGTTTTTTCGAGGAATTCCGCTGCTGGTGCTGCTTTTCCTTTTTTATTTCGGGTTCTGCACTCTCGTCGGACTCAATCTGTCCGCCTTTACCGTTGCGATAATCGTCCTGGGGCTTATCAGTTCCGCCTACCAGTCACAGATATTCCGGGGGGCGATAGGCTCCCTTCCCGCGGGACAGTTCAAAGCGGCGCGCGCTCTCGGCATGAGCGACACCCAGACGATAATTTTCGTTATTCTTCCGCAGGCTTTGCGCCTGTCCATTCCCGGGTGGTCGAACGAATACTCCATAGTCCTGAAAGACTCTGCTGTAACCTTCGCTCTCGGGGTCGCGGAAATCATGGCGAGAACGCATTTTGTGGCCACAAGAACCTATCAACATATGCCTTTGTATATTGCGGCGGGCATAATTTACCTCGTCCTGACCTACCTGGGTATCAAAGCTCTGCGGATTCTGGAAAATAAGGTGAGAATTCACGGCTATATCCGGTAACGTCTTCTTGAAAGTGTGGGGAAATGATCCTCTGGGCCGAAAATATCAGAAAGACCTACGGAGACAGGGAAATCCTGAAGGGCGTCAGCCTGTCGATCTCCAAAGGCGAACTCAAAGTCCTGATCGGTCCCTCGGGCGCCGGGAAAAGTACTCTTCTCCAGTGTCTCAACTTCCTGGTTATGCCCGATGCGGGAGACGTCTGGCTCGAAGGGCATAAGATCGACCGGGCGAAAAAAAGCGAGCTGTATGCGATCCGCCAACAGGTTGGGATGATTTTCCAGGACTTCAATCTCTTCGACCACCTCACTGCTCTGGAAAATATAAAGATCGGACTCATTCGGGTAAAAGGCATGGATAAAAAGGCCGCAACAGACAGGGCCGATGCCGAACTCGAACGGGTCGGCCTGAAGGAACATGCGAAGCACTATCCGGCCCAACTGTCCGGGGGACAGAAGCAGAGGGTCTCGATCGCACGGGCTCTTGCCATGGACCCCAAAGTGATGCTTCTCGACGAACCCACATCCGCGCTGGACCCCGAACTCATAGGAGAGGTGCATGCGGTGATACGGGACCTGGTGGCAAACGGAATGACGATGATCATGGCGACCCACCAGATCGGATTCTCACGGGCGATGGCCAACGAGATCATTTTCATGGAAAACGGCCTGATAGTCGAACAGGGCGAGCCCCGCAAGATTTTCTCCAACGCCGAATGTGAGCGCACGAGAGAATTTTGTTCAAAAGTAACAGACTTGTACGGAGAGGTTTAAAACCTTCGATGGAGTGGTTTTCTTTCCTTCGGGATGAAATCCTGCCCGCGCTGCTGAAAGGTTTTCGGGTCAGCATTCTGCTGATCGTTCCGTCGGCGGTTTTCGGGCTGTGCGTGGGAATCGTGGTCGGCGCCGCAAGAGTCTATGGAAATCGGTTTGTCGCGGCTCTGGCCAATGCGTTTGTCACGATCTTCCGCGGCGTCCCGCTGGTCGTGCAGCTTTTTATCTGGTACTTCGGGCTTCCCTACTTTGGAATCTACTTTTCGCCGTTCGTTGCATCCGTTCTCGGGTTTACACTCTGCAGCGGAGCGTATCAATCCGAGTATATCCGCGGCGCGCTGCTGTCCATCAAGAAGGGGCAGATGCTCGCCGCCCAGGCTCTCGGGTTCAGCAGAATCCAGACGATCGTTTCGGTCATAATGCCCCAGGCGCTGAGGCGGGCGCTTCCGGGTTCCGGCAATGAAATCATCTACCTTATCAAATATTCCTCCCTCGCCTACATGATAACCTGCATCGAACTGACCGGTGAGGCAAAGATCCTTGCTTCGCACACCTTCAGGTACACCGAGGTTTTCCTGGCAGTGGGCACAGTCTATTTAATTATCGTCTCGTTTGCGAGCCGCATATTGGAATACCTCGAAAACCGGTTCCGGATTCCGGGTTTCGAGCGTTAAACGGAGTAAGTGCCCATGAGTTTTCCAGTGAGTTATTCGCCCATAACCGCCGAAATACTTTCCAATTTGCGGGACGCAGTGGGGGAAAAAGCGGTTGTTCTCGACCCGGGCAAGCTCTCCGAATACGGTAAAGACGCGGGGGACATTGCCTGCCCGCCCCAGGTTCTCGTCGAAGCGGAGAACGAGGACCAGGTCCTCGCTGTGGTGCGCCTCGCCAACAGGTTTCGGGTTCCCGTAACTCCAAGGGGCCTGGGCACGGGCCTTACCGGCGGAGCCGTACCGGTGCGCGGGGGGATGGTCCTTTCGCTGTCCAAAATGAATCATATTCTGAGTATAGACACGCCCAACCTCCTAGCGGTCACCGAACCCGGCGTGGTCACGGCCGATCTCAAAGCCGCCGCAAGAAAGCAGGGCCTTTTCTACCCTCCGGACCCGGCCAGCCTGGACACCTGCTCGATCGGCGGGAATTGCGCGACCAATGCCGGGGGACCATCCTGCATCAAGTACGGGACGACGCGCGACTACGTACTCGGCCTGGACGCGGTGCTGGCAAACGGCGAAAAAATCACCGCCGGCGTCCGCACCAGAAAAGGGGTCGTGGGCTATGACCTTGCCCACCTTCTCGTCGGTTCAGAAGGCACTCTAGGGATAATTACCAGGCTTTACCTCAAGCTCATACCGCACCCCCCCGCCCTGACCACGATGGTTGTTTTTTTTCCGGACCTTGCCACGGCCATGAGGGCGGTCGGTTCGGTCCTCGCGGCCGGCCACAGTCCCTGTGCCATGGAGTTTCTGGACCGCCACTGCCTGCGGCTCGTGGGTGATCTCCTGCCCTTCGAGGGCGTGGACGAGTCCGGCGCTTTTCTCCTTGTCGAGTTGGACGGCGCTCCGCAGGTAATCGATCAGGAGATGGTAGCCGTCGGCGAAATCTGCATGGAATGCGGCGCGATCAACGCTCTGCTCGCCCCGGATTCTCAAAAGCGCTCCCATATGTGGGAAGTGCGGCGGCAGGTATCGCTCCGGATCGAACAAGACTCAGCGGTCTACATACCCGAGGACATAGTGGTCCCGATCGGTCGGATTGCCGAATTCGTGGCAGGCCTTCCGGAACTGGAACGGCAGTTCGGGATCAAGATTTTTTCGTTCGGGCACGCGGGAGACGGCAATATCCATCTCAACATCACCTCCGAATCCCGCGAACGCATGCCGGAGGTGCTGGAAGGGATCGTAAAGGTGCTGGAGGCGGTGCTTGCGATGCAGGGCACGATATCCGGCGAGCACGGCATCGGGGCGGCCAAGACGCGCTACCTTCCAATGGAACTTTCGCAGGCGAGCATCGGCATCCAGAAAGAAATAAAGAGGGTATTCGACCCTAATTGCATTCTGAACCCCGGAAAGATTTTTTTGTAGAAAGGGGACCGGGACGCCCTGAATCCCCCTCATGATACGGCGTCGGGAAAGGACTATAATTTGTCTTCTCAATCCAGGTCGGCCCTTGCGGCATCCGGCAAGCAATTCCGGACCCGCGGCATAAGCCGGCGGGTACGGCAGATCACCATTTCGGCAATAAAAGAAATGCCTCTTCTGGCAAGCCGGCTGGAAGGCTGCGTTTCCCTCGGGCAGGGCATACCGTCTTTTTCCACGCCGATGCATATCCGGGAAGCGGTCTGGAAGGTGATGCAGGACGAATCCGACAGCGGGAAGTATTCTCTCGGCCCCGGACTACCCGTCCTCAGGCGGGCGGTCTCACGTTATCTTCTCTCGGAACGGGGAGTGGAGGCCGACCCGGAAAGTGAAATCTGCATTACGGTGGGCGCGATGGAAGGACTTTCGGCTGCGGTCCTCACCCTGGTCGACAGGGGAGATGAGGTGATTCTTCCTTCGCCAAATTACGCGTCTCACATAGAACAGGTACTTCTGGCAGAAGGAGTTCCGGTTTTCGCCCCACTGGATGAAACGACCTGGCAACTCGATCCCGAAGCCATACGAAGGGCCATTACTCCGAAAACCAAGGCAATAATCCTGTGTAATCCCCATAACCCGACAGGCGCCAATTTTTCGCGCGAGAGTCTGGAGGCTGTCGTTCGGCTGGCAATTGAACACGATCTTTTTATTATTGCCGATGAGACATACGATTTTCTCGTCTACGACGGGGAACCCTTTTGCAGCCTGACTTCCTTTCCCGAACTGCGGGACCGGCTTATAGCCGTATTCAGCTTTTCCAAAAAATATGCCATGACGGGCTGGCGAGTGGGGTTCATTTTTGCTCCGGGAGATATCCTGGACCATATAATGAAAGTACACGACGCCGTGGCGATCTGCGCGCCCAGATTGTCACAGCACGCGGCCTTGGCGGCGCTCGAAGGCCCGCAGGAGTGTGTCGAGGCGATGCGCGGGTTTCTTCAGGCGCGCCGTGATCTGGTCTTCGAAAAACTCGAAAGGATGCGGGACCACTTCAGCGTAATCCGCCCCCGGGGAGCCTACTACCTCATGGCCAAGTTCGATGTGCCCGGGATCGATTCGATGACTTACGCTTTGAAGCTCTTGAACGAGGCCCGTGTGATCACCATCCCCGGCGCGGCATTCGGCCCGCACGGAGAGCATCACCTTCGCATGTCTTTCGGGGGCACGGAGGCGGAGCTTGTCGAGGCTTTTGACAGGATCGAGAAGTGGCTGCTCGGCAACCCGTTTGGCGGCAACCACACGAATCTTGTTCTGGAAAGTTGACAGTATTTACGGTTAAGACCCAAGTCATCCTGAATTGGGTTTCTCACCGTGAATACGTTTTCGAAGATTTGCGCCCGGCGATTAATATCAGCAGAATCACTATCGCCGCGATTCCGCCCAATATACCGCTTATCCATCTCCAGTCTATTTTGTATACGCTGAGAAGCGTCTGCCAGGTCCTTTTGAAAAATCCTCCCAGCGGAACATCCTCGTGGCTGACGAGCGCAACGGTCCTCTTCGGCTGGTCGGATACGGAGAAAACCAGTTCACCCAGTTCCTGTTGAGCAGTAATTGGGGCGGTGAGGTCCGAGGGGAGACGCACCTCCCATTTCAGCAGGTTCTTTTGACTCTGAGAGATAAGGAATGTCGCCTTCTCCTTGGCATAGAGCGGGATTTCATCTTTCTGCCCTTTCCACACTTTGGCCGTGGTAATAGCCTGACCCTCCTTAAAGGGCTGAACCAGGGTGAAATTCCGGAATCCGTAATTGAGCAGTTTGAGCGCTTCACGCTCTCGCGTTGCCGGGTTGACCGCGCCCATAACGACGGCGACCAGTCGCATGCCGTCTCGCTGTGAGGTCGCCGAGAGGTGATATCCCGATGCCGCGATGTATCCGGTCTTGAGTCCGTCGATAGTCGGATCTTTGAGCAAAAGATGGTTTCGGTTGTATTGGACGATGTTGTTAAAAGTGAATTCCTTCATGGAATGAAAGCGCAGCGATTCGGGGAAACGTTTCAAATATAGGGCATCCAGGGTCGCCATGTCCCGCGCGGTTGTAATTTGACCGTCAGCCGGCAGGCCGTGGGGGTTCATGAAATGGGTGCGGGTCATTCCGAGTTCCGCTGCCTTGCGGTTCATGGCTTCGACGAAGGTATCGGCACTCCCGCTCAAATGTTCCGCGACGGCAGCGCAGGCATCGTTTCCGGAAACTACTGCTATCCCCTTCAGCAATTCTTCCAGCGGGACGCGCGTGCCAACGCCGACGAACATCTTGGAACCGCCCGTGCGCCATGCGGCTTCACTGACCCAAACTTCATCGTTCAAGTGTATGCGGCCCTCCTGAAGCGCTTCGAATATCAGGTAGAGGCTCGCTATCTTCGTAAACGAGGCCGGTTCGATCTGCTCGTCCGGGTTTTGCTCGAACAGGACGGACCCCGTGGAGACTTCAACCAGCATAGCAGATCTGGCGTTTATCTGTCCGGGAGAGAGTTCCGTGGCCGAGCTGGAACCTTTGGTTGCATCCGCGCTTCCCGGTTTGGCGCCGGCTGGTTTGGAAACCGCCTGTTTTTCGGCGCCGGTTTGGTTTCTTGGCCTCTTACCGACGCCCTGAGCGAATGCGGCGTCCGGTCCGAATAGAGCCGGGAGGGCAAAAAACAACACCAGTGCCAGGCAGAAAAAGCAGTTCCTTTGCATGTACTTCCTTTCGAAAATGGACGGTTTATTCCGGCAAGGGGTTTATCGGGTTCCCAAAGGCTGCCGACTTTTTCGGTGTGTTATACTTCTAATCATTATTTATTACAATAAAGCGGAAATTTCCAACCCTCTCTCGCCCGCAGTCCGGGCGGGGGCAAATACGGATGAAAACTTCCTCATTCTGCGGCCGTACGTTCAGATGCAGCGCGGATCATAGCAGAAGCCCGGTGGAATTTCATGAAGGTATTCGTGAATATTCTTTTATTTAAGCTTGGCCGGCACGGTCTCAAGTGGCAAAAATGACCGAGCAGCTTAGAGGACTCACATACCCGTCATCCCGGCAGAGCCTTTGGGCCGGGATCCAGTTTAGATTTTGCGCAGATCGTAGCGGAATGATTTAGCGGGTAAATTTCAAATATCTTTGGCTGGAGCTCAGCGCGCCGGTTCATCCAGAACGGTGCGAATGAGCGCCGCCAAATCCTTCAATGAAAAAGGCTTCATGAGCACCTTCCTGATGCCCAGTTCGGAAGCGTTCTTATCATTGACGAGGTCGCTGAACCCGGTGCTGAGAATTATGGGGATTTCGGGCCGAATTCTCTGAAGTTCCTTTGCGAGACCCAGGCCGGTCATCTTGGGCATGGTCATGTCCGTCAGGATCAGGTCATAACTATCCGGCTGATCCCGGAAGGTTTCGAGCGCCTCAATGCTGTCGGTCAGGGCGGTCACCGAATAACCGAGGCTGGACAGGATGTCGCGTCCCATCTCGACCAGTATGGCTTCATCGTCCACAAACAGTATATTCTCGGTCCCCGTCGGGATTTCTTCACTCGATTGCGTTTTCGATGTAACTTCGCGCGCCCCTGCCGGCAGGTATACAGTGAACATGGAACCCTCTCCCAGCTTGCTCTTGACCGTAACAGTGCCGCCACAATCTTTGATTATTCCGTACACTACCGATAGTCCTAAACCGGTTCCCTGTCCTTTCTCCTTGGTTGAGAAAAAGGGATCGAAGATACGATTCAGGAAAATCGGGTCGATACCGACGCCGCTGTCGCTCACGGAAAGCTTCACATAAGGACCGGGACTCAAATCTGGGGGATCGTGAGCCGCATTCGGGGTTATTTCGCAGTTTGCGAGGCTGATAGTCAGCACCCCTCCCGTTTCGTGCATTGCCTGGGCGGCATTGGTGCAGAGGTTGAGGAGCACCCTGCTGATTTGCGTTCTGTCCGCAAAGACTCCGCTCACTCCAGAGGCGATTATGGGGTTGATCTCGATGGTTGCGGGAAGGGTTGCGCGGAGCATCTTGAGCGTATCTTCGATCAGGGAAGCCATATCGACGGGCTTCTTTTCCTGCTTCCCCGTGCGGCTGAAGGTGAGTATGCGCCGGATGAGATCTCTGGCGCGATCGCAGGCTTTCAGCGCCTGGTCCATGTACCCGCGCTTTTTCTTATCCTCCAGGCCCATCCTGGTCAATTCGACAAATCCCACGATAGCGCCCAGGATGTTGTTGAAATCGTGTGCAATGCCTCCCGCGAGAGTGCCGATTGCCTCCATCTTCTGCGCCTGGAAAAGCTGGGATTCGAGGTCCTTGCCTGCTGTGATATCCCGTGCCGTGCCTTCCAGGAAAGCAACTGCTCCATTTTGGTCCGGAACGGCGCAGATGTTTATACTCATCCAGCCGGTGCTTCCGTCTTGCCGGTGGAATTGCAGTTCGAGTTCCTGGATACAAGCCTGTTCCGATGCAAGGCGAAGAATCCTGGAACGGAAGTCCGGGTAGGCGCATATTTGTTGAGGAAAACCGGATACCTTATTCAGAAGCTCCCCTGGTGAATCATATCCGAGAATGCGGGCAAAAGCCGGATTTGCGCTGATAATATGCCCGTCCGTTGAGAGCTGAAAAATGCCCATCATGGCGTTTTCGAATATGCAGCGATACTTCTCCTCGGCCAGCACCAGGGCATCTTGAGCCAGTTTCTGTTCGGTCACATCGCGTATGCACTCAATAGCGCCCGCGCGGTTCCCGTGAGGGTCGAAAAGTGGCGCTCCCGTCGCAAGAAGATAGGCTCCCCTGCCTCCGTAAACACAGGGTGCGAAGGTCTCACCGGAGACGACGTTCCCTTTTCTTCTAAGGCAGCTATATTTCGCTTCGAGTTCCGGATCGTCCGTCTCAACCAGGTCCACGAGATGGCGGCGAGCTTCTCCATAAAATGGAACAGTCCACGCGCGACCTCCTTTCCCGATCATCTCCTTCTTGCTTACGCCGGTCATCTCCTCAATGGCGCGGTTCCATGCTACGATCTTCTTGTCCGTGTCGATTACGAATATGGCGTCGGGAATGAATTCGATGATGTCGCAGAGTTGCTGGTTTGCGAACAGCAGGGCTTCATTGGAACCTCTGAGCTCACGGGTGCGGTCTTCAACCCGCGACTCCAATTCCCCCAATACCTTTTGGAGTTCAGCCTCAATCTGCTGAACCTGTGAGAATTTATGACTGAATCGGAAATTCATGGTCATAGTCGTTTCATTCTTGCCAATATATTGGCTTAAGAGCCTCTTTTCTCCGATGAAACAACCCGGACCCGGAAACGATCTGATAGATTTCCGGGCACGGCCCATCGGACCACTTGTCATTAGAATCGGTAGGTTGCCGCATCTCCTTGAGATCTTTATGGAGCGCCTGTTCCGGAACAGGATTCGGCACTGTCCCGAGAATCTAATATTCAGAAAGAATTCAACTTATCGATCGCCTCGCCTTTGACGGCGGTCCGGGTATATAATCCCGGCGTTTGTAAATTCTTGCGAGCCTGGGCCGAGAGCTCATCTCTTAGATTGTTAACTTTCTAAAGCGGCAAAAATGACCGGACAGCTTAGAGGACTCCCCATAACCGTCATCCCGGCAGAGCTTTTGAGCCGGGATCCAGTTTAGATTTTGCGCAGATCGTAGCAGAATGATTTAGCGTGTAAATTTCAAATATCTTTGGCTGGATTGCCGCGGCAGTTTAGTCCATGGGAAAAGCGGTCGAATCGCCGTCCGGGTCCTTATCAGGTTTTATATATATGAGGTGAACATGCTCGAATTAGTGGTATTTATGTGCGGCGCGGTGGTGATGATCCTTGAAATGGTCGGATCTCGTATTCTGGCGCCTTATCTCGGGTCATCCATCATCGTCTGGACAAGTCTGATCGGAATAATCCTGGGGAGCCTCAGCCTGGGGTACTGGTGGGGTGGCCGCAGGGCCGATAAGAACCCGGACCGGCGCAGCCTGTCGATTATTATAGTCCTGGCTTCTTTCCTGGTCGCAGGTATAGCCGTTACGAAGTCCTTCGTGCTCGATTTTTTGCAGGACTACACAACGAATGTTCACGCGGCTTCCGTGATTGCAACCGTTGTGCTTTTCGCTCCTCCCGGCATCCTGCTGGGCATGATTACTCCGTATGCGGTGAAGTTGAAAATGATCTCGCTCGATAAATCCGGAAACACCGTGGGCAGTCTTTATGCCATTTCGACAGTCGGTAGTATTTTCGGCACTTTCCTCGGCGGATTTTACCTCATAGCCTATTTCGGCAGCACCAAAATACTCTTCATTCTTGCCGCTGTACTGGCCGCAACATCTCTGGCCGAATTCTTCGAAGACCGATTGCTGAAGTTCTCGGCGCTGGTCCTCTTCATCGCGCTCATGGCGGCAGCGGGTTCCTACGAGAGCTATCGGGCCTCGCTGGGATTTCACGATGTGGATACGAATTACAACAGAATTATCATCTACGATGGGAAGACGGCAAATTCCGGCACCCTCAGGGTAATGACCACGCATCCCAAGGCGATGCAATCGGCGATGAAGCTGGAAGCACCCGAGGAACTCGTTTTGCCCTATTCCGGATACTATGACCTGGTTTCCTGGTTTAAGCCGGACCCACGCAGCTTCCTGATTCTCGGAGGCGGGGGATATTCCTATCCGATGTACGCCCTGGAGAAATATCCCGACGCCAAAATCGATGTCGTGGAAGTGGACCCCGGAGTGACCGAACTTGCGCGGAGATTCTTTTACCTGAAAGATGATCCGCGGCTCGCGATTATTCATGAAGATGCCCGGTGCTTCCTGCGAAAGATGGGGAAGAAATATGACGCCATATTGGTGGATGTATTCAACTCCCACTATTCGATACCGTTTCACCTGACGACGATAGAAACCGCCAAAGCATTCCATTCCGGGCTGGCCGATGACGGCGTGGTAATACTCAATATCCTGTCGGGCATGGAGGGACGGGAAGGCCGCTTTTTGAGGGCCGAGTATGCAACGTACAGGTCCGTGTTCAAACAGGTCTATCTTTTTCCAGTGACCAGCACGGAGAATGGAGCCCTTTGGCAAAATGTGATGCTGGTGGCGATGAAATCGGATAAAGAAGCGGGAACTCCGGACGCCGACTCCCCGTTCCATGAATTCTACACTCACCTGTGGAAGAAGCCGGTTGCCGCGGACGTTCCGATTCTGACCGATGATTTTGCTCCCGTAGATTCATATATTGTGTTCTGAGCCAACCGGAGAACAGCCGGCTATTCCAAAGGAATCCGCCTCTTTCCATCTTTTTCGGGATACCTGATCATGACGGTGCTGATCGACAAGCAGGAGACTGTAAGGCAATTGAGCGATCACCTTTCGATGCTCACGGTGACGATTGGAGAAAGGAGTTTCTTTCGTCCGGACAAACTCGACGAAACCGCAAGGTACATCGAATCGGTATACCGTGGGATCGGCCTGGAAGTCAGCGCGGAAGACTACCCGTGCCACGATTTCACGGCGGCCAATGTGATCGGGGTATCCGGCCCCGCTGCTCCCCCGTCGCGATTCTATCTCGTGGGGGCCCATTATGATTGCGTGCTCGGCACGGTGGGAGCCGACGACAATGCCAGCGCGGTTGCCGTTCAAATGGAGACGGCAAGGCAGTTGCACAAGCTTCGCGGGAGCAGGGAGATACCGGTTCAGGTAAAGTTCGTCTCCTTCGCGCTGGAAGAATATCCCGCCTATGCGACCAGCCGCATGGGCAGCCGCGTGCATGCCAAGGGAATGAAAGCCCGGAAGGAAAAGCTCGACGGAATGATCTGTCTTGAAATGGTCGGCTATTGCTGCAATCAGCCGGGAAGCCAGAAACTCCCGTTTCCGTTGCAATTCATGGGATACCCGCGGCAGGGCGATTTTATTGCAATCGTTGGAAACCGCCGTTCGAAAGAATTGATGCGGGACATATCCGCAGGTTTTGCGAAAAATCCTGCTCTTCCGGTTCAGACCCTGCTGGCGCCGCTCAACGGCTGGATTCTGCCGGCCGTCAGGCTGAGCGACCATGCGCCGTTCTGGAATGAGGGATTTCCGGCGGTAATGGTTACGGATTCCTCATTCTTCCGAAATCCGCACTACCACCTGCCTTCCGATACGATGGCCACGCTTGATTTGGATTTCATGGCCGAAGTAGTGGAAAGCCTTTTGATATTTCTGTTATCCGGGTAGGTTGTAGCTCTTTCCCCAGGCCCTGCCGTGAGCCTGTTTCCGTGACGTTTGTAAGAGAAATATATTTATCCTTGACATTCTGCAAATTCTTTTCTAACTTTGGTATCGAAAATAAAATCTATCCGACAAAGCTATTTAAGAATCATATTCCATATATTTTGTAAGATATATAGGGCAATTAAAGAACATTGCTACAGTAATAAACCCACTCTTGGGTTATCGGAGTTAATGAATCAAGCAGAGCTATTGGGGGGTACAATGCTTTTCACATCTGGCATTTGTATGGTGCTTGTAGGTGTGATTACATATTTTGTGCCGGTATCTTATAGCCATAAGTATAGCAGATACATTGACCTTACTGGCTTTAATAAACCATATGGTATCGCTTTAGCTCTTGCCGGTATTTTTATACTTTGGAAGTCCCGTTCCATTTCAGTTAAATATGTAAATATGATTTGCCCGAAGTGCGAGGAAGCCTTTAAGCTTGGTAGCTCGTCCGGAAATCGATGTCCCAAGTGCGGCGCCGCCCTTGAACCTCTTGATGGTTTTTATGAAAGACATCCGGAATGCAAAGCGGATGAGGATTCGGAGCAAGGGGATGGTGATAATAAATAGCCCCGGGGGGCTTTCTTCCGTTGTTAGCCGCCTGGAGTGTCCCGAGCTTCATTACCTTCCAAACTCGGGAAATCGCGTTCCAATGTCTTTGGGTTGAGAACAATGTTTTTGATTTAAGGCTGATTTACGGCGCAGGACGCAGCAATTCAAGCACATTGTCATAGACGGCAACCCTTTTGTGCTTCGCACACCGGCAACGAGTCGCCGGCGCCATCCCCGGAAGGGACGTCCAGAAATGTTGGGATTTAAGGCGGGTTAAGAGCTCAATAGCATTGGCGTGGGGGTGCCGGCCCGCTTTTTCCCCCGGCCTCCACCGCCTACTTGTTCTTTCTCCATTTGGCATGGGTGATCCCGTGTTTATGGATCATATAATTCAGCTTGCGGGCCGTGACTCCCAGGCGTGAAGCGGCGTCCTTCTGCACCCAGTTGCTCAATTCGAGAGCCTGCACCAACAGGTCGTTCTCACTTGCTTCCAGATTTTTTAACGGTCTTGCCGCAAATTCCCGTCTTCCGGCCATCCCGGACAGGGAGACGTTTTCCATGCGAATGGTGTCCGCTTCCTCCAGCAAGACGGCCCTCTCGATGGAATTTGAAAGCTCCCGTATGTTGCCGGGCCATTGGTAATTCTTGAAAAATTCGATTACATCCGGTTCAAACCCGGCGAAATTCCTCCGGGTCATCGAGGAAAAATGCTTCGAGCGGCTAGGAGGAAACCAAACGATCCGGTCCGATATCCGTATCATAACCGCAACGCATCGGGACCTTGAAGCCAATGTCGAAGCGGGGACCTTCAGGGAGGACCTCTAT
>Ga0364919_10201_pt1:22500-25756 | contig 25756 bp, 20 predicted proteins | sample SorcelJu500001C7_2_FD_206953 | JGI IMG/M metagenome (GOLD analysis project Ga0364919, IMG submission 206953) | Enriched cells from Trout Bog Lake Hypolimnion, Wisconsin, USA - BchlTB.June20.5000.01.C7 | ecosystem: Environmental > Aquatic > Freshwater > Lake > Hypolimnion/Profundal zone... | reverse complement strand
TCCAGGACCGTCACATTTGCTTCTTCGGTTAGTATTTTTAATTACTGGGTAAGTCTGCTGTCCTGCGGCAATCGCCGTCGATTTGAGGAGAAGCAGGCTTTGCAGTGCTGAAGCTCGAAAGGAAACTGCGGATATGAGCTATATATGGGGTATTCTGTCGTTGGTCGTCGGACTGTTTGCCGGGGGGGCTCTCGGTTACGGTATTCGTTACCTGTGGCTCGAAAAGAAGCACCAGAGGCTGGGGCATGAAACGAAGACTGTTCTATCCGAGGCTAAGAAGGAAGCTGAAACAATCAAAAAAGAAGCGATCCTGCACGCTAAGGACACGCTCTTTCAGATGAAAGCCGAGTTTGAGAAAGAAACCAAGGAGAACCGGAGAGAATTTCAAAACCTCGAAAAGCGCATCCTCCAGAAGGAGGAAAACCTCGATCGAAAGGTCGAAACGATAGATAAAAGAGAATCCGCGCTGAACAAGCGTGAGAAGCAGATCGGCCAGCAGGAAAAGGAATTTTCCGATCGGGAAAAGGAACTGCAGGCCGTTCTGGAAGAAGAAAAGAGAAGGCTTGAGAGTATATCCGGGATGTCCAGCCTGGAAGCCAAGGAAATGCTTATCAGTTCCATTGAGAGTGAGGCGCGGCACGATGGCGCTATGATGGTCAAAAAGATTGAAACCGAAGCACGCGAAATGGCTGATCGCAAAGCAAAAGACATTATCTCAATGGCAATCCAGAGATACTCGGGTGATTACGTCGCGGAAAAGACGGTTTCGGTCGTAAATCTTCCCAACGAGGAAATGAAGGGCCGCATCATAGGCCGTGAAGGAAGGAACATACGCGCCATTGAAGCCTCCACCGGCGTAGACCTCATAATAGACGATACACCCGAAGCGGTTATACTTTCCGGGTTCAACCCGGTGAGGCGTGAAGTGGCAAGAGTGGCGCTGGAGCGTCTGATATCTGATGGCAGAATTCATCCGGCAAGAATTGAAGAAATCGTTGAGAAGGTAACTACCGAGATTGAAACGTCGATTCGCGAGGCGGGGGAGTCTGCGGCCTTTGATGTGAGCGTTCACGGCATACATCCGGAGTTGGTAAAGCTCATCGGAAAGCTCAAATTCAGGACGAGCTACGCTCAGAATGTCTTGCAGCATTCCAGGGAAGTCTCCTTTTTATGTGGAATAATGGCTGCAGAATTGGGCCTGAATGAAAAACAGGCCAAGCGGGCCGGTCTGCTCCACGACATCGGAAAAGCGGTCGACCACGAAATGGAAGGACCGCATGCCGCAATCGGCGCGGACCTTGCCAGGCGGTACGGTGAAAGCGCCCCGATTGTCCATGCTATTGCGGCTCACCATGAAGATATCCCGACGGAAGACGTCCTCTCCGTTCTCGTGCAGGCGGCCGATGCGCTCTCGGGGGCACGGCCGGGCGCCCGGAAAGAGCTTCTCGAAACGTACGTGAGAAGACTGGAGGACCTGGAGCGGATTGCCGGTTCCTTCAACGGAATCAACAAAGCCTATGCTATCCAGGCCGGAAGGGAATTGCGCATTGTCGTTGAAAGCGATTTGGTAAGCGATGCCGACGTGGTGATGTTGAGCCGTGATATCGCCAAGAAAATCGAGAGTGAACTCACTTATCCAGGTCAGATCAAGGTGACGGTGATTCGTGAGACGAGGTCCGTGGAATTCGCGAAATAAATCCTGTTTATCATCTAGAGAGGACTTTTTCCTCCGGTGGCAAATGTATTTGATGTTCTTAAGGAACGTGGGTTCGTAGCTCAGAGCACCGATGTCGACGAACTGAAAGACTACCTCTCGAAGCCGTCTGCGTGTTACATCGGCTTCGATCCCACTGCCGACAGCCTTCACGTCGGGAGTCTTGTTCCCATTATGGCGCTGGCCAATATGCAGCGCCAGGGGCACCGCCCCGTGGTCCTCGTTGGCGGAGGAACAGGTTTAGTGGGAGATCCGAGCGGCAAAACGGAGATGCGCCAACTGCTCACCTTGGAGCAGATTGCCTGCAATGTCGAGGCTCTGAAGAAGCAGCTCTCCCGTTTTCTCGATTTCGGAGACGGGAAGGCGCTGCTCGTAAATAATGCCGACTGGCTCGTCGATCTTCGCTATATCGAATTCTTGAGAGATATCGGCCGGCATTTTAGCGTCAACCGGATGCTTGCCGCCGAAAGCTACAAGATTCGCCTGGAAACCGGTTTGAATTTCATCGAATTCAATTACATGTTGCTTCAGGCTTACGACTTTTACCATCTTGCCGGCGCCAACGAATGCTACTTGCAGATGGGGGGCGATGACCAGTGGGGAAATATTGTTGCGGGAATCGAGTTGATTCGCCGCAAGCTCCAGAAGGGAGCACACGCCATAACGTTCCCACTGCTCACGACGGCGTCAGGCGCCAAGATGGGTAAGACCGCGGCTGGCGCCGTATGGCTCAGCGCGGAAAGAACGAGTCCCTTCGATTTCTACCAGTACTGGATCAATACGGATGACCGCGATGTAGCGCGGTTCATGAAACTCTATACGTTTCTTCCCACAAATGAGATCGAGGCCGTAGAGTCACTGGAGGGCCAGGATCTCAATATCTGCAAGTCCGTTCTCGCCTTCGAGATAACGCAGCTCGCACACGGCAGGGATGCTGCGTTGTCGGCCCTGGAAGCTGCCGGCAGCATATTTGGAAGGCGAACGCTGCCTGCGGATCTGATTCCTTCGAGTTCGATACCGCGAGAGGCGAAAGATAAAGTCGATTCGGTCCCTACCACGCTGATAGGGTTGGAACGGCTGGAAGCGGGGATACCTGCCTTCGAACTCTTTGCCGAGACGACGCTGTGCGTCACGCGGAGTGCAGCGCGGCGTTTGATCGAGCAGGGTGGGGCCTATGTGAATGAGGACCGGATCAGCGGGATAGAGCGGCGGGTGGGGGTGGACGATCTCAGAGACGGCGGGATATTGCTCAAGGCCGGAAAGAAGAAAGTTCACAGAGTTCTGGTAAAATAGTTCATTTTTAGGTTGACTCCCCCGGGGAAGAGGTATAGTTAAAAGATTACGTTCGGTCGGACAGACACACGGACTCGGGCGGGAAGAAAAAAGCGATTGACTTTGGGGTCGCGGTTCAAGTAGACTAAAAAGTCCCTGGAAAAGACGGGGGCTTGCTCTTTGGAAACTAAATAGCGGAAATAAAGAAAGTGTGCTGGGCCTAGTACACAAAAGTTTTGAGGATTAAACTGGAGAGTTTGATCCTGGCTC
>Ga0364919_10201_pt1:0-20000 | contig 25756 bp, 20 predicted proteins | sample SorcelJu500001C7_2_FD_206953 | JGI IMG/M metagenome (GOLD analysis project Ga0364919, IMG submission 206953) | Enriched cells from Trout Bog Lake Hypolimnion, Wisconsin, USA - BchlTB.June20.5000.01.C7 | ecosystem: Environmental > Aquatic > Freshwater > Lake > Hypolimnion/Profundal zone... | reverse complement strand
GGCTAAATACTACTTGGCGACCGATAGTGAACTAGTACCGTGAGGGAAAGGTGAAAAGTACCCCGGGAGGGGAGTGAAATAGTACCTGAAACCATTTGCCTACAAGCAGTGGGAGGACGGTGATCATGCCTTCGGGCGTGATCTGTCTGACCGCGTGCCTTTTGCATAATGAGTCAGCGAGTTACTCTTTGTGGCAAGGTTAAGCCGGTTGAGGTGTAGCCGCAGCGAAAGCGAGTCCGAATAGGGCGACTTAGTTGCAGGGAGTAGACCCGAAACCAGGTGATCTATCCATGGCCAGGGTGAAGTCGCGGTAACACGCGATGGAGGCCCGAACCGAAGAGGGTTGAAAACCTCTCGGATGAGCTGTGGATAGGAGTGAAAGGCTAATCAAACCTGGAAATAGCTGGTTCTCCCCGAAATGCATTGAGGTGCAGCCTCGGAGTGAGAATGACGGAGGTAGAGCACTGGATGGGCTAGGGGTCTTACCGGATTACCAAACCCAACCAAACTGCGAATGCCGTTATATCGTCTCCGGGAGTGAGACTACGGGAGATAAGTTCCGTGGTCGAGAGGGAAAGAGCCCAGACCGCCAGCTAAGGTCCCCAAATAGACGCTAAGTGGGAAAGGATGTGGGAATGCACAGACAACCAGGAGGTTGGCTTAGAAGCAGCCATCCTTTAAAGAAAGCGTAACAGCTCACTGGTCTAGTGTGCCTGCGCCGAAAATTTAACGGGGCTAAAGCGTCTTACCGAAGCTGCGGCAACGAAGGAGCAATTCTTTGTTGGGTAGGGGAGCATTGCAATATCCTGTGAAGGTGTACCGTGAGGAGCGCTGGAGGTGTTGCAAGAGATTATGCTGACATGAGTAACGATAAAGCGGGTGAGAATCCCGCTCGCCGTAAGCCTAAGGTTTCCTGGGTAAAGGTCGTCTGCCCAGGGTTAGTCGGCCCCTAAGCCGAGGCAGAAATGCGTAGGTGATGGGAAACAGGTTAATATTCCTGTACCACCGGGAAAGCGTTAACAGCGAAGGGGGGACGCAGGAGGGTAGGCCATCCGGGTGATGGAAGTCCCGGTATAAGCCCGTAGGCGGAGGTTCCAGGCAAATCCGGAGCCTTGCTAACGCCGAGAGGTGATGTGGAGGGCGCAAGCCCATAAACTGGTTGATCCCATACTGCCAAGAAAAGCCTCTAGTGAGCGTTCCAGGTGACCGTACCGCAAACCGACACAGGTAGGCGAGGAGAGAATCCTAAGGCGCGTGAGAGAACCCTGTTTAAGGAACTCGGCAAAATAACACCGTAACCTAGGGAGAAGGTGTGCCCTCATAAGGTGAGAGGACTTGCTCCTGGAGCCGAAGGGGGTTGCAGAGAAAAGGCGGTAGCGACTGTTTACTAAAAACACAGGACTCTGCTAAGTCGCAAGACGACGTATAGGGTCTGACGCCTGCCCGGTGCTGGAAGGTTAAGGGGAGAGGTTATTGCCCTTCGGGGTGAGAAGCTTTGAACCGAAGCCCCAGTAAACGGCGGCCGTAACTATAACGGTCCTAAGGTAGCGAAATTCCTTGTCGGGTAAGTTCCGACCTGCACGAATGGCGTAACGACTTCCGCACTGTCTCAAACAGGGACTCAGTGAAATTGCAGTCTCGGTGCAGATACCGAGTACCCGCGGCTAGACGGAAAGACCCCGTGCACCTTTACTACAGCTTGGCATTGGATTTTGGGCGTGTATGTGTAGGATAGGTGGGAGGCAGTGAAGCGTGAGCGCCAGCTTGCGTGGAGCCACCCTTGAAATACCACCCTTATGCGTCTAGGATTCTAACCCGAGGAAAGACCTTCCTGGGGACAGTGCCTGGTGGGTAGTTTGACTGGGGCGGTCGCCTCCAAAAAAGTAACGGAGGCGCGCGAAGGTTCCCTCAGGCTGATTGGAAACCAGCCGTAGAGTGTAAAGGCAGAAGGGAGCCTGACTGTGAGACAGACATGTCGATCAGGGACGAAAGTCGGTCTTAGTGATCCGGTGGTTCTGAATGGAAGGGCCATCGCTCAACGGATAAAAGGTACGCCGGGGATAACAGGCTGATCTCCCCCAAGAGTTCACATCGACGGGGAGGTTTGGCACCTCGATGTCGGCTCATCGCATCCTGGGGCTGGAGCAGGTCCCAAGGGTTCGGCTGTTCGCCGATTAAAGCGGTACGTGAGCTGGGTTTAAAACGTCGTGAGACAGTTTGGTCCCTATCTACCGTGGGCGGAGGAATTTTGAGGGGATCTGTCCCTAGTACGAGAGGACCGGGATGGACGGACCTCTGGTGTACCAGTTGTCCCGCCAGGGGCAGCGCTGGGTAGCTACGTCCGGAAGGGATAACCGCTGAAAGCATCTAAGCGGGAAACCCACCCCAAGATTAGAATTCCCGGGGAGTAATCCCCCTGAAGGCCCCTCGTAGACTACGAGGTTGATAGGCCGGGTGTGTAAGGGCAGTAATGTCTTGAGCTAACCGGTACTAATAGGCCGTGAGGCTTGACCATCCTCTTTAACCCGGGACAACGGGTTGAAATCGGAGAAGAAATCGCAGACCCCTATTCGGAAGAAAAAGTCTTGAGGCGGTGGTTATAGCGAGGAGGCCACACCCGTTCCCATCCCGAACACGGTCGTTAAGCTCCTCAGCGCCCATGGTACTGCGCGGGAGACTGCGTGGGAGAGTAGGTCGCTGCCGCCTCATCTTTTATATATAAAAACCCCTTCCTTCCATCCGGATCGAAGGGGTTTTTTGCGTTGAACCCGCCTCTATCTCTCCCGCTCTGTTTACAGCCTTCATCACGTTTACCTGTTAAGAATATGTTGTTGATTGGAAAAAAAAGGCAAAAAGTGAAATTCGAAATTGTTATTCCGACTACATTCTCGTTACCGTTAGTCGGTCAATAGATCATCACGCCAGAAATTTGGACCTGTTCAACCTCGTCTCTTTTTGAGAATTCCCGATTTTTAGTATTATTAATTCAGCGGAATCATTTTGATAATCTATTCGTTGGTTTCCCGGCGCGAATTTCCGGAGCGCAAAGGCACAATTCTTGTAATACTTTACTGTTAAGCCGCTCTGCTGCCACGCGGCATTATTTGTTTTGAACTGCCGATGCCATGGAAAGTCTATAAACGAAATCTATGTAGGTTCGTCATGAACAGTAATCAAAATACAGAGGAGGTGAGTAGTAAAAGCAATTCTTCACTTGGCGTGAAAGTAAAAGTCTACTGGATACTTGCTGAGATAACCATTTGTCATGGAGATTCAACGAGATGAAGAAACATACGATTTATATTTCCCTGGTTTTTGTTCTGCTTTTCGTTACAGCCGCGGCCCAGGCCGCCTCTGCGCCCCAGGTTTTCATGTTTGCGGATGGGTACACGGCTAACTATGCTGCCTCTCAAGGAACGGGTAAGGCATGGAATGCGGAGATACAGTTTATCGGGACAACATCTCAGGGTGGCAATCTATGGATGACGATGCAGATGGGTAATTGGGCCGGGGACGGCGCTAACATTTCCATGGAGGTAAGGACAACCGCGAATGTTCTTTATGAATATGATTCGACTCAGCCAGGCATTACCCCTCCATACAGCTTTCCTTTTTTTAAGAGAATGGATGTGAACCAAAGCTGGACTTACCAGGATGCTAAAGGGAATGCCGTGACTGCTACGGTTACGTCCATCGGGTCCGTGACCGTTCCGGCCGGCACATATAAGAACGTCTATGCAGTTCATTATGTCAGCACCGTTCAGGACGAAGTGATGTACTGGGAGCCGGGAGTTGGTTTGATCCAGGATGTGGACTCATCCCCGGGTCTTGGCACTCCGATAACGAGGCAACTGACGTCGCATCCCGTAGCTGAGATCCTGGTAGGGACATGGGCGGGCAAGATGCAAATCGTGACATCCAATACTACAGCGGTGGAAAAGGGCACGGTGCAAGTTACTTTTGCCCAGGTGGGGGATACAAAGCAAGCCTACACCGGCAGTCTGACATGGGTTCCGGACAAGAACTCGGAGGGAACGAGCTTCACTCTGCCCCTGACCGTCATTAGAGGGCCGTTTGACCCGACTCTTCTACACATTTCGGCCCTCGGGGACGTAATCCTCGGTGAAATGCGAAAACATGTAGCAACCTGGGTTGTTGACCTTCATGGGACTGACACCGCAGCCGGGAATACTTTTGTGGCTCTGGGGCTGTCAAAAGAGTAGAGGGAACTTTATTTTGAGGTCATCATCGTGTCTTTTTGTGGGACAGACCGCGACTAAACAATAACAGGGAATCGGACTGTTACCCCCTGAAGGTTATGCTCAGAGTCCTACTGTAAAAGCAAACATTCCGTGGGAGGATTCTTCCATGGAATGTTTGCTTGAATGCGGATTTAGCTTCTAGTTCCGGCGCGTAATGACCGTGTGCGGCTGGAGCATCATTTATGTTTGTGCTATGCAGTGGTAGTCCGGGTTTGATGCGAAGCGCCGGTGTTTGCATTTCTAAAGATTGCCCGCTGAACAAGAAAGCTCAACGCGAAAAGAGCGGTTTCGGCAACTATCTTCACAAACAGCACGTTCAGGTCCCAGAGGGAAACGATGGTCCTTATGATTGTATAACTACCCAGCATGATCCCTGCCGCCAGGAGAAGGTACCGGGGCATGGTCTTGGTTATTCCGGCGGTTGAATAGAAAACGGCCTGCCTGTTAGTGAAGTAATTGAAGACGATCGAGATTGCCCGAGAGGTCATCTGGGATCCCAGGATGTTTCCGGTCACATGATAAATGACTGCGAATACAACGTTATCGATGAGTGCCGATAAAAGCGACACGCACGAAAACCTCATGAAGAGCAAATAGATCTTCATAGAATTCAACACGGGTCTGAAACGGGACGACTTGTTTCCGTCCGGATCGGTCTGCCGGCTTGGTTCATCCCTATCCTTTGGCTTTCTCTGTTCGTACTTAATCGGGGCCTACTGCCGATCGCTCTCCGGTATGCCGTTAACCTGTTTCCGCATTCTTGCCCATTCCAGGTTGTTTTGGGCGAGACGGTTGCCGGGATTGAGTTCCACCGCTCTCTCGCCTGCTTCGATGGCCCTGTCCCACATGCCCAGCATGTTATAGGCGGAACAAATATTGTTGTAGGCCGGATCGTAATTGGGTTTGAGTTTGAGGGCTTGTCCGGCTGCCTCGATACTTTTTTCGTAGAGTCCCGCCTGATAATACCTGAGGCTGAGGTCCAGGTATTCCTCGGGGGTCCCGCCGACCGTTTCAGCCGGGGGGGCGGCCCCGTTTTTAGCCGCCCTGAGGTATAATTCGGCCTGACGATCATCGGGCGCAATTCGCAGGGTTTCGCCGGCAATTTTGCTCATTTGCCCGAATTCCGATCTCATCCAGTGGATTTGTACAAGCAGATGTCTTGCTTCCAGATGGGCGGGCGCAAGCTCCAACGCTTTGTACAGTAAGGGGAGGGCTTCAGGGAGACGGTTTCGGTTCTTCAGGAATTGGGCGTAATAGTAGTAACATTCGGGGTTGAAGGGATCGAACAGGAGGGCATTCCGGAAATATTGTTCCGCCTCGGCGCTCTTGCCCTGGGCTTCTTTCAATACCCCCAGGTTGATGTGCAGGTAGCCATAGCGGGGCAGTATGGAAAGAGATCTCAGGAAATAATCTTCCGCCCCGGCATAGTCGGCCTTCGCCATCAGGGCCAATCCATAGTTCATGAGACCTCTTCCGTTTTGCGGGCTTTTTATTGTAACGTCGCGCCAAAGGGTTTCCTCCGACCTCCAGACCTGATTTCTCGTGTGTGTGCCCCAGGCGCAGGCGGCGAGCAGGGCAAAAGCGAACAGTGAAAAGCAAAGGATAAGAAGTTCTTTTTTCTTCGTTCTTCTTTTCAACGCGTTGAAGGCCAGGTTCAGTGCCCAGGTTACGCTGATTGCCGGCCCCACGAAGGGGAAAAACATGCGGTGGTCGTTGGTCACCTCGGCGAGGGGCATGATGCTGGTGGGGATCAGGGCGGCAAGAAACCATAAAATTCCAAAAGCGATGGGACGAAGTCTGCGGTTTCGAATAGTGGCGAAGGCGGTCAAAAGCAGGATTGCAATGAACATGCATCCCCCGATTAAGCGCGGGTCGGCAAGGGATTCCAGGGGCTTCCAGTCCGTGTCGGCACTCAGGCCGAAGGGCGCAAAAAAGGTCACGAAGTAGCGCAGGACGACATAAGGCTGCGTGATCGCATAGTTAAAGAACGCCGAACCGCCGGGGACCCATGAGGCAGGGGTCATCTTCCTGACAAAGAGGAGTACCAAAAGGCACCAGAAAAACGCCTGAATAGACACAAATACAAGGTTAGGACCGCTCCTTCCGCCGGCGCAGGCCGCGCCGCTTCGCTCCTCATTTTCGATGTACGGAAGACACAGGACGAGCAATACCGGGAAAATCGCGGCAACCGGCTTCGCCAGGATGGCCAGCGTGGCAAACACAAGGTAAAGCCCCCACTTTCTGCAAACGCCCGAATAGATGAAAGCCACCAGGGCGGCAATGATAAACAATGTCGAAAGAGAATCGGAGCGGGCAATCACATAGTTGATGGTCTCGGCATTTGCGGGATGGAGCAGGTATAAGGCAACAGCGAGCAGGGAAAGCAGGGCTGAGCCGTCGAGCTTATTGGCGGACCGGTCGGCGGCATTGCTGATACCCTCTCCGGGAGCCGATCCGAAGCAGGCTGCGGTGTGCGCCCCCGAGAACTCCGATCCCGCTTCCGGTCTCGCCGCCTCAAATATCCGGAGGAAGAGAAAGTACATCAGTATTCCCTGCACGAGGAATAGAATAAAAGTGGAGAGATGAAAATATGGAGGTTTGAGACCTCCGCCCAAACGGTAGTCCAAGGCGAGTGTCGTATACACGACAGGCCTGTAGGACTGATTTTGAGGAAGTGAGCTCGAAGTGGTCGCATCGGTGAAAAACAGCGGGATGTTGCCGATATCGCGGATGTACGCGTTATTGACTATGGTGTGGGCATCATCGAAGTGAAAGTCATTAGGGAAATGATTGGAATAAGCTGCAATGACGAGAAGCAGCAGGGCCGGAGCAAGGGGAAATAAAATCCCGGAGCTCTTCGCGCGGCCCAAGCCCGGAGTATTTTTCATGCGGGGCCGTTTATTGTCCGTATGCCCGCAAGCGTATGAGGAGCCGCCGGGGCCGGGATCGGGGGCTTCATTTCGTCTTTTCACCAAGAGTACTCCATATGTCCAAATAGTCCAGTTCGGTAGGATACCAGTTCCGGGAGGACCTCCCTGCCGGCGCGGAAGGATGGGCCGCAGGTCTTGACCTCCCCGGATCGGTTTTTCCTGCAGCAAACCGGGCTCCGTCCGAAAGGGAAGGATATGAATTTTATCCGAATTAAGGCTCGTAGGATACGTCCATCTGTCGCCGGCGTCAATGATTTGGATTGAGACAAGGGTTCACCGCAGAAACGCAGAGTACTCCGAGAAAAGCTCTTTAGGACGGGGGGGCTGAAGGAAAAATGCTAACAGCTACATCAAATCTCGGAGATACCCTGCTTGTGCCTTGTCGGATTTTGGGTTCTCAGCGTCCGCTGCGCCTCTGCGGTGAACGGGTACGATTTGAGAACGGCAGCGGCAATCGCTTTATTACAGGAGGGCAGGCAACATATGTTGGCGGGATAGGTCATCCCGGCGAAGCCGGATAGCCGGCTTGTTCGAATTGCACGGGAAGAAGCTCCCGGCTGCGCCCGATCCTGGATGATGTGTGGCCTGGAGAAGCATTCCTGGTGGTTTAAATAGTGTGGCAACTTTTGTTGCCACACTAAAAGAGGAAGTGTCAATCCGTTCTTCTCATCCTATTTTCTCTTATGTAGACAGCCTCTGCGGGATATTGATTCTCCGGTTAGGCAAGACAAGGTTTCTCAGAGCGAATTGCACATTGATCTGAGAAAATACTGCCGGTATTATTTTTTCTTCCTCAATATCGTCCGCGTCGGTTTGCCGGCTGCCATACTCTTTTCCGCTTTATTGGGAGCTTTAGCTTTCTCCTGTCTCCTTGCCTCGATGTACTGTTGCAGCTTCTCGGGTAGTCCCCGCTTCTTCGCCGCTTTGATTCTTGCTTTGGTCACTGATCTTGCAGACAACGGTGTTTTCAGAGTGAATCCATATTTCTTCTTGTACTCCCGTTGATTCATGCCATGCGAACCCAGGTGTTTCTGTGTGATCTGCCTGAACTCGGCGCCGCACTCGAGACAGATCACTTTATCATTCTGGATGGAGTCCTCCGGAGTGAGTTTCGATTCGGTTGCTTCTTCCAGCGGTGTTTCCGGGAACAGTGGCGCTAAAGCAAGGGCATTTCCTGTAGCCTCGGCTTTTTGGATCTCCTGGAGCGTGTTAAAAATTTCCCGAAGCGATAAAGCGATATCGGCAGCGGTCATGGGATCTAAAGAGACCTGGGTCTGAACAATTTCTGATGCGATTTCAAAGAGTTTTTTGGGCATTTAAAGACTCCTTCACGATCTTTTTGTTTGCGAAAAGATACCGTCTTGCGTTTTATATTTTTGTAATGACGCTCAACGAACAGTGTGGCCTAGGAGTACTACGAGCATTGAATATCAGTCAACATAATTATTGTCAGGTATTTATTAACAAAATGTAATAGTTGTAATTACAATCTGCATTGGGGGGGGGGCGGAGATGGGATGCCTGTATTCGTGAACTCTCTGAGCGCCCCCCTGTTGCCCTGCTCGCAGCCATACTCAGAAGCTGGTTGACGACCATCTGGTTTGTATTTTGGGGATTTGCGTCTCCAGGTTCAATGTACTGCCGGCAGACAGGTTTCTGCGACTTCGACTGTCTTGTTGAAACAGACCACTTTTAGCCGGCCCGTTTTGTCCTTCGACCTTCGATAGTCTGAATTCATGACTGATGTTGCGAGAGTGTCTCTGTTCTGAGAATAGGTTACTTCCGGATCTTGGTTGGGATTACCGGTCGGAATGCATTGATTAATTTTTACGTATCTTTTATTTCGTTTTGAAATAGGGGCGTTATGTCCAAAATGGCGCAACCATGTATTAAGCCTTTTGACCAAAGTCGATTACAAGAGAGCTGCGAGTTGCCTGGAATTATTCTGCGCCATATCGATCTGGTCGTCCAACCATGTTATGTGTGATAAGATAAGAATCCCAACGCGTAATGCCTGTTCTTATTGGTCTGCCGATCCTATACCCCCTTGGGGTTTCTCTGTTGGGTGAAAGGGCGGACACTCATCGTATCTTTCATGGAGCCTGACATGCATGATGAGATCAAAACCAAGGAGCAACTCATAAGCGAACTGCATAACCTGCGTGAACGGGTTGCCGAATTGGAGAAGGAGCAGTCGGAGCGTAAGCGGGAGCAGGACGAACTGTTCAATTCCCGTCAGATGCTTCGCTCGGTCCTCGACAATATTCCGCAGCGGGTTTTTTGGAAGGATCGAAACTCGGTTTATCTTGGTTGTAACATGCCTCTCGCCGTGGACTGTGGCTACAAAGATCCAAGTGAACTCGTAAACAAGTCCGATTATGAGACCGCTTCGGCGGCAACTGCCGACCTCTATCGCGCCGACGACCGGGCAGTGATGCAGACCCGTGAGCCAAAGCTCAGGTTCGAGGAGGTCCAAATCAAACCCGACGGCAGTAAAGCCTGGTTGATTACCAGTAAGGTCCCCATGTATGACAATAACGGTCGGGTGATCGGGGTGCTGGGAACATATGAAGACATCACCGAGCGTAAACGAATGGAAGATGCGCTCAGGGAGAGCCAATCAATTCTCTCTACGATTATCGAGAGCATCCCGTTTGAATTTTGGGCCATCGGTCGGGATGGCCGGTACATGCTCACAAATTCAGTCTGCGTAAACCACTATGGAAATATCCTTGGGAAGAGGCCGGAAGATATTTGTGACGATCCGGAAACGCTCTCCGCATGGCGAGAAAATAATCGAAATGCTTTTGCAGGCAAGCTTATCAGTAAAGATGCTGAATCATATTCCGGAGGGGTGGGAAGATTCCTCAATACTATTACAACGGCGATCCGTGACGGAGATGAGGTAAAGGGAATTCTCGGGGTAAATATCGATATTACGGAACGCAAGCGGATGGAAGATGAGCTTCGCAAATCACATGATGAGCTTGAATTGCGTGTGCGGGAGCGAACTGCAGAATTAGAGAAAGCCAATCAGGAACTGCGGCAGATACCGTCAATGCTTATTTCGGTTCAGGAGGAGGAGCGCAAAAGACTTGCTTCTGAACTCCATGACGGCCTCGGGCAGTCCCTTGTTGCCGTAAAACTCATTGTGGAGAAGGTCCTTTTGGCAAAAAGCGAGGATAAAATCAGAGACGCTCTTGAGAAACTGCAACCGGTCGCCCCGACCCTTCGGAATATGATCAGGGAAATCAGAAATATATATACGGGGCTGAGGCCAACGCTGCTTGACAACCTGGGGCTGATTTCCACCCTTCAGTGGTTTTTTCGAGAGTTCGAGAACCTGCATTCCAATTGCAGGATCAATTTTCAAACCACTCTTAAAGATGAAAACGTTCCCAAAGAGTTGGAAATCGTGATTTTCAGAATCGCTCAAGAGGCCCTGAACAATGTTGCCAAGCATAGCAAAGCGGAGCGGGTTGACATTTTGATCTCAGAGAATAGTAATGGGATCGAGTTGGCTATTTCTGATTATGGTGTGGGAATGAATCTGGATCAAATCCTCCGGACGAATGCCGCCAAGAGCCTGGGTTTTACTACTATGAGGGAGAGGGCGGAACTTACCGGGGGAAGCTTTTCCATAGTCTCTGCTTCCGGTGAAGGAACGACCGTTCGTGCTTTCTGGTCCGGCGAGGCTAAAGCTCAGCTTCAGAAAAGCGGGATCACTCGTTAGCCCTTGAATAAGTATTCCAAATAGCCGCTTTCTCCGGTAAATGTAAGATTGAATGCTTGGTTCTTATGCTTGACAACTGGATGGAGACTCCATAGTTTGGGACTGGAGATTGTTGGATACTTGCTGCGCAGGCGATTTCCCATTTGTGGTTTTTGTGGGAAAGTTGGGTCTTTTTTTGTGTGCTCGTATTCTACTATAGATTATTTTCATGATGTTTAGTGACAAGCCTTCTTCTTTATCATTTTGTTGAGAAACACCCTCCTTCAACTTGCATACGGAGTAAACATGGGATCTGAACGGGGTCCATCCCGAATACTTGTCGTAGATGACAACTTGCTGGTCTTGGGAGTGCTTGAAGCAATGCTCACTTCAGGCGGTCATGATGTCAAGGTGACCGATGACCCGGAAAAGGCCGTAGAATTGTTTTGGAAAGAAGATTTCGATCTTGTCATTACGGATCTGGGAATGCCGAAGTTGGACGGGTGGGCTGTGGCCCGGCGAGTGAAAGCAAGGAATACCATGACTCCCGTGATTGTGTTGACGGGGTGGGGTAGGGAATATGAAGATAGAGATCTGTCGGAGTATGGTGTTGCCTTGCTGCTTCCGAAGCCTGTGGATCGGCGGGTTTTGATCGAGGCCATTGAAGAATTGTTGACCCACTCGATTGGAAGACCGGGAAGACGTCGAAGGCACAAACGGTTTCGAGGGAAACAAGGTGAGAGCTTAAGAGTCGCGCCTTTAGTTCCCGGTTCACCTGCCTTTGCCGGCGAGTTATTGGATATCTCCAGGAGTGGCCTTTGCTTTCTGCACAATGGGAGGGAAAACCCTGTGGGGGTTTCGTTGAGTGTGGAAGCACCATCTCCGGAAGGTTTTGCCCTGGAGCTGTCGCCGGCCCTGGTCGTTTACGACATGATGCTCGAACATGAATGCGGCTTGGGCGAAATAAAGAACCGTCTGCGCTGTGGCATCCAATTTGAGGACCTTTCCGGAGAGCAGGTAGTTCAACTGGAATCTTTTCTCCGATCATGCGGCGGCAGCGATATTTAGAGAGCGATTCGCGAGGACTTTTTCAGCTCATTTCAGAAATCCTCAATGAGGATTCGACTTTGCTCAAGCCTTATGAACGGAAACGGCATAAGTCAGTACTGCTTCATCGAGATCGGCAAAGTCGTAGTCCACCTCCCGGTCGCTCATTTGGGAGGCCTCAGCTTTTTCTCCTTAGCCCACGCTTCCCAATCATATGTAAACTGATGAATCTCCGGCAAAGGATAACCATAAAGCAGTCCCCATAAATCGCTGGAAATCAGATCTTCGTTGTGCCTGATGAACTCGATCAGTTTTGGGAATCGTGAAATAATGTATTTCTACAGTGCGGACCCCTCTCTCGGGCAGGCTCCATAAATCCAGCCCCTTCTTTGTCCGGATTACGAAAGAGTATGGAAATTGCGAAAGAAAGTCGTGCAATTCGATGATGGTCCTCTTGTTGCCGTATAGGATGAAATGCAGTACGGGTTTTTCCAATCGGTCTATCAGTTGGAATCTCATTAGATCGTCGAAACCGGCTGAAATCCTGTTCGCAAACTTGGCCAGGAGCGATTCTCCCAGATGTGGCTTCTTGCGAGTTGTCGGAATTCCGGGCTTATCTGATGCGATGTTCTTGAAGATTTTAGTCACATCATCTCCCATGTCTTTCAAACTTCAGTCCTCTCCAGAAGCTGTCCCTATGCGTACGAAACAAAAAAGAGGCTACGGTCAAATGCCGTAACCCCTTTCTTTTTCAGCGCGCCCAGCAGGATTCGAACCTGCGGCCTACGGATTCGTAGTCGGTACAACGGGAAAAAACGTGAGTAGTCAAAAGTAAGAAAAAGTAGGCTATCACTTGGAAATTTAACAACTAAATTATCTTAACCCTTCCGCTGATTTTCACCATTGTTACTGGTTGTTTCCGGTTCTTTTTGGCATTTTTGGCAAAATTTTGGCAAGAATTTTCAATCCGGAATTCTGTTTCATCAAGGTTCTACAAGTGAGACACTTTTGGCTTTGTCAAGAACCGTGGACAGTTTAGTTTTTCGGGTTGCCATTCTGACAATTTGAATTCGAAAGGGCAGGGCGGGAACGACGATCTTCAAATTTCTGCTGTGTGACCGTTTAGCGAACATTACGCAAGCGAGCTTTGAGCATCCATATTATAATACGTTTCTTCATGTTCACTCAACTTTTGCGGCGCCGCAACAGTTCATTTTCGATTCACAGCAAAGGAACACATCCAAGCATGACCGAAGAACAAGAAATCATCCTAAATCTCTCCGCCCAGGAATTCCGCTCGATTTTGCTTTCACACTCATGGTTCGAGCTGAGCCCGTTTTCATGCGATCCCAGAAAAGATGACCCAAGGCTGTTCCGGAATTTCAATCTGCCGTCCGGTTCTGGAAGTTTCGAGATCCATACCGGTGGCGGCCAATGCATTTTAACCGTAAAGTCCGGCGATCCCGATCTGGTGCGAATGGTAGCCGAAAAATGTCTGTCCTTGGATGTAGACACTTCCGAGTTTTACGAGAAGATATCAGGCCATGAGGAATTTCAATGGATGATCGACGAAAGGATGGGCCGCTATCTTCATTCACCCACTCTTTTCGAGGACTGCTTCAAAATTATTGCCACCTCCAACGCGGATTGGTATTCCAGGACAAAGCCATTATCCAGAGTACAGTTGAGAACTCCGGGTCGGAAGTCGATGGCCGGCAGACGTTTCCCATCCCCGATCAGATTTTGGATCATACCGTTGAAGAAATCCAAAATGTTACCAAATGCGGCTACAGAGCAATGTGGTTTCACGATCTGTCCCGTAAAGCTCTCGAACAGTCTGAGTTTTTTCTCGGAGACGGATGGCAATCGATGGCGGCTCCGGAATTCTATAAAGAGCTCAAGACCATCAACGGTATCGGCCACGCTAATGCCTCCTATCTTTGTAGGTTTTATGGGCGTCCGCATGATTACACCATTGATAAATGGGTCATGAAGCGCTGCGAAGAATTGTGGAGCCCGGGTCTTAACGGTGTACTGAAAAAGTACGGTGAATGGGCAGGGAGCAAATTTGGAGATTGCGCACCATATGGGCCGAATCTTTTGTGGTTCTCGATAACGAAATACTGGCACGAGATGGATGGTCCGTTCGAAGGTAAGTGGTGGGACGTTTAAGTTGGCAGGGCAATATTTAACAGTGCGAAGGCTGGTGCGAAAGTGATATCTTGAGCTTTGCAACGGTCTGGCCGCATTCACGGATTCCAGATACATGCCAAAGGCTGTCCACTGGGTTGTCCTGCCCAAATATGCCCCACCTGATCGATCCAACATATTTTCTCATTTCCACTTTTCGTCACTCGATAATCTCCGGGTGGCACTCATCGAGCAAGTCTCCTGGGAGTCCTGCATAGATTGATTTGATTTCACTTTCTTTCCCTCCATCTCCCACTTCCCCAATAGCCATCCCTTGCGTCCTTCCGGCCACTGCGGTATCATTCTTCGTCCCGTAAAACCGTCCATATCAAAATTCTGGAGCTGCCGATGACTGTCACCAAAGCCCACATCGTTGAAGCACTTTTCGGCAAAAACGTCTTCAACAAGACTGAGTCCGCCCAGATAATCGATTCCCTTTTCGAGGTGATAAAGAAATCTCTCGAAAACGGCGAAGATATTCTCATCAGCGGATTCGGGAAATTTTCAGTACGCAAGAAGCATCAACGTATTGGCAGGAACCCACATACGGGTGAGCCGATTATGCTGTCGGAGGGAAGGGTAGTGACTTTTAAATGCTCCGGGAGGTTGAGAGCCAAGATTAACGGGGATAGGGGTTGAGTAGTGTATGTTCCAAGCCCGTATCGCCCGAAGAATCGAAGACCGTGAAGCCCATTGAAGGTAAACAAATTCCGGCTAATAAGGAAAGAAGGTTAAAGCGGAAAGAGGGTCTGCGATTTTTCTTCGCTGCGATCCATTCAGAGCACAAGTTTGTCAGCCCGGAATTTTGGCTACGAATCTGCCTCCCGTGAGGCACAAAAAAAGAAGCCGGGAGAGGAGGGAATGTTTCTCCCGGCTATGAGAAGGAGTAGGGGACATAATTATTGTCGGCAAAATCAGCTTTTACCTTGAGGCTAATTTGCGTGATCCTGAGAGAGAATCGTGAATTCTCCTTAGAGAAGCAAACATGGAAACCCGAGTCGCTCCAAAATGAGATTACAACGGTGGTACTTTTATTTCTGCTCGACATGGCGATCCCCGAGCCCAATTAGATTTCGGACTATTTCGGTTCCAGGTTTGCCCGCCCGGAATATGCTGAGGATGCGAAGCTGCATCCTGCAAACGGTCCACCAGTCGGGCTAAAAACAACAATTCTCAGAGTGTAGTCAATTTCCTCTTTATTGCTATCTTAGTTAAATCCGCAATATTATGCACACCGACTTTTGCCATCAGGTTGTATTTGTGAGATTCAACAGTCTTGGGGCTGATATTGAGTTTTGATGCGATGTCCTTGACGCTGTTTCCTTCCGCCAGAAGCTGTAATACTTCGCGCTCGCGCAGGCTCAAATCCTGGAATCCGGTCGTGGCATCGTCGCGGCTCATTTGTTTGATGTGATCGAGAAGCATCTGCGGAGACAAGGTACTGAAGTAAGTCCCACCGGATTTGACTGCATTGAGAGCCATGATCAAATCCGAAACGGGATCCTCTTTGAGCACGTATGCGGAAATACCCGCTTTGATCAGATCCAGCAGGTATTCCTTATCGGAATACATCGTAAATATTACGACCCGTATCTCCGGGTTTTTCTTCTTGATTTGCAAGGTGGCATCAATCCCGTTCAGGCCCGGCATCGATATATCCATAATGACGATATCTACATGGAGAAAATTAACCAGCCGGACTGCATCGCGTCCATTAAACGCCTCTCCCACCACTTCGAATTCGGGGAATTTATTTAGAACGCTTTTAATTCCGCTGATCACGACCTCATGGTCGTCCGCAATGAGGACTTTCGCCTTTTGCATAGTGCTTTTTGAATTTGAATTTGGTTTTTTTAGAGAGCCATTATCCGATACGATATGGAACTTAAGTATACAGTAACAAAATGTCATAATGATAAATTTTGAATTAATATGTTGTAATTTGCTGGGTACCATCGATCAGAACGATAGCCGCTTTCTACAACGGGGATGCTTGCGAGAGTGGGTTTGGGCGTGAAGGCGTTGAGTTCTTCCGGGGTGGATCGATTTTAAACAATATTGTGAATACAGGTCATGTATCGATTTCACTCCAGCACTTCACTGTGGAAACGCTCGAATATGTAAAATTATGTAAAATGAAAAAGGCAGGACCATTTCTGGACTCTGCCTTCATTGACGATGCTACAAATTCCGAGGAACTAACCGAAGTATTTTCTCCTGATCCCGATCAGTCCGACCAGACCGGACCCGAGCAGCCAGACAGCGCCGGGAATGGGGACCGCTCCCATGAATTCCTGATTGTTTGTGTTAACAGGTGAATAAATACGCACTCCGTTGAAGGCGGAAAGGTTCGTACCCATACCTAGCACAGCAGAATTCGCGCTGGCGATCCAGGCTTGCGTACTGGAGTCAGAAGGATAGCCGCTAAATATATTCCATACCGCAAATTGGATTGGGCCGACAGTGGCCGCATCAGTCAAACCCTTCATTTGTCCAACTAGCCAGGCGGCTTCTTCATACTTCAAAAGGGCATTTGGCTCGTCTTTAAACTTTGTGTTCGACAGATCCGAAAGCGTGCTCACATAGACATCATACGATGTGGGCACATAGGTCGTGGTGGCAACATCGTTGCACACAATACCGCCTGGGATCGGAGTAGTTTGCGGGCTGACACCAAGACTTGCCGAGATGGGCCCGACATAGTAACCTTGATACGTACCCACCATTGTGTCAACACCAGCTATATTGAGATGGGCTATGTCAGCCAACGCCGGCATGACTACGAACAGTGAGGTCATGACAAATAAAGCAAAAATCATTGTCCTTTTCATAGTACCGTCCTTTCTAAAATTGTGCACTCCTTGGGCCATCTGGCCGTCTCAGGAGAAAACCCCTTGCTCATTCCCTCTTTTAGCCCCCACGTGAAGACTCGTAACCGCCATCCGTAATTAGACCTTCTTCCTATATCTTACAATTCCCAACCCTACCAATCCTGCGCCCCAGAGGAGCAAGGTTGCCGGTTCAGGAACAGCGGGATCGTTCTTTATGTCACCACTTTGGACCCCGCTGCTGCTAAACGCGCCTCCCGGTGTGTACGATCCCAGGTTGAAGCTGATATTAAACGACCCCAGATAAGGATAGAGAGTATGTCCATCGGGCATATAGGAGGGAAGATCATAGTAAGCAGTGAGGACAGGGTTCTTCGTATCATAGAACAACGAACCTGCAATCGCGAATTTAGTGTTTCCGAGCTTAAACACCTCCGCCGAATCAAATGTGCCCGACATGAGAATGCCGGAAATACCGAGCGAGGGAATACTGCCGGTCAGTGTAATGGTGCCTCCAGCCCCGAAGTCCCACTCGTTTGGCGAGTAGCCGGTAAATGCCCCAGTATTGAATGTCAATACGCCGCTGGTTATGGGCAGAGTAACTTCGTCGTTTAAGGGCGTACCGCCTATTCCCTCTACGTCTGAAACGACTATATGGTCTCCGACAAGTCCCACCGTGCCTCCAGCATAAGATATGAAGGCGTTTGTCGGCTGTTGGCCCGGAATCGTAAAATCGAGCTCGACATCAGCCTTAGCTGAACCGATTGACATGAACCCAAGCAGTGCAAGCACAAGACTCGAAACTATTGCTAATCTCCTCATAATAACTTTACCTCCTTTAACGATTGAAACCTTCAGCCGCCGGGAAATTGCCATACATAAGGCTGCACTGAAAGAGAGGCAAAGACCGTGCCGGACCGTGACCAAAAAAAGATACAATTCGCTAATGCGATGTTATGGCTAATAAAGTTGCGATTAGGGGTAAAGGGGATAAACGCGCGTTACCATGACCTGCGTCCCAAGTTCGTAAAGTAATTTTACGATCAGGATGGGTATAGCGGCCAAATAAGCCAAAAAAGCATATGAAGCAATACCTTATGTTACTTCTAAAATCCGTAAGATTCTCTTACACAAACGCCTATGGACCTTTTATCGGTTCATGTGAGACTGGTATTTGGTCAATCTTCTGCTCAGGTTTCTTTCTGGCACCAAAATAACCGATCTGCGAGTTTCGCGTTATTCCCCAGGGATTCAATTTCGGACTGGGTAATGAGATCGTAAAGAAAGATTATTCTGAGCTTTGCCTCCTGCTGGGTGGTCAAGGATTCGATCTGTTGGATAGGGGAACAAATCCAATCCCGGTCAGCCACGGCAAAGAGAGGTCCTGTGAGGTATATTTTCATGTGGGACCTCAAAATTTATATTCTTATTCGAGTCAGCTTAGCTAAAGAAGAAAAGCTTCGGAATCGTTTGACTCGATTATTCCGATCTTCCGAGGTTCGGACTGTTTCAATAGCAAAGAGCAAAGATTGTTTGCCATTACGAAACATTTGGTTTCGGATTACAGAACCATGAGTTTGAAGCTCTCTGAAACAACATCACTAAAGAAATATATTGGGCTGCGTATTGGAGTATGCCGAGGAATACATAAATAGGGGTGGAAGATAGCGAATAAAAAAAGTGGTAGAACTGAGATCGGAATGCCAAGAATGAATAAGATAAGAGACGTTATCCTCGCCCAATTCATACCAGATGCGATCTTGAGAATGAGAAACCACCAAAGGCCAAAACTGAAGGCCCCCAGAAGAAAAGGGAAGTATATTGATAATTTTACTAACTGCAGGAATTTAAAACCCCACAGCAGAACCCCGATTACCAAGCTCGCATAGAGAAGCTTTACTGCATTGGTAAGTTGATATGATGCTCCCTTCCTAAATATATGAATTCACAAAAATAACAATCTGACTTTCCCGCTAACCGATTCGAATCTCAGATCGGCTCCCAGAAACAACATCCCTCAGCAAAAAGGAGGTCACACCATGATCATGCCCAACATCCCAACCACGGTGAAATGCCCGAAATGCGAAAGTGAAAACGTAACCGCCAAGTGGTCGTTCACTTCCGTCATGGCATGGCTGAGCAGATTATCCGGAGTCCGGACTGTGAAGATTTACGATAAAAATTGCGAAGATTGCGGAAACGAGTTTCAGGTATTTCGGAAATGAGAGGATCCTTATGACGCTCAATTGGAAACAGTGCTGTAGGATGACGAAGATTTTCCATCTCAGCAGACACTTGATCCATTCGCCGAAATCAGTATATCCGATCCGAATTTTTCTGTGATATAGTATCTTTACCAGTAAAAGTATGAATTTTGGAGGCAGTCAGGAATCGACCGGTCCAAATGTCGGTCCGATTATGCTTAGCTCCGATTCCGATGGACCTCGCCAAGAACCTGTTATCCCTCTACCCGGACCTCAACCTCCTGTTCATGTACGGCTACAAGGCGGATGCTATCGCAAACCATAGTGTACTGGGCGAGGGTGCCAACTTCATCCAGAAAATATCCTCGAAGCAGGGTTTGCCCATCAGAGCGTGTGAGGCGGCGGATTAGAAGTGGCTGGCTCAGCAGACATGCTTTCCCCATAATCAAGGTGATAATTCTGGGCTGGCGGATGGATGATGGAACTTGTTAATACGGTAGGCGAGGGGATTCGTACATTTGCTTGTCTGGCCGAACCAGCAAGGAGAGGAACTTGGACACGACCATTTTCATTTTGGGCATCCTTCTACAGGCCACAGCAGCGGTTATCGCCTTGTTGCAGGTGCGTCAGGCCCCGCGCAAGCTGCCGTGGCTGCTGATCGCCCTTTCATCGCTTCTGATCGTCGGGCGTAGAACTTTTACACTGAGCCAGGTCATGAAAACCGGCGAAGAGCTTACTACTGGCGAGATGCTTACGCTGACAGTCTCACTGCTTTTCTTTCTGGGTGTCATCCTCATAACCCGGATGTTCAGCGAGGTTTGGAAGGA
>Ga0364919_10199_pt1 | contig 25909 bp, 20 predicted proteins | sample SorcelJu500001C7_2_FD_206953 | JGI IMG/M metagenome (GOLD analysis project Ga0364919, IMG submission 206953) | Enriched cells from Trout Bog Lake Hypolimnion, Wisconsin, USA - BchlTB.June20.5000.01.C7 | ecosystem: Environmental > Aquatic > Freshwater > Lake > Hypolimnion/Profundal zone | place... | reverse complement strand
TTCTGGATAAAGAAGGTTCAGGTGTTTGAATCAAGTATAGAAAATTTCTGTTGATTTACACTGCTGAAGCCAGAACATTTCCCCTCTGCAATTTCCCAATTACATCCGTTATATAACCGATGAATAAAATCCTCAGTTGGCGCTCATATCATTAATCATACCCGTACTGATTCACTCAAGCTCTTTTATTGGCGTCAGGGAAATCATGAGGTTGATTTTGTCCTTGAGCACAGAGAAAAAATAATCGGTCTTGAAATCAAAAGCGGTCGATAACAACAAGCATCAGGCATGGCTGTAGTTAGCAAGGAATGTAATCCCTGCAAAGTTCTTCTTGTCGGCAACTCCGGTATTGCGTGGCAGGAATTCCTTGAACTGAATCCACTCGAGTTATTCAACTGAAAAATATTTCAGCCTTAAAGAACTTTACATACTGAATGTTATACAACAAATATCGGAAAAGAGAAGGATCGCTTTAGGCACTGCTGATTATCGAGCAAAAATTATATAGCAAAAAACGACTGATCTAATCACAAGTATTGCAAGCGCACAAATTCTGAACAACGCGACATGATATCGTAATTCGTGTCGCATTCATAGCTGAAATACTTGGTATTTTGTAGCTGGTCCTCTCCCAAGCTATCATGGCTTGCTCCTCTTCCTCGCGGGATACAAAGGTTGAGCCGAGCTCTTACGCGTAGGCAAGAATGCGATCTTGGACGGTCTTATGTTCTCCGGGTTTAAGCATCGATATTTCTTATCTATAGACGCTTCCCAAAATCCAACGCACGCCGAACAAAACCTCCCAAGTAGCCCAGCGTGGACTGTTCACATCATTAAGACCTTATAACAATAAGTAATAAAACTGAAAAATAACAAGTGCCATTTAAAATATTCCAAAAACCTTCTGAAGAACTTTTGAAATACCAAGTAGGGTTTGCTGAATAATTCATAAGTCATTTTATAGTAATGAAATAAGGGTATATTTTTGTATATTTCTTGTAAGGAAAACCATAAAAAGTCACCAAAAACCTTGCATCTCGAAATCATCGATTTATGTATCAGCCTAAGTTTCATCAGCTTACGTTCGAAACCTTTTACCTTCCGTTCGGAGGCAAACTCGACCGGAATAACCGATGGATCAAACTGGCAGATTCTATACCATGGCATTTGGCTGAAGAACGGTACTCCAAGAAATTCCCCTCAAAACGAGGGGCACCAGCACTAACCGTTCGTATGGCATTGGGAGCCCTCATCATCAAAGAAAAACTCGGCCTGACCGATGTTGAAACCGTTGAGCAGATCAAGGAAAATCCTTATCTCCAGTATGTCATCGGACTGGACGGCTATCAATATGAAGCACCCTTCGACGCGTCGAGCATGACCCATTTTCGCAAGCGTCTCAAACATGCTGATCTGGCAGCTTTGCAGGATGAACTCCTGCAAATGCAGCAGGCGAAAAAGCAGACAGTGAGGACAAACAACGACGACGATGATGAACCCGGAACCGGCTCCGCCAAGCAAGGCAAACTCATTGTTGATGCCACCTGCGCACCGGTAGATATAGCATATCCGACCGATCTCGGTTTGCTCAATGATGCCCGGGAGAAGAGTGAAATACTCATCGACAAGCTCTACGCTCATGCTCCTGCGGGAATAACGAAACCCCGGACCTATCGGCAGAAAGCGAGAAGAGATTTCCTTGGTCTGAGCATGAAACGGAATAGGTCGAAATGCTCCCTGCAGCGAGGTCTGCGCAAGCAGTTGCAGTACCTCGGACGGAACCTGAAGAGCATCGCTGCATTGTCGGAATCCGTATCCCTTACCCTCCTTGAGCCACGCTGGTATCGTACTTTTCTGGTGATCAGTGAACTCTATCGCCAGCAGCATGAGATGTACCAGACCGGAAGAAAAAGCATAAGCGACCGACTTGTGAGCATCAGTCAGCCGCATGTCCGTCCGTTGGTACAAGGCAAGGCTGCAGCAAGGACAGAGTTCGGTATGAAACTCTCGATCAGTGTGGTTGCAGGCTGGAGCACGATAGAGCGGATGAGCTGGAACAACTACAACAAAGGCGGTGACTTGGTTCGAGATATCGAACGATACCGTAATCGTTATGGCTACTATCCTGAATCAGTGCATGCCGACAAAATCTATCGGACACTGGCCAACAGAATGTGGTGTAAAAAGTATGGTATCAGGTTGTCCGGCGTGCCATTGGGTCGGCCATCAAAGGATCCAGAGAAAAACCGGGCAAGGCGTCGGCAAATCAGAGAAGATGAAGGAATCAGAAACGCCATTGAAGGCAAGTTCGGTCAGGCAAAGCGGAGATACAGCCTGAACCGAGTCATGGCACGGCTCGCTGAAAGTAGCCAGACCGTGGTATCAATCGTATTTCTGGTGATGAACCTTGAGCACCTGCTCTCGGTTTCTTTTTTGCGCATCTATTTGGTACTGAAGCACTCACAGGAGGCAAATGTAAGGCTCCTTGTCCGTCTGGTTCGACAGTATCAGCAAGAAGGTAAAATGGAATTAATGCCGACTGCGGTTACATACTGTATGGCAGTTTGAAGAAACTTCGATTTGTTCAGTAACTCCCAAGTAGGTTTTATCATTGATGAGCTTGTGGAGCAGGAGTTACAAGCTTATCGCGCAAAAATACTTTTCTTTTTTATCAACGACTGAAAATTTGAGGAGTTTGAAGTTGAAAGCAGTGGGATGCATTTCGGCTATAATCGCTTAACCTGCCTGCAAACTTAAAATTGGCGGGCTTAGAACAAACAGAAATACACAAATGGTAGACAGAGACGTATCTAATCTTGACTTGAAAATTAAACTCACCAATGAGTATTTAAGGAATGGTGGAGTTGAGAGCATACATGATCCCGCATTACTAAAGGATTTGATAAATGTTCAATTCACTGCTGAAGGTAAAGCAGACCCTTACACCGTTAGTTCAAGAGTAAACGCTTTTATGCTGGCGATACTGGGCTCTCACATGATGCCACTTTTATTTCATACAGAACATATTTCAGAATATGCTTCCACCTTACAGAAGGCAAACAGTTTTGACCAAGAAACTATTGACTCGGAAGAACAGTTTGACAAGATATATGACGAATACAAAGCAAAAGATGACACACTTTTCAGAGGGCAAAGGGAAGCCAAATGGCCATTATACAGCAAACTTCAAAGACAATGGATAATTGAAAAATTATTCACTAAGGAAGAAAGCTATCAAAAAATAATTGAGAAACTTGTTGAGATAGGCATATCAAATTACAGTTCTCAAATACAAAAGCTCTTATCAGTACACCACATTGACACAGTGAATCCAATTTCTGTTTTGGGCTTCTTGCAGCATCACGGTTGCCCAACCCCATTACTTGACTGGACTTATAAATTTCAAAATGCACTATACTTCGCATTAGACGGACTTACACCGAATACTGAGACTCTTGAGATAGAAGATTATTGCAGTGTTTATTTCATTGAAGAAAAATATTTTGAAGGGGGGAATTTGAGAAGTATTATTAAAAAAGGGTTAGATGCTAACGACCAACCTGAACTTATGAAGCTAATTGCTAAAATCGCAAATGGAAATGAAGAAAAAAGAATTGCAATGGAAAAGAAATTTGGTGGAAGAAAATTATTTGACCACAATAGAATATTATGTTCAGGACTAATTTCACACATGACCAAGATTGCATCCTTAATAAATTATCCAATTGCATATTTCAGCGATAAAGATGTTGCTTCGGGTATCCTATTCTCGCTAAAAAACAGTACAAACATATTGAATCAAGCAGGCGTATTTACATGGAACTCTGATCCATCAAAACCAATTGAAATAGTTGGTGGCGAGCAATATCAGAAGGGCAAAAGTAAAGAAGATGCAAGAAATTATAGGTTCTGCACTTGCTTCAATATTCACAAGAAACTATTACCTTATGTAAGAAAAAGATTAGACGCAGATGGAATAACAAAAGAATTTATTTACCCGACTTCCGGATTAAGCACTTGGGAAGTTTTTGAAAAAAGCAAAAGCAAGTAAACAATGGTAACTTATTTTGACGCCACAACTAATGTAAACCGCTTTGAATAAAGTGTGTGCAGACTTCAAGAAATTGTTCTTCATGGACAGAGAAAAACGGCAGCTAACGGCGAGTTAGAATAATTCCTTATGACATTGTAAAGCTACGGCTGGCGCCCATCGCTGAGAATATTAATCAGACAACTATTCCGTGCTTCGACAAGGGTTTTGGCATTCGACACTGAAGTAAAGGAGTATGCCTGAACTATAATTTCACTCTTTGCAGCATGGATTCCACTGACCACCGTTGCAGTAGCTCCACCATTTTGAGAGAAGAAGACATCCGTAGTACCAATGGACTGAAAATGTTCTGCATAGCCTCCCATAGGCATATGCAGCAGAAGAATGGTAAGAAAACAGACGATTTGCTTTTTCATGAGAGAATATCAGGACGTAAGGTAGTTATCAGCATAAAGCTATCTCTTTATCTTCTTGTGACTCATGAGTGTGAGTTCAGTCTCCATCGGTTTTTTGTATGGCCACCATTAGATGTGAGTGGCATTGGTTCTCATTGGTTAACACCCTGTTTTTTATTGAGCGAAAGTTATCGCGTACTGTGCTTTAAAATCTTCTTTGAGTAATGGATGCAGCTCACTCCAGGGAATGAGGATTTCAGTTGGGCCATTTGCATATGCGGCAATCTCATATTCATTGTACACGAATATCATCCCATCATTGCTCAAGGCGAAGTTGTTGGTGTAGTTCAGTTGTTTTATGGATAACCCAAAATAACCACCCTTTGGGTGATCCAGTTGATCCATAGTTGAAAGCCCATTCTTCCGTCTGAACGCTCTATTGATAAGGCTGTTCAATCGCGCATCAAACTGCGGCACGAAGATATCTGCCAGGTTCAGTTGGGATCCCGTATTGCTGTTGAATACGAATAACTTTATCGGATCCAAACCATGAGCCCCGCCAAAAAAGAGATGTGCATTTATTCTTACCGACAACAGTCCGGGTTTATTCAGCAACACTGAACCCTTTACTGCAACCTGAAAAGGCAACTCGCTCCCTGATTCCCGCCGTTCTTTCTGATAGCTCGCGATTAGAGCCTCAGCAGCAGATTCCGGGGAAATCGGTATCTTAGGAGGCTCATCCTGATTCGTGGCAACTGTTAGCATATACTTCTTAAGCGTGCGGTTGATCAGCGTCGATGCAGGCCCTCCGGTAAAAACTGGATAGTCGCATCTCCAGAATGTCTTGCGGTCATCCCCACTCTGTTTTTTCCACTCACTATTAGAGTAATACGACGGTTTTGGAATCGGAATGCTTCGTTCAAAAATAAACCTCCTATAGCCCAGGTTAGGGTTCCCTGCTCTGAGCGGTTCCTGATTTGCCCCTATCACCTGAATGCTCCATAATGCTACAAGCAGAATAACTGAGGAGAAGGTCACGCACCTCAAGCACCTGCGGAGGGTATTTGAAAAACCAGTCATAAGAAGTTTGGCTCAATTTTATTATCAAAACAAAAATCAGTTAACAAAATCAATCAGTCACAAATTGAACGCCATTGCTATCTGCTGTTATCTTTACTGTCTGACCTCTGACTACCTCTCCAGCAAGTATCTTTTGAGATAAAGTTTCGGATACATATTGATCAAATACTCTCTGCATCTCTCTTGCTCCTAAGGCCTCGCTGTATCCCTTTTCCAGTAGGAAATTCAGTGCTTCATCCGATAACCCTACCTTTATGCCTTTCGGAATTAATCGGTTGTTAAGAGCTGGCAGAATCTTGAGGGAAATAATTTCTTTTACTGTCTCTCTACCAAGGGGATAAAAGGTTATTCTTTTCTGGATTCTGTTCAGAAACTCAGCCCTGAAAACAGTAACAATAGCCTTCTGAATTTGCGATTCATACCCATCCCACTGCTTTGATTTTTCTCCTGTGTTCGATTCAAATCCGATCACCTTGTCCTCTGAACTGATCTGTTCCAGATTGAACCCCATGGGGGCTTGACCCTTTCCTTTTGAACTGATATTGCTGCCGAGGTTGGAAGTTAGAATAATGACCGATTCAGAGAAGTTGACACGTCGACCGTGACCGTCGGTCAATCGGCCTTCATCGAATATCTGAAGAAAAATATCAAAGACATCGGGATGGGCTTTTTCAATTTCGTCGAAAAGAATTACTGAGTATGGGTTTGATCTTATCTTCCCTGTCAATTGGCCTTCCTCTTCATACCCAATATATCCAGGGGGAGATCCTATCAGTTTGGCGACTGAATGTTTCTCCTGATATTCTGACATATCTATACTGATCAGGTGGCTTGCATCATGAAACAGAAATTCGGCAAGAGCCTTTGCAAGCTCTGATTTGCCTGTTCCAGTAGACCCAATAAAGAACAACACAATTGGCTTGACAGGATCCTTTAACCCAGCTTTTGCAGTCCTTATCGCCTTACCAACTTCATTGACAGCATAATCCTGTCCTATCACCCTTTGTTTTAGATGGTCTTCAATGTTCAGCAACCTCTCAGTGTCGGCAATAGTCAGTTGTTCAATAGGAATTCTGCACCTTTCAGAAATAACTTGAGCGATATCATTGATCGTCAGTTCCTCATTCGCTTTGGCTGAAGCGGTACCAGGTGAAAATGTTTTTAACATAACCCGGGCACATGCCTGATCAAGAATATCTATTGCCTTGTCCGGCAGTCTGAAATCAGGGAGATAACGCATAGAAAGTTCTACTGCCTTTTCAATCACATCATCGGAAATTTTAATTCCATGATGCTCTTCAAATTTCAGCCTGAGACCCATCAACATTTGTATAGCCTCATCTTTCGTCGGCTCATCCACCCATATCACTTGAAACCGTCGCTCTAATGCCGAGTCTTTTTCAATATACTTGCGGTACTCAGCAGTGGTCGTTGCTCCGATACATTTTATCGCCCCTCTCGCAAGAGCAGGCTTCATGATATTGGCTGCACCCGTGGAACCACCGGAACCACCCGCACCTACCAAGGAATGTATTTCGTCAATGAATAACACTATGTTTGGGTCGGCAGATGCTTCTTTAAGCAGTTCCTCCAGCCTTTCTTCAAATTCTCCCCTGTACTTTGTACCCGCAACGAGAGTGCCCATATTGAGTTCAATGACCCTGAAATTCTTGATTTGATGGGGAGCACTCTCTTCAACAACTTTCAAGGCAAATCCCTCGACAACAGCCGTTTTACCAACACCGGCTTCTCCGATGAGAATGGGATTGTTCTTTTTCTTCTGCATGAGAATCCGGGCAATTCTCTTTATCTCGTCAGTTCGGCCAATTGCAGAATCAAGTTTTCCGTCACGGGCTAATTTGGTCAGATCCCTGCCGAATTTATCTATTATGGGTGTCTTGCTTTTTTCACTTGGCTTCGGCTGTTTCTCTTCGCCATCAGCATTAGCTTTCGGCGTCTCATGCAGTTCATCATTTGCCTTTGCGGGCACGTCCATAACATCTAATACATCGGACTTTTCAACAGAGAGCTCGCAGAATAAACGATCCAAAGGCTGTGATCGCTGCCCTAAACAAGCAGCCAAAAGATGCTGGGGTCGAATCTCCCCGGCTGATGTTTGTTTGCACAGTTTCCCTGCAATTGAAAAAACATCCCTGCATCGTTGTGTTCGATGTCCTGAAAACTCCTCTTGAGTTGACTCTGATTCCTGTAATATTTTTCTCAGCCGTCGACGGGCCGGTTTTGGGTCAAAAGATGCCAGCGCAAGGGAATCCCTGAATTCCTTTACATCCAACAGTGCCTGCTGCCACTGATTTTCATCAATATCAGATATAGCTTTTTTTTCGATATAGAGGATATCTTCAAGCTTACACAGACCAAGAAACAAATGCTCGCTGTCAATATCCTTACTATGAAGCTCCTTGGCCTCACTGGCACCGAGGCGAAATGCTATTTGAGAAGAAACAGATAATGAGGGCATACGCAATTTACTTCACCGTTGCATCGTTGAACTTTACAAACTGACTGTTAGGAATAAGCCAACTGTTAGATGGCATCAAGCCTATCTTCTTTGTTTCTTCGTATTCAGCAAAAAACGATTCTCTTATCGTTTGAAATGCTGTGTCGTTATCTGAATTACAAAAGACAAGCGTTTGATTCAATTGATTGACAAGAGGTGCTGGATGTTTTTGTAAAGGTGTTTTTATAAAGTGGTTCAAAGAGGCGTAGCACTTATTATCTGTTTTTTCAGGACTTTTATGGAGCTGAATAATTATTTCAACAGGAATTTGAGGAAGTACAAATGACTGTGATGCGAGAAACGTACTTTGTGTGAGCATAAACGGTTTTTGATTTGGACTTGTCATCGCATTATCTTTTTTTCAAGTTATTAAGAGATACAGCAGCTGTTTTCACTGATAACAATAAATACAGTTATCGTATTTACTATGCCAAAACGGCTTATACACCGCTAAGGAACCTCTTCTAAAGCACATCTAAACTCTTTTGCGGTCTGATAGCGTTCTGAGATTTCTTTCTTTATTGCCTTATGCACAACGTTGGCCAATTTTTTTGAGATATTCGGATTTCGCTTTTGAATAGAAATCTGCTCTTGTGTCAGAATGATCACATGGGGGTGTTTCATATCTTCAAGTCGCATAATCATCTCCAGCGCATCTTTCATGTTATCAGCTTTTGACCTGTTTTCATTCCTAAACTTTTCAATTTCCCGATTCGTGGGAAAATGATAGGGATACTTGCCGGTAAGCAGATAATATAGGGTAACGCCCATTGAGTATATATCAGCTGGCTCTCTTACGCTTCTGGTATCTTTTATCTGTTCAGGAGACATGTAGATTATTGTCCCCATACCGACATTTGCCTGAGTCATCAGGGACCCGCCCGCATCTGAATATTTTTTGGCAATCCCAAAGTCACTGATCTTGGGTGTCAGCCCTCCTCTTGAATTATTTTGGAGAAGGATATTCCCCGGTTTGATGTCGCGATGAACAATATTATTGGCATGAATAAATTCAAGCCCCTTGAGAGCATTGATAATTTGCGGCACTGCAAGGTCAGGTGGGATAAACCCCGAAGAGGAATCCATCAAGGTATCAATATTTCCTCTTGAGAGCAGTTCCATTACAAAATATGGCCCTTCCTCTGTTGTACCACTATCGATGAATCTAACAACGTTGGGATGAGAAAAAGCTTTCATGAACTTTGTCTCTCTGTGGAACCGCTTCATCACCTCTTCATTCTTCAGATCAAGCAGTTGTTTCAAAGCCATTATCCGTCCGGTTTCTTGCTGGTGGACCATATAGACCTTTCCCATGCCACCTTTTCCCAAATCCTTTATCACGGTATAACAATCTATCTTTTTGCCAGCATCCTTTCCACTCATCATTGCCTGGACACAGTCATCACAGCAATAGGTAACCGCGCCAGAGAGTTCGTGTGCCTTGCCATCGCTGTTGGCTATTGAAGAGAGGTCTTTTCCACATTTACAGGTGACGGTATAGGTTATCCAGGAAGATTGCCTGCGGTTATTCTCTTCTATTTCCTCTTCGCATGCCTCGCAAATGGCAGGAGGGGTTTCGCCCTCCATCAACTCGACAGCAATGGTTTTATTGCACCTTTCGCAATGGTATTGGATGCTTTTCGGTTGGTTCTCTGTAAATACATGAACTTTGAGTTGGGTATACCCTACCTCTATCAAGTCGCCATCATGGAGTTCAGCCTCTTTGACTTCAATGCCGTTGATACTTGGCGGATTAGTACTTTGAAAATCGAAAAAATAGATTCGTGGCGGGGCTATTTCAAGCAGGAAGTGTTGTCGTGAAACATAGGGATCATCGTCAGATAGCTTAAAGTGGACAGGCCGGTCTTTTCCTCCCCGACCGACAATAAAAGTATCAGGCTGAGTGAATTCAAACTTTTGGCCCGTTTCCGGCCCCTTTATGACTTCAAGACTGAGTTTCATGTAACTATTTCAATTTGGAACAATTGCAAAGCAGTTAGTCAAACTCCAGTTTCCAAATCAGACGCCACAGCTTCAGCGTGTTGTCCCAACTTCCCGATATGGCATATTTCCCGTCTGCACTCAGGCTCACGGAGCTGACCCAATAACTATGACCCTCAAAGGTATGCAGGCACCGACCTGTCAACACATCCCATAGCTTTATCGTCTCGTCAGCACTCCCCGATAAAGCATAACTCCCATCAGCGCTAAGACTCACGGAAAAGACAGCATCACTGTGCCCCTCGAATGTGCGCAGACGTTCTCCTGTGGCTATTTCCCATAATGAAAGCGTACAGTCAGAACTACCCGATAGGGCAAATCTACCGTCAGGACTACAACTCACGGAGTTGACACCATCACTGTGCCCCTCGATTGTGCGCAAACACTCCCCTGTGGCTATGTCCCACAGCTTGAGAGTCCGATCACCACTCCCCGATAAGGCGTATCTACTTTCTGCACAAAGAGTTACAGCATTCACCCAATCGGTATGCCCCTCGAAGGTGCGCAGGCACTGCCCTGTCGACAATTCCCAAAGTTTCAGCGTTTTATCCCAACTCCCCGACAAAACATATTTTCCATCAACGCTCAGACTCAGGGAGCAGACCCCTATAGTATGCCCCGTGAAAGTACGCAAGCACTGCCCTGTCTCGACTTCCCACATCTTTATAGTTGCGTCATGGATGCTCCCACCTCCAGATATTGCATATCGGCCGTCTGCACTCATACATACAGAGCTAGTAGAACCGCTATGTCCTTCAAAGGTACGCATGTAACGCCCTGTTTCAAGATCCCAAAGAATAAGAGTATTGTCAAGGCTCCCTGATAGTACATATTTGCCATCGGAGCTTAGACAAACTGAGTAAACATGACTCTTATGGCCTTGGAAAGTGTTCTTTAAAAACCCAAAATTGAAGGTTTTATTGATAGCCTGATCATAAAGCTTTTGATAAACCCTAAGCAGACCTTGGTCATCCCTAAAATCGGCCTCTTCCCATACCCTATAAAGAATCTGATAGGCATATAAATATAGACCCCTTTTTATGAGACTTTCAGCTTGATCAATAGCTAATCTTAGGTCATCTTGGATTTCCTTAATCTTTTCAAAAGGCTTGAACCCTGATATTTGTAATTTAGCGACATAAGCAGCGTTTGTTATTTTTACCTCCCATAGCTTGAGAGTATTGTCATAGCTGCCCGACAAGATATATCTTCCATTAGCGCTCAAATTCAAGGATGTGACACTTTTACTATGACCGTCAAAGGTACGCAGGCAACGCCCTGTTCCAACTTCCCACATTTTGAAAGTGTTGTTACGACTTCCCGATAAGGCATATTTACCGTCAAAGCTTAAACTAACATGGCCCCCCCCTCCTTCAAATGTTCGCAAGCACTCCCCTGTGGCCAAGTTCCACAGCTTCATCGTGTTATCCCAACTCCCCAAGGCATATCGACTATCTGCACTCAGAGTTACATCTTGCACAAAATCGTTATGCCCCTCAAAGGTGCGAAGGCAACTCCCAGTTTTAATATCCCATAGCTTGAGGGTATGGTCAAAGCTGCCTGACAAAGCACATTTGCCATTACCGCTCAAACACACTGACTGGACACCACTACTATGCCCCTCGAAAGTTCGCAGACACTCCCCTGTTTGTACATCCCATAGTTTGAGTGTTCCATCATTACTACCTGACAAGACATATCTATCATTTGTGCCTTGACTCAAAGATGTAACCTGCAAGCGATGACCCATGAAGGTTCTAAGGCACTCACCTGTTTCAACCTCCCACAGTTTGAGTGTTTTATCATTACTACCCGACAAGGCATATCTGGCATTACCGCTCAAGCTCACTGATCTGACACCATCACTGTGTCCATTGAAGGTGCGAAGACACTTACCTGTTCCGATCTCCCATAGCTTCAACGTATTATCGCCACTCCCCGATAAAGCATATTTCCCATCAACACTCGGACTCAAGCAGGTGACCCATTTACTGTGCCCCTCGAAGGTGCGAATCAATCCTATTGTGCCTATCATACTTTGGCCAAATATTTCTTCAAACCTTGTAGGGTATAACTTCAAGAGCTCTTTCGCCGAGACTGGATCAAACCGCTCAGCATGAATATACCCTTGTAACTCGGAAATCTTTTCTTTGCCAATGGCAGGATTCAGGCAACTCCTGATTCTCCTTAACACAACAATGTCATCTATTTCACCTGCGCGCCACTGCAACAATGCCAGATTGAATACCGCTTCGGAATGGGTACTGTTAGCCGTAACAGCAGCTTCAAAGCATTTTCTTGCTTCTACCTCTCTGCCAAGCTCGTAATAGGAGTAGCCCTGGTTGTTCAGTTCATCGGCAGTTGTGTCATGCAGCTCAAGCCGGTAATGCGGTGCATCGGTACCATACAGTTCCCGGAAAATGGCGTTAAGTTCTTCCCTTAACTCGCTGAAGTTCTGTTGTCTCTTGCTTCTGTCAAATTCTACGCTTCGAAGTAGCAGGGTTCTCAGTCCGTCGGAAATATCCCTTTTCAAATCACGTGGGTCTGGCGCTCCGTCTTTGACTTCTATCGATACCTCATAGGGACGTCTACCACAGAACATTTCCCACATGCAGACTCCAAAACTGTAGATGTCTGACTCATACCAGACTCCTTTCGGTGCTTCTGCACTTTTATGCCTCGGATCATTAAACTGCTCAGGTGACATGTATGCATGAGTACCCATGGTGTCTCCCATGCGCGTGCCATGCTCATCCCCGCCGCGCTTTGCACCTGATTTGCCTACGGCTGTGACGGCTCCCACAAGGCCGAAGTCTGTTACCTTGACCTGCCCGCCTTTGGTTACCAGTACGTTCCTCGGTTTGATGTCGCGGTGAATCATCCCTCTTTCATGGGCTCGTTCCAACCCATGACAGAACTGGATTGCCATGTCAAGACCAACCTTGTAGTCTGTACAGCGTCTATCGCTGATCCACTCTTCAAGGGTGCCGCCATCAACATACTCGATAAAGATGTGTGGCACTCCCTCTATCGCCCTTACAAAGTAACAGTAGGCGATGTTCGGATGCATTCCGAGGCCTGTCCATGCGTCTGCCTCCTGCAATACACGTGAGAAAAGATCACGGTCGGCAAGTATCGCTTCTTTCGGCTGCTTGATGGCAAACGTGATCCGCTGCCTGGTGTCCCTCCCGATATAGACATAACCCATCGCACCGGAAAAGACTTCCTCTACCTTGTAACGGTTTTCAATCAAGTCCCTGATGCTGTATGTCTTTGCGTTCTTAACTACCCAATCATTGTGCGCCAGAATTTCAGGTGGTGAAGGTTGTGACGCACCAACTTGCCGCACTACCGTGCCACCTGCAGGGACATTTTTTTTCAGACCAGTGGGTACTTCCTGTGGCGGTTTCGGTATAGTACGTGCAGGGGACTCAGCTTTAGTCGGAACATTTGTAACCGTAGGCTGAGTTACCGCCTTCTTTTCGAGCACGCCATCGCCATAAGGATTGGCTTTTGCAATTTTTGGCTCAACCTTTGTGACCGAAGGTTTCTTGTCCTTCTGAAAGAGATTTCTTAAATCATCGAAAAGTGACATATCAGTTCCTGTCAGTTGCCTGATATTGTAGCAATGACCACGGTAATGTTATCATCACCTCCAGCATCATTTGCCTTACTGATCAGCTTCCTACATATCTCTTCAGGTGTTCCGCCTTTTTTTACAACAGTATATATTTCCTCATCGGACAGCATATCCCAAAGGCCGTCCGTACAAAGAAGAATGATGTCACCTTTCTTTAACTTTCGCTGTATAGACTCTGGCTTTACCACCGGCGATGTTCCAAGTGCCTGAGTAAGCTGGTTTTTTAGATAACTTTGCCGAGCCTCTTCTTTGGTCATTTGCCCGGCTTGTACCAGTTCCATGACTACGGAATGATCTGTAGTCACCTGAATAATCTCTTTTTTATCAATCAAATAAACTCTTGAATCTCCAACATGGGAGACATGAAGAGAGCTTTTGTCGATGAATACTAAAACTACCGTACACCCCATACCGGAATACTCAGGTGCTGAGCGGCCTTTTTCAAAAACCTGCCGGTTAGCTTCATGAACAGCATTGATCATGACCTCCTCGATTGATTCCGGTGGTATTGTTTGTATTGCATGGGAGTCAAAAAAAACCTGCAACGCATCGACCGCCGTTTGACTGGCAACCTCACCGGCATTATGGCCCCCCATGCCGTCCGAAACGATGTACAGATGTTTATCCGGAATCAGCAGAAATGCATCTTCATTGCCGGCTCGCTTCATCCCAACATCTGTCATTCCAAAGACTGAATTACTGTCAGATGTATTTTTTCTATTTAAAAATCTCATAGAATTGCTCTCCTGTTAGAAGCACTCTTTTTGTTCATGAATGCACTGTCATCAATGCCGGATTGAAATATTCTCACGCAAAATTTTATCCGAGATAAGCACAAAAGAAATAAAAAAGATTTATCAGGAATTATTGAGCGTTTGGAATCTCCCATCAAGATGTGTACACACTCCACCCTTATAACCAGTATCAACCAGACGCGCAGCAATGTCATGTTGGTCAATATCAAGTCCTGCAATGATTGAATCGTATTTATTATTTTTGCTAAATAGATGTGGGTTTACAATAAATTGACTCCATTTATCCACCCTCAATCCCAAAATAAAACAAGAAAAAAGAGCACCCCTTATTGCTACTTCATACTCTTCAGGATGCAAGGTCTTTGATTTATAGATGGGCATACCACGAGAACTAAAAACTTCCTCATATGCCTCCATCAGTAAATGGGATACAGCAAAATTTCTAATCGGTTCTGGCACTATGTAATAGATTACACATTGGTCTTTAGATGTCGCGCCAAACTTAAGGGCAGCATTGTATGATAATGATGTAGAAACAAGAACAGAACTGACCCCTGTAGCATGCAATAAGTATAAGTAGTAATCACGAAGAGCTTGATCACCCGCTAATTGCGCAATGAATGTCGACAGGTTATCTGTTTCAAAAAAAGTTGAAAAGCTCTTATTCGACCGGCGAAACTTTTTTGAACTCTCCTTATTTAGTACTTCTTTTATTTTTTCAAATATGACTTTGCAAGTCATTTCGCTAGTGTCTTCAATATTTTGAAGCAGACGAAGAGACTTGGCTTCATCATCATAATTCTTGTAGTAATCTTTCGCTTTATCTCCAAAGTAAAATAGCAGCTCAGGAATTTTCTTTTCGTCCAATTCACAACTTATGCTGGAAAGCTTCAAGGAGAGGTTTGCCAAACTTTCACCTCGAAAGACCAGATTTGCCTCGTGGGTTGAAGCACTCCCTGTATGGATTACCAAGTTAGAAATTATATCTCTGAACATTTTTTTCTGATCTTCTCTCAACGGCTCAAGAAAAGTTGATGGCTGAACAGTTTCAAGATTAAGATCAAGCAATTCCTCTAAACGATTTTCATTTTCCATCTTTTCTTTTTTAAGTCTCTTCTGATGAAATGGTACCAAACCGAAAGCTCACTGAACCAGCGCATCGCGATGCAGCATAACCATAAGCTCTCCGTTTAACTTCTGGATTGATCTGATATACTCGTCAAATCGCTTGTCAAACACGTTCCAATTAAATCCTTTATACCCCACATGCAGAGCCATGATGCCTGCAATGATTCATACTGTCCAGCCAAAATGGCATCACTGTCAACGCTTGATCCCAACTCAATCCCCCTGCTACTCGTGCGGGGTGGTGCTATTTCAAGCAGGAAGTGGTGATGTGATACATAGGGATCATCATCAGACATTCAATATGTTAATGAGGGTCAACTGCTTTGCAATTAGTCAAACTCCAATTTCCATATCAATCTCCATAGTTTGAGAGTTTTGTCTCTACTCCCCGATAGGGCATATTTGCCGTCACCGCCAAGACTTACCGAGTGTACCCAAGCATTATGCCCTTCGAAAGTGCGCAAGCACTGACCTGTCGATACCTTCCAGAGCTTCAATGTATTATCCCAACTCCCCGATAGGGCATATTTGCCGTCAGCGCTCAAACTCACGGAAGTGACTGATTTACTATGCCCCTCGAATGTGCGTAAGCACTGCCCTTTAGATACCTCCCACAGTTTCATCGTATTGTCATAACTCCCCGATAAGGCATATCTGCTATCAGCGCTCAAAATCACGGAATTGACTGATTCGCGATGCCCCTCGAAGGTCCGCAAGCACTGCCCTGTCGATACATCCCACAGTTTCAACGTATTATCAGAACTTCCGGATATGGCATATTTACCGTCAGCGCTCAGACTCACAGAGAAGACATTACCACTATGCCCCTCGAAGGTGCGCAGGCACTGCCCTGTCGATACATCCCACATGTTCAGCATCTTGTCACTGCCCCCCGATATGGCAAAACTGCTACCAGCGCTCAAACATACGGAGTGTACCCTTATTATAGGAGACCCCATTTCAGGCCCGCCGTAACTGCCATCAGGTACCCAACCATTAAGTCCGTCGAAAGTTCGCAGGCACTGCCCTGTTGCCACTTCCCACAGTTCCAGCATACACCCCACTGCAGATATGACATACCTGCCATCAGTACTCCAACTCACAGAATCGACTGATTCGCGATACCCCTCGAAGGTGCGCAGACACTGCCCTGTCGACAAATCCCACAACTTCAGTGTGTAATCATGACTCCCCGATAAGGCATATTTCCCATCAGCGCTCAGACTCACAGATGCGACACCCCAACTATGGCCCTCGAAGGAGTTTGCTGCATACGCAAAAGAAAAAGATTTACTGCTCGATAACTCATATAGTTTCTGATATACCGTTAACAGTTCTTTATTATCCTTGAAATCTTCCCTTTCCCATGCACTATAAAGCGTTGCAAAAGCCTTGGCGTTGTTTCCATTGTTCATCAAAAATCCTGCTTCCTCAATGGCATATCTCAATTCATCCTGTTTTCCCTTGATCTCTTCGAACGCCTTAAAGTCACTTACCTGTAATTCAGATTTATAAGAATACGCTTTAATATTGATCGCCCACAATTTTAGAGTCCGGTCACTACTCCCCGATATAGCATATCTCCCATCAGCGCTCAGACTCACAGAAGTAACTCCATCATCATGCCCTATGAAGGTACGCAGGCACCGCCCTGTCGACACCTCCCACAGTTTCAGCGTGTTGTCTATACTCCCAGATATGGCATATCTCCCATCAGCGCTCAGACTCACGGAAGTAACGTTTTTATTATGCCCCTCGAAGGTGTGCAGGCACTGACCCGTCGATACCTCCCACAATTTGACCGCATTGTCACCACCCGATAATGCATATCTACCGTCAGCACTCAAACTCACAGATAAGACAATGCTGCGATGCCCCTCGAAGGTTCTCAGGCACTGCCCTGTAAACACATCCCATAGCTTCAGTGTGTTGTCAAAACTCCCCGATAAAGCATACCTCCCATCAGCGCTCAAACTCACTGAGGGGAGCATGGCTCCTACTGGATCCTCAAAGGAATGCAGGCAAAGTCCTGTCGACACCTCCCACAGTTTTAAGTATTCAATTCCGCTAAAAGATATGGCATATTTGCTATCAGCGCTTAGACTCACTGAAATGCCTGAGGAAAAGAGGCTAGAGATAGCTGATTCGTTATGCTCCTCGATAGTACGTAGGCACTGCCCTGTCGACAGATCCCATAGTTTCAGCGTATTATCTTCACTTCCTGATATCGCATATTTCCCATCAGCGCTCTGACATACGGAGTTTACACAACCACTATGTCCCTCGAAGGTACGAAAGCACAGGCCTGTCGACACCTCCCACAGTTTTAGGGTCATATCATTGCTCCCCGATAAAGCATACCTCCCATCAGCGCTAAAAGTCACGGAGTTGACTCCATCACTATGCCCCTCGCAGGTGCGAACCAATCCCATTGACCCAGTCATACTTGGACCAAAGAGCTCTTCATACCGGCCGGGATACTCCTTCAACACCTCTTTTGCGAACTCAAGATTATACCGTTCGGCATGAATGAAGGCTAACAATTCAGCAATCTTCTCCTTGCTGACTGCCGGATTGTTCAAACGATTTTTGATTCTGCGTAGCACCCCCATATCGTCTATCTCACCTGCCCGCCACTGTAGTAACAGCAAATTAAAATGCGCTTCTGGATGGATGTTGGTTAAGCTTACGGCAGCTTCAAAACATTTCCTTGCTTCTTCTTTTTTACCGAGTTCGTAATATGAGTATCCTTGATTATTCAGTTCATCGGCTGTCGTATCATGCAGCTCAAGCTGGTAATGTGGGGCATTGCTGCCGTAGAGTTTACGGTATATTCCATTTAACTTCTCTCTTAGCTCGCTAAAGTCCTGTGGTCTCTTTTCTCTATCCAAATCGACGCTACTGAGAAGAAGAGTTCTCAATTCTGCAGGGATAGCCCCCCTGAGTGCGTTTGGATCAGGTGTGTCGCCAGTATTTCCTATGGCTATTTCACGTGGTCTCCTCCCACAGAACATCTCCCACATGCAGATGCCAAAACTGTAGACATCAGACCCATACCAGACACCTTCAGGTGCTTCTGCACTCTTCTGCCTCGGATCCTTGAACTGCTCGGGTGACATGTATGCAAATGTCCCAATCATATCTCCCATACGGGTGCCTTGCTGGTCACCTGATATGGATCCTACCTTTCCACCAACCTTCCCTCCCCCAGCAATACCGAAATCCGTGACCTTAACCAGTCCCTCTTTTGTTATCAGAATATTTCTCGGCTTAATATCACGATGGATAATCCCTCGGTCATGGGCTCGCTCCAAACCATGACAGAACTGTATCGCCATATCAATACCAACCTTGTAATCAGCGCATCGGCGGTCACTTATCCAATCTTCAAGACTGCCGCCATCGACATACTCAATGAAAATATGGGGCACTTCATCAATCAACTTCACAAAGTAGCAGTATGCTATGTTTGGATGCATGCCAAGACCTGTCCATGCATCTGCCTCATGCAAAACACGTAAGAATAACTCACGGTCAGCAAGCATTGATTCTTTTGGCTGCTTGATGGCAAACGTAATCCTCTGACGAATATCACGCCCGATATAGACATAACCCATGGCCCCGGACAAGACGTCCTCTACCTTATAACGGTTTTCAATCAAGTCCCCGGTTTTGTATGTCTTTGCATTCTTAACAGCCCATTCACCTTGGGCTACAATTTCAAGAGGAGAAGGCTGTGGCGCCTCAACTTGCCGCAGGACCGTGCCGCCTGCAGGGACAGTTTTTCCATGAACGGTGGCTTCTTCATGTCGCGGTTTCGGTATAGTGCGCGCAGGGTCTTCAGCTTTAGCCGGAACATTAGTGACCACAGGCTCAGGGGCTACCTTCTTTTCGACCGCACCATCTCCATACAGATTGGCTTTTTCAATTTTTGGCTCAACCTTTGTGACTGAAGGCAGCTTGCCCTTCTGAAACAGATTTCTTAGATCATTGAAAAGTGACATCGCAATATCAATGTTAAGTATAGGTCAATAAGGTTTACCTTAAACCATGCATTTCTTTCCCTTTTTATGCAATCTAAGGTAGATCATCAGCGCATTGCCGACACATCTTCTGACCATTCTTTTCAACCATACATTCCGTACAGAAACCCTTTTTACAAACAGGGCATATTTCAGTTGCCTTATAACTATGATGTATTTCGCATACACCAGGCTTTACATGAGTCCCTTCTTCATCCTCCTGCCCATGACCTGTAACTACTGGCTCAGGTTTTAAATCAGAAGATGTTCCCAACGGACGGATAATGGTGCCGCCAGCAGTTCCCGGCTGAAAAACAGTTCCACCACTACTGATCTGTTCCTTGACGATGAATTGAAATTTATACTTGTCGAAGGTGACAAAATCGCCAGATTTCAGTTTCCTGGCAACGTCCGAAGCGATTGGTTGATTGTTCAGATATGTCTTGTTTGTGCTTCGGCGATCAGTAATAAAAAAAGTTTTGTCCCGATACTCAATTAAGGCATGAAGCGCTGAAACAGTATTTTGAGGAATAGCCACATCGACAGATGGCTTTACACCATCGACCGCTCGTCCAATTGTTATTTCTGATTTGGATAAAACGATCTCTTTTTTGCCGGTTATACTCTCTATATCCCGAAGTATCGCTTCCGGCAATTTGGGCTGCATGTTACTATTCACACTGGGCGTTTGGTGGATTTCCTTCTTGTTACCTTTTGAGCGCAGAGAAATGACAACTATTCCCAATATGACCGCGATTGCAAAGGTACCACCAACCCATTCCATTGGAAGACCATCTTTCTCAACGATGGGTTGTGTTTTTTGGGGTAAAAGGATGGCTTGCTGAATGGCATCGAATACTTTTTCCAGATCTTCCATTTTTCCGGCACGGAAGTATCCGCCGCCAGTCTTCACGGCCAAGGTCTGAATAAGCTCAAAGTCCGCCTCCTCTGTAAATGCCAAACTGAATATCTTGATCCCGGCATTCTTTGCCTCTGCAGTAAGATCTTCTTTCAGCCATTTCGCCAATTCAACATCTTTTTTGGCGTTCCCACTATCTATGAAACCGTCAGTCATGAAAATGATCACCTTATCGGCATCCTTTCTTCCATGTTGTTTCAAATCGTAAACAGCCCTCTCTAACGCTTTCGGGATGTTTGTATATTTGCCATTATAATTCAGTCTTCTGAGAGAGTTTTTAACATCTTTTTCAAAATCAGGATTTGCTACAGAAGTTAGTGGCATTGCAAAATCTGCTTTTACATCAAAAACGACTACTCCAACTCTCGAATCTTGTATTAAAGTTTTTGTAAGCTTCAATACAGATTGATGGGTCATTAATTCAGGGTCATTTTTCTTCATCGACCCTGAATTATCGAGAACGAAAAGAATGTCCAAACGTGCAGGGAGGGCATAGACATTCGCGTTTATAAATAAAACAGCGAACACAAAAGCGATGAAGGCTTTGCAGATTATTTGTCGATCATCCGATGTAAGAAGCTGAGAAGGTTTATTATTCATTGTCGCTACTTTAATGAATCAACTTTTTTTCAGGAGAAATACATGCAGTGTACAGAAAAACAGCATGAAGCATGAGAAGAAGATGAGGGTTTAACTGATCATCGGGGAATGATTGGATGTGGTTGGAAAAATTGCAATTACTTCATTCGAGCAAGTTTTGGATTATACGCAAAAATAACAACACACGGGAAGCAAGTATAGAATCTTATCTCATCTTTCAGAGTGCTTCAAGTATTTTAAAAAAGGGAAAAGGGCGGGCTTCTATCGCCGAGTATTATTATTACTACGAGAATTCGAGTACTCGTTGCCCACTGGTTAGAGTTGCTTTCATTTGGCCAATGTCCGTCAATCCATTGAGGGCTATTCCCATCTCGTTATTTTTTCATATTTAGTTTTGATAATGTATTTTATCATAACTAAATAGCGAGATTTTAATTTACATCCCGGCTACTTTTAAAGATAATACTGCGAACTATAAATCTGAAGCGTGCTGCAAATTTCGTTAGATTCGTTTGTTGTTTTGATGACAAAGTCATTACTTGAGCGGAAGCCGTCTCCCTGTCTTTGAGCTATTTTAAACATCCGATAAGTCTTCCCGAGCCGTTTTCCTGACCGGCAAAAAAAAAGCTCCGTAACAACATAACTGTTACGGAGCTGTAGGTCACGGTTAAACCCGCAATCATTTTACTCTGGTATCTTCCGAAAAAGAATCCTCAGGCTTCTGAGCCTTCAGCCTCAACTTCGAAGTGAACCTTTACGGTGATATCCATAAAGATTTTCGCGTCGGCCTCATACTTGCCGAGTGACTTGATCGGAGCCTCAATAGTGATTTTCCTGCGGTCGATATCGATTCCCTGAGCTTTAAGGGCATCTGCAATATCAGCCGAGGTCACTGTTCCGAACAGTTTACCCGATTCGCCAGCCTTGGCATAAACCTTCAATGACATCTGCTCGATTTTCTGAGCATGTTCACGGGCGCTTATACGCTGTAGCTCGACCTTTTTGGCCTGCTGTTTTTTCTCTGTTTCAAGAGCCTTGAGCGTTCCCTCGGTAGCTCTTATAGCTTTACCCTGCGGAATCAGGAAATTGTTTGCATAACCGTTTTTTACGGCAACAACTTCACCTGCATCGCCAAGGGTAGCCACATCTTTTCTTAAAATGACTTTCACTGCTTAGCTTCCTCGTTCAATAGATTGCGAAATTGGTTATTTGTATTCGTCGACAACATACGGTATTACTGCCAGGAACCGTGCCCATTTGACTGAATGGGTCAGAAGGTTCTGCTCTTTGGCAGAGAGTCCGGTAATGCGGCGAGGAATAATTTTTCCCTGATCGTTGATAAATCTCTTCAGCTTACGCTCGTCACGGTAATCAAAAAATACAACCTGATTTTTCGATACTTTCTTTTTTGACGCCAAAGCGTTGCTCAGTGATTTGTTGCCCTGCGATTTGTGGCCTTGTGATTGTGTAAATTTTTGTCTCATAAGTTCATTACAAAATTTAGCTTACCCTGTCCCCTCAATCGGAGGAAAGGTATTTGTATTCGTAAATATGACCGGGATCCTCCTCATGAATTTCTCCATGATGGTTATCGTGGCAATCATCCTCAATAAAGCCCTCTTCATCCTCCTCGCCATTCTTCTTTCTCTTGTTGAGGAACTGGATTCTTCTGGCTTTGATTTCAACAACAGTTCTGGATGATCCGTCCTGCGCTTTCCATGTCCGGCTCTGTAATTCACCGTCCACGAGGACTGCTGAACTTTTTTTCAGATTGTCACGGCAGCTTTCGGCAAGCTTGTTCCAGGCAACAACTCCAACATAGCAGACATCTTCCTGCCACTGATGATTACTGTCCCGGAATCTTCTGTTACATGCAATTGAAAAATTAACGACAGGCGTTCCGCCTGAATTAGTTTGCCTGAAAACAGGATCCTTTGTCAGATTTCCAGCAACGACTACACTGTTTATCTCAGGCATTTTTAATTCAGCCATAGCATCTTCTCCGTTTTATTCTCAAAAGGAATCACTTCTCAGCTTGCTTTCAAACTAACCCTGACGATCATTTTCCAACAGTATCGGAAGCAGCAGCCTCTGCGGCAGCTACATCTTCCGGGCTACCTATAACTACACTGTATTTCTCTACCCTCTTGCGCATTTCAAGGAAAGCACTGGTAAGATGTATAATCAGGTAACGCAAAAGGGCTTCCTCATAACGGAACACTTTTTCAATCTCCGCAATAACGGTGGTTGCAGCAGTAAATTCGATGTGGGCGTAGTACCCAATGGTTTTCTTCTTGATCGGATAGGCTGTTTTGCGTCTGCCGATTTCAAGAACATTGCTGATTGTTCCACCTTTTTCAGTAATCACCCGCTGCACAAGTTCCATTGCGGCTAAAACGGCCTCATCCTGAAGCCCGCCGTCAATGATGACTGTACATTCATAAAGTTTGTTTGTTTCCATAGCGCAAATAGCTGATAATCATTATTACTCCTCAGTTGCTTGCAAAACGGCGAGGGTCCGGTATTGCGCAGACCAGCCCCACGGCTTCAAAGGTCTCCCTGTGAACACCATCTGCAAATTTGAACATTAAAGGTAAACTATTTGCACCATTTTTCCAACCTCATGGAAAAAACCTTGAACCCGGATTAACCGACAAGAACAAAATATTGTATCCAATTGTTTTGTATAAACTTACCATCCACCAAAAGAAACTTCATCAGCCTCCCTTGAAGTGGTCCAGAATCTTTCTGGCAATAAGGGTTTGTGAGAGGTCGTTCATGCACCGGAAATGGCCTTTCGGGCAGCGATCGCGACCAATATGCGAGCATGGGCGGCAACGAAGTCCTTCGACTTCGAACAGCTCGAACTGTGTATGATAGGGAAGAAAGCCAAAAACAGAAGAAGAGGAACCGAAGAGCACAAAAAGCTTTTTACCGAACGCCGAGGCCATATGCATGAGCCCCGTGTCGTTGCAGAGTACTGCGTCACAACGCTCAAGGATTGCTGCGGTCTGCATGAGCGTGCAGCTTCCGGCAAGATTAAGTACCTTTGAACGGTATGCAACCGGCAGCGTCTTCATGATTTCTGAAGCTTGAACACTCTCCTCTTTGCCACCGAGAAGAATCACCTGTAATGGCTCCTCTGCAAGCAGGATGGAAAGCAGGGCAGCAAGATGGTGCGGTGGGTAACGTTTGGTAAAATGGTTTGCGCCAAAACAAAGGGCGAGACTCTTTTGACCACTCTCAAAGTATTGTGCAGCAAACGCTCTTTCGGTGGAGTCTGGGTAGAGTTCACATCCCTGAGAATCGCTGTGAACGGCAAGTGGTTCAAGGGCATCCTGATAGCGGTCAACCACGCTTCGAGGGGATGGGGAGAGATTAAGCTTAAACTGCACCATCAGCCATTTTTTCCAGTTCTCTTTATTATAGTAAACCGTGCGTTTACCATGGAGTGAACGGACAAGAGTTCGTGACCGGATATTATTCTGCAGATCAACCACAAGATCGTAAGCATCTGTCGGGAGCTGTTCTGTGGTATAAACTACTGAAACTCTTAGGTTTGAGTAGAGAAGAGAGGCAAATTGCGGTTTGGTGCAGTAGTCGATTCGGGCATCAGGATAGGCAGCATTGAGCCGTCTGAGAAGCGGTGTGGTTAGTATAATATCACCAATTGAGCTGAGCCTTATGACCAGTATTGTTTTGATGACATGCATAGCGATTATGACCAGAACTCCCACCATGCCTTGTAGCTGGCAGTTTTTTTCCTGGGCATTGTCGACTGCAGCGTAGATATATGGTGTTCAATCATCCGAAGCTCTTCTTCCTTGTCAGGGATGTCAGCTTTGCGTTCGGCTATCATTTCGCTCGCCATCTGATATGCCTGCAATGCCTCTTCAGGACGACCTGTCCCTGCAAGGGCTGCTGCACGATTACGCACAGCGGCTATCCAATGCTTTCCTTCATCCTGATTGAGCTCCCCCCTGCGATTAAAATAGCGTAGCGCGATGTCGGCTGAAGCAAGAGCCTCAGTATAATGCCCGAGCTTGACCATGGCTCCGGAAAGACCGGTATGGCACAGTGCGTCAAATCCCTGATGATCATAGGCCTCATCCTCAGGTATCGTCCGTGAAACAATCATTGCGCGATTGTAGCTTGCTGCAGCCTCCTCAAACATGCCTGAACGAAGTTTTTCCTCCCCTTCGCTCAGCGCCATATATGCCTGTCCTACCTGTACCAGTGGTTTCATGGTGTTCCTTGATTTACCTGAGAGAGATTAAGGTTAAGGATCATTCAACGCCCGAAGTAAAAAGAGCTGCAAGCGCTTCGGGAATTTCAGGACGTCCTCTTTTATTAAGGGCTGTTCCGATAATTTTTGCCTTCAGAACCAGTTTATGATCGGGTATACGAAAAATATCCTGATAAAAAGCAAACTTCAAGGTTGACTCCCGACACATGGTGAGGCCAACCACAAAGGAATCGCCTGAAGCAAGTGGATATTTGTAATCAAGTTCCGCTCGTACCACAACAAGATTGATACCTTGCCGTGTATATTCGCTGAAATCTATGCCGACCTTTTTCAGATAGAGGTGCCGGACATGTTCGATGTAGTTCTGGTAGACACTGTTATTGACAATGCCCTGCATATCGCACTCGTAATCGCGTACGCTCATTTCGCAGGTGAAGACATAAGAGTCTCTCTCCATTATTGTCTGGCCATTATAATGTTAAACAACATCTAATATACTATAGAAAGAATTGAGTAATGCGACTTATAGGTCATATAAGTCATAAAGGAGTTAG
>Ga0364919_10198_pt1 | contig 25961 bp, 19 predicted proteins | sample SorcelJu500001C7_2_FD_206953 | JGI IMG/M metagenome (GOLD analysis project Ga0364919, IMG submission 206953) | Enriched cells from Trout Bog Lake Hypolimnion, Wisconsin, USA - BchlTB.June20.5000.01.C7 | ecosystem: Environmental > Aquatic > Freshwater > Lake > Hypolimnion/Profundal zone | place... | reverse complement strand
TTAGTTAGCTTCAACAATGTCATTGCAACACCTTATCGGTTTATTCCTGATGCGGTTGCAGATGTCTCCAATAAGATATCTGATCTTACCCTTAATATTTTTGACTACAAAGCAGAAGAAGAACCTCAACTATTAGAATTGCCAGACAGGATCTTAGCTACTGCCCCATCACTATTTGAAAAGGCCCAGGAAGTGGCCTTAAAAGCAGCAACCGTCTATTTGACAGCTCTGTACGCACTACAAAATCCCAATGCTGCCCTAATTGCCTCCTTTGTGCCCTTAATGAAAGCGGCAGAAGCTCTTTCCACGTCAGCATCAAAGCCAAATGAATCCGATTTCAATACAGTAAAAGCTGCTTTGGCAAGACAATCTGCCCCTATTAGCATTGTCAATCCACTACCAAATCTTAATGCACAAATTGGACAACCGCTCACTCAAACAATTAATTTGCAAACGGACTTCGAACTGGCCAATCCTAATAGCAACTTAGAACTTTCCATACAGCAATCCAACGGTGCTTCAGCCCCAAGCTGGCTTTCAGTGAAGATGGGAGATTTATCTCTTTTAAAAGAGTTTTGGATGGGAGATGTTATGGTCGATCTTGTTGTGTCTGGGAACTATGCATATATGACTGGAAACACTATCCTAGCAAATATTGATATCCGTGATCCAGTTCATCCAGGATATGCAGGAATTTACATACGCCCTGGTGGAGGGATAGGCATATTTATTGGATTGAAAGGAAATTATGCATTTTATGGGACTAATGGGCCAATATATGTTTACGATGTAAGTGACCCCGAGACCGCTTCATTAAAAGCTACGATCACTGAATCTTTCAACACTGATATGGCATTGAATGGAAATTACATTTACATCGCTCAATCTGGAACATCACAAAATTTTCTAACAATTTATGATATTAGCAACCCAGAAAGTCCAATCAAAAAATCAGTACTTAGTTGGCCACTATCAACTACAAATCCTAGAATAAACGTTCATGAAAACTCGGCTTACATATCAGATCAAATTTACCTCAGAGTTGTCGATATTACTAATCCTTCTAACCCTTCACTGTTGACAATAATTAGAATCGGGTATCTAGTCGGTACATCATTAGTCAATGGTAATACCCTATTTATAGCATGTGGACCGATCGTAGAGATGTGGGACATTACTCTGATATCCAACCCAATAGAATTAGGTTATTTGTATGTTGGTGACCAGCCGGATGCGAACACGCCTACAGCTAGCGCGCTGGCATTTGCAGGTAACTATCTTTACGCTTTTTGTGGATCGAAAGGCATTAATGTGATCAATATTCCAAATTGGCAAATAGTGACCAATATTCCCACTATCGGTACAACAAATGATGGAGACATTAGTGGTAACAATATTTTTGTTGCAGACGGGCAAGGGGGCTTAGCTATCATTGATGCTGCTGACAGGATATTGTCAGGAACGCCAGCCTTGGCGGATCGTGGTTTATTGCTCATTAATGTGACCGCATCAGATGAACTGGGTAATAGTGTTATAGAGCCAATAGCCATTCATGTTGGAGACATTAATGTATTGCCCATTCCTAATCAGCAAGTGTATGTAGGTAATTCTACTCTGTTCACATTTGATGCAGGAACATTTGAATTTCCAAAAGCCACATTCAATTATAAAGCCAATCTTATTGGCGAATTACCCTTACCATCTTGTATTAGCTTTGATTCGGGCACCCGCACCTTTATTTTTGCTCCGCGCTCTGGAGATCAAAATACGTATCGCATAGAAGTGACGGCTGATGATGGATACGGTGGAACGGAGAGCGTAACATTTGATCTGGCTGTGCCGGACCGCTTTCCAGTCGTTCAACAACCTCTATCAAATCAGACTGCTTATACCGGCGAGCCTTTTGTATATGCGTTCAGCAGCAGCACTTTCACCGATGTTGACAATGACATTTTGGCCTTTTCTGCACGATCCTTAGGTGGTAGCACTGGTTTACCCGGTTGGTTGAATTTCGATCCGGTCCTTCGCAAATTCTATGGTACGCCGTTTGGAAAGGCCGAATATCCCATTGAAGTGACAGCAAATGATGGGTATGGAGGTACAGTATCAAATGTCTTTACCATTACAGTTCCGAATAGCGCTCCAATATTGCTAAATCCTCCGGGAACTCAGCTGGCAAGTGTTGGAATCCCTTTTAGTTATACCTTCAATACAAATACCTTTTATGACGTGGACAATGACCCACTGACGTATTCTGCCGATCAAATACCTAATTTTCTAACCTTCAATCCTGCCACTAGGACATTTAGTGGAATGCCACTTGTCTCTGATGTAGGGTCTTACCAGGTTATTCTGCAGGCACAAGATTCTGCCGGAGAAAAAGTATCAACGACGATTAGTTTAACCGTGCTAAGCTCCTCGAGCAACAACCCTCCCGTGTTAATAAAGAGCATCCCCGATGCAACCGAGAAGTCTGGTGTACCCTTTAGTTTTAGCTTTGATTCGAGTAGTTTTGTAGATCCTGAAGGGGATACATTAATATATCAGGCTACCTTAGAGGGTGGAACAACATTGCCAGAAGGACTCTATTTTGATTCCGATACACGCACACTCTCTGGAGTACTTCAACAACCTCAATCGCTCAGGATTACAATTCGCGCTGTGGATCCATATGGAGCTTTTGCTGTAGATACTTTTACGCTTAATATCATCGATAGTAATAACTATCCGCCCATTGTATTGAATCCACTGCCTAATGTCGTGGCAACCGTAGGTCAAAATTTTTATTTCCGGGTACCGGATTCAACCTTTGCTGATGTGAACAATGATCCGCTGATGATTACGATTCTTCAAGCGAATGGGCAACCACTTCCTAAATGGTTGCATTGGGATTCGGCAACAAACTCTCTTTCCGGAAAGCCGGGGCCTTGGGATACCGGCACCTATCAAGATCGTATTATTCAAGTTGAAGTCTGGGCATCAGATGGCTACGGAAGCGTTAAGACGCCATTCAAAATCATCGTTCAAGGAGAATCTTTTTGGGAAACCTTTATTAAGTATGGCGTCAGCTTTAGCTCAGTTGCAGCCTCGGGAATTGGATTTTGGAAGGGTAGAAGCCTCATTTGGAATTACTTTATGAAAGATAAATATCGTCAAAAGGATCCGGAAAGGGCCTTTGTCGGAGAACCATTTGAACGCAAAATAGCATTGGAATTCAAGAAAATAAAGGAAATCATCCCTTATCACAATGGGAAGGCTTTGGCAAAATTACCTCAAGGCCTTGCTTGGGTAGACGATCTAATAACAGGTACTCCAACGGACAAAAGCATAGGCTTCTTTACACTTTGTGTATTTGATCACAACGGATGCATTAATGAAGAATTCGACCTGATCATTAAAAAGAATGCAACCGATGATGATCCTGTAGAAGAGAAAAGCTATCTCCAAACTAAGTTTGCTGCTGTGTCAGCTAGTTGCCTTTCCCCTAAGACTGAAGACGAAGAAAGTGGGCAGAGGAATAGGTTTGGATTTAAGATAAAGAGCGAGAATATCATGATGGCAAGTTTGTTAAAGGAAAATAATGAGAAGTAAGAAGCGAACCCTGCCTCCAGCAAAGTGAGGGGCAGTTGTTAGCCGTGAATACGGCGGAAGCGTGTAGCCATAGGTGTAAACCTATGGTGACACGTGGTTTAATCATCAAGCCATGAAATGGCGACAGAATTCTTGGCTTCTGTCGCCGTTTCACGGCTTCATGATTTAATTTACCCATTTCCATGGGCTCACGCCCATGGCTACATGCTTCCGCCGTATTCACGGCTAACAACCACCTGCCTCTGATTTAAAATTTCGCCTGTTGTTTTTGCCAACATTATGGTATGCTCTCTACCTATGATTGTTCTTGGAATTGAATCAACATGCGACGAAACGAGTTGCTCCATCGTCAAAGATGGACGCGACATCCTGTCTAATGTCGTTTCCTCACAAATCGACCTCCACGCTCAATATGGAGGGGTTGTCCCCGAATTGTCGTGCCGTCGCCATGTCGATGTCATCATTCCTGTCCTCGAACGCTGTCTAGACCAAGCAGGCATTACTTTACAAGAGATCGACCTCATTGCCGTGGCCTATGGCCCAGGCCTCATCGGCGCTCTGCTCATCGGCGTCACCGCCGCAAAAGCCCTTTCAATAGCCCTCAACAAACCTTTCATCGGCGTGAACCACGTCGAAGCACACCTTTACGCGGCCCTGATGTCGCACCATGAAGATGTCGAATTCCCATGTCTAGGTGTTGTCCTTTCCGGCGGACACACCGCCCTTGTCACTATGAAAGATATCGGCACCTACGCACTCATCGGGGAAACCGTCGACGATGCCATCGGCGAAGCTTTCGATAAAGTCGCAAAACAACTGGGCCTCCCCTATCCCGGCGGACCGCAAATCGAATCGCTGGCGACAAAAGGTAATCCCGATGCCTTCCCTTTTAAACCGGGAAAAGTGAAAGGTCACTCATTAAAATTCTCATTCAGCGGCCTAAAAACAGCTGTTCTGTATACGCTACAAGGACAAAACGCCAAAAAATCCTTACCCATCACTCTTACTGAACAAACGATGTGCGACATAGCAGCTTCTTTTCAACAAGCTGCCCTGACAGATGTCGTCGACAAAGTCGTCCGTGCTGCTGATCTGTCCGGTAGCACCACCGTCATCTTTGGCGGTGGCGTCACCAACAATAAAGCCCTGCGACTGATGATGCATGAACGTGCTCCTCACCTTACCGCCCTTTGGCCTGCGTTCGGCCTCAGCCTGGATAATGCCGCCATGATTGCTGGCCTAGGATATCATACCTTCCTAAATAAAGGATCCGGTGATGCTATGGACCTCAATGCCGCCACAAGAATTCCCTTTGAATGAAATTTTCTGTTAACGCAAAATTGCCAGTCCGCTATATTACTTTTTTTTGCTATAAAAGGATAAGGATGACAACATTGATAGAGACACAAAATCAGGTGGTGGCAGCTTTCGACTTCGATGGCACTATTACTTCACGAGATACCCTTCTTCCCTTTCTAATCTACGCTGCCGGGACTGGGCCAACCCTGCGTAAAATCAGCAAATTGTCTCCGGGTTTTTTTGGATACCTCATCAATCTAGTCAGTCGTCAGGATATCAAAGAACAAGTTCTGACGCGTTTCTTCAGCGGCATGCCCATGGACCAGCTTCAGGAACTGGGTGAAGCCTTTGCCAAGTCAGACATTCTCAAGAAATTAGTATATGGAAGCGCCCTCAAAAGGCTCGAATGGCACCGCCGGCAAAAACATCGCTGCGTTTTGGTTAGCGCCTCTATTGATGCCTACCTCGAACCATGGAGCAAACTGTACGGCTTTGATGACCTTGTGTGCTCGAAAATGCAAGTTGATACCTATGGAATCGTCACTGGAAAACTTGAAGGCAATAATTGCTGGGGAGCAGAAAAAGTCGTCCGTTTGGAAGAGCTGCTAGGACCCCGCGAAGGGTATACTTTGTACGCTTACGGCGATAGCCGCGGCGACCGCGAACTTTTGGAAAGTGCAGACTATGCTTTTTACCGAAAAATCCCTTCTACTTAATTTCAAAAGTTTCGCACTAAAAACGAAATTTTAACACAGAGGCGCAGAGACACAGAGAGTGATTTTTTTGCATAAAATAGTGACTAAAAACGATATTTAATGGAATCAAATCATTCTCTGTGACTCTGTGCCTCTGTGACTCTGTGCCTCTGTGTTAAAATTTCGCTGTAGTAGGAGACATTTCAGGTAGATTTTCCTTTCCAAGAATGTATATTCTACGCTAAGATATTAGCTTTTACGAAACCGGAGACCCACAATGGCAAAAAAGCGCGAAAAAATTAAAATGAAAAGCTCAGAGAGTGCGTTTCATTATTACAGTGAAAAAAACAAGACCAATACACCTGATCGCTTGGCACGTAAGAAATTCGACCCTACTCTGCGTAAGCACGTCGAATTCAAAGAAACAAAATAACGGCTGGCCTGTATCATAATTACAGGCCTCCCATTAAAAAGTTGACCTCGTATGTTTGAGTTGTCCATAGCGTTTAAATACCTTATCCCTCGCTGGCGACAACTCTCTGTGTCCATCATCAGTATTATCTCAACACTCGTCATCGCCCTTGTCGTCTGGCTCATCGTCGTTTTCTTCTCCGTCAAAGACGGGCTCGAAAACAGCTGGGTAGACAAAATCATTGCCCTCACCGCACCAGTGCGTATCACGCCTACAGAAAAATACTACCAATCGTACTACTACCTTGCCGACACTGTCAGCGCTGCATCCAACTACTCCTCAAAATCGATCGGTGAAAAATTGGCCGCTACAACAGCAGACCCTTACAATCCAGAGACGGATGAAGAGATCCCACGCTCATGGCCAAAACCAGACCGCGACGGTGACGGCAATCTCAAAGATTTAGTGAAAATCGCTGTCAACAGAGCCGAATCCCTAAGCTACCAAGGCATCACAGCCACTGATTACGAGACGACAGTCGCCAACCTACGCTTACGCCTCCTGCGTCACGGTGGTGCACAGCCGACGCAGCAATTTTTGGAGCACGCTGCCTTTTTAGGATCTTTCGATGCCGATACTACGGGAATGGCAAAGGCACTCCTAGCCCCTTCTGTGGCAGATTTCAATAACCTCCTGCGCGCGCAAGCAGTCTCTGCTGACAACATCCAAGAAGAAACCCCATCAACTATCCATCGGCTTGATCCAATACAATTGCGCGAACGGTGGAATACCTTATTCGATACCCTCGAGATCACAGCGCTAAAAGTAGCCGGCACCGGATGGCGCCTTCAAATACCCCTGCTGCAGTCAAAAGCCACATTTGCGGCCGTGGCAGTATTTAAAGGCGACAAATTGGCCAGAATCGTCATTACCGGCGATATCAAAGATGTGCCTGCCCTTACAGAACGCCTAAACGCACAAGGGTGGAAAGCACTCCCGGCAACAGTAACACTGAATGACCCTTCAATGCGTACGATACAGATCGAAGGCTCCAAAGTCACCGAACTTGCAGGATATATTCCCCTGGAAATAGCCTCTGACACGTTACTATACGCACACCTCATTCCCGAGTCCCTCACCGATGCCGCAACGACGAGTGATCTCAAATTTGCCCTCAAAACCACCATTCAGGGCATCCCGCTAGCAGGAAAGATCTCTCTTGGAAATTTAGAAGTGGGTGAAGCCCACCTAAAAAGCATCCACGACCCCATTTCCATTGCCATCCCAACGTCAGATGCTAGCGGCATCAATATGCCACCTGCTATTGACAGCGCCGAGCCCATCCTTCTCCCGCGCACTTTCAAAGAAAGCGGAGCATACATCGGCGACCAAGGTTACTTGTCATACTATTCCCCTACACCCAGTTCCGTGCAGGAACAGCGCATTCCAGTATACATTGCAGGGTTCTATGACCCAGGGATCATCCCAATCGGAGGCAAACTCGTCCTGGCCAGCCGCGAGCTGACGTCATTGGTGCGTACATCGTCGAACCAAGATGAAGCGCATATGAGTAATGGGATCAATGTGCGTTTTAAAGATATCGCCGATGCCGGCAAAGTCAAGGCTGCGTTGCAAAAAGAACTCGAAGATGCCGGCATAGCCTCTTACTGGCATGTGTCAACCTACCAAGAATACGAATTCACTAAAGACATCATCCAACAGCTTCAAAGTGAGAAAAATCTATTCTCTCTCATTTCCTTCGTCATCATCATCGTCGCATGCTCCAACATCATCTCTATGCTGATCATCCTCGTCAACGACAAGAAGCTCGAGATCGGCATCCTACGCTCCATGGGCGCCTCCTCAGGGAGCATCGCAGCCATCTTCGGCATCTGCGGTATGGTCATGGGAGCCTTCGGCAGCATTGTCGGCATCGCCGCAGCACTTGTTACTGTCCACTACGTTAACGAACTTGTAGGACTCATCAGCCAATTCCAGGGACACGACTTGTTTAACCCAGTCTTCTACGGCCATACTCTCCCCAGCGAGCTCAGCATGGAAGCACTTACCTTCGTCATTATCACCACAGCCTTCATCTCGCTTCTCGCCGGCATCGTCCCTGCTTTTAAAGCCAGCATGATGAAACCGTCTGCCATCTTACGGTCGGAGTAAATAATGCACTATATCTTGCGCGCCAAAAACATCAAAAAAGCCTTCCACAATCCAGCACATGTGGAAATCCTGGATGGTATCGACTTAGATGTGCGTTGCGGAGAAACCGTCGCCATCATGGGGAGATCCGGCGAAGGCAAAAGCACCCTATTACAAATCTTAGGGACGTTAGAAACACCTTGCCATGGGATATTAGAAATCGATGGCCATCCCGTCACATTCCTGAATAAAAGCCGCATCCGCAACCAGAAATTAGCCTTCATTTTCCAATCTTTCCATCTGCTTGATGACTGCACAGCACTCGAAAACGCCCTTATGCCAGCACGCATCGCCCGCAAAAATATCTCTCCGGGATCCGATGCACACAACAGAGCTGTTGGTTTGTTAAAACAGGTAGGGCTTGAAGATAGAATCCACTTCAATACCAAGCTTCTTTCCGGTGGAGAAAAGCAACGTGTCGCCATTGCCCGCGCCCTGTGTAATGATCCTGACATTATTCTTGCCGACGAACCGTCCGGCAACCTCGACAAACAGACCTCACGTCATATCCACGAAATTCTGTTAAATCTAGCCAACACGCAAAATAAAACGCTCATCTTCGTCACCCACGACCCCGAGCTCGCCTCACTATGTTCTACACGATACCGCCTCCAAGACAAAAAACTCCTGCCCGAAAATGAGATGATGAAAACTTAAGGATCATCAAGAAATCAGAAAGCTCCTAACTAACTTTTTCTCCATTTATCCAATTGCCTTCAATTTTTGTGCCATCGGCCTTTGTAACAGTTCCTCTCCCCTCCATCTGATGCTTGAATTTCCCTGTTTTTCTCTCCGCGCTTTTGCGTTAAAATTTCGATCCTAAGGGGGAAGGCAAATTGTCTTGGCGATTATTTTTGGAAGTCACAAAAAAATGTTACATTCTTAGATATTCCGTACTTAGTCGTCATTTTCCCATCACCGTTACGCCATCCAAACATCCATGCCCCCTCATATGAAATGCCATCAGGCCAAGTCATTTTACCCTGACCAGATCTTTCATCCCATTTAAAATCACCTTCATACACTCTTTTATCAGAGTAAGTTTCCTTACCTTTACCTTCTTTTTTTCCATTCACCCATGCCCCCTCATAAGAAGAGCCATCAAGCCCAGTCATTTTACCCTGACCAGATCTTACATCCAATTTAAAATCACCTTCATACACTCTTTTATCAGAGTAAATTTCCTTACCTTTACCTTCTTTATTTCCATTCACCCATGCCCCCTCATATGAAGCGCCATCAGGCCACGTCATTTTACCGTAACCAGATCTTAGACCTCCCTTAAAACCACCTTCATACTCTCTTTTATCAGAATAAATTTCCTTACCTTCACCTTCTTTATTTCCATTCACCCATGCCCCCTCATATGAAGTGCCATCAAGCCACGTCATTTTACCGTAACCAGATCTTAGACCTCCCTTAAAACCACCTTCATACTCTCTTTTATCAGAATAAATTTCCTTACCTTCACCTTCTTTATCTCCATTCACCCATGTTCCATCATATATCTGGCCATCGGTCGTTGTCAATTCGCCTCGACCTGTTCTAACTCCATCCTTAAATTCACCAACATATTTATCACCATTGGCCCAGGTAAAAGTTCCTTGACCTGTTCTAGCTGCATCCTTAAATTCACCAACATATTTATCACCATTGGCCATGGTCAATTCGCCTTTACCAGTTACTTTATCGTCCACATAATTGCCTTCATAGATGTTACTAATCGAATACATTAAACGACCGTGACCTTGTCTCTTATCATTGATGAAATTACCTTCAAATCTGCGACGATCGGCCCATGTAAATTTACCTTTGCCTGTCTTAAATCCATCCTTAAATTCACCAACATATTTATCACCATTGGCCCATGTAAATTTACCTTCACCTGTCCTAAATCCATCCTTAAAATCACCAACATATTTATCACCATTGGCCCATCTAAATTTACCATCCCCCATCATCTCTCCATCCACCCAATCGCCCACATATGTATCGCCATTATCCCAAGTCATTTTACCTCTTCCCTCTCTTTTTCCATCTACAAAATTGCCTTCATATACACCATCTTTCAGGCGCAATTTTCCTTTACCATGAGGCATTCCTTTTTTGTTTACTTCTCCTTCATAGTCTAAGTCTAGAGCGAGGGAAATGGTCTCATTCAAATCTTCTAACCGTGATTTGGCTTTTTCACCTTTTACTTTGGAAAGCAATTCGCCGCATACTTTTTGAATCTCCTCCATGTAGTCTTTAAAACTTTCTGGCGAAGAATGCTTTTTTAGTTCTAATATTTTTAGTATCAACTGATCTACAGCTTTATCGCTTTTCATGAAGTTTGCCGTGAACGATTTTTTGAGGGCGTTATGGCACTTTGCAAATTCAGGATTTGCGCTTTCCTGTACTTTTATATTCTTTCCAAGGTACTTAAGTTTAACGTGTGTAAATAACGATGACTTTTTGCCGGTTCCCTTAGCTTCATGTTTGGCTACTTCATCTACAGCCTTACTAAAAGCGCGTTCATTATGTATATTATCTAAAATTCTCATAAATCCTCCGAATCAAAACAAACCGTACTATAATTTGAATTTCCCTGTTTTTCTCTCCGCGCCTTTGCGTTAAAATTTCGATCCTAAGGGGGAAGGCAAATGTCTTGGCGATTATTTTTGGACGTCATGAAAAAATGTTACATTCTTAGATATTCCGTCCTTAGTCGTCATTTTCCCATCACCGTGACGCCATCCATACATCCATGCCCCCTCATATGAAGTGCCATCAGGCCAAGTCATTTTACCTTGACCAGATCTTTCATGCCTTTTAAAATCACCTTCATACACTTTATTATCAGAATAAGTTTCCTTACCTTTACCTTCTTTATCTCCATTCACCCATGTTCCATCATACATCTGGCCATCGGTCGTTGTCATTTTGCCTCGACCTGTTCTAACTCCATCCTTAAATTCACCAACATATTTGTCACCATTGGCCCAGATAAAAGTTCCTTGACCTGTTCTAATTCCATCCTTAAATTCACCAACATATTTATCACCATTGGGCCAGCTATAAGTTCCTTGACCTGTTCTAGCTGCATCCTTAAATTCACCAACATATTTATCGCCACTGATCCAGGTAAATTTGCCTTCACCAGTTACTTTATCGTCCAGATAATTGCCATCATAGATGTTACTAATCGGAGACATTAAACGACCGTGACCTTGTCTCTTATCATTGATGAAATTACCTTCAAATCTGCGACCATCGGTCCATGTCATTCTACCTTTACCTGTCCTAAAACCATCCTTAAATTCACCAATATATTTATCACCATTGGCCCATGTAAATTTACCTTTACCTGTCCTAAATCCATCCTTAAATTCACCAACATATTTATCACCATTGGCCCATCTAAATTTACCTTTCCCCATCATCTCTCCAGCCACCCAATTGCCCACATATGTATTGCCATTATCCCAAGTCATTTTACCTTGACCTGCCTTAAATCCATCCTTAAATTCACCAACATATTTATCGCCATTGGCCCATGTAAATTTACCTTCCCCCACCATCTCTTCATCCACCCAATCGCCCACATATGTATCGCCATTATCCCAAGTCATTTTACCACTTCCCTCTCTTTTTCCATCTACAAAATTGCCTTCATATACACCATCTTTCAGGCGCAATTTTCCTTTACCATGACGGATTCCTTTTTTGTTCACTTCTCCTTCATAGTCTAAGTCTAGAGCGAGGGAAATGGTCTCATTCAAATCTCCTAACCGTGATTTGGCTTTTTCACCTTTTACTTTGGAAAGCAATTTGCCGCATACTTCTTGTATCTCCTCCATGTAGTCTTTAAAACTTTCTGGCGAAGAATTCTTTTTCAGTTCTAATATTTTTAGTTTCAATTGACCTACAGCTTTCTCGCTTTTCATGAAGTTTGCCGTGAACGATTTTTTGAGGGCGTTATGGCACTTTGCAAATTCAGGATTTGCGCTTTCCTGTACTTTTATATTCTTTCCAAGGTACTTAAGTTTAACGTGTGTAAATAACGATGACTTTTTGCCGGTTCCCTTAGCTTCATGTTTGGCTACTTCATCTACAGCCTTACTAAAAGCGCGTTCATTATATATATTATCTAAAATTCTCATAAATCCTCCGGATCAAACGACTCTATAACTTATTCTAATATTAGTGTTAATTATTATTCAACAATTTAACCTTCAACAACTATCACTCACTTTTAATTGCTCTCCTAAAAAACTTTATTCTCTATTTTTCTTGACTTTTTAACTTTTTCGCAGTGATAATGATATAAATATATCATTTAGATTTGGAGTTAAATTATGAAAGATACAATCAGCATCAATGCCACCCCTACATGGAGCCAGGTACAAGCCGATTATAAGAAAATTGACGAAGGAAAGATGGGGCGCTATGTTAAACTCGAGGGTGATAAAGTTTCTAGTTGTTCCTTTCTTAAGTCCTTATTCCAAGACCTCAGACAACTTCTGCGCTTTTCCCTTAGCGATAACGTGTACAAACCCAAACAGATCAAGTTTAAAATCCTTGAAAACTACTGTCAAAATGCCAAATTTAAGGACCTTTATCAACATATCAGCGACATAAAATCTGCTGAACGAAGTTTTAACGAGAAAGAAAAACGAGCTATTGCATCCTTAATAGAAACAAGAACAAAAGATGTTGCCAAAACAGCTTTAGAATCTACGAAAACAGCCAGTCCAGATCTCGTCAAACAAGCCGATAATCAAATAAATACAGTCCCCGCATTACTTGGAAATATCGATTTGAATTCTTCTCGCGAAGATATCCAGCAAACCATCGAAAACAGTGGCCTGCCACGCCAAGCCAGCGTGTTGGTAGCAAATGTTGTTGATATAGTCAAGGACTCCCCAGAATCACCTCCTACTGAAGTCATCACTATAGCGGCAAATACCATTCCTGTTTTTCGCAACAGCGATGCTAACGTCGCCGACATTGTGAACTCACAACAAGCCCAGAAAACTCTACTAGAAGATAACGGCGTCAAAGAAAAACCAGCGGCTGATATCGCACAAATCATTCAGAAGGCACCAAGCACCCCTTCCAAGGTAAGATCTAGCAAAAAGAAAGAAAACACACTCCCTTCTGGATACATAAAACCTTTGACCGTCCTTGTAGTCCTACTAGGAGCCATGTTTACAGGATCCTCTTGGCGCCCAGCGCTTCGAAACGAGCCAGGCAATCAATTATCATCTGGCACTTACGGTATATCTAAAACATTCCTTCCTGAAACAGGCTTAAATCCAAAAATCTTTCAGAACACACTTGTGCCAACAATCAATATAGAAAGTCCGTTATTTAAACCTTGGAATCCCTCTATTCCTTATTATTCTAGTACTTCCAGTTTAAAAAAAATAACATCCGAAACATACGATGAAGTTCTTGAACAACTTTCTCAACAGCTTACACAAGCAGTGACCGAAGAGGATTTTAGTGCATGTGCAGACTCTATTGTTGACAAAGGGATCCATCCAATATTGGCTCGCGATTTAATTGGAAAGTCCATCATCGACCGATCCAATCAAGAACGCGTTTTGCATAGCCTCGTAGAAAAGTGGAAGACCAGCTCTTTTGATGAGCTAGCATCCAATGCAGAACTTGATCTCTTTTCGGTGATCTCGGATCAATTGGAACTGGATTCTTCTGACAAATCCGTTAAGGATATGGCCAGTGCCATTTTTCGGCAAAAAATTGATCCAACAATGCAACAGATGCTTATCGATAACCTAAAAATTAACCGCGACCTTCTGGATAAACTTCACAACGAACTGAGTGAATTGCAGTCACACCAATTTAAGCTGCAAGCCCAAATGACGAGTTTCCTCTTTAGTACAGCTCCTCCATCAAGCATTGTCAAAGAACTTGTCTCGAAGGAGTTAGATTTGGGGATGGCATACGATATGGTAAAAAATTGGCCAGAGAAGACAACCATGGGTGAACAGCATTTACCTGCGGAGTATCGGACAACAATCATAACCAAGGATTACAAAAACAGCATCCTCGAAGCCATTCAGAATGAGTATACTCCAAAACTCACCTACAAAATCAAAGCCTTTTTCAGTGAATTGTTTGGATAACGAAGATCAAGATCAAGATTAAGATTAAGATTAAGATTAAGATTAAGATCAAGATCAAGATTAAGATTAAGATTAAGATTAAGAAAGGGACAAGGGTTCGGGCACGGAAAGGTTTAATACAGATAGCCGTCGGGTTTGTAAGGGCCATCTTTGGGAATGCCAAGATATTTTGCCTGCTCATCAGTGAGCTTTGTCAAATGCACACCCAGTTGATCCAAATGCAGCCGCGCAACTTTTTCGTCCAAAATCTTGGGAAGCTTGTAAATTCCCACAGGATATTTTTTGGTCCACAGCTCGATCTGAGCTAACACCTGATTGGTAAATGAATTCGACATGACAAATGACGGATGCCCTTTGGCACATCCAAGGTTGACTAATCTTCCTCGCGCCAGAAGGATAATACTTTTCTTCAGCTTTTTGAAATAAAACCGGTCGACCTGCGGTTTAATGGAGATCTCTTCGATATCTTTATTGTGCGTTAACCAGTCGACATCAATTTCTATGTCGAAATGGCCAATATTGCACACAATGGCACAATCTTTCATCGCCAACATATGCTCGCGACGGATAACGCCCTGACATCCTGTCGCCGTCACAAAAATGTCTGACACAGGTGCAGCTTCTTCCATCGTCACGACTTGGTATCCGTCCATGGCCGCCTGGTAGGCACAAATGGGATCGACCTCACATACTAAGACACGTGCTCCGGCATTAGATAGCGCCGCCACACATCCTTTGCCGACATCGCCATAACCTGCAACTACAGCTACTTTACCAGCAATCATGATGTCTGTGGCCCGCTTCAAACCGTCGATGAGCGATTCTCGACACCCATAAAGGTTGTCAAACTTCGATTTCGTCACTGAATCGTTCACATTGATTGTAGCACATTTAAGCAACCCTTTGGCCTTCATCCTTTCAAGGTTGCGCACGCCTGTTGTTGTCTCTTCAGATATACCTTTGATGGTGTCAAGCAGCTCTGGATGCTTATCATGCACATAATTCGTTAAGTCCCCGCCGTCGTCGACAATCATGTTTAATGGCTTTTTTCCAAACATGAGCGTCTGGCCGATGCACCATTCATACTCTTTTTCTGTTTCACCTTTCCAGGCAAAGACTGGCACCCCTGCTGCTGCAACAGCGGCTGCCGCTGGATTATGGGTAGAATAAATATTGCATGATGACCACCGCACCTCTGCACCAAGCTGGAGCAAGGTTTCTATCAATACTGCCGTCTGCGTGGTCATATGTAAACATCCAGCAATGCGAGCGCCTCTCAATGGCTTTTTAGAGGAGAATTCGGCGCGCAAGGCGATTAAACCTGGCATCTCTTTCTCTGCTAGGTAAATTTCTGCCCTACCAAGCTCGGCAAGGGCTCTGCCCTCTGCCTTGGTGATACTTAAGTCGTCTATTATGCGATAGTCTTTCATAATTCTTTCTTTCCTTTTCCTTGCCCAAATGTCCCTTTCCTTGCCCTTGCCCTAATGTCCCTTTCCTTGCCCTTGCCCTTGCCCTTGCCCTTGCCCTAATGTCCCTTTCCTTGCCCTTGCCCAAAAAAATCACTCATTAACCTCATCTTATGTTTAGTGAATGTTTTTTTATAGAGTTTTTAAAATTCGGGCAAGGGCATGGGCAAGGGCAAGGGCAAGGAAAGGGACATTCGGGCAAGGGCAAGGGCAAGGGCAAGGGCAAGGAAAGGGACGCTCGGGCGGACCAAGCAAGGGCAAATCAACAAATTCAGACCAATTAAAACTTTTCCCTTTCAAAGATTTAGACATTTTGCTATATTTTTTTTTCTTTCGCCGTATCGGAGTATAGCGCAGCTTGGCTAGCGCGGCTGCTTTGGGAGCAGTAGGTCGGGGGTTCGAATCCCTCTACTCCGATGCTCACAAAGCTCCTATTCCTACGGGAATAGGAGCTTTGTCTTTGTCTTTTTTAAATTTAACGCTCTTAGCCTTAGCAGGAATCCGTATGGCATGGATCCACTGGGACCCTCCAAAAGAAGCTTTTACCATTCCCTATTTCAATATGCCTGTCATGTGGTATGGGATCATCTTCGCCCTAGGATTCGTCCTAGGATACTACATTCTCATCCCCATTCTCAGAAAGATCCTCGTCCCAGCAAAGACTGCTGGTGGCGACGACAGAGCCATCATGTTCGCCGACAGGATCACCTGGCTGATCGTCATCGGCACGGTCGTTGGAGCGCGCTTGGGACACGTCTTTTTCTACGACTGGCCCTACTATGCAGAACATCCATGGGAAATCATTATGATCCGAAATGGCGGCCTAGCCAGCCATGGTGGCACCATAGGTGTTATTTTGAGCCTCTTGCTCTTTCTGAGATGGTATCGCAAAGATTTCCCTGAAACGTCGATGATCATGGTGATGGATGTGCTGGTGATCCCCACTGCCGTTGTAGCGACCTGCATCAGGATTGCCAACTTTTTTAATCAAGAGATCCTTGGATACGAAACGACGCTCCCTTGGGGAATAATTTTCGGGCACCCTTCTGATGGATCCCATTTGTTGCCGCGTCATCCGGTGCAACTGTACGAGGCACTGGCGTACTTTATAACGTTTGTTGTGTTGTATTCTCTATGGAGAAAGTATGGCACTGCGTTGAAGCCAGGCCTCTTCAGCGGCATCTTCTTTGTGATGGTGTTTGGATTTCGTTTCTTCATCGAATTTTTGAAAACAGAGCAAACATCTTGGATGGATCACACAGCCTTCCAGATGGGTCAGTTATTGAGCATCCCTTTTGTATTGTTGGGATGTTGGCTTATTTATCATTCAAAAAATGCTAGAATCCCTAAAACAACACATTAAAATGCACAAAAAATGGTTTATATTGGCCCTCTGCCTCGCCCTTTGCCTGGGTATTGGAATCCTTGAAGGGGTTGCCACGCACACTAGCGTCCACACCTGGTATACCACTCTCATTAAGCCATCTACCACGCCACCAGCATGGGTATTTCCTATCGTATGGAGTATCCTATACACCCTCATGGCCATTTCGCTATGGCTAGTGTGGCTGTCGCCGCCTGACGACAAAACATACGCCTACACTTTATTCTTCGTGCAGCTCTTCCTCAATTTCCTTTGGTCGTGGCTATTTTTCTATTTCCGCAGCCCACAACTCGCCCTCATCGACATCTCATTTCTATGGGTATTCATCATCGCTACCATGATGTCGTTCTACCGCCATTCTCCCCTGGCGGCTGGACTTCTCGTCCCCTATTTTCTATGGGTGAGCTACGCCATTCACCTTAACTTCTTGATCTGGCTAAAAAACCCCTAAAATCCACCTCAAAAAAAAAGGCCTTTGAGATAAATCCCAAAGGCCAGCAAGGAAGGAGGTTTGGTAAGTCGGTATTAACGTTTCGAGAATTGGAAACGCTTACGAGCGCCGGCGCGGCCGTATTTCTTACGCTCTTTCATACGAGAATCACGAGTAAGGAATCCTTGTTCCTTGAACGCATGATGCAATTTTTCATCTTCACTCAAAAGTGCACGCGCAATGCCAAGACGCGAAGCAGTAGCTTGGGCTTCGAGTCCGCCACCTTTTACGCGGATGATGAGGTCATAACGGCCATTGCCACCAACGTGTTGAAAAGGAGCCAATACTGTATGGCGCTGAATTTCTATAGGGAAATATTCATCAAATGGTTTGCCGTTGACGTCGATCTTGCCAGTGCCTGGTCGTAAACGTATTGCAGATACTGCTGTCTTACGGCGGCCTGTGGCGAGTGTTTCTTGTTGGGTCATCTCAATTACCTCTTAGTCTTAAATTGTTGCAGTGATTGGCTTCTGAGCGGTCATATTGTGCTCGGTGCCAGCAAATACGCGTAGTCTCTTGTATTGAGCGTTAGCCAGGCGTGTGCGTGGCATCATAGCTTTTACAGCGTGCTCAATGATGAATGCCGGCTTGCGTGCCTGCATGACCCTGTAAGGGACTTTGCGAAGACCACTCATCGAGCCGGTGTAGTAAATGTATTCTTTTGTCGCTTCTTTGTTACCTGTTACAGCAACTTTTTCGGCATTGACCACTATCACGCCGTCACCACCATCAAGGAATGTCGTGAATGTTGGCTTGTGTTTGCCGCGAAGGACTTTTGTGATTTCGGAAGCCAGACGACCTAATGTCTTCCCGCTAGCATCCAGAACGATCCAATTGTGTTTAATATCAGCTTCCTTCAGTTGGAAGGTCTTTTGCTGTTTATATTTCTTATCCATGTCTAAAGAGCCTCAATTTTTGAGTTAAGGCACTATCATATAGTGCCGACCTCATTTTTGCCAACATTTTTTTCACGAAATCGCAATAAGATCTGTGATCCATCCATAAATTTCTTCCAAAATCGATGAGTCACTAACTGTTCCAAGCTTTCTGATAAGTCGTTTCTTACTGATCGAGCGGATTTGTTCACATACCGCAAAACTTGTTACCGAAAGACCGCCTTCCGGAGGTTCAATTTTAACGTGTGAAGGAGTTTTTTTATCTTTGCTGGTTAATGGTATAATGATAGCCAAAGGAGAATAGGCGTTCATTACATTAGAAGAAAGAATTAAAGCCGGCCTTAACTTTTTACCTAATTCCTCCCCTACGACAGGATCTGGATCAAAAAGCCAAATTTCGCCTTGTCTCGGGCTGTTGTCTTTGCGACTAATAATCTTCAAGTCCATCATTTAACATGCCGTCCAAAAGTTCAATTTCTTTAAGATCTTCTTCCTGCTCTTTCTTATTTTTTCTTTGATACGACTCTTTAAACATTCTCATGCGCTCGCTGTGCCTATATTTTTTTACAGCCTCTTCTATGATCTCTATTTTGCTTTTTCCGGTTAAAAGAGCCATCTCGTGAATAATGTGGTCCGTAACTGGTGTAATTCTTGAAGTTTGCGCCATACGCCCTCCTGTTACATTTAAGTATACAATTTTGTATCCGTATGTGTCTACTATAAAACGGGCAAATTGGGCAAGGGCTACGGGGAGGAGGAAAGGGGCTTGAAAAGAGATCTTTATTTATGTAAACTATCGCCTCTTAAACAAATTGACCGAGTCACCAATGCGAAAATTACAGACTTTTTTTGTGCGAACCTATGGCTGCCAGATGAACGAACTTGACTCCGAAATCATGGTCGGACAGCTAGAAAATCGGGGACTCAGTCGCATCGACGATGAAAACACCGCCGACCTCCTTCTCTTTAATACGTGCTCCATCCGCGATCTTGCCGAAAGGAAGGTGATGGGCAAAATAGGCACGCTCGGACGTCACCTGCAACATAAGCCAATCATTGGCGTCACAGGTTGCATGGCCAATGCTAAAAAAGACACTCTATTCCAAAAGCTGCCCCACATCGATTTCGTCCTGGGCACCAACAACATCCACGATCTCAATAATATCCTTGACGAAGTGCTAGCAACTGGAAAACAAGCGTTCCGCACCGATGACAACTTCACTCACGAACTCGACTACCTAACCGCCAAACGCGACGACAAAGTCAAAGCACACATATCGATCATCCGCGGCTGCGACAAATATTGCACCTACTGCGTTGTCCCCTATACCCGTGGACCCGAAGTCTCGCGTCATCCCGACAGCATCATCGAAGAATGTCGCCAACTCGCTGACAAAGGGTATAAAGAGTTCACTCTTCTCGGACAAAATGTCAACAGCTACGGAAAAGACAAACCCGAATGGAACAGTCTATTCCACGACTTGCTGTATCAAATTGATAAAATACCTGGCGTCGAACGTATACGCTTCATGACAAGCCACCCTGTCGACATCACCTACGACCTCATGTTGGCAGTGCGCGACTTACGAAGCCTCTGCGAATTCGTCCACTTCCCCCTCCAGGCCGGCAGTAATAGAATCCTAAAAAAAATGCACCGCATCTACACTGTCGAACAATACCTCGAAAAAGTGCACATGCTGCGCTCGTTAGTGCCCAATGTAACCCTCGGCACGGATATCATCGTCGGATTCCCTACAGAGACCGAAGAAGAGTTCATGGAGACCTACAATCAGCTGAAACAGCAAGAATTTTCCGTGGCCTTTCTCTATTCCTACAGTCAGCGCAAAGGCACTCCTGCGATGCGATGGAAAGATGACATCTCTGAAGAAGTCAAAGAAGACCGGCTGAAACGCCTCATGGTCCTTCAAGATGAAATCTATGCCAAGCACCGCCAAGAAATGCTAGGAACAGAAGTCGAAGTGCTTGTAGAAAAGAAAAACTTCAAAGATGACGAATTGCTCAAAGGCCGCACACGTTGCTGGAAGAATGTCCTCTTCCGCGGCCCCGAAAACCTCATCGGCACCCTACAAAAAGTAAAGATTCATAGTTTCACCAACCAAACACTCTTGGGGGAAAGGCGGAAGGAGGGCGGATCCTCTCATATACCAGGAAATAACATTGTACAATTATAGAGTGATTTTCAACGCGGAGGCGCGGAAGCGCGGAGGGGAAATTGCTAAAAATGAAAAACTGATTCATTGTGATAAACGCAAAAACCTAGAATTTTTCTCCGCGCCTCCGCGCCTCCGCGTTGAAAATCACTCTATAATTGCACAATGTTATTTCCCGGTATATGAGAGAATCCGCCCTACACCGATCTGTGTTAAAATTTCGCTTTTTCCGCCTTCATCCTTCCTCCTTCCCCCTTCCTCCTTCCTCCTTCCTCCTTCCTCCTTCCCCCTTCCCCCTCGCTTTCCCTTTCGTTATTCTGCTTCTACGACGCCGCAAGCGACGCGTGCACCGGCATTGCCTGAAGGCTGACTCTTGAGGTCGTCTTCGCCAGCATGCACAATCACTGATTTGTCAATAATCGTATCTGGACCATTGAGTACCATGATATCGTCGACTCTGTCGTAATGGGCATGACCAGATGCATCGGCAACGAGGTTGCCCATATCTCCAGCATGGCGCTCTGGATCGTCTGGACCGGCGTGTTTTTTGTTATGAGGATTAAAATGTCCGCCAGCAGACGATGCGTCATGAGCGCTGCAGTCGCCATGTTCGTGCACGTGAAATCCGTGTTTCCCTGGAGTCAAATTATAAACATCAGCGACAATCCTTAATCCGCCGTGTTCTGTAGTGAATGTGACTGTCCCTTCGACGCCTGAATCGTCTTTTGGTTCTAAGACGGCAACAGCTTTGACGACGGTGTCTTTGGCTTTTTCTGTTGATGGCAAAGACCCTGCATGCATGGCGGCAAAAGCGGCGATGGCCAATGCAGAAGTTAAAAGATTAGCGAATTTCATAGTTCCTCCTTATAGGTTTATGAGAAACTTTAGTTTGAATGACAAAAAATGAAAAGAAAATAATGGACAAATCGACACCATCGACATAATTGTGTTCAGGGTGTCCGTGTTGTCCATTTTGTCGATTACAACATGCTCACGAAGAGCTTTTCATCGAGGATTTTGGTGCCAAGGGCTTGTGCCTTGTCTAATTTTGATCCGGGTGATTCCCCAACCAAAACGAAATCCGTCTTCTTGCTTACAGAATCGTTCACCTTGCCGCCGCGCTCTTTAATGAGGGCAGCTGCGGCATCGCGAGTATAGTTTTCCAATGTTCCTGTGATGACAAAGCTTTTGCCATTGAAGGCGTGGTCGACATAGCTGATCGTCTTCAATTCTTGGGGCTTTACTCCATGGTGTAATAGCTCCTGGATATCATGACGGTGCTCATTTTTAGAAAAATATTCGACAATTGCACCTGCCACCTTGCTGCCGATGCCATCGATCTGTATCAACCTGTCGGCATCCATCTCCATCAACGTTTCGATGCTTCCGGCGCGTTTTGCCAAAAGCTCTGCGGTTTCGGATCCGATATGTTTTATACCTAGTGCCATGATGAAACGGTCCAAAGGCACTGTGCGTGCTTTGTCGATGCTTTCCATGAGATTGTTCACAGATTTTTCTTTGAATCCATCAAGTTGATATAAATCTTCTTTTGTCAGATTGAAAATGTCCGACAGCTTTTTCACAAATCCTTTCTTGACCAGCTGCTCGACGACTTTTTCTCCCATGTTGTCGATATCTAAGGCATCTTTGCCTGTAAAATAAATCAGCCGCCGCAGTTGCTGCTCGGGACATCCTTCGCTATTCGGACAACGCACGGCCACTTCCCCTTCCACGCGTACGACATGTGTTCCGCAACTTGGGCAATGTGTCGGCATCTTCCAGGGATGTGTTCCCTCTTTTCTGGCTTGGACATCGACAGAAACGACTTTTGGGATCACATCGCCACCTTTTTCTATCGTAGCCAAGTCGCCGATGCGGATATCTTTGCGTTTGACTTCATCCTCGTTATGCAATGTTGCCCTGGAGATAGTACTGCCCGCGAGGAAGACCGGTGTCAACTCTGCCACGGGCGTAAGAGTCCCTGTGCGTCCGACCTGAACGGTGATATCTTCGATGCGCGTCGTCGCTTGTTCTGCAGCAAACTTATAGGCCACTGCCCAGCGTGGGCTTTTGCCAGTATTTCCAAGCCGCTTTTCTTCTTTTAGGCTGTCGAGTTTTATGACAATCCCATCGATATCAAAAGGCAGTTTTGGTCGTTGCTTGAGGACCTTGTCGGCAAACGCCGAGATCTCCTCAAGATTATGGCAGATGGCATGTAGCTGAAGGACAGGCAGTCCCAAAGCCTTAAGGAAGTCGTGGGAGGCATATTGGCTGGTCAGTTTGCCGCTTGAGTCTTCCGATATCGCATAAAAAACGATAGAAAGCTTCCTACGGGAGACTTCACGCGGATCCAACAGCTTTAAAGACCCTGCCGCTGCATTGCGTGGATTTGCCCAGAGGGCTTCCTCGGTGGTTGCTTTTTGTTCGTTGAGTTCGGTGAAGACAGCGTGTTTCATAAAAACTTCGCCACGCACTTCAAGGAGCTCTGGAACATGGATTCCATGAAGTTTTAGCGGCAACGCAGAGATCGTGCGCATATTGGTCGTGATGTCATCACCTTTGCGGCCGTCACCTCGGGTAACGCCGCGAGTAAAGACTCCGTGTTCGTAGGTGGCGGAAATGGCAATCCCGTCCATTTTGAGTTCACATGAAAATGCCAACTCTTTTTGGCCTGTCAGCTTGTGCATGCGTTGGATGAACTCTTCGATCTCATCTTTGCTGTAGGTATTTGCCAAAGATAGCATCGGATTGCGGTGTTCGATCTGCTTGAAACCTTCCGTCAACGCCTCATTGACGCGCTGCGTCGGCGATTCTGGCGTGATCCATTCCGGATGTGCCTTCTCCATCTCTTCAAGCCGTGCGAGAAGCTTGTCAAACGCCTCGTCACTAATGATAGGCTGGCTTTCAACGTAATAGTGGCGATTGTGCTCCCAAATCTCGTGGCACAATTTTTCGTATTCGTGGTGGGTATAATGGTGTGTCATGATATGCGGAAAATTATCGTTGCTAATGGCGAAAGTTGTATGGTCGCTCCGGCAACTTCGCCTTCATGCCGGTCAACGCGAATGGATTTATTAACTTTACCAGAACCTCCGTATTTTTGATCATCGGAATTGAACACTTCTTCGATTTTTTCAAATCCGCGCAAACGGATGAAATATTCTGGCAAATACGCTGGGGTAAAATTGTGCACGCACAAGAACTTTTCATTAGCGCTTTTTCTTAAATAGCTGATGACGCTGTTTTTGACATCAGAGAAATCTACCCATTCGAATCCTGTATATTCAAAATCGCGTTCCCACAAACACGTGCTCTTCAAATAGAGAGGATTCAGATCTTTCAACATCGTTTTCACACCATTGTGGGTGGGAAATTGCAGCAAGAACCATTCGATCTCACCTTTGCAATTCCACTCGTTCCATTGCCCGATTTCCCCCCCCATAAACAGCAATTTTTTACCCGGCTGACACATCATATAACTCAATAGCAGCCGGAGGTTCGCAAACTTCTGCCATGGATCTCCAGGCATTTTACTGATGAGGCTTTTCTTTCCATGCACCACTTCATCATGGGATAAAACAAGGATGAAACGCTCTGAAAAGGCGTACAGCAAGCCAAAAGTCAAATCGTTGTGGTGATAATGCCTGAATAACATGTCCTTGCCAAAATAGCGCAAGGTGTCATTCATCCATCCCATATTCCATTTCAGATCAAAGCCCAGACCTCCTCGCTCGACAGGATGCGTCACGCCAGTAAACGAAGTCGACTCCTCGGCAATCATCAATGTGCCAGGAAAATGCTGATGCACGACAGAATTCAAATGTTTGAAAAATTCGATGGCCTCGATATTTTCCTTAGTTCCGTATTGATTCGGAATCCACTCGCCACTCTCCCGCCCGTAATCCAAATACAACATCGAGGCCACAGCATCCACACGCAAGCCGTCGACATGCATCTGATCGAACCAGAAAAGAGCGTTGGCAATCAGGAAATTCACCACTTCAAAACGTCCGAAATTGAAAATATACGTGCCCCAATGTGGATGAAACCCTTGGCGAGGATCTTCATGCTCGTATAGTGCTGTGCCATCAAAACGGCCTAAAGAAAATGCGTCTGTCGGAAAATGCCCTGGAACCCAGTCCAAGATGACTCCGATATCATTTTGATGCAAATGGTTGACGAAGAACTGAAAGTCCTCGGGGGTGCCATGACGACTGGTGACGGAGTAAAATCCCGACACCTGATACCCCCACGACTCATCAAGAGGGTGCTCCTGGACAGGCATCAGCTCGACATGCGTAAAGGACATCTCCTTGCAATACTTGGCAAGCTCGACGGCCAATTCACGGTAATTCATATGGTGCCCGTCTTTGAGCTTCCACGATCCTAAATGGACCTCATAGACTAGGATGGGCTGGGGCTTATTTTTATTTTGCACCCGTTGCGCCTGCCAATTTTCATCGGTCCATTGAAAACGGTCCAGATTGGCAATGACAGATGCCGTCGCAGGACGTAGCTCGCTGGAATATCCCAAAGGATCACTCTTGAGGAATACCTCGCCCGCCTGCGTTTTGATTTCGAACTTATACTTTTCCCCTTCACGCAGACCAGCAACAAAAATCTCCCAAATGCCCGACTGACCGACACTGCGCATAGGATTGGTTCGCCCATCCCAATAGTTGAAATCGCCAACGAGCGATACGCTTCTTGCCGCCGGAGCCCACACAGCAAATTTTACGCCTTTGACTCCTTGGTGTTCGGCAAGGCGGCCGCCAAGGACGCGAAAGAGTTTGTAGTGGACGCCTTTGCCAAAAAGGTATTGGTCGACTTCTCCCAAAGTAGGAGGGAAGGCGTAAGGATCATTGGCAAGCAAGCCGTTCTGATGGTAGACGCGATAGTCGTGAGGCATGATGTCGCCAGGGACGATGTATTCGAAGATACCAGATTCATGCACTTTGGTGCCAGGGACGATTTCGCCAAACACTTCGAGGAAGGTTTCGTGGGCTCCTGGACGCCATAGACGGATGATTTTGCGTCCGCCAGTAAATTCATGAAGACCGAGAATGGTATGTGGGTCGTGGTGATCGCTATGGATCACTTTTAGCAAGTTGTTGTAGAAATTGTGGTCAAATTTTGGGGTTGGTGTAGAACTTTCCATAATAAGTGTATGTATAACAGAAGTGACAAGTGAATACAAGAATCAGAATCGCAAAGC
>Ga0364919_10197_pt1 | contig 25966 bp, 21 predicted proteins | sample SorcelJu500001C7_2_FD_206953 | JGI IMG/M metagenome (GOLD analysis project Ga0364919, IMG submission 206953) | Enriched cells from Trout Bog Lake Hypolimnion, Wisconsin, USA - BchlTB.June20.5000.01.C7 | ecosystem: Environmental > Aquatic > Freshwater > Lake > Hypolimnion/Profundal zone | place... | reverse complement strand
GCGGCCTCGTGGGGTTCACAATTGGCTTGCTATAGGACTGGTGTCTGTATGCCCGCCAGTCCCGCCCTTTTAGCGAAAAGGGCTGGACTATCGGCGGGCACCCCCATCCCACTTCGGCCGCGGTGCGCACCTCAAGGCTGGATCTCGGCCACCCAAAATTTTCCAGATTTGTATATGCCAACCGTAGTAATATCACGACAGGAATCAAAAATTTTCTTGGGATGCGAGCAAATTTTTGCTTCGCCTTAATAGCCGATGGGTTTGGTATTGAGCGGGGCCTTAAAACCCCGAGCGGGCACGGTTTTTGTGGCCCAAGGAATGGGACCCGGTCCCATATGGTCACGTTAACAATATGCCTGGTTTGGGACCAGGTCCCAAAAACCTATTGGACGAGCAAATTTTTGCCCCACTTGCTGTAGGCCATGAGGGTAACGGGGGTTGAGCCGTTACTTTTTTCCGAGATAATAACTATCACTCAAGACAATAGCATAGGGCGGGTTACCCCGCCACGGTAGTTTTTAGCAGTGAGGCGGGGTCCCGCCTCGTCTCTTAAAAGTATCGCGGCGGGAAAACCCGCCCTACAAACATGACGCATAGACAATACAAAACAAATAATCCTTTACGGAAAAAATAGGCGAAACCCCCTTACCCCATGGCCAATGGTGAGATGAAAAAATTTGCGAGCTGGAGTTTATGATTTTTCGATACGAGGGAAAAGAGGGTTGGCTTTATTGACTTTGGCACCGTCGACGAACTGGCCGCGGGAAGTTACTTCGGAGAGTTTTATAGATGCGATGTCGTCCTTCATGCCGAGCTGTTCCCATATATTCTTCGCTGTCGCGGGCATGAAAGGATATAGCATTATCGCTGACATGCGAAGCACTTCCAGGAGGTCTCTCATAACCGACGCAAGCTCATCTGTCTTATTTTCTTTTGCAAGCGTCCATGGCTTCGAGTCTTCTATATATTTATTAGCGATACCGATAATCTCCCATATCTTCGATAATCCCCCTACAAAATCGAGCTCGGGAATTGTTTTCTGCAGTTCGTCAGGTAATTCTTCTGTAATTTTTTTTATTTTTTTGCTGGAAGCTGAAGGCTGATAGCTGAAAGCTAAACGCGGCACCTGACTTCCAAAATACTTCTCGACCATCGTCAGCGTGCGGCTGAGCAGGTTCCCGAGGTCATTGGCAAGGTCGCTATTATATCGGCTGACGAGCGCATCCTCGCTAAATGCGCTGTCCATGCCGAGCGCCACTTCGCGAAGGAGAAAATACCGGACAGCATCTACCCCATACTTGGTCGTCAACTCTACCGGGTCTACTACATTACCCTTCGACTTCGACATCTTCTCTCCCTTAAAAACCCACCACCCGTGGGCAAATATTACTTTGGGCATTTCTATATCAAGCGCCTTCAAAATTATCGGCCAGTATACGGCATGATGGCGGAGGATGTCTTTTGCCATGACCTGGCAATCTGCGGGCCAGAGTGATTTAAAGCGCTCCATATCATGGGGGTAACCAATGCCTGAGATGTAATTTGTAAGCGCGTCGAACCATACATATGTGACGAAATCCTTATCGAAGGGTATCTCGATGCCCCAGCTCATCCTGGTCTTGGGCCGGGAGATGCACAGATCCTGTAACTCTTCATTATTAAGGAACCCCAGCACTTCATTACGGCGGAAATCAGGCCTGATAAAACCGGGGTTGGCATTGATATAATCGACGAGCCACTTCTGATAAAGCGATATCTTGAAAAAATAATTTATCTCATCCAATTTCTCTACAGGCCTATGGCAATCCGGGCAAACTCCGTCAGGCACCTGAGACTCCGACCAGAACGTCTCGCAGGGAGTGCAGAACCACCCTTTATATTCCTTTTTATAGATGAGGCCGTCTTTATGGAGTTTTGCGAGTATCGACTGGACGGCCTCTACGTGGTAGTCATCGGTGGTGCGGATAAAGTAGTCATACTTTATATTGAGCGTATCCCACAGCTTAATAAAGCTCGGGACTATCTCATCGACGAATTTCTTCTCCTCGCCGGGCTTGAACCCGCGCTCGATCGTCGTCTTCTCGATCTTCTCGCCGTGTTCATCGGTTCCCGTCATGAAGAAGACATCGTGCCCGGCCTGCCGCATGAAACGCGCAGCCGCATCGCATACGACCTGGGTGTAAGAGTGGCCGATGTGGGGCTTGGAGTTGACGTAGTAGAGCGGGGTTGTAATATAGAATTTAGACATGGGATCCGTTCGTTACGCCAATGACAAATGTCAAATTCCAAATGACAAATAAAATCCAAAATCCAAATCCAAAACTTTCACTTATTTGAGATTTGTCATTTAATGATTTATTTGAAATTTGGATTTTGTCATTTGTCATTATCATTTTCTACTGAATCGGCACTTCGACGATGCTTCCGTCTTCGAGCTCTACAGATACCGCACGCTTGATGGCGTTGACGCCCACGACCTTGCCGGCGCCTTTGGGAGTCTTTATGATCTCGCCTTCTTTAGGGAGGCCTTTCATGAGCTCTTTATAAGTCTTATACTCGTAGCCAAGACAGCACATGAGCCTGCCGCAGAGCCCCGAGATCTTCGTGGGGTTCAACGGTAACCCCTGTTCCTTTGCCATCTTGATCGTCACCGGTTCAAAATCTTTCAGATACGTCGCGCAGCATAGCGCCCTTCCACAGGGGCCAAGCCCGCCCAGCATCTTTGCCTCGTCGCGCACGCCGATCTGCTTTAGCTCTATCCTGGTTTTAAAGACGTTCGCCAGGTCCTTCACGAGATCCCTGAAATCGATCCTGCCTTCCGCGGTAAAATAGAATATGATCTTCGACCTGTCGAAGGAAAATTCGGCATCAATAAGCTTCATCGGAAGACGCCGCTCATGGATCTTCTTAGAGCATGTATCCATGATCTCTTTTACCTTCTTTTTATTTTTCTCGATCTGATGCATGTCCCAGGGGTTGGCCTTCCGGATCACCTTCTTTAACGGCTCCTCTATGTCGGCATCTAAAAGCGCCTCCGTCTCGGATAATACCTGGCCGTAATCAAGACCTCTATCCGCCTCGACAACTACGTAATCCCCCGACTTGAATTTCATCCCGCCGGTCGAGAAATGAGTGATCTTCCCCGATTCCCGCAATCTTATTTGTATAACCTCATACATATAAGTATCCTTTTTTATTTTTGCTTATTACTTATTACTATCACTATTCACTTCCATCCCCAGCACGCTCATCGCCAGCTTCACATTGACGTTAACATCCAGATAGGCATCGGTTGCCATGATCTGGCGAATTACCCTGTCAAGATATTCAAAGTCGAGGATTCCCGCTTCCCGCGCGATCGCCTCTTTCCTGTCAACGTTGATCAGCGCAAGGTTTGGGTCTGCCTTCATGATAAGTATATCCCGAAACCAGGTCAGCATGATATCGAGCTCCGAACTGATCTCGTCGCGCGAAGGCTTTTCCCTTTCGGCATCAAAAAATGTTTTATCTATCAGTCCGTCTATGACCCGGGTGCGGCGCTCGAAGAACCGCTCATCCGAATTTCGCCTTACCGCCTCGCCGAGCCTTCCCGCAGAAATCGCCGCCAGGATATGCGCGCGGGCTATATCTACACCGTGCTCCTTTATGAGGATACCCTTTACGGTATCCTTTTTTAGCGGAAAGAATCTGAGTATCTGTGCGCGCGAAAGGATTGCCGGCAGAAGCGCGTCGGCCTTCTCTGCAATAAGAATAATGACCGCCTCCGGCGATGGTTCCTCGAATGTCTTGAGGAGCGAGCCTTGCGCATGATGCGTCAGGGCCGAGGCGTCGTCAATAATATATACCTTCCTGCGGGCTTCATAGGGCTTGAGGGCGACGTCTTTGATCATTTTACGTATATCATCGATCCCGACAGAATTACTGTCTTCCGCAGGCCGGATTCGGCGCACGTCGGGATGGCCGGATGCATCGATCTTCCTGCAGGACACGCAGGAATCGCAAGGCCTTTGGCCGGGGGCGCCGAGGCAATTTAAGGCCTTGGCGAAATTTACGGCGACTGAAGCCTTGCCGATGCCTGACGGACCCAGGAATATATAGGCGTGAGCCACCAGGTCATTTTTTATTGCCTGCAATAAAAACGCGATCGTCTCATCATGTCCGGCTATACTGCTAAATGACACTCGCCACCTCATCACGTACGATATCCTGTGTCGCTTTAATGGTTTTACGCACTTTGATGACCTTTATCCGGCCGGGATATTTCCCGGCAAGCGTAAGATACCCCGCGCGCACCCTGTTATGATATGCGATCGTTTTAGCCTCCATACGGTCGACACCTTTCGACCGAGCGCGCCTCAAACCTGTAACGGTATCTATATCCAGAAGTATGGTGAGATCCGGTTTCACTCCGCGCGTCGCGATACGGTCTATAGTTTCTATAGTCTTTACCGGCACCTTGCCGCCGTATCCCTGATAACACATGGTCGAATCACTGTACCGGTCACATATCACTATTTTTTTTGCGGCAAGCGCCGGCGCGATCACCTCTTCTACTATCTCGGCGCGGCTCGCCTCAAAAAGAAGCGTTTCGGCAATGCTGGATATCCTGGTGCTTTCGGAATGAAGCAATATTGCGCGGACCAGCTCTCCTGTCTTCGTCCCGCCCGGCTCACGGGTATAAATGCAGTCATACCCGCATCGCCTCAAGTGATCATACAGGAGCTTCGACTGGGTTGACTTCCCGCATCCTTCGGGCCCCTCGAATGTTATAAATATCCCATGACCTAAACTTTTCTTCGCCATATAGTACCGTCTTTGGCATCCTCGAGGATAATGCCGGTTTCATCAAGGGCCTTTCGTATATCGTCGGCGCGCTTAAATTCTCCGGCCTGGCGCGCGGCATTTCGTTGGTCTATCTTCTTTAATATATCGCTCTCATTAAAAGCGGCATCCGGCGCATAAGTCGTCCTGGACACCGTAAGGCCGAACACCTCACCCAGGCCGGAGAGAAGCGCCTTCGCCTGCATGATATCTTCGAGCTCCCGGTCTGTAAAATCCTCCTTCTCGTGCATAAGTTTATTGATAAATGTCACGAGGTCAAATAGCGCTGCCAGCGCCGCCGGCGTATTAAAATCATCATCCATCGCCTCTTCGAATCGTTTCCTGAAATTATTTAACTCACTATTATGTTTTGGGATTGCCTGCCTAGCGGCAAGGCCGCTGGCTTCGTCGACCCCGCCTTCGGCGGGTCTCCTCGCAATGACGGCGGCAGTAACAACCCTCTCGACTTTCTCGCACAACACGACAAATCTCTCCTTCTCCTTCTTCATCTCCATCATCTTTTCGGCAGTATAATCAACCGGATGGCGGTAATGTGTATTTAAATATAAAAGCTTAAGGTAATCGCCATCGCCGTATTTTGCTAAAAAACCCTGTATCGTTATGAAATTCCCGAGCGACTTCGCCATCTTTTCGCCTTTTATGGTAAGAAGGCCGTTATGCATCCAGTACCGTGCGAATTTCTTTCCGGCGCCCTCCGACTGCGCTATTTCATTCTCATGGTGCGGGAATATAAGGTCGATGCCGCCGCCGTGGATATCAAATTCATCACCTAAGATATCGGAGCTCATGGCAGAACATTCGATATGCCATCCGGGTCTGCCCCTGCCCCACGGGCTCTCCCATGAAGGCTCGAGGGCCTTAGCCGACTTCCATAGCGCAAAGTCGAGGGGATTCTTCTTCGATTCACCCGGCGATATCCTGCCTCCCGAGTCCATCTTATCAAGATTCTGGTTGGACAGCTTACCGTAATTGGCTGCCTTCTTGATATCGAAATAGACATCGCCGCCGGAAGGGTACGCGCATCCGTTCCGGATCAGGAGCTCTATAAATTTTATCATCTTCGGGATGTATTCTGTCGCCTTAGGTTCCCTGTCAGGAGCCGCTATCCCGAGCAGCTCCATGTCCCTGTGGTAGGCATCGAGGTACTTTTTCGATACCTCTTTCGTCGCTTCCTCAAGGCTCAAGGCTGAAGGCTGAAGGCTGAAGGCTGACTTGGCTTTCGCTATGATCTTATCATCAACATCGGTCACGTTCCTTACAAAAAGCACATCGAAGCCCTTATAACGAAGATACCGCCGGACGATATCAAAGTTATAGGCGCTCCGGGCATGCCCTATGTGAGGTTCGTCATAGACCGTCGGGCCGCAGACATACATGCCGACCCTGCCTTCGCGGAGAGGCGTAAATTCGTCTTTTTGTCTGGTGAGTGAGTTGTAGATTTTCATACAATATAAAACCCAAAATCCAAATACTACCAATAGTACAAAATAATTCCAAAATCTAAAATCAAAACGTAGTTTGGATTTTGAGCTTTGGATTTATTTTGTAGTATTTGAAATTTGGATTTTGGATTTCTCCCGTCACTTTCTCTTCTCCAACTCCTCGATCCTTCTCTCGAGCTCATCGATCGTCTGCACAAGCGGATCGAGGACATGAATATGGTCGAGGCCGGTATCGATCTTTCTCCCGTCCTGCTTGGTGATGCGCCCCGGGACACCTACGACGGTTGAATTAGGCGGTACGTCCTTTATCACTACTGCATTGGCGCCGACATATGAATTATCGCCTATATTGATATTGCCGAGCACCTTTGCCCCGGTGCCCACTACGACATTATTACCGATTGTGGGATGGCGTTTTCCTTTTTCTTTGCCGGTGCCGCCAAGCGTAACACCCTGATACAGCGTCACTCCATCGCCTATGATCGTAGTCTCGCCTATCACGACACCCATGCCGTGATCTATAAAAAGCTCTTTACCTATCTCGGCGCCCGGGTGTATCTCGATACCGGTAATAAACTTCCCCACCTGGGACAGCCAGCGGGGTAATAGCGGGATATTGAGCCTGCGCAAAAAATGTGTTACCCTGTAAAATATAAGCGCGTGTAAGCCCGAATACGTGAGAAGCACCTCGAGAAAACTGGTAGCCGATGGATCCCTGTCAAATACACCCCGCACATCACGCCCGAATATAACCGCTATCACCGTCCAGAATATGACTGCAGCAATTGCTAGAGTCCCGAGAATTGTTAAAAACATTATCATATACATCTCCGTTTTTTAGCGTATAGCGTTTAGCGTATAGTAAAAACAAAAACCGGGTTTTAATCTTTTCCTAAACGCTATACGCTCTACGCTATACGCTAGAACTCCCTTTCTCTTCCAAAGTAACCACCGCATACGCCGCGATCGCCTCGCCTTTTCCTATAGACCCGACACCTTCATTGGTGGTGGCTTTAATATTTACCCGGGCCCTGTCAACGCCCAGGATATTTGCTATCTTATCGACCATATTGGCCTTAAACGGATATATCTTAGGCTCCTCTGCCAATATCACCGTATCGACATTATTTACGACATAACCCTTCTCCCCGGCAAGGAGCGCGACCCGGCCAAGTATCTTGGAGCTCGATATATCCTTAAACTGCGGATCGGTATTAGGAAAAAGCTCTCCTATGTCTCCCAGCGCCATAGCCCCCAGGATAGCATCGGATATGGCATGAAGAAGCGCATCGCCGTCAGAATAACCCAGGAGCCCCTTCACGTACGGTATCTCCACCCCGCCCAAAAATAGCGGCCGGTCTTCAATAAGCCTGTGTATATCATATCCAACTCCGACTTTCATAATAATTCCTCCAAAAAAAATACAGTGATTACAGTGATTTTAAAAATGATTACGGTGATTATTTTTTAATAGCACCCCTGCAAGTTTAAGGTCTTCCTTCGTAGTTATCTTTATATTCCTGTATGAACCCTCGAGGATCCTGACATTGATGCCGCATGCCTCCACAAGGCCTGCATCGTCAGTGACTTTCCTTCCATCCGATGCCTCATATGCCTTATCTATGACAGACCTTCTGAAAGCCTGCGGTGTCTGAGCCCGGTATATCCTGCTCCTATCCAGCGTCCGCTTTATAACCAGCCCCTTACCGATAAGCTTTACAGTATCGCTTTCCGGCACCGCTACGATGCATCCGCCGAATTTTCGCGCTAAATTTACCGAAGCCGATATCATGCGGCCATTTACAAAGGGACGCGCGCCGTCATGTATGAGGACGATATCGTAAGACCGGTCTAATGACCGGAGGCAATTCCTGACCGATTCAAAGCGCGTCTTGCCTCCGACACAAATTCCAGCCACCTTTTTTAAACGAAACTTTGCGACAAGCCTTTTGAAACGCCCGACACACCCTTTTTCGCAGGCGATAATTATGGCATCTACCGCCCGGCATCGCTCGAGCTCGCGGAGCGCATGGTATACAAGCGGTTTGCCGCCCAGAAGCACGAAGGGTTTTTTAGTTTTAAGCGCGAGTCTTTTACCAAAGCCGGCGGACGGCACTATCGCGGCTACCCGGGACATCATCTTTGCTTCGGACCTTGAGGCCGCGAGTCATTTTCGAGGCGCGCGAATATCATCCTGCCCGCGGATGTCTGGAGGACGCTGGTCACCACGACTTTCGTACCCTGGCCGATAATGTGCCGCGCGTTATCGACGACTATCATAGTCCCGTCATCGAGGTAGGCGACGCCCTGGCTATGTTCTTTGCCCTCTTTCGTGATCCTGACATCCATGGTCTCACCCGGCAGCACCACCGGACGGAGGGCATTGGAAAGCTCATTTATGTTAAGGACCGTTATTCCCTGGAGCTCGGCGATCTTATTGAGGTTAAAATCATTGGTGAATACCTTGGCGCTCAGGAGCTTGGCCAGCTTCACCAGCTTCGAGTCGACATCTTTTAACTCCGGAAAATCATCTTCCTCTATTTTTAGCTCGAGAAGCGGCGTCTTCTGCATCTTGTTTAATATATCGAGGCCGCGGCGCCCGCGGTTACGTTTCAACGCATCCTGCGAATCGGCTATCTGTTGGAGCTCCTTCAAAACAAATCTGGGAACGACAAGCCGCCCTTCGATGAAGTGCGTCTGCAGGATATCGGCGATCCTGCCGTCGATTATAACGGACGTATCTAAAAGGATTATATCTTCCTTTTTATCCTGCCGCACGAACTTGACATAGGGAATGATGAGGTTAAACTCATCCTTGCCCCTCATGCCGATGGCCATGCCCAGATAGCAGAATACGAGTATCAATATGATCTGGAATGACGAGAAGAGTTCGATCGACATAGGGATGAGCCGCAGCACGTTCGTGATTATCCATGCCATGAAAAATCCGAAGATGAGTCCGAATACGCCGGCCGAAACATTGCGCATGGAGAATCTTCTCATACCAAGCTCGATCAGGATGATCGCTATAGAACCGCCGCAGCCGAATAAAGTCCCTCCGATCTTCCAGGACATGTCGTAATTACCCAGCAGCGCCCCGACATAGTATCCGACGATGGTGCCCAGTATAACGAAAAATGCGCGAACAAAAACAAGTGTCATACGTGTCGCCCTCCGTAAAAACGTTAATTTCAAAATACAAATATTACAAATACTACAAAATAATTTCAAAGTCCAAAATCCAAACCAACTTTGGTAGTATTTGAAATTTGGATTTTGGATTTATTTGGTAGTATTTGAATTTTGACATTTGAATTTCATACTTATGCTCCTCTTGGCTTGAACAACAACTTCCACGGGTTACTCTTAAGCTCGGCGGCAAAATCCTTGAACGCCTGAACCAGTTCTTCGAGTTGCTTATAAAGGCCGTCATCTGCGATAAGCCTTCCGATAGTGCCCTTATTAGAGTTAAGCTTTCCCGTAAAGGCGTCCAGATTACCCGTAAGGCCGACCAGGTTATTATACACCGTGTCATCGGTCAGAAGTTTCCCGATGGTACCCTCTCCCCTCTCGAGCTTGCCGGCGATGGAAACTATAGAATCTGAAAGCTTGGCGAGGTTGGTCGTCACTTTTTCCATCGATACCGGATCCGTGCCTTTCAATACATCACCGCTTTTGATAAACGGCTTGCCGGGTGTGCCGGGCAGTATCTCCAGGTATTTTTCTCCGAGAAGCCCAAGGGTGTTGATGGTGACCTCCGCATCCTCCTCGATCTTAGCTTCGTCCTGGACCCAGACGGTAAGCTCTGCCTTGGTCTTATGGGCCAGATCATCATGTATGAGGTGTATGCCCTGGACATTACCGATGCCGACTCCGGCGAGCCGCACGGGCGCGGAAGAACCGATGCCGCTGGCAAAATTAAATGTTACCTTGAACCGGTAGCCGGCCCTGGAAAAATTGACATCACCCACCGAGAAGACGATGACGAATATGATGCATATGCCTATCAATGTAAATATGCCGACCTTAAATTCAAACGCCCTTGTGCTCTCCATTTATTCCTCCGTTATATAAGATGCTCGAAATCGATCCCTTCGGTGATCGGGCCTCTGCTTGCACCGGTAATGAATTGCCGGACGATCGGATCCCTGGAATCCTTTATCTCATCCGGGGTGCCGTTGGCTATTATCTTACCGTTGTATAACATCGCGATCCTGTTTGCGATCTTGTAAGCGCTGGTCATGTCATGGGTCACGGCTATCGAAGTCACCTTAAGTTTATTATGGAGCTCGATTATAAGATCGTTTATCGAATCCCCCATTATCGGGTCTACGCCGGTGGTCGGCTCATCGTATAACATGATCTCCGGGCGTATGCAGATAGCGCGCGCCAGCCCCACGCGTTTACGCATACCTCCGGAAAGCTCCGAGGGCTTCTTATATTCGATATCGCGCAGTCCGACCAGCGACAGGCATTCTTTTACGCGCTTATTTATGGCGTCATCGCTTGAATGCATGTGCTCGATCATCCCGAACGCGACATTCTCCAGGACATCGAGCGAGTCAAATAGCGCCGCTCCCTGGAACAGCATCCCGAACCTCATCCGCATGCCGTTCAGGCCTTTTTCGTCCATCTTGGAGATATCTTTGCCGTCTACGATGACCTGCCCGGAATCGGGCTTCAGGATCCCTATGATATGTTTCAAAAGAACACTCTTCCCGCACCCTGACCGGCCTATGATGACCGTAGTCTCGCCTTTTCGTATATTAAGGTTCAGGTCGTCCAGGACCTTATGGTCATTAAATGATTTGGAAAGATTTACGATCTCGATCATGTATCAGCTTTCAGCTTTCAGCTGCATCATTGCTTCGCCACAAAATAGAACAGCGCCGTAAAGAAGCAGTCGGACGCGATTATAAGTATAAAGCTCATGACGACGCTCGAGGTCGTCGCGCGGCCTACGCCTTCGGCCCCGCCATCCGTCTTCATCCCTTCATAGCAGGCAACTATGCACGTTATTACGCCGAAGAAGAAACTCTTTATAAGGCCGGTATAGATATCCTTATATTTCAGCGGGCTCCACGTGTTCTTCATGTAGACGGCATCGGAGATATTTAATTTGTATACACCTACCAGATAGCCGCCGAAAATGCCGATGACATCCGCATATAACGTCAGTATGGGCATCATGATGATGAGCGCAAGAAACCTCGGTACCACCAGGTATCTCACCGGATTTGTCGCGAGCGTCTGGAGCGCGTCTATCTGCTCGGTGACCTTCATCGTCCCGATCTCCGCGGTGATGGACGCGCCTATCCTGCCGGCGACGATAAGGGCCGTCAGGACAGGCCCCAGCTCCCTTACCATAGAAAGAGATACAAGCGATGCTATATACATCTCTGCCGATATCCTCTGCATCTGGTAGGCGCTCTGGAGCGCGAGAACCATGCCTGTAAAAAGGCTTATGAGTGAGACGATCGGGAGGCTGTCGACGCCGATGCGCGACATCTGCTCGAAGATATGCCGCCGCCGGATGTGCGCTATGGGCAGCCAAAAAAGCGTCTCCGCCAGCAGGATGGCAATACCGCCGGCATAACGGATCAACGCCATGATCCGGGCTCCGACCATCAGTATAAAATCCGATATCTTCTGCATCGCTTCACCCCTTAGAAACTATCGCGGTGCTCCATACCGAAAAATCCTCCCCCGTCCTTTACCGACATGGCGAGGCTGTCAAGCTCATTCAGTTTATATTTGAGCTGAAACTCGTCTTTATCCCGGGAGCTTCCGCCCACCCTTTCATCGTTAAGGTACCTCTTAAAGCCGAGGTTGAGATCCGACGAGAGCTTCTTCTGCATATTCACTTCCTCTGTACCGTTCAATTTCGACGTGTTGAACCTGTCCCAGGTGAGGGCCTTTTCATCGCTTATAAGTTTCAGATTATCAAAGAGGATCCCCTTACCGATCTTTCTTACATCGAATTCACCGGCAATGACTAGGCTGCCCGACTGCCTGACTATCCGCGAATCATCTATCCTTAAAAGCGGGCCGTCGCCCTTAAATATAACGCTCAGGCTGTCAAAATCCATCATCATGAGATTTCCCTTCCTGACCTCGAGGCTAATATTCGATTTCGGGTTCTTGTAAGGCCCCTTAAGTTCTATTTTTGCGTTTAGATTACCCGAAAAGACCTTCGCTATCTCCTGGGCTCCGAAAATAGCGAAGAACCGCGTACAGCTCAGATTATCTATCAGTATCCTGATATCTACCTTATAAGGATCCCGCAGAATAATTTTCCCGGACATCTTGATATTGTCGCCGAATTCAAAACGGGAAATATCCAATACATCTTTCGATATCCTGTACGTCGCCTTTATTTCCGGATAGGTTTTACCATTTACAACGATGCGCCGGGTCAGGAGTTCACTATCCAGCGTCTTTTCGGTAGGAACGGCGGGATCGGCCGTTATCTTATTGCGCATGAGCAGATCACAGGCAATGCTGATACCGTGGATCTTAAAACACTCGGTCCGGACATTCATTATGATGTCTCCCGAGGATGATATCCTGCCGTAGATCTTCACAATACCGGCTATGGGCTTAAGCTCAAATGCAAAATATTCCGTCGTGATGCGCCCTTCAAAATCGACCTTTTCGTTATTGAACAGGCTTAACGATCCTATAACCCGCGCATCACTAAGATCCCCATTGATCCTTACAAAACCGGAATTTTCCCGATTCTTTGTTTCAAAGTTGACGTAGACGAAGGTGTCACGGGATAATATATTCGAAATGCCGGAACGCTCAACGCGTTTAAGTAGAAGATCCCATACGTGGTAGTTCGTCCGTATACTGTCGATCACGATCGAGGTAAATATGGCGGCGTCATGCTTATCTTTGAGCTTGATCTCATTAAAGCTGATGGGGTTCAGGATGCCGCCTTCGACATTGCCGATCGACAGCTTCACCTTTCCGCCGAGGGCCTCCTCGGCCTTCAGGGTGATGAAATCCTTCACCTGGGGCGCAAAGGCCTCGATCCTCGCCTCGACAAAGAGTATTATGCATACCACCAAAAGGGCAGCTATAATAATTCTGAACCGTCGCCTGGTGCGCAGATGGCGCATAATTTATTTCCGCCTGATATTACGAAACTACGTGCTTGGTTACATTATCCGTAAATTCGAATTCCAGGTGATCGACCTTGGCAGTCACGATGACCTTGCCGCCTGATTTTAATGATCCCTTGATGATCTCTTCGGCAAGCGGATTCTCAAGAAACCGCTGGATCGTCCTCTTAAGAGGCCTGGCGCCGAATGATCTGTCAAAACCTTTTTCAATAAGGAGATCCTTGGCTTCTTTAGTCAGCTCGAGGCTCATGTTCTGGTCTTTGAGGCGGAGCTCGACATCCTTCATCTCAAGCTCAACGATCTTTTCGAGCTCCTCCTTGGTAAGCGACCTGAATACGATTATGTCATCGACCCTGTTAAGGAACTCCGGCTTAAATACCCTTTTAATCTCCTCCAACAGCTTATCTTTCATCGATTGGTAGGTGACATCCTCGGCCTGCGATTTGAATCCGAGTGAACCCTGCTTCTTTAAGAGCTCCGCGCCGATGTTGGAGGTCATGATTATGACCGTGTTCTTAAAGTCGACCTTCCTGCCGAATGAATCGGTAAGTCGCCCCTCCTCCAGCATCTGTAAAAGGATATTGAAGACATCGGGATGGGCCTTCTCTATCTCATCCAATAGCACCACCGAATACGGCCGGCGGCGGACCTTCTCGGTCAGCTGTCCTCCTTCATCATAACCGACATAACCCGGAGGCGCGCCGACTAGACGCGAGACGTTGAACTTCTCCATGTATTCGGACATATCTATCTGCACTATCGCGTCTTCATCGCCAAACATGAATTCTGCCAGGGCCTTCCCCACGAGGGTCTTGCCCACACCGGTGGGGCCCATGAATATGAATGACCCGATCGGGCGGCGGGGATCTTTTATCCCTGCGCGCGAACGCCTTACCGCATGCGCGATGGCGGTGATGGATTCGTCCTGGCCGATGACGCGCTTGTGGATGGCGTCCTCCATCTTCAGGAATTTTACCTGCTCTTTCTCTTCGAGCCTGACGATGGGGATACCGGTGATCTTCGAGACTATGACGGCTATATCGTCATCTGTAACCTTGGGCTCGAATTTCCCTTTATCTTCTTTCCATTCACGTTTTATCTTATTCAGCTCTTCCTTAAACCGGCGCTCCTCATCACGAAACTTTGCCGCCTTCTCAAAATCCTGGTTCTTTACGGCAGATTCTTTCTCCTGCTTTATGAGCGCTATTTTATCCTCGACATGCTTCACGTCCGGCGGCGCCGTCATCATCGAAAGCCTCGCCCTGGAACCTGCCTCATCGATGAGATCGATGGCCTTATCCGGCAGATACCGGCCGGTTATATAGCGGTCCGAGAGCTTGGCTGCCGCATCTATCGCCGCATCGGTAAATTTCACTTTGTGGTGCGCTTCGTACCTGTCACGCAAGCCCTTCAGGATCTCGATCGTCTCATCGACGCTGGGCGGCTCTACCATGATCGTCTGGAACCTGCGCTCGAGGGCCGCGTCTTTTTCTATGTGTTTACGGTACTCGTCGAGAGTGGTGGCGCCTATGCACTGTATCTCGCCGCGCGAAAGCGCGGGCTTCATTATATTCGATGCATCTATCGCGCCTTCGGCGCCGCCGGCGCCTACGAGCGTGTGGAGCTCATCGATAAATATTATGACATCTTTCGAGCGCTTTATCTCATCCATGACCGCTTTGATACGCTCCTCAAACTGTCCCCTGTATTTTGTTCCGGCGACGATAAGGGCGAGGTCCAGTATGATGATGCGCTGGTCACGCAGCGTCTCGGGGACATCGCCTGCGAGGATCATTTGGGCAAGCCCTTCGACAATGGCCGTTTTACCCACACCGGCCTCCCCCAAAAGCACGGGGTTATTTTTAGTGCGGCGCGATAGTATCTGTATGACCCTCTCTATCTCGTTTTTTCTGCCGATGACCGGATCGAGCGCATTATCTTTGGCGAGCTTAGTAAGATCCCTGCCAAATGCGTCCAGCGCAGGCGTCTTGGCATGCGAGGTTTTCTGACCCATTTCGTATCCGGGAACCTCGGACCCTAAGAGGTTCATTACCTCTTCGCGTACCTTTTCAAGCTCCATCCCCAGGTTCACAAGAACCTGCGAGGCCACTCCTTCGCCTTCCCGGATAAGACCGAGAAGAAGATGCTCCGTCCCTATGTAGTTATGGCCTAGCGCCCGGGCTTCATCCATCGCAAGCTCGATAACCTTTTTTGCCTTTGGGGTAAACGGCAGATCCCCCGACACGACAGTGGTCGGCCCGGGCTGAACGAGCTTCTCCACCTCAAGCCTTATTTTATCCGGGATGAGCCCGAAGTTCGCAAGCACAGCGGCGGCGACGCCCTCTCCTTCCCTGACCAGGCCCAGCAGAATATGCTCCGTGCCTATATAATCATGATTAAAACGCTTGGCCTCTTCCTTGGCCAGAAGAATTACTTTTCGCGCTCTCTCGGTAAATCGGTTAAACATAGGCATATGTGTCGATCCTCCGTAGAAAAGTTAAATCTAAAATCCAAATACTACCAATCTACAAAATAATTCCAAAATTCAAAATCAAAACGTGGTTTGAAATTTGATCTTTTGGATTTATTTTGTAGTATTTGGATTTTGACATTTGGATTTCACCGCTATAATTACTACTATTTAAGTTTCTCCCTGATCAAATCCGCCCTCTTCATATCGCGTTCATGCGATCCCAGCGCCTTGCCTTCGAGCTTCTGCAGATGAGCGGGCTGAGTAAGGATGAACAGCTCATTCAGCGTTTTCCTGTCAATATCCTTTGAAAGCCCCAGGTCTACCCCGAGCCTGATCGCCGAAAGAAGCGCGATAGTTTCATTACTGGTGATTATGCGCGCACTTCTCAATGTCCCAAACGCGCGCGAGACCCTGTCTATAAGCGCCTCTTTATTACGCAGGACTATCGCCTTACGGATGGCCTCTTCGCGGGCAATGATCTGCCGGATGATGCGCTCCATATTATCGATTATCTCTTCCTCGGCTATGCCCATAGAAACCTGGTTCGATATCTGGAAAAGGTTTCCTACGGCCTCTGTCCCTTCACCGTACAGGCCGCGGATATTGAGGCCGAGTTTCGCGATCGCCTGCAGGACTTTATTTACCTGTCCGGAAAATACAAGAGCGGATAGATGAAGCATCACCGAACCACGCAGCCCCGTCCCGATATTTGTGGGACATGCCGACAGGTAGCCCCACCGCGGTGAATACGCGTATGCGAGTCTTTTTGACAACGCCGTATCGAGCTCATCCAGGATATGCCAGCACGACTTTAGGTCAAACCCGGACTGCAGAACCTGGATCCTCAGGTGATCTTCTTCGTTGACCATGACGCTGACCGTCTCACGCCGATCCACTATAAGGGCTTTATGCTCAACGTCCTGGGCGTGTTCCGGGCTCATGAGGTGGCGCTCGACCAGGAAAAGACGGTCTACCTCGCTTATATCCCTCAAGCGGATATAAGCGGCATCCTTAAGGGCCCCAGTCGAAAGCGCAGCATCCTTCACATCCTGCAGGATGATTTCAAGCTCTTTTTTAGAGGCCCTCCCGGAAAAAGGCAGCTTGTCGATATTTCGCGCAAGCCTGGTCCTGGTAGAGATGACAATATTAGAATTCGGACCCGTCCCCTTCAACCACTCGCTATCCTGCTTTAAAAAATCATCGACATTCATGGCCTGGCGTTCCCGCTCTCATCTTTCTTCTCCAACCCACGGATCATGTCCCTCAGGCGGGCCGCCTCCTCGAAATTCTCTTCCTGGATCGCCTTGTCCATCTTCGACTTCAATTCCTGGAGCGTCTTAGTATCTTTTACCGTCTTTCCAACCATGATTGGCACCTTTCCTACGTGCCTGTCGGCACCATGTATCCTTTTTAATAAGGGGCCCAGCCGGCTCTTGAATGCCTCATAGCATTCCCCGCAGCCAAGCCTCCCGACCTTCTTAAAATCCTGATATGTAAAACCACACGAAGCGCATTTCACCGTACCGAGTATCTCGGGCTCCACAGTAGAGCCGAGATCCGTCAGCCCGGCGAGGAGATCCCCGAGCCCGAAGTGCTCCTCCATCTCCGTGCCCTTATCCTTAGCGCAGTCTTCACAGAGATGAAGCTTCGTCACCCTGTCATTTACGATCTCTGTCAGGTGGACCGTCGCTTCTTTCTTGCCGCATATGTCGCATTGCATCACTGCCTCCGAAAATCAAAATGACAAATTAAATCCAAAATCCAAATAGTCAAAGGTTGGTTTGAAATTTGATCTTTTGGATTTATTTTGTAGTATTTGGGTTTTGAAATTTGAATTTATCATATTAATACTTTACTCCATCGACTTTTGTAAGCTTCTTGAACGCTTCCATCAGACGCAACGCCACCCGGCCCGGCTTGCCGCCGTTGATCTTATGCCCATCGACTTTTATGACCGGTATTATCTCAGCCGCGGTCCCCGTCAGGAATACCTCGTCGGCGGCATACACATCCTTCATACGCAGCAGGCGCTCAGAAAATGGAATACTCATGCCGCGCGAAAGGCGAATGACCGCATCTCGGGTAATGCCTTCCAGGGCGCCGATATCTACCGGAGGCGTCATGAGCTTGCCATTCTTCACGATAAATATATTATCCCCCGTACACTCAGCCACATAACCGTCATGAGTGAGCATGATGGCCTCTTCTGTGTCGGCCTTGATGGCATCGAGTTTCCCCAGGATATTATTGAGATAGTTTAGAGACTTTATTCTGGGATCGAGCGATTCGGGGTAATTCCTGCGCGTCGCTGCGGTCACGATCTCAAGTCCCTCTTCGTAATATTTCTCCGGGTAGAGCTTTATCTTATCCGCGATGATAAATACCGTCGCGCGTACGCACTTACGGGGATCCAGCCCCAGATCACCCGTACCCCTTGTGACGACAAGCCTTACATAGGCATCTGAGAGCTTGTTAATTTTCAGCGTCTTTATAACAGCCCCAATAAGTTTGCTCTTTGTCATGGGGATATTGAGCTCTATGGCATCTGCCGATCTATATAACCGGTCGATATGCTCTTTAAGACGGAAGACGCGTTTATTGTATGTGCGTATCCCCTCGAAGACACCGTCGCCGTATAAGAGGCCGTGGTCAAATACCGAAACGACCGCCTTTTTCTTTTCGACAAATTTCCCATCCAGGTATATCTTCATTTTACGCCATCTTTCAGATAAGCTCTAATCATTAATATCTGGATATAATAGTATATATAATATTGGGGGGGATGTCAAATTATCTTGCCGTCTTTTATGCGGACGGCAAAATCGGTCTGGAGGGAAAGTAATTCATCGTGGGTAACTATTACGAGGGCAACATTGGTGGAAGATTTTAGATGAAAAAGAAGCTCATATATCGCCTGGCTATTCTTCGAATCCAGGTTTCCTGTCGGTTCATCACAGAGAAGATAATCCGGCTTATTGATTAGAGCCCTGGCCACCGCCACCCTCTGAGACTCCCCTCCCGATAATTGACTTGGCCTGTGGCTTGCGCGATCCTCTAAGCCGACCAATTCCAGAAGATCCCGCGCCCTTTTTCGAAAATCATGCCCCTTGTCCCCTGACCCTTGACCCTTTATCAACGCAGGCATCATCACATTTTCCAGCGCCGTGAATTCGTTCAAGAGATGATAGAACTGAAAGACGAATCCTATGCGCGTATTCCTGATCTTTGAACGCTCGGCATCATGGAGCCCGGCTATGTCGGTACCGTCGAGCAAAATCTGACCGTCGGTCGGCTTATCCAATCCTCCCAGGAGATGCAGGAGCGTCGACTTTCCCGCGCCGGAAGAGCCGAGGATCGCAAGAGATTGTGCCTTTTCTATCTCGAGCGTTATCCCGTCAACAGCCCGGATCTCTTTCGCACCGCTTCGGTAAACCTTATAAACGTTCCTTGCGATAAGTGACATACGGTTCCTTCACGATAAATTCAAAGTTCAAAATCCAAAAAATAAAAGGTTGGTTTGGTATTTGATATTTGGATTTATTTTGTAGTATTTGAAATTTGACATTTGGATTTTATCATTCGTATCTCAGCGCTTCGACAGGATCCAATTTCGACGCTTTATACGCCGGATATATGGTAGCGATTATGCTGATAAGTATGCTGGCGCCGATTATGGCCAGGATATCGCCCGCCGCAAATTTCACCGGGAGCTTATCGATATAATAGACATCCTGAGGGAGGCTGATAAATTTATATGTCTTCAGGCACCAGCATAGTATGAGGCCCAGGGCCGCGCCTATCGCTGTCCCGACGAGGCCGATCATCGTTCCCTGCATCGCGAATATCGCCGTGATATCGCGGCGCGACGCACCTACCGCCTTCAGGATGCCGACATCCTTGGTCTTTTCGAGGACCGTCATAATGAGAGTGCCCGCGATATTGAAGCACGCGACCATGACGATGAGCGCCAGGATGATGAACATGACCGTCTTTTCCAATTTCAGCGCCTCTATAAGGTTTTTATTCAGGTCGAGCCAGCTCCTTATTATGTAAAGCGGGCCGATCTTCCGGTGGATGGCATTTTTCGCCTTATTCACATTGAGCGCATCATCCACCCGCACAGAAAAACCACTCACCAGGCCTCGGGCGTTTAAAAGTTCCTGCGCGGCGGGGATACTTATATAGACAAGCCCGGAATCATACTCATACATCCCGGATTTAAAAATACCGGTGACGCGGAATTCGATACCGTCGATATTGCCGGGAGTGAAAAGCGAGACAGCGTCCCCGATCTTTATCCCGAGCTTGGACGCCAGTTCGCTTCCGGCCACGATACCATAATCACCGACATCCAGCTTCCCCTCTTTTACATATTCGCCTATCTTATTTACCTTTATCTCGCCCTGCGGCTCGATACCTTTTGCGATAACCCCTATGACGCTCTCGCGGAACCGGACGAGCGCCTGGCCGTGTAAAAATGGCGATACAGATTTAACATGGTCTGACTTAGCTATCATATCCTCTATTTCCGGCGAGGATTTTACCCCGTAATCAGAGGTAACCTCTATGTGTGAGTAAGTGCCGATTATCTTGTCTCTCAGGTCTTCGTCGAAGCCGCTCATGACGGATATTACTACGATCAGGGCGCCGACACCGACAGCTACCCCTAGAATAGATATAAGGCTTATGAGGGAGATGAAACGTTCTTTATGTTTGGATGTAAGATATCTGGAGGCTATGAAGAATTGCCATGTCATTAAAGCGGCCTCCTTCTTGCCTTAAGGATTTTCCGGTTTTAACTGCGGGAATAATATAACATCGCGTATTGACGGTGAATCTGTGAGGACCATGACGAGCCGGTCGATACCTATACCGAGCCCTCCGGCCGGCGGCATACCGTATTCTAGCGCGCGGACAAAATCCTCATCGATGGTGCGTTTGTCGGCGCGTTCTTTGGCGGTGGCGGCGAAGAGTTCATCTTCAAATCTCGTCTTCTGCTCTATGGGGTCGTTAAGCTCCGAATACGCATTGGCCACTTCCATGCTGCCCATATATAACTCGAAACGATCGGTGAGGTGCGGATTATCGCGCTTGGTCTTGGCGAGCGGGCACATCTCTTTAAATAGATCTACGACGAATACGGGATGATTCCCGCACCGGGGCTCGACGAGCTCTCCGACAATATTTATTATCTGGGTCTTCGAGACGTCCTTGCCCTCTATCTCGATACCTTTGGATTTGAGCTTCTCTATCCACTCCGCCTGGCTATCCTGCGGTATGATGCCGAACTGCTCTTTCATCAGCTCCGCGAACGAAACGCGCTCCCACTTGGACAGATCCAGGGTCTTACCCTGATAGGTGAGCATAGTGGTGCCGAGAACCGTCTCGGCCAGGTGCTTGATAAGAGTTTCGGTGAGCTTCATCATCCCCTCGCAATCGGAGTAGGCCTCGTAAACTTCTATCATGGTAAACTCGGGGTTATGTTTTATGGATATGCCTTCGTTCCTGAAGCTGCGGTTTATCTCGTAAACTTTTTCGAACCCCCCAACGAGAAGCCGCTTCAGGTACAGCTCCGGCGCTATCCTTAAGAAAAGATCTATATCGAGCGCCTCATGGTGCGTCTTAAAAGGTTTGCCCGCGGCACCCCCGGCGATAGGCTGCATCATCGGCGTCTCGACCTCAAGGAATCCACGGCCGTCCAGGAACTTCCTTATTTCGGTGATTATGCGTGAACGGGTTATGAAGACCTTGCGCACGTCATCATTGACTATCAGATCGACATAGCGCTGGCGATATCTGGTCTCCACGTCTTTCAGCCCGTGCCACTTCTCGGGGAGCGGCCTAAGAGACTTCGAAAGTATCTGGAAGCTTTTTACTATTATGGTGGGTTCACCTGTACGGGTCTTGAATGTATCGCCGGTGACACCTAAAAAGTCGCCGATATCTATATGCTTTAAAAATTCAAACCCTTCGGCTCCGACGATATCTTCCTTGACGTACGCCTGGATCTTGGCATAAGTATCTTTAATATCAAAGAAGGTGCTCTTGCCGTGCGAGCGGCAGGCCATGACGCGTCCGGCCACGGTAGCGGTCTTACCCTCGACAAAATTATCCTTTAATTCCTTTATGCCGGATGAGACCTCGAACCTGCCGCCGTACGGATATACTCCCGCGGCGGTAATGGCTGCAAGTTTCGCCTTATGCTGTTTGATTATTTCGTTATCTTCCATAGAAATAGCCATCATGACCTCATATATAATTCGCTTTCCCCGCATTTGCATGTAGACCGGGTTTAAACCCGGTCTACTATTGAAGTTGATTATAATTCGTCGGGCAGGGACTGTCAAGGAGAATGGAGAGATCGATCTATCTCTCTTTTTTTATATACTTCATGAATAGCTCGACGATCCTGGCATCGAACTGAGTTCCGGCGCCCTCCTTGATTATCTGGAGCGCCTTCTTCTTAGGGAAGGCCTTGCGGTAGGGTCTGTTTGAGGTGAGCGCCTGATACACATCGGCTATGGCTATTATTCTGGCGCCTATAGGTATCTCTTCGGCCTTAAGGCCGGCCGGATAGCCTTTACCGTCCCACCGCTCGTGGTGATAAAGTACGAGCGGCACGATATCGTGCATGAATTGGATGGGCCTTATTATATCGGCGGCGATCTGAGGGTGCTTTTTGATCTCATCGAATTCCCTGTCGGTCAATTTCGATTTCTTATGGAGTATCTTGTCGCTGATGCCGACCTTCCCGAGGTCATGAAGAACGGACGCCTGTCTGACATTCTCGAGCTCTTCGGGAGCGAGATCCAGCGCCTTGGCAATGGCCATTGCATAACGCACGGTGCTTTCGGCGTGTTCTCCGGTATAGTGGTCGCGAAGTTCTATGGTCTTGGCAAATGCGTATATGGATTCTATGATATTCTGCCTGCCGCTTTTGGTGAGTTTCTCGATCCGTTTTTTCAGGAACGCCACGTCGGTCGAGGCCGAATCATCTTCGGCCTGCATCTTGTGGCTGGAAAGCTCGAGCGCCGAATAGACCTTATTGCCGCCCGCCCTTTTCACTTTATTCAGGATCCTGTCGGTCATGCTGATGAGATCGGCCCCGCGTTTCATCGAGTCTTCCGGATAGGAAGCGGCCGCTATACTGAGTTTTAATTTCACCGAATGGTTCTTATCGCCAAAATTATATAGATTAATGGCGTCGAGAAGCCGCTGGGCCAGCGCCATCGCCTTCGCCCTGTCGGTGCCGGGCGAAAGCACGACAAATTCTTCTCCGCCATAGCGGACCACGATATCATAACGCCTCACCATATGCTTCAGGTATTTGGCCAGCTGCTTTAAGACGAGATCTCCGAAATCGTGACCATATACGTCATTTATCGATTTGAAATAATCTATATCGAGCATGATAACCGAGAGCGGATGGCCGTATCTTCGCGCCCTATAAAACTCCGGCTCTATGACTTCATTAAGATAACGATGATTGTAGAGGCCTGTCTGCGAATCACGAAGGGCAAGCTGCCCCATCTGCCTGTTCGATTTTATGAGCTCTTTGTAAAGGACGCTGAGCTGCTCTTCCGATTTTTTTGAATCGGTTATATCCCTGATAATGCTGACGATGAGCTGGGCTTTGTCATCCTTCATGATGGGCGCCCAGGAGTGGGATATCCAGCGCGTCTCCGAGTCCTTCGCCACGATCCGATACTCGAAGTTAGAGCCGCTCTTTCCAGTGAACGCATTGCCAAACGCCTCTTTAACGCGCTCGAGGTCACTTTCATGCACTATCCACGGCTCCTTACCGAGGAGCTCTTCCGGCTCATATCCCAACACCTTGGCGCAGGCAGGGCTTAAATAATCGATAGTGCCGTCCACATTTGTAAGCATTATGACGTCGTTAGAATTTTCGACGATCTTCTTATATTTTTGCTGGCTTTCGTATAGCGCCTCCTTAGCCCCTTTTATCTCGATAAGCATCTTGGCGTTCTCGAGCGCTACAGCGGCGCTGGCCGCAAGCCCCTGCAGCATGAAGGCGTCCTGGATGTCGAACTCTGCGTGATTTTCCTTATTGTATATCTCGAAACAGCTGATCAGCTCGCCCTTATTATTTATGATGGGCACGCTTATAATATTATAGAGTCCGAATTTTTCCCTTATCGCGGGCAAAATCTGGCTGTCATGCGCGGCATCATTGGATATATACGGCTTCATGGTGCTGGCCACCCAGCCGGGCAAACCGTGGCCGGATTCGAATACGTAATTGACCGATTCAAGATGCCCATCCTTATTATATTCGGTGAATACCATCTTATCGTCCTTTAAAATACCACCCATGCCGGACGTAGCGCCGACCACTTCCATGGCCGCAGCTATAAGCGTCCTGATAATGACCGGTATCTCCAGGACAACGTTTATATGTTGGCTGGTACGGGATAGCACTTCCAGCTGATAATCGCGCCGGAGTAACGCATTCTCGGCATTTTTACGATCGGTAATATTACGTATGAAGGCAAATCCATACTCATCGCCTTCGAATTCTATATAGTTTAATGTGATCTCCGCGGGGTAAGTCTCGCCCGATCTCTTGCGGTTTATTGATTCATAGGTGATGACCCCGCGTTTTTTAAGTTCATCCCAGTATTCCCGCCAACCATCGGCCGCCAGCTTGGGGTCTATATCGAATATGGTCTTTTCCACGAGCTCTTCATGGGAATATCCGAGCGAATTGCGAGCCATGTCATTCGCGTATAAAATCCGCCCGTCGGATCCTACCCATAATATGGAGTCGCCAGCCCGGTCGATCGAGAAATGCGCGAACTTAAGTATATCCTCGGCGCTCTTACGCTCTTCTTCTATGCCAAGCGCGCTTGATATTACACCTATGATCTTCCGGTCCTCGTCGGTAGGCGTATAATCATACTGGTAGACAACGCATAGAGCGCCGACATATGTGCCGCCGAATTTTACGGCATGACCGAGATATGTCTGGAGATTGTACGCCTTCACGTTGGGGTCTGTCCGGGCATAATCGGTCTCCTGGAGATTACGGATACAGACCATATCGTCGCTGGAGCTTTTTATGACATCGTAGCAGATGTGCCCCTGTGCCGTGTCGGCTGACTTATAACCGGGAGGTACATTCCACTGGCCGCACGACTGGAGGATACCATCTTCCAGGCGGTTATACAGCGCGCAGTCTGCCGTAAGCAGCTCACCGCATAGGGCGGTAAGACGATTTATATTTACGGAGATGTCGGTGCTGAAACTCAAAAATGTCTCATTGATCCGTTTAAGGCGGTCTTCGGTACGTTTGCGCTCACTGATATCCCGCACGATCGCAAGAAGCCGGTATTTGCCGCCGATAACGGCGCGCCTTAGATTTATCTCTACCCAGAAGAACCTGCCGGCCTTATCTTTGGTCAGCCAATCAAAAAGCTGAGGCTCACCCCTGCCCGCCGCCGCCACATGTTTCATGGAATTTTCAGTGGTATATTCGCCTTCACCGGAACAAATATCGGCAATGGGCAGCTTCACCATCTCTTCTTTAGGATAGCAATACATCTCACAGGCCTTGCGGTTCACATCCACGACCTGACCCGTTTCTATGTCCTGAATGATGATGCCATCATTGGCAGAATCGAATATAGCGCTATAGTCGCTTGACTCCGACCGGCCCGCGCCTACCGCCTCATCTATTTTTTCTGCATGTTCCTGAGAGTCCACGTAATGTCCTATCTTGTCTTAAACCCCTACACAATCACCCTATTAACATTCCATCTTATACACTTACTGCTACTGTACCTTACTATCATTGTAGCCCGGGCTTAAGCCCGGGCTACTACTCTATAATACAACACCACGGTAGGGCGGGTTTTAACCCGCCATACTGGCACATTGAGATATGTATAATGGTTGGGCTTTACAAGTATACCTGTTTTTGCCAATAAGTCAAATCCGTCAATCGGCCAAGATTCGCTTGACAACGTAATTTTTGCTATGCTATTGTATTTTATGGTCGAAGAAACGCATAACGAGGACGATGGCCTTCTTATAGAAAAGTGCCTGCGCAAGGATATGAACGC
>Ga0364919_10196_pt1 | contig 26000 bp, 23 predicted proteins | sample SorcelJu500001C7_2_FD_206953 | JGI IMG/M metagenome (GOLD analysis project Ga0364919, IMG submission 206953) | Enriched cells from Trout Bog Lake Hypolimnion, Wisconsin, USA - BchlTB.June20.5000.01.C7 | ecosystem: Environmental > Aquatic > Freshwater > Lake > Hypolimnion/Profundal zone | place... | reverse complement strand
GGAAGTATTCCTCATTATCAAAAAACTCAAAGAAGCGGGTATTACTATGCTGCTAGTGGAGCAGTTCGCCAAAAGCGCATTGGAGGTGGCAGATTATGCCTATGTGCTTGAGCATGGCCGCATCGCTGTAGAAGGCACACCGGAAGATCTTGCGAAAAATGAAAGGGTGTTAGCCGCATATCTGGGTTAGCGGGCTATTCAAACGCAAATGCAAGAAAGCCGCGCTCCCGCCGAATTGTATGTATAAAACTCAGGCTGTGGTGTTAATGTTCTGCCCAAGATGACTGGGAAGATTGCCAGTGCTCTCGGCAATCAACTGAAGTGTCGGCTCGGATTCAACCTCGATTGTTTTCCTTAATACGGTCATTCCAGCCGCATCAGTATTGGATTGCGACGTCGTTCTGGTATGTATTATTGACGCTTCCATATTAGTAAGCTTTCTTTAGGTTGACAAGTGCTTATCGACAGAACCCGCAAAAACTTTAGAGATGTCAGCGGCAATAATTTCTAATCTTTGAAAGAATCTGGGACAGCGGGTGCATCGGTGACTTTGTTATCCTTAAATTCAATTCTGATACCTCGACTTCCACTCAACAGGCTTACTGAATACAAGTTGTAGATCAGTTTTCCGTCGCGAGAAAAAATTCCATTGGGCTCGCCAAGTATCCGCGTGACTTCCTCGGTTGTCATCCCGGATTTAATCTTACGCGCCTCGCTCCACTTGATTTGAGAACCGGCACAACCGGCAATTAGTATGGTGACAAGCAGCATAGCTGGCAGAATGTGTTTTCTCATAATTCCGGACCTGATGAATAAATAAGCGGAAAAGTTGTAGCTTGCCACAATTTTACTATGTAAGGCTATACTTGGAATATTCGTGAGATTGAGAAGTTCAATTTTTCAAGAGAAATATTGCAAACTTTTCCAACAATCGGTACAAAACATAGAAATGAGAAAACCATCGCTACTTCAACGCCTGAGAGCGAAAAAACGAAACAGGACTCTTATGATAGCCGTCACTTGGTACACTGAGGAAACGTGGGCCCAGGTGAAAGCGACAGCTTTAGATCCCGACCGGTTTGAAAACTCATTTCCCGAATGGAAGACAATGGCAATTGCTACGCTCAGAGAAATTTTGCGTACGGGTGTTCATGCAGTTGAATGTTATATTGAGCCGCAAGAGCTTTATGCGTGGTGCAGACTGAATAATCAGGAAAACATTGCCGCATCAAGAGCAGAGTTTGTATCGGAAAAGCTGAGTAAAAGCCGAGACTCCGTCGCTAAACACGAATCAACTCCTTTGGCTGAATAACCAACTCGACAAAATTAATTTGGCGCTAAGCCAAGCGGTTTCGAGTTATTAGCATTTCGCCAACCCTCATATACTGAGCATTATATTGAGCAGCCTTGGAAAGTATACGACCCTCCATAAAACTCTGTAAATGCTCCATTGCAGCTCTCTGTACGCAAAGGCACATACAAAGAGTTGGAATAACAGGCAGTCTGTTCAACGAAAATTTGCAATATCCAAGTTCGTTCGGAAAGCCTAAATCTACATGCCCGATATAAAATATATTCCTTTTATCTTGCTGGCACTACTTCATAGTGCCTCGGCAGCACAACCTCCAAACTCGGGTAGCGAGATGCAGCAAGTTTCACCGGCACCGGTTGCCCCAAAAGTGGCACCTGAAATGGAAGTCGAACAGCGCAACTCACCACTCACGCCAAAATCAGACAATGTAAGAATTATCGTTAAAAATATAAACATTGCGGGTGCCCATGCGTACTCGCAGGTGAGCCTGCTAGGCCTCACGGGTTTTAAACCGGAAAGCGAATTAACACTGAGTGACCTGCGCGGCATGGCCTCAAAAATTACCGAGTATTATCACCGCAATGGTTATTTCGTTGCCCGGGCTTATCTTCCTGCACAGGAAATAAAAGATGGCATCGTGATCATTGCGGTAATCGAAGGGCACTACGGAAGTGTTACGCTGTTAAACAAAACCAACCTTTCAAGTGCATTGGCCAATAATATATTAAGCGGCCTGAACAACGGCGATTTGATTGCCTCAGCGCCTCTCGAAAGCCGTCTTCTATTGCTATCCGATTTGCCTGGAGTAAGAATTAAATCAACATTGGCTCCCGGAGCTTCCGTTGGCTCCTCCGACTTAATAGTAAACATCACATCGGAGCAACGCGTTACGGGTAGTGTCGATGCTGACAATGCCGGTAACCGATATACCGGTGCAAACCGAATCGGTGCAACAGTGAACCTTAACGACCCGACCGGGCACGGGGATGTGGCAACGCTCCGGGCATTATCATCCGGCTCCGGGTTAAGCTATGAACGCGCCGCATATCAATTGCAAATCGGTAAAGTCAAAACTGGCCTGGCATATAGCAATCTGGAATACGCACTGGGGCAAGAATTTGAAAGTCTGCAAGCCAATGGGTCTGCAAATATCGCAAGTCTCTACGGTAGCTATCCCTTCATCCGCTCGCGCAATAACAATCTATATATCCAGCTTGCCTATGATGCCAAAACTTTTAAGGACAAGGTTAACGTAACTTCCAGCATTACGGACAAGCAGGCAAGCGTCCTGATGTCCAGCCTTATTGGAGACTTTCGGGATGGCGTTGGTGGTGGCAGCCTGAACAGTTATTCGCTCACTTGGGTTGCGGGCAAGATCGACCTGCAAACTCCCGCGATGCAATCTCTGGATGCGGTGACTGTACAAAGTGATGGCGGCTACAGCAAGCTGGGAATCAATGCCATGCGATTACAAAGCATGAACGAATATATTTCCATATATACGTTGATTAACGGACAGGTTGCCTCGAAGAATTTAGATGTGTCGGAAAAGATGGAGTTGGGCGGCATGAATGCGGTGCGCGCCTATCCGGAAGGCGAAGCCTATGCTGACCAGGGCTATGTTTTGAATATCGAAGCAAGAGAACAGATCCCGAAATTATCCGAACATATATCAGGGCAAATACAAATAGTCGAATTTGTCGATACGGGAACCGTTGAGACAAATAAATATCCTTGGCTAGTCGGTCAAAACCATAGAACGTTAAGCGGGGCGGGCATAGGAATTAACTGGATGGGCACAAACAGCTTTTTACTAAAGACATATTACGCACGCAAATTGGGCAAGGAAGCCGCAACCTCGGCACCGGATACATTGGGCAGATTCTGGTTGCAGGCAGTGAAATATTTTTGAGTTGTTTTGACTACCGGAGTAAAGACATGAAACATATTTACCAACTATTCGGTAATGAACAACTCAGCATCAAAGTCCTGACTTTGGCTTTATTGTTATTTGTCGGGGTAAATGCCTATCCCTTGCCAATAGGCGGTACCGTTTCAGCTGGTGCTGCCAGCATTAACGGCGGTGCCGGAAACATGATTGTGTCCCAGTCGAGCGCAAATGCAGTAATCAATTGGCAGGGGTTCAATATTGGCCAAGGTGAAACAGTGCAGTTCGTGCAGCCTACTGGCAACTCGATTGCACTCAACCGGGTTATGGGTGCAGATCCCTCAATCATCCTGGGTGATCTGACAGCCAACGGTAAGGTGTTTTTAATTAATCCAAACGGCATTCTGTTTGGCAAGGATGCGCAGATAAATGTCGGAGGGTTGGTTGCTTCCACGCTCAGTATTTCTGATAGTGACTTCATGGCGGGCAACTACAAATTTTCCGGCACGGGCAATAGCACGATACTTAATCAGGGAACGATCACCTCCAATGTGGACGGTAGCTATGTCGCGCTGTTGGGCGCTAAAGTAAACAATGTCGGCACTATCGTTGCCAGGCTTGGCACCGTGGCATTGGCCTCAGGAACAGACATAACGCTTGACATGGTGGGTGACAGCTTGCTTAACGTCACGGTGAATCAAAGCACAATTAATGCGTTGATACAAAATGGCGGATTGATCCAGGCTGACGGAGGACTCGTTCTGTTGACCACGCAGGCAACGGGAAGTTTGTTGCAAAGCGTGGTCAACAACACCGGTGTGATTCAAGCCCAGACCATCGATAACCATACCGGTACAATTAAACTCTTGGCCGATATGCAAAGTGGCACTGTCAATGTTGGCGGCACACTGACCGCACAAGGCGGGGAAAATTCCGGGGATGGAGGCTTCATAGAAACCTCAGGCAGCCATGTTGTTATAGCAGACAGTGCAAGTATCAATACATTGGCATCGAATGGTAAAACAGGGTTATGGTTACTGGATCCGGTTAATTACACGATTGGAGTAGATGAGTCTGCGGCCAGTGTAGTCACCAGTCTCGCCACTTCGAATCGTTTAATTTCTGCAAGCTATAATATCTCTGTAAACGAAGCAATTTTGTTGGCGTCAGTACAAACCCTTACGCTGAACGCAGGGCATGACGTCGACATTAACAATTCGATAACGGGAGGTACCGCTGCTAATGGGCTGGTGTTGATTGCCGGAAATAATGTGAACGTTGCCGCACAACTCGGCGTGGGTGCTGCCGCATCATCAATCAAAATTAGTGCAGGCAATGACGTGAATATCACGGCACCTGTCGGGGCTCCCGGAGCAGCATACATAATCAATATATCTGCAGGCCATGACGTAAACACATACTCGGGCATTGGAGTGGTTGGTGCAGCGTCCTCTATCGCGATAACTGCCGGGAATAATGTGAACGCTAATAGTTCAATCAGTGCAGCCGCAGCCGCTTCCACGATTAATATCAATGCAGGACAAAATGTAACCATCAACGCTGCGATATCCACTGCAGCCGCAGCTTCATCCATCAGCCTGATTGCTGGTTTAAACGGCACCGGTCCCGGTGTTAACGGCGGAACAGTCGTTTTCGATCCGCTCGCGTCAGTGTCCACACTCAATACAACTATTCGCTTCAATCCGGTTAGTTACACCACGACAGCCGCTGAAATTGCGGCCTACAGCACTAAGGTAACAGGTGTTCTGGATGCAAAAGCATGGGTATTCACCCAGGGCAACAATAAGACTTACGATGGAACAACGCTGGCAACACTTTCATTTGCAGGCAACCCGAGTCCCGGAGGAAACCTCACGCTGATTCCCGGCTCTGCCACTTTTTATACAAAAGATGTGGGGACAGGAAAAACGATTAACTTTAGCGGTTTGTCAATGAACGGCATTGACTCAAATAAATTTGCCCTGTTTGCCACTTCCGGCACAACAACCGCCAACATCACACCAGCACCACTAACCATAACCATTGCCAACGCAACCAAGCCCTATGGTCAGGCAGTTATCCTTACAGGTTTTTCTGTGTCTGGTTTGATTAACGGTGAAACCATCGGAGCGGTCATCGAGACAAGCCCCGGCACAGTTGCAACTGCAAGCGTCGCGGGTAGTCCATACGTAATCACGTCAAGTCCCGCTAATGGCGGCACTTTTAATCCTTCCAACTATTCCATTGCTTATGTCGATGGCTCGTTGACCGTAACTCCGCAGCCGCTCATTGCGATGATTGGCTCTTCGGTTCCCTCCCCCGTAAATGCGGCTATCACAACGGATATAATTTTAGGTACACAAGCCGAATTGTTAAGTGTGGCACCTGTTGATGAAATCCCCGCAGCGATCCCACTGGCAACGCCAGGTATTTAACTCAAACAGTCCATTGGTCCATTTGTACTTGGTAGGGGTTCGATTTATTGCCGATTAAAAATCGCGCAACAAGTTGTACTCCTACAACAACGATTAAACCCTAATGAATAATTTCGAATATGTGCGCCACCGAACAAGCGAAGCTGCGGAATAGAACGATGATCAGCCAAATTGTTAAGGAGGCATACCATGTTCAGTTTCAAAAAATCCGTTTTTCATCTTTCTGCTGTTATATTCTTTTTGACTGCATCAGGGCTCGGATTTGCAGGCTCAGCCAGCACCGCTGTTCCGGTGTCTGCCTCAGTTTCGCAAAACTGTTCGATCAGCACGGGGGCCGCCCTCGCGTTTACTGCATATGATCCGGTTATTATCAACGCGTCCACAGCGTTGAATGCTACCGGTCAGATCAGCGTCGCTTGTACCAAGGGTGCAGTCGGCCTGACGATAGGCATGGATAACGGTGCACACGTAGCTGCCACGCAGCGCCAGATGCTGGGAGGAACAAACGCGGGCTTGCTTCAATACAACATCTTCCAGCCGCCAAGTAATGCACCTGGTACCGCTTGCACTTTCCCAGGAACAACAGCTTGGAGTGCTGCCGGGGCGGGTCTATTGACGCTCACCAGCGCGCCAAGCAACGTAATCCGGGTTTACAACGTGTGCGGAACAATCCCCGGTGGTCAAAACGTCGCAGCAGATACGTATACCGACACAGTTAACGCAACAATCAACTTCTAAATGAGGCAACCCACAATGTTTAATTTATCACGCACGATGTATCGGACTGCAGGAAGTCGACAATGGCAAAAGGCTATATTCAACTGTCTAGGGGTCGTTGCGTTTAATGTTCCAATTCTTGCAGGTGCTGCGGGTTGGGAGATAGACCCGGTTCGGATTGAGCTTTCTCCGCAACAACAAACAGCCGCGCTCACAGTAAAAAATAGCTCGGATCAGGCAACCTCGATTCAGATTCAGGCCGTTTCATGGACACAACATGATGGTAAAGATATTTACGCGCCAACCAAGGAGCTGCTTGTCTCACCACCAATTTTTACCATCGCCCCGAAAAGTGAACAGATCGTTCGCGTGGCTTTGCGACGCGAGGCTGATCCGAAAAGCGAATTAGCTTATCGTATAAGCCTTCAGGAACTCCCTCCCCAGCAAACGCCAGATTTCATGGGGGTAAAAGTCGCCTTGCGTGTCAGCTTACCTGTATTCGTCCAATCTCTTAATGGTGGAGTTGCGCCAATAATGGTTTGGAAAATATCCCAAATGCCGGATAAGCAGCTACAAGTAGCGTTACGAAATACTGGTAATGCGCATATCCAGATTTCAGATTTTGCTCTTTATGTTCCGGGCAATAACAAACCCCTCGCGGGTGAATCAGGCTCAAGTTACGTGCTAGCCGGACAAACACAGGAGTGGCTACTAAAAGAAAATTCTTTGGAAATCTTAGCCAACAATCGTTTGCGGTTCACCGCCTACACAGATGCCACCAATATCGATACGGAAATTGTGTTGCATAAACCTTAATTGTGCCACGATATTTTTGATCTTTTCTGCAAGTGCGGCTGCAACTGAAGGCTGGATTCCTCCGATGGTCGATGATAGCAAGAAAACTAATGCTTCCACAACGGCTGCGCACAACCAGGCAAGGTTCAAAGAACAATTGTTGCTGGTCGATATTGACCGGCAACAGTTGAATCAAACCGTGCTGGTACTTGAAGATTTTGCCGGCGCACTCTACTTATGGAGCCATGATTTGCAACGCTGGCGCTTTCGTCCGCCCGAAGCCGGCACGGCAATCAATTACCAAGGTGAGAAATACTTTCCACTCAGCGCAATTTCAGGCATATCACATATATATGACCGGAAAAAACTTACGCTACAAATCAAAGTGGGGTCGGGTGCATTTACTGAAACAAACTTATCCGCTCGATCTGAAAACGGTTCTCAACTGGTCAAAACCAGTCTGGGTGGATTTATTAACTATGATCTGTTGGCCGCCGATTTGCAGGATGTAACGCAGAGCTCAGGACAACTTGAGCTGGGTTATTTCAATCGCTTTGGCGTTGGCACCAGCACTGCGCTCGCCGAACGTCTCGACAACAGTTCACAAATAACCCGACTTGATACGACTTGGACTACCGATTACCCGAAAAGGCTACAAACGATGCATCTGGGCGATGCCATTACGACTCCCGGTACTTGGGGTAGCTCGCTACGTTTCGCCGGAGTCCAGTTTGGCACCAATTTCGGAACGCAACCAAGCTTTGTCATGACACCATCGCAAAGCGCTGTAGGCCAGGCAATAATGCCGTCAACCGTTGATGTGTTTATCAATAATGCCCTCGCTTCACATCAAGTCGTGCCGCCCGGGCCCTTTTCAATCAATAATCTTCCCGTGATAACGGGTGCAGGCGAGGTGCGCCTTGTTGTACGCGATCTATTGGGGCGCGAGCAACTTATTACCCGGTCATTTTATGGCAGCCAGATACTGTTGCGCGAAGGGCTGGAAAACTTTTCCTACGAATTCGGCGCAGTGCGTGAGAACTACGGTATCAACAGCAACGATTATGGTAATTGGCTCGGTAGTGCTACCTACCGACGCGGATTGAGCAGTCGCTTTACCGGGGAAGTCCATGCCGAGACAATGGGGAGCCAAACAATAGTCGGTGCCGGTGGCGATACCCTGCTGCCACAATTCGGCACGATCAATACCTATGCTGCCGGCAGTCAAAATAACGCAGACTATGGCATGTTGGCACTCTTGGGATTTGACCGTTTGGCCCAACCTTGGAGCGTTGGTGCTCGCACACAATGGACAACCATCAACTACACACAGCTTGAATTTGCAGCGACACAACCGGCGCCCGCGCAACTGAGCAGTGCCAATCTGAGCTACGCGTTGCATTCGGGCGGATCTGTCGGCATAGCCTATGTCGGGCAACGCAACCGTGACCAGATCGACACACGCATCGCCACATTGAGTTACAGCGTGTCGCTCGGAAAAATAGGCTTGCTCAACCTGTCTGCGCTACGAAATCTTGAGGGCGATGCAAGCACCACGATTTTCGCCATGCTCAGCATTTCTTTGAGTTCAACAACGAGTTTGCTCGTTAGCTCACAATCTATGCCCGGAGAAAATATAGTTACCTCTACACTGCAACGCAATCTTCCACTTGGTGAGGGCTACGGATATAGCTTGCAAGGGCGCAGCGACGGGGACAAGGAGGCATCCTATTCGCGACAGAATAATGTCGGCACGTATATGATGGGCGCAGCGCAAAATCAGGGAGTTATTTCTACACGATTGAGTGCATCGGGAGGCATTGCATTCCTTGGCGGTGATCCATTTCTGAGCCGCAGCATCGATCAAAGTTTCGCCGTGGTTCGCATTCCTGATTATCCCAATATAACTGTACTTGCCGATAACCAACCGGCAGGGCGAACCAATGCCAGCGGCAATGCTTTGATTCCACGCTTGCGTGCGTATGACAACAACATAATTTCGATAGACCAGCGCGATCTGCCCCTGGATGCGGAAATCGACACACTCAAACTCGATGCAGTTCCGTACTACCGTAGTGGTATTGAAGTTAAGTTTCCGATCAAACATTCACGCGGTGCGACCCTGACCATTCATCTTGAAAATGGTAAGCCATTACCAGTGGGTGCGTCAGTTCAGGAAGCTGGAAAAACTGGCATCTATACGACCGGATACGATGGCGAGATATATGTCACCGGCCTTGAGCCACGCACAACATTTGTGGCGGCCTGGGCTGGGCAGCGATGTACATTCGACGTGAACTTCTCAGAAAGCCCCGACCCTATGCCCGATCTCGGCATCTTCATTTGCAAAGGAGTAAATCCATGACGCATTTGAATAGCAGCACGGGCAACCGCAACAGATCAATCCCTCACATCAGCTTGACCCGCTTGATTGCAACTTTGATTATCCTGTTGGCACAACCCGCGTTCGCCGCGACTTCTTGTGCGATAGATTCTGTTACACCCGTCAATTTTGGCACTTACAATGTGTTTAGCGCTTTTACGAACAACAATGGCATAGGTAGCATCACCATCCGCTGCCAAGGCGGAGGCTCCATTTTTATTGTTTCCCTGAGCAGCGGTCAGAGCAATAGTTATATTTCACGCTTAATGAGAAGCGGAGGAAGCACACTAAACTACAACCTTTACACTAGCGCCGCACGAATTATGGTCTGGGGTGATGGTACTGGTGGAAGCAGCACCATGACGGTAAACAGGAATAGCACCACAACACTGAGCGTTTTTGGACAAATACCTGCAGGGCAGGATGCTGCAGTAGGAACATATACCGACAACATTACTACGATTATTAACTTTTGATTCCTGAATAATAACCGTTGGACTTAAAGAGAATGTACCGAAAGTTGTAGAGGCCAAGGATAATTTCCCGGAGCGACATAGGGACTTAGGACAAAACGGAAACTTAACTCGACAACCGGATTGGCTGACAGTAGACCCCGTTGTACTACAACGCCTCCATCGGTACCCATTTGAACGGCGTTTCCAAGCCCCCTGATTTGTACTGAATCAAACAGATTTCCTAATGGTAAGAATTGCATAAGATAGCCGGAGCGACTATTCGAAACAACTGAAAAACGCGATGCGGCGTGAACCTCAACGTAACCACGGGCGACATCATCATTAGAAATCCTGAGTTGCGTTGCTTGAAACACTGTCTGCAATTTGGCATGAGCGACAACTGTCACCGACACTGTCATGGCTGTGCTCGTTTGCGCTGCTTCAGCAGTAGTCGACACAATCGGCGCAAGACTGGCAGTAACAGCCAACGCACAAGCAATCAGTTTGCGTTGCAACAGCAAACTTTTATTGACTTCGACTAAACTCAGATGCCCCGCGGTTATCAATTCCTCGCCCAAGAACCGGCCGCTCTTTGCCTGCTGCCGCAATGCCTCCTCAAGTTGTGGCCGGGTTATTTGCCCGTTTGCAACCAGTATATTGCCCAATGCAAAATCACCCGGGAGTCGTGAAGTGGCGGCCTGCCGCTGAAATTTAATGACCGCTTCTTTTTCATGCAGTGTTAGCGCAGTATTACCGAGTAGCGCTTCACTTAGTTGGCGACTGTCTAACTTGGGTTTCTTGAAAGTATCCTGCGTAGCAGAGTGTAGCAAAGCGCTCAGGTGCTGACGCTCATCTGCTTCTAAAGATACAGACTGATCCAGCAGATCAAGATATTTCTCAACATTGAGCCGCAAAAGAAATTCATCCTGCTTAGACGGGTCATCTACTGGCAATAGCTCAACGCTTTTATCTAAGTCCATTTCCATCGATCCCCCAACGCGCTTATCAAATGTTGAATTGTGGGGAACTTTGGTCCTAAGAGTTGGTAAAGTCTGTATGCCAACGCATGGTGAGTTTTGTTAAAAGACTTATTGCACCAGATACTCGATTATATCAACAGGACTTTCACTAAATGGTTGTCCCAGGCTAATCGCGCCTGTGCCGTGCAGCATAATTTCCTGATGTGTGAGATGAATCACCTGATTGTCACTAAAACGAATGAAAGTTCCGTTGGCACTGTGATCGGTAACGACAAACTTGCCAAAGCTAAAATCAATAGTGGCGTGTTGTCTGGACGCGAAGTTGCTTGGAATAATCAAGTCGCAAGTATCACCACGTCCTGTCACGATGCTCTTATGCTGTTCGTTTACAGTCAATATTTGTTCATGATGACGAAGAAGAAGTTCGTGCCGCGCCTCGGTTGGTTTGCGAAATTTCGGAAGCCCAATTCTAGTTGTCATGGTTGAGTCAACTTCCCAATCAACCTGAAAAACATCTACCGCGCCATCTTTGCCGCGAAATTCAGCGCGAGAAACCAGACGTACCTTGCGGCGTAATTTCTCAGGCAGAGAATCGTACACAGCCTGTGTCGTCAATATTTGACGGGCCCGGGTAATCGAAGTAACGCGCGCTGCTGTATTGACTGCATCACCGAATAAATCTTCAGCGATCTGAATTACTTCCCCGTAGTGAAAACCAATGCGAATATAGATGGGACGCTCGCCTCCCGGACGTTGCATTTCGATGACCCTTTGCATTGCGCATGCGGATTCAAAAGCAAGCGCGGCATTTGGAAAAGAACACATAATTTCGTCACCGATGGTTTTGATCAGCACTCCCTGACGCGAGGGCAGTTCACCGATCAAAATATTCAGGCACTTTGAAACCAGTTTGAGTGCTTCCACGTCGCCGAGTTTTGTATACAAGGCGGTACTGCCACTGATGTCGGCAAATAAAATGGCAAGCATATTTGATTTAGGCGCGCCAAACATATTATCCGTTTGCACCAAACATCATACGTTTTGCCACGAACCTTTTTGCAAACGGTAGATGATCCAGGACTGAAATCGCCTTTCCCCGCATATTATTGAGAATCGGCAAGTCGTTGGAAAAAATGCGTACAAGACCGTCAGTGAAATGAATACCTGCATTGCGATCTATAAAACGCGATTTGCGGAAATTCGCCAACATTTCAGCGGAGCCAATAGTTTCGGGTGGAGTGCGCAAAATAATTCTTGCCAGCTCCCAAGCGTCGCGCACACCCATGTTGAAGCCCTGCCCTGCCACCGGATGCAAGGTTTGAGCTGCGTTACCAATAAGTACGGTATGCGCAAGAGTAGTCTCGGGTGCACGCTTGAGGCGCAGCGGATAACTGCTACGTTTGCCGACGGTTAAAAAGGCTCCGACAGCATCACCGAAGTGTCGATGCAATTCGGCAAGGAAAGTTTGGTCATTCCATTGCAACATATTTTTGACTTGATCATGCGGACCGGTCCAAACGATTTCGTAACCATCTCTGTAAGGGAGCAAGGCGACAGGCCCTTGTGCGGTAAATCGTTCGAAAGCGGTATCGGCTTGTGGTGTTGCACATGTGATACGGGCAATGACTGCGCTTTGACCATATTCACTGACCTTTGGCGGATGTGATGATTCCAGTAACTTTCCGCCATCAGCAACCACTGCGAGACACGCTGTGAGTTGTAGTTTACGGCCTGCATGCTGATAGGTCAGGGTTGCTCCTACCGATTCGCTATTCAGGTGACTTACTGTAGCGCATTCCAGATAAGTTACATCGGATAGTAGTAATGCCTGATGTAGTGCGGTTTGCAGTGCCGGATAGGGTAGCACATAGCCGAGCTCGGGTACTTTCATTTCAGTTGCATACAGCAGAGTAATGCCAGAGGTGCCCTTTTGCGAAACTTGAATGGTTCTGATAAAAGAAACCCGATCGATTGCTTTCCATACGCCTAGCTTATCCAGCAGCAAGCGGCTGCCGTAAGACAATGCGAGTGCGCGCGGGTCGGCATTCTGCTCTTCCGGTTTGCGAGCCTCGAGCACAACAATCTTTAGCCCGCTATCGCGCAATGCAAGCGCGAGCGCCGTTCCAACCGGGCCGCCGCCAATGATAGCAATATCGCAATGTTCACTCATGACACATAAGCTCCTCTATCTCGCTAACCGTCTTCGGCGCGGCTTGAGTAAGAACTTCATTGCCCTGTGGTGTGATGAAAATATCATCTTCGATGCGGATGCCCATATTCCACAATTCTCGGGGGACGTTGTCGGCAGGGCGTATGTAACAGCCGGGTTCCACGGTGAGCGTCATGCCCGGCTGCAATGGGCGCCATTGATCGCCTTCTTTATATTCGCCCACATCATGCACGTCCATGCCCAGCCAGTGTCCGGTACGGTGCATATAAAACTGTTTGTAACTCTCTGTTTCAATAATTGAGTCCACACTGCCTTGGCATATCTTAAGGTCGATAAACCCTTGTACTAACACGCGCAAGGCAGAATTGTGGGGCATGTCCCAAGAGTTGCCCGGTTGAGCGGCGCTGATCGCTGCCGTCTGGGCAGCAAGGACAATTTCGTACACCTCTTTTTGAGCGGGATTAAAGCGACCGTTAACCGGAAAAGTTCGGGTAATGTCTGATGCATAGCCATCAAGTTCACATCCTGCATCGATCAATAGCAAGTCTCCGTGATTGAGACGAGCGCTGTTACCGACGTAGTGAAGCGTGCAGGCGTTAGATCCGCCCGCAACAATACTGGTGTAAGCAGGATGCCGGGCACCGTGGCGGCAAAATTCATGTAGCAATTCGGCCTCAATTTCGTATTCAAACTTGTCCGGACGAGTACTGTGCATGGCACGGCGATGCGCGGCGCAGGAAATCTTGGCAGCTTCGCGCATGATGTCGATCTCATGTGCATCCTTTATCAGGCGCATCTCGTTTAGCAATTGGCGCACATCGCGAATATCGGCGGGTGCGCGAATGCCGCTACGGGATTTTGATTTAACCACTTCGCGGGATTTAATAATGCGCGAATCCCAATTCGAATTCGCTCCAACAGGATAAAACAGCACTGGTTGATTGCCCATCAGCTCATTGAGTTTTTCGTCCAACTGCTCGATGGGATAGGCAACATCAAAGCCATATTTCTCGCGTGCGGCATCGGGCCCGTAGCGAAAACCATCCCAGATTTCCCGTTCCAGATTTTTTTCGCGGCAAAAAAGAATACTTTGCTGACTCTCCCCGGCCAGTAATATTAATACGGCTTCCGGTTCCGCAAAATTAGTCAAGTAATAAAAATAACTGTCGTAACGATAATCGTAATGTGCGTCAGCATTGCGTATCACTTCCGGCGCGGTGGGAATAATGGCAATACCTTGCTGCATCTCGACTTGAAGACGTCTGCGACGTTCGATATAGAGGGCGGATTCAGACATGGGTATTATTTTGCGGCGCGGGCAGAATCTTGTCGAGTTCCTCCAATCTCTGAGGCGTCCCTACGTCTACCCAAATACCGTTATATAGCTCCCCGCTGACTTTGCCCAGTGCAATTTGTTCGCGTAGCAAGGGGGACAACGGAAGCTTGCTACCACGCGGAATGTGGGCAAATAATGAAGGCTGATACAAGCCGATGCCGCTGAAAGTGAGCTGAGCGTTGTTAATCATAAGTTGTTGGCTGTTAGTTGGCAACACACGCCCGCCATGCAGTAAAAAATCTCCTTGCGGATGATGGGCAGGATTGTTAACCAAAATCAAATGAGCATTGTCCTGCGTGTTCTTCAAATCCTCGGCTTGTGAGTGTAGCCGCGCAAAATCGTAATCGCAATATACATCTCCGTTGACTACGGCAAACGGCCCGTTACCCAATAGACTCAAAGCGTATGCAATGCCCCCCGCTGTTTCTAGTGCGACGCCCTCAGGAGAGTACTGGATCTGCGCTCCGAACTGGCTCCCATCTCCCAAAACCTGCTCGATCTGAACACCGAGATGTGCGTGGTTGATGACGAGGCCGGTGATACCCGCATGCACCAGCCGTTCGATGTGCCACACGATAAGCGGCTTGCCACCCACTTGAAGCAATGGCTTGGGAGTGTGGTCAGTAAGTGGGCGCATGCGCTCGCCACGACCGGCGGCAAGAATCATGGCGTTTAAATTTGTCATTGTGGACCGCCAACTTGATTTGAAAGCGGCTCCAATTCTATCAACAGGTTAAGTAAAGGTTTGAGATCAATATATCGTTCACATGCTTTACGCAGATAATGCATTACAAGCGGCATATCTTTCAGATACCCATCCTTACCATCGCGGTGGTACAGCCGCGCGAAGATGCCCAACACTTTGAGGTGTCTTTGCACGGCCATCAATTCATAGTCGCGGTAGAACTCGCCGAAATCTTCGCGAACAGGCAGGTTTGCTTTACGCGCCTTTTCCCAATAGCGAATGAGCCAATCCATGATCTCTTCTTCTTGCCACTGAATGTAGGCATCTTTAAACAATGAAGCGAGGTCATAAGTGATGGGGCCAAAAACTGCATCTTGAAAATCAAGCACCCCAGGATTGCGCTTGCACACCATTAGATTTCTGGAATGATAGTCGCGATGCACATACACTCGCGGTTGCGCAAGATTGTTAGCGAGAATACGCTGGAATGATCTTTCAAGATCGTCGCTTTGCTTTTTTGTAAGCGTAACGCCAAGATGTTTAGCAATGTACCATTCTGGAAAAAGAGTCAATTCACGTCGTAGCAGCGCTTCATCATAAAGTGGCAGTTCCTTCTCGCGGGAAGCAAGCTGAATCTTTATCAACGTATCGGTTGCAGCAGCATAAAGTGAAGGTGCGCTTTCCTTATTCAATGCTTGAAGATAGGTTGAGTTACCCAAATCCGAAAGTAGTAAAAAACCTTGAGACAAGTCTTGGGCATAAATACGAGGCACATTAACATCGGCCGCTTCAAACAGTTTGCCGACGTGCAGAAACGGTTTGCAGTCCTCGTGCTGAGGAGGCGCGTCCATAATAATCAGGCTCTTATCTGGAAAAGAAGCGCGAAAGTAACGCCGAAAGCTGGCATCGGCAGAAGCAGGGGCAATAGTGAAAATTTCTTCCGGAAAAAGGCTGTTTAGCCATTCGATAATTTGTTGTTGGCGTTGCATTGGTTTGCCTTAATGTTGTTTTTGTGCGATTTTAGCACCTTAAATTTATTTGCTTCGCATCATGAGTTTTTGTTTTCGCCTTTTCCTCCTTCTTGTATACCTCTTGTTTTTGCCGTTGAGCCACGCGGCAGACGCCCCTTTGCCGGCGAGCTCGGTTAGTGCGGCCACAGCTTCTTCTGAAAAAACAACATACATTGAAGCACAAGAAGTTGAGGGGAAAAAAGATGCGCAGATGGATGCCCGCGGTAGCGTAGAGATGCAGCAAGGAACGCAAAAGGTTTTCGCTGACCATGTGTTGTACGAACAAAAAACCGGCGATCTTTCCGCAAATGGATCTGTGCGAATGGAACAAGCAAGCGAAGCCGTATCCGGCCCGGATTTGAAAATGAATACATTTACCCATATTGGCTCGATGACGACTCCGGTATTTGAGTTAAAGCAAAATAACGCCCGCGGCTCAGCAGCCTTAATGACTACTACCGGGCCGGCCTTCTATGAGTTTGACCATGCAATATTCACAACTTGTCCGGCGGGCGATGATGACTGGCTGTTACACATGTCCCGATTGGATCTTGACCGTGAATCTCAAATTGGAACCGCGCATAATGCCTGGGTTGAATTCGAAGGCGTGCCTATTTTGTACACACCTTGGATGGATTTTCCGCTTGATGGGGCACGCCATACCGGGTTTCTCGGCCCCATATATGGCAATACTGTCTCCGGGGGTTTAGAGCTCACCGTACCCTTCTACTGGAATATCGCCCCGAATTATGACGCCACCATTGCCCCGCGCGATATGTCCAAACGCGGAATATTAATGCAGGATGAGTTCCGGTTTAAGGAGGCAAACTCTTATGGAGAAATCCATTATGATGAACTGGCAAATGACCGAATAACCGATACCACACGCTACCACGCAACATTCAAAGAGACGCAAAATCTTGGGCATGGATTTGGCGCAACAGTTAATCTGAATCGCGTTTCAGATAGTAACTATTTCCAGGATCTGTCCACAACCATACAAGATGCAACGCAGACGCAGTTATTAAATGAAGGGGTTTTGTCATATGGAGCCGGATGGTGGTCTGCTTCGGTAAGGGCGCAGACTTTCCAAACGCTTCAAGATGCTTTGGGTGATGTCGCGATCCCTTATCAACGTATGCCCCAAGTAAACCTTTCAGCGCAAAAGGTGTTCAACGACACGACGCTGAATATGGTAGATGAATATGTAGATTTTCGTCACCCCACGCTGGTCGAAGGTCAGAGAATGGTGCTTTATCCTTCCGTTACTTATTCACTGTTTAACGATCCGGGTTTCTATGTAAAACCAAAACTTGGGATTAGTTTTACCCAGTATGAGATGGGGGTTAATAATTCAACGAGTATTCCCAACACTTCCAGAACGCTACCAATTTTCAGCGTAGATAGCGGGATGACATTCGAGCGAGAGTTTACCTTGGGGGCTGGCGAATATGTTCAAACATTGGAGCCCCGGCTTTTTTATGTGAAAATACCCTATCAAAATCAAGACAATCTGCCTCTCTACGATACATCACAGGCGGCGATAAGTTTTGCCCAGCTCTTCACGGAAAACCGGTTTTACGGCAATGACCGGATAGGTGATGCGAACATGGCTACAGTGGGCCTGACCTCACGCCTAATCGATGGCGCAGGCGGGGTTGAACGATTGCACATGAATGTGGCGGAGAGGTTTAGTTTTTCTACCCCTCAGGTTAATCTGGTTGCTCCGGATGTAAATGGCCGCTCAGATATTTTGCTTTCGGTCGGGGGAAAGGTGACACGCGCTTTAACGCTGGACAGTATGCTTGACTATGATCCCAACGCAATGGTCACACAGTCGTCCAGCATTACTATGGGATATAAACCGGAGACGGGAAAATTACTCAATTTGGGATACCACTTTACCAAGGATCCGACAAGTTCTGCGAACGATGTGCGTCAAGATGATATTTCTGCCCAGTGGCCGTTGTTCTGGCGTTGGTACGCGGTTACACGATGGAGCTATTCTGTGTCGCAACATCTTATAACACAAAGACTAATCGGGCTTGAGTATAATCAATCCTGCTGGATGTTGCGGTTGGTGGCCCAGAAATTTTGGACAACTGCAACACAATACTCCGATCAAATATTCATTCAACTGGAATTAAATGATCTTGTTGCGCTGGGCTCTGACCCTCTTAGCTCTTTGCGTAGCAGTATTCCGGGGTATTCCAAGTTGAATGCGCCTACCACCAAGCCGGGGCAAGGCTCTCCTTAAACATTGTAGATTGCGAGAAATTATGTTTTCCATGAAGCCGGTAATCCGGATTATTTTAAATTTGTTATTTTTGACGGTCTCATTTGCACAAGCAGTCGAACCTGCCAAACAAATACAACCTATTGATGAGATCATGGTGATTGTTAATGATGATGTAATTACGCGGCATGAGCTGGATGCGCGACTTGCGACGGTGGTCAGCCAACTGAAAAAACAAGGAACTCCTTTACCCGAAGCATCCGCACTGGAGAAGCAAATTCTGGAGCGTATGATCGGAGACCTCTTGCAACAGCAATTCGCAAAAGAGACAGGTTTAAAGATTGATGATGTCCAACTGGATAAAGCCTTGCTTAGAATAGCGCAGCAAAACAAAATTGCTTCATTGGCCGATTTTCGTGCAAAGATCGAGCAAGACGGCGTAGACTTTATTAAGTTTCGCGAAGAAATTCGCACTGAAATTTTGACTTCCCGTCTACGCGAACGGGAAATCGATAGCAAACTGGTTATCGGTGACAATGAGATTGAAAACTACATAGCCAACCAATCCAAACAAACTGGCAAGGGAGAAGAGTTAAATCTGGCGCACATTATGGTCGTGGTTCCCGAACAGGCCAGCGCTGAAAAAATTCAAACGTATAGACAACGCGCTGAGCAAGCATTGGCAAAATTGAATAGCGGGTCGCCCTTTGCGCAAGTGGCGGCAGGGTATTCCGATGCCAGCGATGCGCTGCAAGGTGGTAATTTGGGGTGGCGTTCTGCGGATCGGCTGCCTACAATGTTTGTCGAGGCGATTCAAAAACTACACCCCGGAGAGCTAAGCGGGATATTGCGCAGCCCAAACGGTTTCCATATTCTTAAACTGATTGAGCGCCGCAGCAAAGACGCCCCTGTAGTGATTACTCAAACTCATGCGCGTCATATTTTGGTCAAGACCAGCGAATTGGTTCCGGAAAACGAAGCGAAGAGTCGTTTGTCTGAAATCAAGCAGCGCATTGATAAGGGGGCAGACTTTGCTGAGCAAGCGAAGCTTTACTCTGAAGACGGCAGCGCACCACAAGGGGGAGATTTGGGTTGGCTGTCCCCCGGAGATACCGTGCCTGAATTTGAAGGAGCAATGGATGCTCTTAAGCCAGGTCAGATCAGCGGCCTGGTTCAATCGGGCTTCGGCTGGCACTTGATTCAAGTGTTGGAACGCAGAAATGCCGATGTAAGCGCGGAACAAAAGAAAATGCAGGCTCGCAACGCTATTCGAGCCTTTCGTTCAGACGAGGCGTTTCAAGATTGGCTACGGCAATTACGCGATCGGGCTTTCATCGAATATCGCAACGGCGCAAACTAATGCAGCGCCTTCTCGCCATTACCGCCGGCGAACCTGCCGGTATCGGTCCGGATATATGCTTGCAATTGGCTCACCAGCAGCAGGCACTTGTGGTTGTTGCCGACAAGTTCCTTTTGCAACAGCGAGCCGAACAACTTGGTATCAAAGTTCAATTGCATGATTACCTACCTTCAGCCCCACAGGCTCCGGCTAAAATAGCCATTCTGCATGTTCCTCTGGCTCGGTTTGCTCAAGCTGGAAAACTTGATATAGCCAACAGCAACTATGTGCTTGCAACTCTACGACGGGCATTGCAGGGTTGTCTTTCCGGAGAGTTTTCCGGTATGGTTACCGCCCCTGTTCATAAGGGCATTATTAATGATGCGGGCATCGCTTTTACCGGACATACCGAATACCTGGCTGAACTGACGCATACCCCGCAAGTGGTGATGATGCTTGCAGGTGGCGGCATGCGCGTGGCATTGGCAACAACTCATCTTCCTTTGCGACAAGTGGCGGACGCAATTACTGCGCCACGGTTGGAAAGCGTGTTGCGCGTTATGCAACACGATTTGCAGCATCGTTTTGGTATCGCTCTACCAAGAATTTTGGTCGCCGGACTTAATCCCCACGCAGGGGAAGGAGGACATCTCGGACGCGAAGAAATCGAAATTATGATTCCGATACTGAATAAATTGCGTGCAGAGGGAATAAATGTTAGCCAGCCCCTGCCCGCAGATACCCTGTTTGCTGCAAATCGACTGCGTGAATGCGATGCAGTATTGGTGATGTATCATGATCAAGGTTTACCGGTTTTGAAGCACGCCAGTTTTGGCGAAGGGGTGAACATTACGCTCGGCTTGCCAATCATCCGCACCTCTGTCGATCATGGCACGGCTCTTGAACTTGCCGGGACGGGGAAAGGCGATGCTGGCAGCCTTATGGAAGCTATCAAAGTGGCAACCGAAATGGCGGAAAATGAACGCAACCAGCCTCGCGAGCGATAAATGAACCATCAAGCCAAGAAACGTTTTGGCCAGAACTTTCTGGTCAATGAACAAATCATAGCTGACATTATTCGCGCGATTCGTCCCGCAGAAAACGACAACATGGTGGAGATCGGTCCGGGATTGGGCGCGTTGACCCGACCTTTGCTTGCGGAATTAAATAAACTGCATGTTGTAGAAATTGATCGAGATATTATTGCGCGACTAAAAGCGGACTATCCGCAGCACAAAATCATTATCCATGAAGGCGATGCGTTAAAATTTGACGTTGCCAAATTGCCGAAACCGCTAAGAATTGTCGGAAATCTGCCTTACAATATTTCTTCGCCCCTGCTTTTTCATTTTGCAGCTTTTGCGGCACAAATTACCGATATGCATTTCATGCTTCAAAATGAAGTCGTAGAACGCATGGTAGCGGCCCCCTCCACGGCGGAATATGGCCGCCTGTCGGTTATGCTGCAATACCGGTTTCAAATGGAGAAATTGTTCGATGTACCGCCAGATTCATTCCGGCCCGCGCCTAAAGTAGACTCTGCTATCGTGCGCATGATTCCCATCCCGTTAAACGATATACAAGTTAAAAACGAAAAACTTTTTGCTGAAATAGTCATGGCCGCTTTCGGGCAGCGCCGCAAGACGCTGCGAAATACGCTCCGGGGACATGTTTCCGAAGCGGATTTCGAACAACTTGGGATAGACGCCCGCTTGCGTGCAGAGAATCTGAGTCATTTCGATTATGCTAGAATAAGCAAGAAGGTGTCTTCACTGCGGGCATTAGAATCAACATAATTGCCAAATAGCTGTTTTGGTCATAAAGTACGCCCCTGACGTCGTTTGAATAATAGCAAGTAACAAGTAAGGAGAATTCACCATGATTAATTTGCAAAAGAGGGGCATTCCGCGCTGTTCCATTTTGATAGTAATTGGCGCATTGTTAAATTTCACAGCGTTCTTTGTGGGTGTTAATGCTGGCGGCGTTATTTTGATGGCCGTGGCGATCGCAATGGTTGGATATGGTGCAGGTACTATCATGGATACGCCTTGTGACCAGATGAAGAAGTAATTCGTAACGCAGTTTATTTCTAATTGCTGATTTTTCGCCATCCTGCTATTTGCAGGATAGCGGATGTTTTCGGTTAGAATCTTTCATTCTCTCCCAACTAACTGCACCAGCCCTATGTCAGATATCCCACCTATTGTTTTGACCTTCGCCGCGAGCGACCCAAGCGGAGGGGCCGGCTTGCAGGCTGATATCCTTACGATTGCAAGCATGGGCTGCCATCCTTTATCCATTGTTACCGCAATTACCGTGCAAGACACCAGCGGAGTAGATGATGTGCAGCCGGTTGATGCGGAAATGGTAGCCGATCAAGCCCGAGCGGTACTGGAAGACATGCCTGTTGCGGCTTTCAAAATCGGCCTGTTGGGCAGCGTAGAAAACATCGCAGCTATCGCCGAAGTGATCTCCGATTATCCCGATATTCCCCTGGTTTTGGATCCGGTGCTTGCTTCCGGTCGCGGTGATGAGTTGGCGAATGAAGACATGGTGGATGCTTTACGCGAGCTTCTGTTACCGCAAACAACCATTCTCACGCCAAATAGTATGGAGGCGCGCCGACTGGTTCAGGATGAGGAAAATGAACAGGACGATCCGGCTTTGGCAGAGTGTGCCAAACGTATTCTGCAAATGGGCTGCGAATATGTACTTATTACGGGAACGCATGAACACACCCCCAAAGTGATCAATACGCTGTATGGCGAGCGGGGCTTGGTGCGTAGTGACAATTGGCCGCGGCTACCCGGTATTTACCACGGTTCCGGCTGCACTTTGGCTTCTGCCATTGCCGCCTTGCTGGCTAATGGCCTGCCAATGGAAGAAGCGATACGCGAGGCGCAAGAATATACTTGGGAGGCGTTGAAATACGGCTTCCGTCCAGGCATGGGCCAGCATATCCCGGATCGACTGTTCTGGGCGCGCGACGAAGATGATGATGATGAGGAAGAAACCCGTCATTAAAGGTTTGTACGCCATTACGCCAGATGAGCCTGATACGGAGGAGTTGTTGCGTAAAGTCCGCCTCGCATTGCAAGGCGGAGCATGTTTACTGCAATACCGTAACAAAGTTTCCTCCCCGGAACTTAAATTACGACAGGCGCAGGCGTTACGCCAACTGGCCAGTGATTTCGATTGTCCTTTCCTGATAAATGACGATGCCCGGCTTGCGGCGCAAGTTGATGCAGATGGCGTCCATCTGGGTGGAGAAGATGGTAGCGTGGCAATTGCCCGTACTGTGTTGGGAGAAAACAAAATCATCGGGGTGTCTTGCTATAATCGCATCCGGTTGGCACGGGAGGCAGAACGGCAAGGCGCGGACTATATTGCGTTTGGTGCATTCTTTACATCGAGCGTAAAACCTGCTGCCGTGAAAGCAGAGGCGAGTTTGCTGCAAGCGGCGCGCAATGAATTGAACCTGCCGATCGTTGCCATCGGTGGCATCACTCAACAAAACGGGACGGCATTGATTGAAGCAGGCGCAGATGCCTTGGCGGTGATTTCGGCTTTGTGGAATGCACCCGATGTCCAGACCAGCGCACTAGAATTTTCAACACTTTTCAGCAGGGTTTAAGCGATGACATATAACAATCCCAAGGCTTCCCAGAACCAATTTTTATTTGAACAGTCTCAAAAAATTATCCCTGGCGGAGTGAATTCTCCGGTGCGCGCATTTCGCTCCGTGGGCGGTACACCGCTATTCTTTCAGCGCGGACAGGGTGCCTATGTGTGGGATGCCGACGGTAAAAAATATACTGATTATGTTGGCTCCTGGGGCCCCATGATCGTGGGTCATTGTCATCCGGAAGTAGTCAAAGCCGTACAGGATGCGGCGGCGCAAGGTTTGGGTTTTGGCGCACCAACGGCGAGCGAATTGGAGTTGGCGAATCTGTTGTGCAAATTGTTGCCCAGTCTGGAGATGGTGCGTTTGGTCAGCTCCGGCACCGAAGCAACGATGACGGCGATTCGTCTGGCGCGCGGATTTACAGGCCGCTCGCGCATTATCAAATTCGAAGGTTGCTATCACGGTCATTCAGATGGCTTGCTGGTAAAAGCCGGCTCCGGCGCACTGACTTTTGGACAACCCAGCTCTTCCGGCGTGCCCGCAGAGATCGCGGCTCTCACCACCGTGCTGGACTACAACGATGCTGCCGGATTGGAAAAAGCTTTTGCCGAAATGGGTAAAGAAATTGCTGCCGTTATTGTCGAACCCGTAGCAGGAAACATGAACCTGATTGCACCCAAACGCGAATTTCTCGACGCGTTGCGAAACCTTTGCACTAAATATGGAGCTGTATTAATTCTCGACGAAGTAATGACGGGTTTCCGTGTCAGCCTTCAAGGCGCTCAGGGTTATTACGGCATCAAGCCCGATTTGGTTACATTGGGCAAAGTGATGGGAGGCGGTTTACCTGCGGCAGCTTTTGGTGGTCGTCGCGACATTATGCAATGTCTTGCGCCTCTTGGCGCGGTATATCAGGCCGGCACCTTGTCCGGCAATCCGGTGGCAGTTGCAGCGGGTCTGGCCACCTTGAAGCTAGTGCAAGTGTCGGGCTTTTACGAGCGCCTGTCAAAATTAGCTACTCAGCTTACCGAAGGCCTGACTGCTTCAGCAAAGAAGCGCGATATTAAGTTTTGTGCACAATCTGTCGGGGGCATGTTCGGGCTGTATTTCAGTAAAACTTTGCCAACAAGTTATGCAGAAGTAATGAAGTGCGACAAAGAGGCGTTCAACCGTTTCTTTCATGCCATGCTGAATGAAGGTGTGTATCTCGCACCCTCGGCCTTTGAAGCAGGCTTCGTATCTTCTGCCCATACCGATGCCGATATTGCCGCGACCATCGCCGTCGCCGACAAAATTTTCTCGGTCTGGAAGTAATGGGTTTCTTTTCCCAAGCGGCCTTCTTCACTACGGTCAATCACATGAAAGACCTGCCGTTGCACGGCGGCAGAGAAGTTGCATTCGTAGGACGTTCCAATGCGGGCAAATCTAGCGCAATCAACACACTTGCCAATCATGTGCGACTGGCCTACACCAGCAAGACTCCGGGGCGTACCCAGCACCTCAATTATTTTTCTTTGGGAGACAATAACTTTATAGTCGATTTACCCGGCTACGGTTATGCCAAAGTACCGCCAGATGTGCAACAACACTGGGAAGCACTGCTTAGTCAGTATTTGCAAACCCGCGAGGCGCTGTGCGGATTGGTAGTCATTATGGACTCACGCCATCCTTTGACCCCCCTGGATGAACAGATGCTGGACTGGTTCTCAGAAACCGGCAAACCCGTTCACATTCTATTGACCAAGTCGGATAAACTAAGCCGCCAGCAGGCCACCAAAACTTTACGTGAAGTAACTGCTTACTTGAAAGAACACTTCCCATTTTGTACAGTACAACTTTTTTCCAGCCTAAAAAAACTGGGGGCCGATGAGGCAGAAGCAGTAATCTCGGCTTGGCTGGCGGAACCGGAAAAAGATGCTAATGCCTAAAATTCAAATGCCTAAGCTAGGCAAGGCGCGGTTAGGATAAATCGCCGCGCCGCATACATTGGTATGCAAGCAAGTTTTCTTAACTGCAACGCAGCATAGTGACGGCATTTGGATTTTAGTAAAAAAATGCCCCTGAACCAAAGGGGGAGGTCAGGGGCATAAGTCTTAACTATAAGGGGTTAAGACACCTGCTCAGGGAGGAGAAACAGGAGATGATTCACATCATCTGTATGCTCAGACGGGACGAATAAAAAAAAGTTCAAAATATTTGAAATATTTTTAGGAAACAGTATGCAAACACTTGGGCAATATCCACACAAACGAATGCGCAGAATGCGCCATGATCAATTTTCACGGGACCTAATGCGAGAGCACATGCTCACTTCCGCAGATTTTATCTATCCCGTTTTTGTGCTGGAAGGAAATAACAAAGTCGAGGACGTAAAGTCTATGCCGGGTGTTCAGCGCAAAACTTTAGACTTGTTACTTGCGGATGCGGAGAAATGCGTCAATCTTGGCATACCCGTAATGGCAATTTTCCCGGTAATTGATGCTCCGCTCAAAAGCTTAGATGCCCGCGAAGCCTATAACCCGAATGGCCTCGTGCCGCGTGTGGTTGCAGAGCTTAAAGAACTTTTCCCCGAGCTCGGCGTGATGACTGATATTGCACTAGACCCTTATACCAGCCACGGACAGGATGGCCTAA
>Ga0364919_10194_pt2 | contig 26252 bp, 20 predicted proteins | sample SorcelJu500001C7_2_FD_206953 | JGI IMG/M metagenome (GOLD analysis project Ga0364919, IMG submission 206953) | Enriched cells from Trout Bog Lake Hypolimnion, Wisconsin, USA - BchlTB.June20.5000.01.C7 | ecosystem: Environmental > Aquatic > Freshwater > Lake > Hypolimnion/Profundal zone | place... | reverse complement strand
TATTCTATGAACAGAGATTTTTCGAGGGAAGTTCAATCTTCATCCTTCAAGGATTAAGATTTGTAGCGTATCCTTGCGCGAATTTAGTCATCATCCGGATTGACTTGGAACCCCTTGATGCGCTATGTAGTGGGGTAAACCCAAAATGCGAAAAGAGTTCGGGAATGTCGAGAAGTATCTTACTGGTAGAGCCAAGGTACCCCACAAAGTTCCCTCCCCTTGGGCTGATGAAGATTTCGAGCTATCACAAACTGCTCGGGGACACGGTGCGCTTTGTGAAGGGGTATGATTCAGAAGTCCCGTATGAGTATTGGGATAGAATCTATATCACCACTCTTTTTACCTACCATTGGAAAATCACTGTCGAGGACATTTTATTTTATAAAAATCTCGTTCACGGAGATTCGTCGCGGCTTTTGGTGGGAGGCATCATGGCCAGTCTCATGGCCGAGGACCTCTGGAAGGAAACCGGAATATGCCCCATAGCTGGCGTATTGAATCGGCCGGGCATGCTTTACGACGAGAACGATTTAGTAGTCGATGATATGATTCCGGATTATGAGCTTTTTGATAGGAGTAATCATAACTATGCTTTGCTTGACAGCTATTTCGGGTACTCCACTAGGGGATGTGTCAATAAGTGTGATTTTTGCGGTGTCCCGAAAATTGAACCTACTTTTGTTGAGTATAGAGGCATAAAGCCATACATCCAAGCTATTGATGAAAAATATGGACAAAAACACAATCTAGTATTATTCGACAACAATATAATTGCTTCTAAACGTTTCAACGATGTCATTAAGGATATTCTAGATCTGGGATTTGAAAAAGGATCCAAGCTAAATAATCGCCTTAGATCTGTAGACTTCAATCAAGGAACTGATGCCAGATTGCTTCGAAAACGGCATTTTGAGTTACTGTCTAAAACTGCTATAAGCCCTCTTCGGATTGCCTTTGATCATATCAAGTTTACTAAAATCTATTCTGATAAGATGCGCCTAGCAGCCAAATATGAGATTCTTAATCTCTCCAACTATATTCTCTATAACTATAACGACACACCAGAGCAGTTATGGCGGCGTCTAAAATTAAATATTGATTTCAACAGGGAATTGGGGCTCAAGATTTATTCTTTTCCTATGAAATATGTCCCTCTCAACGCCAAAGACCGCACCTTTATTGATGAACCAAGATGGAATTGGCAATTTATCCGAGGGGTCCAAAGAATCCTCAATGTTGTCAAGGGTACGGTTATGACGGGAGAAGAATTTTTCTACCGGGCCTTTGGGGAAAGCGAGGAGGATTTTATGCGTATCCTTCACATGCCGGAGAGCATTCTGATGAGCCGCGGCCGAGTACCTGGTCCGGAAGAAATAGATTGGAAGAATAAATTTGTTGCGCTCGCAGATGCTGAGCAGAAAGAGTTGCTTTTGATTCTCTGTCAAAATAGATCGAGACGCAAACTCACCACTGCCATTAAACGCAATAGGAATCAGAAACTGAAAAATATTTTGGAATACTATGTCCCCGAGGACGAGGGGGGTGGCCAGTTAACCATTTGGGACGATATCGATAGGATAGCAGATGAAGATGGACAGAACGGCTGAGAACGTCTCCTCTTTCAAAGCTGGTATGTACTTGCTCGATAGTTTTACCTCCGGTATGTATAATGACCCACTCATTGTCTACCGGGAGTACATCCAAAACGCGGCGGACTCAATCGACTTGGTTTCTAAGGGCAAGAGTCGCTCGCTAGAAGTCCGCATCGATTTGGAACCAAGTTCGCGCCAGATTACCATCCACGATAACGCCACCGGCATCCCGGCGGATTTGGCCGAGGAAGTGCTTTGCTCTATCGGCAACAGCAACAAGAGCACCAAAGGTTTGCGCGGCTTTCGCGGTATCGGCCGCTTGGGGGGAATAGCTTTTAGCGACAAAGCCATTTTCCGAACAAAGGCCAAAAATGAATCCGTCGAATCGATCCAGGAATGGGATTGCCTTGGCTTGCGAAAGCTTCTGGCCGAGCAGGGGAAAATAGCCTTGTCTCTGGAAGAAGTATTTGAACGCGTGACCACTTTTCGCCAAGAACCATGCAAATATACGCGAGAAAGTTATTTCGAGGTGACTCTCTCTGGAGTTTCAAGTTTTCGCAATCAAATATTCGACATCGAAAAAGTCCGGCGATACCTCAGTCAAGTGGCTCCCGCCCCCTTTAATTTGCACGATTTCTCCTATGCAGGTGCGATCGACCGATACCTATCCTCAAAACTAACGAGCTACGGTCGATACAATATTGTCCTCAATGGTGAGACGATTCGGAAACCCTATAAGGACAGCATCAGGTTGGCCAAGGGGGATAGCGATCCAATTGAGAGGATCGAGTTTTTCCAGATTAAAAACGGCCAGAACCAGCACATCGCCTATGGGTGGTACGGACAACGGAAAAACCTTCTCGGCTCTATTGTCCGGGGGGATGATTCCTCAGGCATAAGAGTTCGGGTCGGCAATATACAAATCGGGGATGCTCATCTTTTGGATTTTTGTTTCCGGGAGACCAGGTTCAACAGCTACGTAACTGGCGAGGTGCATGTCGAGTGCGGAGACTTGATTCCAAATAGCCGCCGCGACGATTTTGTCGATAATATGAGCAAAGGCCTTTTTTATAACTCAATTGAAAAGGAGGTGGGGCTTCCCATTTCAAAAGAGATAAGGTCCCGGTCCCGTTTCGCTTCAACGCAGCAGCTCAACTCACATGCGTCGGACAAAATAGAAGCTGTTAATGGAAATGGAGATCGGCAATCAGAAGCCCACAAAGACTTGTATGCGAGCGCAGGAATCATTCTGGAGAAAGCCAGAACGGTCGGGCTGACTGAGCCCATCAATATTCTTCAACCACCATTACCCGAAACTACTTCATCCACTGGCGAGTCTCGGGCCTCACTTCGAGAAGCTCTCAAGAACGTCTGTGACCAATGCCCAAATTTATCGAAACTCTTTGACATCCTCGGCCAGCAAGAGGATTCTTAGAGATTGAGAGCTTGCAATTTCATCATGCTAGGATTTCACACGCGAGAAACTGGCGAGAAGTATCAAGAAAAGTGTATCAAAAAAGCCAACTACTCTTGAGTAAAATGTTCGCACCCTCCGATACCCACCCGATCAGTATCTTTTAAATCTGAATTCATGAAGCAAGGTGCTTGACCTCGATAGAATTTTTTTGTAGGAATCATCGGGCGGAGTGAAACTTCGGCCTTTCTTCAAACCAGACTACTTTTATAATAAGAGGGTTTAATGTTTACAAAGGATAGTAAGTTTCTCCAGAACATTGAAGAAGTCTCCTCCCTCAAAGGCGAAATCCAGAGGCGAAGAGATGCCTTTCTTCACGAAAGCGTAAAAAAAACAACACTTCAGGAGTACATTGATGAGGGCTGGGATCTCGAAAAGGAGCTTCTCCACAAAGTGAAAGTAAAAAAATCGAAACCCCATGACATCCTATTTGAGGATCGCGTGTGGGCTTTGTTTGCCCGGCTCGGCTTTTCTGTCTTGAACAAAAATAGACAATTTAGAATCGATCATTCCAAGGACCCCACTATCCCTGGGAAACAAATTGACGTGTTTGCTGCTGACCCTGATACTGTAGTATTGGTCGAATGCAAGAGCTGCGAGAAGAAAAAGACCGTTGCTTTTTCCAAGGAAATTGGGGAGCTTGCGCACATTAAAGAAGGGGTAGCCAATACTATAAAGAAGGGATTCACCACCAAGCCGAAAGTGGCGTGGATATTTGCCACACAGAATATCATTTTGAGCAAACCCGACAAGGCCAGATTAGACGAAAACTGCATTTTACATTTCCATGAAGACGATATCCAATACTATGAGCGTTTGGCAGATTTATTGGGGGTTGTCGCTCGGTATCAACTACTTGGAAAGCTCTTTCAGAACCAAACAATTCCAGGGCTGAGCTACACTACCCCTGCTATCAAGGGTAAGCTCGCTGGTTTCACTACATATTCGTTCTCAGTTGAACCAGAAGTTCTTCTCAAAATAGGTTTCGTCCTGCATCGTACTGACTCTAGCGCTTATGATAGTTATCAACGCATGGTAAAAAAGTCACGGATCAAGGAGATCGAAGAGTATATTAACAACGGAGGCTTCTTTCCTAACTCTATTATCATAAATTTCAATACTAAAAAACCATTGAGGTTCGATGAAGTAAAGACATGCGAGCACTGCTCTAAATCCGACCTCGGCATTCTACACTTACCAAACAAGTATCGCAGTACCTTTATCATTGACGGTCAGCACCGGTTATATGGGTATGGAAACACGGAGTGGAAAAGCAAGAACACCATTCCTGTTGTTGCCTTCGAGAATTTACCCGAGAAAGAACAAACACGAATTTTCGTCGACATCAATCATAAACAAAAATCCGTGTCTACCAATTTGCTGATGAGTCTCATGGGTGAGTTCCATTGGGGGTCGGACAATGCAGACGAAGCCATAGGCGCTATAAAGACGCGTCTCATCGACAGATTAAGTAATGTAGTCGATTCGCCGCTCTATAGGAGAATAAAAGTGGCGGATGAAAAGGGAGATGAGAGGCGTTGTCTCACAAAAAACTATATCAGCGGACAGGCATTAAACAAGACCAACTTTTTCGGTTCTACTCAAAAAAAGAAACTTATTAAAACCGGTTATCTCTGGGCTGGGGACTACCAGGCCACTCTTGAAAAGTCGTACGAATTTCTCTCTTCCTGTTTCCGATTCTTCGAGGCAGAATTACCTGAGCAATGGTTGAGAGGAAGTGCTGAAGGCGGGTTTATTACCATGAACCTGGGTATTTCCAGTGCCATCCGCGTTTTTGATGATCTTATGGAGTACTTGAGCAAGAAGGAGAGTCTGGATTTTGGGAAGCTAACTGGAGAAGATATCGCATCGAAAGTCTACCCCTTCTTGGTGCCCGTCATCGAATTTTTGAAAGAGCTGTCCTACGAAGATATTAAAAAACTCCGTAGCCATGTGGGTGGAAGCGCTGTGGATATAGTGCTGCGTGAATTCCAAAATGTTATCAATCGTCAGTTTGAAGCTTTTTCTCCGGTCGGTCTTACCCAATGGCAAAAAGAAAGCACCGGCATTTATAACGAAAAAGCGCGTAAGCTCGGAGATGAAATGCAGTTGAGAGTACGCGAGTACATTTTTGACAAGCTCAGAGAAAAATACGGAATAAAGGATGACCGCTGGTGGGCGGAGGGCGTCCCTATCGACATTCAGATACGTTGTTCGAAAGAGAGAATATTGCAGGGCGAGGGGCCGGATCACAAATACATGCTGTTGCTTGACTACTCGGCTATCATCAAACACCAGAAAGACATACTCCTCAACACATTTACCATGAAGGACATGAAATCAGCCAGTAACGAAAAGAAATTAAACTGGTTCCAACAGTGGAATAAGATTAGGCAGAAGTATTCTCATCCTGAAAAAGGGAATGTAGCTGAGGAAGACTATTCTTTCCTGAAAGATACTAAGGATTGGCTGTTCAAGGTAATTTAGTATCCGCAACCGCCCGAACCTTCTTCCGATATTGGGGTAGGTAATAGACATGGTAACTCGGAATAGGCTGTCTGGTTCAAAGTGGGCGGAGTGACCAAGTCTGACCTAGGTTACTTCATTTGCCTTTCGGTTGGAGCAGAATCTCGTGCGTGATACCTGGACAATTCTTTCTGCAAAGAAGATATTAACAGATTCAGGAAGTGGTGGCAAGCTTTGAGCGCTGAACGGCTTGTACGAAACCCCATCAATCATAGTCTTGAGGTAAATGGACGAGGTCGTATCCGGCCTCATTCGGATTGTGGAGTCACCTTTTAAAACAGTTGAGCGATCCTGGCTCGGTAAGGCACGCTTGTGACCCTCCGCAAATTGCAGATAGACCCGCCTCTGCCCATTCCCCCGGCCAGCTCTCCGGACAGGTTCGGCGCAATCGGACCCGAGGTACTTTCGGAAGATGCGGCTCTTTTGTTATAATGAAACACTTTGAAGATTGTTTTACCAAAACGATAGAACGGATGAAGAATGCGCATTGCTCTAATTGGAATGTCGGGATCGGGAAAATCACACTGGTCCGTCAAACTGTCCCGCTCAGGGTTCAGACGGTTTTGCTGCGATGAACTGATTACGGCCAGGTTGTCGTCCGAACTGAGGCGAAAGGACGGGACCCTGATGGAACTGGGTGCGTGGATGGGATTCCCGTTCGATCCCGGTTACGAAGCCAGGGAAGCGACATATCTTTCCTGCGAGGTCGATGTGCTTGCCGAGATTCTGGACCGGCTCGAAACACATAGCGATGCCGAAGCACGAGAGAATACAGTCATCGACACGACCGGAAGCGTGATCTACACTGGAGAGGTTTTGCTCAAAAGGCTGAAATCGTTGACCACACTGGTTCATTTTACCTCTCCTCTCCCAGCCAGGGAGAACATGCTCGAAAGCTACATGGCCAAACCAAGGCCGGTTCTGTGGAGAGGCCTTTTCAGCAGGAACGCAGGAGAGAGCGACCGGGACGCGCTAAGGCGCTGTTATGAGATTCTGCTGAACACGCGCGAGCTTCTTTACCACGAACTGGCTGACATTGATCTCGACTATGCAGCCAGGAGAAGTCCCGATTTCGCTGTCTCCGATCTGCTGGAACTGGCAGGGAAGAATGCCAACAGGTAAAATCGCTTCATGAGGGTAGTCGTCTTTCACCAGGGAGCGCTTGGAGACTTCCTTTTTGCTGTCCCCGTCCTGGACGGCCTCCACGAATTCCGTCCCGAACTCCGAATCGATTTCTGGTCCAAGCGGGAACATGTATCCCTTTTGGAAGGCAAGAGCTACCTCGCCGCATTCCATACCCTCGAAGGACGGCTTCTGCCTTCCCTCTTGCACGAAGACCTCTGGATATCCACACCCCTTCCGGACTTTCTCACGGAAGCCGACCAGGTTTTCATTTTCGGCCAGGCAGGCACGCGCATTTTGGCTGAGAGGCTCTCTACCCGATTACAAACCAGGGTTGACTGGATACGGTCTTTTCCCGGTACCGATGAGACCGGGGTCCATGTCACCGATTTCCTTCGGAGACAATTCAACCGGCTTGGGTGGAAAACCGGAACGCGATTCGGCCGCCTGATCCCAAATGCGGACGAACTCGACGCCGTGAAAACTCTGCTTCACGATTGCGAAATCTCATCCCCGCCAATTCTCATTCATCCGGGAAGCGGAGGAAAACGAAAGATATGGCCCCTGAAGAGCTGGCATGAACTCATGCACTGGATCACGCGCGAACTATCCATTCCGGTGCTTCTGTCGGTGGGGCCTGCCGACGAGCGTCTTGAGAGCTTTTCGCGCACGCTGTCACGGGCCGGCTTTCCGATCGTAAGCGGACTTCAGCTCCCCCGGTTGGCCGCGCTTCTTTCCGAATGCAGGCTCTACGCGGGAAGCGATTCCGGAATCACCCACCTGGCAGCAGCGCTGGGGGTTCAAACGGTTGCCGTTTTCGGGCCTACCGATTCCGGCGTATGGGGACCACGCGGAGACAGGGTCCGGATTATTCAAAAAGATTGGCGTGAAGAGGGGATTTTTGAATGGGATTCTTCCCGTTCACCGCAAGCAGCAGATGGGGAAGTCACTTGCGCAGTGATGGAACTGCTCTCGAATCTATAAATCCAGGTAGGAAACCACCTCGATTCCGTGCTTTCCCAAATCGGAGATTATGGGTTTCAGATCGGTCTTCCGGAGCCTGATGGAGTAGGTAAACTCCTCCCCCTCCTCTGCCGGCAGATGGCATATACTGATGATTTCACCCCCACGGTTCTTTACGATCCTCGTTATCTCGGGCAACGGGTTTCCCGATCCCGAAACCTTGATGTCCAGCCGTGACGATTCGGTAAACAGCCCCAGGAATGTAATGAAGGCGGAAAGAATATCCACGACGGTGATTATGCCGACAAGCACTCCGTTTTCAACGATGGGCAGACCACCCACGCGTTTGTCCAGCAGCAAGCGGGCGGCTTCCTCCAGGGGCATCTCCGGGTGAACCGCATAGGGTTTCCGGATCATCACATCCTCCAGCGTTAGCTCCTCGAGCATGGAGGCAATGAGCACGCCACGGAGATCCGCGTCGCTGACCCACCCCAGCAGCCCCATCTCCGAATCGACAACCGGGAGATGCCGGATGGATTCCTGCTTCATAACGGCCAGAGCTTCCTGAATGGACGCTTGTTGACCAATGGTAACCAGGTTTGTCGACATCCAATTGCGGACGATCACGCTGCATTCCTTTTGAAAATCCGAAGCAAAAATAAATTTAGTCAATGATTACAAGCATTTTAGACCAAGCTGCAAGAAGGCTAAGATAATTTCGGTCAAAATGCAAGATCTTTTACACCGGTTACACCGCACAGACGCAGAAGACGCGGAGAAACCGGAATTCGGCAAGGCAAGCAGTGAATCTCCGGAATTAGACGCTACGGTTATGGTTGTTTTTTCGGATCTGCGCATCAGGCCGCAGCAGAAAACAGGGTGGGCACAATCAACCCGTGCCCACCCTGTGAAGAACAAATCACCACTCGACAAGAAACCTGAACGGGCCGTCTCTTTCGATCCGGAGCGCTTAGACCGAAACCGATACGGCAACCGGCGCGTCTTTCCTCATCAAAGCGGCAATGCTCACGGTCCGATCTCCGAGCATATTCGTATAGCTGCCGAGTTCGTTGTCATACCAGCCGTAAATGACCGTCTGCGTGACGGGGATCTCGATGAATCGTCTCTGCTGCGCCCTGCCCGCCTCTTCTCCCTTGAGCAGGCGTTCGGCATCGATACGAACCGCCGAGGTGCGAGTATGGTTCTCGGCCCCCTCGATAACGGTTGCGGCCCTCGGTAAACCTATGATGTCCGAGGAGACATTCTGTTCCTCCGAAAACACCAGGTACCCATCCGGATAGTGCGATACAGCCCCTTTGTAAATGCCGTTTATCAACTCGCGATTTATGGGGTGCGCCATGCTCTCATCCTGGATCATTATTGCGAGAATGATGAGAGAGCCGGTAGTCACGGGCACACGAACCGATTCAGCGATGAAACCGATAGTTTTCATTTCCGGAATTACCAAACCGAGCGCCTTTGCAGCCCCGGTGCTCGTCAGGATGATATTATTGAAAGCTGAACGGCTCTTGCGCAAGTCCGTCGCTCTCGATTTGGGTGCACGGTCCAGCACGGATTGCGAACTGGTGGCCGCGTGCACCGTAGTCATTGCCGCTGAGAGTATTCTATCCGCCCCGAAATAATCGAGCAGGGGCTTTATCATATATGCAAGGCAGGTAGTAGTGCAGGAAGCATTCGATACGATCAGGTGCTTCTTGGGCTCATAATCCGTATCATTGATCCCCATGATCGTGGTCACGGCATCGCGCGGCATTTCCCGGCTCTTGTCCTTGATCTTGAACGGCGCGGAAACAACTACCTTTTTTGCTCCGCTTACGAAGTGGCCGCGGGCAGATCCCTTGGGATCGTCCGGCGGCGCGGTCGGATCGAGGAAAACACCGGTTGCATCCACGACCAGTTCGACCCCATGACTTCGCCATCCAATCTGGGAAGGGTTTCTGGCTTGGCGCAAAAAACTGATCTTGACGCCGTCCGCGATGAAGCTCCCCGATTTCTCATCGAGTTCTTCAATGCACCTTTTCGCGCGCGCACCGTAGAGGTAGTTGTGCAGGGTCCCGTAGGAGGAGTCTTTTTCGAGGAAATACGCAATATCCTCGAGTCTGGTCCCGACTTCACGGCCAATATTAACTACAATTTCCGAGAAGTATTTTCGTTCCACATGATGCCAGATCGAAAGCTTTGCAATTCTGCCAAGACCATTAATCCCCAGCTTCTGTGGAACCATCTTTTCTTCATTCATGACGGCCTCCGGTTAAGAAGTGAAAACCCGCGGAGAGGCCCCGTCAGGGACGGTCTTCCAAAAAGGGTTATGCCTCATCCAAAACATAAGAATTGATCGCTGGATGCATGATTCTGACGGAACCCGTACAGCAACGGTCGATGAACATACTATAAAATTAATGTATAAGATCATTCAAGAAAATTAATTCGATAATCGTCGCGCAGCATCGATGGAATGCCGCCCGAAGACCGCGCACCCACGGGGGCATTGCGCAGTCTTCGATTTCGAGCAATCAGCTTCGCTTATTGAATGGCGGACTTTTTGCCTTCATAGAGATCATGAATTCTTTTTTTCAAAATTATGTCCAATCCGCAGCCGGATACGCTCTAAGCCGTTGTCGCGAATAGTATGCGGCTGCCTTTAATCTGCAAATCAAGCACGAGTACCCCTACCATTTAAAGATAATCTCAGGACAACCTGCCAACAACCTTCCACTTTCTTCCCGTTGGCGTTTACCCCCCCCTGAAAGGCGTAAAGACCCAACCAGTGTATATTCCGGAGATTGTGTTTATTTTTAGAGGAGAAGAAACACGTTGGCTGAGTGAAGTTCGCATCCCTGGGCGGCGGTTCTCGAATCGATGAACGCAACATTCGGGTGGGGATGTTTGAACTATAGGAAATGAGAGGACACGAAAATGAACGAAAAGACCAGTTGTGAATTTAACGGAAAAGTATATCCGGACAACAGTGGTGTGTGCATCGGTTCCGAATGCCTCCAGTGCAGTGACGGAAACTGGCTGCCCAACCAGTTCCAGAAGGCATCCGGCAGACTCAGCACCTCTGCATTTGAGGAACACCTCCTGGGGCAATCCGTCTCGATCGGTTTCTCGTACGCAGGAGAGGATATAACCATGTCAGGCAATAACAGTTGTGAGTTTAAGGACAAAATCTATCCCAACGGCAGCGGCGTCTGTATCGGGGACCAATGCATCCAGTGCTACGACGGCAAGTGGGGACCGAACCAGTTCAAAGAAGAATCCAGGAAAAGAAATCTCGGTTATTGATTGGCTGACTCACGCGATATGCCCGGCCACGTAATCCCTTTTGCTCTTTCAAACATGGAACAGCCGGGCATGGCGCCCATGCTGCCGTCCGGTTTTGAATTTTATCAATAATTACAGCATTGCGCACAAAAATATCAACCCAACGAAGAATATCATGGCATGACTGAAAGTGCTGTGAAAATGCGGTTCTGCGGACTATTACGGTAAAGCCCTCCGAAATCTCTGTTAAACCCCCACCTCTATTATACCGATTATATCAGCAACCAATTTATCACTCGTCGGCAAGATCAAACGCAAGGAGCACGAAAATGAACTGCTGGGAATTCAAGAAGTGCGGACGTGAAGGCAATGGAACGAAAACTAAGGAATTCGGCGTTTGTCCCGCCTACCCCAATCACGGAACACACTGCGCCCGCGTTGCAGGGACGCTGTGCGGCGGCAAGGTGCAGGGGGCTTTTGCCATGAAACTTGCGAACTGCATGCAGTGTGATTTCTACAAGACGCCAAACTACGATAAGACCTACAGGGGATAGAACGCTGCTCTTGCCGACCAGAGGCTGCCGGCGCTGCAAGAAACCACGCGTTCTAACTCCGGCGCAGTCGATAGTTGATTGCAGCGGCGGAAAGCCGGCAAAATTCACTGCTATTTTGTCGGAAGTGAGTTGTGTTTTGTTCCCATTTCCAGCCTCACTTTGTCTAGTGGGTTTGTGTACGGCTGGAAACAGGAGCAGGAAGGAAGCAAATCCTGAAGCATGAAACGGCGGTATTGGAGATGAAGGGATTCGAACCCTCGACCTCAGACTTGCGAAGCCTGCGCTCTCCCAACTGAGCTACATCCCCGGTGCTCGGAACATATACCCCCTTCTTCTTCCAGTGTCAACTAACTGCTGTGCGCTCCGCGCAGTAAACCTGATCCTGACAATCCTCTGCCGGAATCGTGGACTCGAGGTAAATTTCGGTCATCTTCCCCGTTCCCCACGCAAGGATCGGGTAACCAGGGACGGGGTCTTCCCGAAAACCTCTTGCGTTTTACGCCCGGACAGCAAGTATCCGGGCTTCACGTCTCTCTGAAAAATGTTGGGTTTCGCTGCGCTCAATCCAACCTACAAGCCCCTTCGCGGGGAACAACCAAGCATGAAAATGTGGATCTTCAGAAACCTACACTGCCTTCGGTGCCTGCATGACGGTGGGCAACAGCCCGTCGCGCACTCGTTGGTTCAAGTCTCCTGACTTGAACCGCTCTGACGTTAGGGCAACACCGTTGCCTGATCCGGCCGGCACTTTCAGACAAACCTACACGCCGCTCAAACAGAAGACAGAGGACAGAGAGCAGAATATAGAGGAACATAGAAGACGGATGTCGTAAGGCGGTGGCTCGACTTCAGGCTTCGTAAGCCTATGGTCGGATGATGGAGCGTCACGACCGGACCTCTCTGCGGGCCTATTTCGATGCCTGCTGCTTAAAGTGTCGAAATAGCGGGAAGATTGGGAGGAGGGAGGGCTTTCAGAACAGCCTTTTCACCCAAACGAGGCTCAAGTTCAGGTTAATATCGTATTTGCAGAAACGCTCTATCCCGCACAGGTCGTGGGAAGTCTGCTTGAGGTCCAGCAAACGGTCGAAATCTTTCTCTATAACGATATTGCAGAAGTCCACCGGCACGGTACGGACAAAGCTGAATTCTTCTTCATTCCAAAGAGTGCTGGCGATATCGCCTACTCCATTTTCGAGAGTATCGTTTGCGCACACTTTAAAACACGCCCCGCACGTACAGCGGTGGATCGAGTCAAAATCCACGGGAATGGGGTGGCCGGTATCGCAGAAAGGACAGACAATTATATGGATACCAGTCGGCCTTTTTCCATTGCCTGTTTTGCACGATCCGAACCGCAAAAGGTTCTTTATTTTCTTTTCATCCATAATCCCCGCCTGCCGAAACTGTAATCCATCACTGTTATCAGGCTCTGCCGGCCGCCTGTCAAGCTTCTTTCCATCCAAATCTTTCACCTTGAAATCGGATGGAAACTCTGACATAAAAATTAACATCAGGCGAAAGAATTGCCAAGCCGGAATGATGTGGAAAGGATAACTATTTTGAGCGGATTCCATACCTCTACTGAGAAGGTAAAGTCAATTCTAAAAATTCTGGACGATCTTTATCCGGACGCGAAATGCTCGCTCGACTATCAGAACCCGCTTCAACTCCTTGTTGCGACGATTCTCTCGGCTCAGTGCACCGATGAACGTGTAAACCGCGTTACGCCGGACCTTTTCAGAAAATACCCCACCGCGAAGCTTTTTGCGGAGGCGCCGATTTCCGAACTGGAACAGGACATCAAATCGACGGGTTTTTATCACAACAAAGCAACATCCATCAAGGAATCGTGCAAAGCGCTGGAGAAGGAGTACGGCGGCAAAGTGCCGGCCGATCTGGATCTTCTGGTCAGGCTGCCCGGTGTAGGAAGAAAGACCGCCAATGTCGTTCTCGGTGTGGCCTTCGGTATTCCCGGAATAGTCGTGGATACTCACGTCGCTCGATTATCAGAGAGGCTCGGGTTCACAAAGCAAAAGGACCGCGACAAAATCGAGCAGGACTTGATGGCCCTGATACCGAGGGAAAGATGGATCCTGTTGTGCCATCAGTTGATTCAACACGGCAGGAAGATATGCATTGCCCGAAAACCGAAATGCTCGATCTGCGCTCTCAGACCCTACTGCAACTACGGACTGGATGAATCGACACTGAAAGCTTGAAAGAATTTCGGCTGCAACGCCAGTACTCCGGCAAACAGGGTTTAATGTTTTCAAATCCCCCCTGCCCCCCTTTGCTAAAGGGGGAAACTTCGGGGTTCCCTTTGCCAAAGGGGGGAACACCCTAGACCAGCAGCATCTCTTTAAAACCCGCCCTGGCTCTTGCCGTGGCGATACATGTCCCTCTATTGCCGTTATGCCGCCACTCGATTGAGACAGGCGTATCCAGCGGCGCATCGCTGTAGGATGCGACCAATTCGGCCGCTGTCTCCATTTCACCCGGCGAGCCGTCCGGCGACACTATCAGGCAGGTCGGACCGGGGCAATCCTGAGGTCGCAAAAAGACGTCCGCGTCCCAGGTGAGCGATTCCATTTTCAGGTTATCGCTCAACTGCCGCCCCACCATGCATATACTCCCTCCGGGAAGCAGGAATGCCCTGCCCCATTTGATTATCTCGACATCCCGGACTGCGGCTCCGGGATGATTTCGAAAAAGTTCGCGAAGCCGCTTCCCGAAACCCTCGCTGGTGAGCATGCAGCCTCCCCCGGGCTGCGGGTAATCAAATAACGCGTAGTGCGCCGCCAGTTCCTTCTGACGTCTTCTCGACCGCCCCTGGATATCCAGAAGCCTGTTGCGGTCGATGAGTCCTTCCTGCTCGACGATAGTTGGAGTCAGAAGCTTTGCGCTGAGCGGTCGCACTATCCTTCCGGGATAGCCGGAGAGCTTTTCCACGCTTTTCATCGAATCCCGGCGCTGGCTCATCGGGCGCTGCCCCAGCACCTCGCCCGTAAAAAGAAACGCCGCGCCTTCCTGTTCCATTATCTTCCCGGCTTCTTTCAGCATCAATCCGTGACAATCGATACACGGGTTCATTTGACTCCCATACCCATACCGGGGATTTTTGAGCATCTCCAGGTGCTTTTCGGAGATATCGATCGCCCGCATTTCGATTCCGACTTTTCTGCCGCCTTCCAGTCCGGCATCAGGGCCGAAAAAGGGTGTTACGAAGGTAAGACCAAGAATTTCGATCTCCTGCTCCTGGAGCACTTTAACAGCCACCATGCTGTCCAGACCACCCGAGAGGATGCCTATTGCTTTGACTTTATCGGACATTCAGAGTCCCCTGTCCCAACTGCCGCTCCGCAATCCCGCCAGATCGAGCGTAACGTGGGCGAATCCCAGCTCGTTAAACCTCTTTACTATTTCATTACGGTTATCGATCTCCAGCAGCACGGAAAAATCATCGGGCAACGCCTCTATCCGCGCCAGATCGCCATGACAGCGCACCCTTACCCGGGCGCACCCGAGTTCATGCAGGAAATCCTCCGCCTTTTCAATTTTATTCAGGATGTCGTACGATATCGGCGAGTTATAGGGGATGCGCGTAGCCAGGCAGGACTGAGAAGGTTTATCCCAGTTCGGAAGCCCCGCTTCGCGGCTAAGGCTTCTGATCTCGGCTTTTTCGAATCCGGCAAGCGCAAGCGGGCTCAGAATCCCCAGTTCGGAAAGGGCCTTCCTGCCCGGCCTGTAGCACTCCACGTCTCCCGCATGAGAGCCGTCCGCAACGACCGGGCACCCGCGCTCACGCGCTCGGGCCAGGATGCGCCCGAAAACCTCCCTCTTACAGTAGTAGCAACGGTCGATCGGGTTGTTCCTTACGGCATCCGATTCGAGAGGATCGAACTCGATGACCTCCAGATTCAGCCCGAGCCGAGCCGCGATTCGGAGCGCATCTTCCCGTTCGGCGGCTGAAATGAAACAGGTATTCACAAAAAACGCGGTTACCGGCTTACCGAGTTTTTCCTTTACAAACCAGGCGAGAAACGTAGAATCCACGCCCCCGGAAAAGGCGACCCCAACGCTGTCAAAAACATCCAGAATGTGTTGGAGCTTCCCGCATTTTTGTTCCAACCCGGTCAAGCCGCATACTTCCGGGCCTGACGCCGTTTTCCGGCATTTCATTTTGACGCGGCCTTTCCCGTTGCCGCCGGCGCCTGTTCCGTTTCCCAGGGGATGGATGGAAGCAACTTCTGCGGTTCGCCGAGCTGGAACTCGCCCTTCTGGATCCATTCCTTCAGGATGTTTGCGATTTCCTGAGCCCGGACGTAGCTCGAAAGAGGAATCGTCGGGACCTCCCTGCCTTCCACCGTGATCGAACCCGAGCGCAGTTCGGCGTAGGTAACCTCCCGGATCGGCTCCGGCCTGCTGAAGCTGTAATCTTTGACCTGCGTAACGATATCCGCGTCGGAGATGCTCGTAAACAGGGCCATCTCCTCGTTCAGGATGGGAATCGGGATGCCCACACCCAGCACCAGGGAACATCCATAGCCTTGGAGGCTCGCCCCGATAATCCATCGGGGATTCATTTCCTTGAGTTCGCCCATCAGCATGAGCGTCCCAGCGGGACCCTTCGGAGTTCCGTTCGGCAGGCGCGCGGCTTCGGGTTTATGCTGGCTGCCGTGCCAGGTTATGAAGCCCTGCGCGCCGCCAAGAAATATCCGCGTTCCGAGTCCCAGGGTCCGGTATAAGGGGTCGTTCAGCAACGGGCTGAGCTGGCCGGCACTGCAATAATTGGCGTTACCGAGGTTGGGTTTCAAGGTCCCCATGTAGGTGTGAATGATCTTCTTGGACATGTTCACCGCACAGTTGTAGTTCTGATATGCATTGCGGGGATTACACAAAAGCGCATACGGCAGTTCCTTGAGGGTCACGTTCTTTTCGAACTGCCGGTTCGGATAACAGTCGGTTCCGTACGCTTCGGCCCGGAGCTTCACTGTTTTGCCGCTCACGAGGTCATGGAGCACGTGACCGCCGCCGTATTCGAAGGCCCCTGGATAGATTTTGTTCAGCGGATCGTCGGCTACCGGCTCGGTAACGCCGATATAGACATCGACCGCTGCCAGTCCTCCATAAGCGGGAACATCGTTCAGCCAAACCTTGCTTGCTTTGATGGGAGGATTCGCGTGGCCGAAATTAATGAAGGCCCCCGAAGAACACATCGGAGCGAAGGTCCCTGTAGTCACCACATCAACTTCCCTGGCGGCTTTAGCGGGCCCCTTCTTCTTCACTATTCCGATCATCTCTTCGGCTGTGACTACGACGGCCTGACCCTTTCGAATCTTCTCGTTTATTTCCCGGTAGGTCTTCTGAACTGTTCCCATGAGCGCTTCCGATTCCTTTTGTTGAGGAAAGTTAGCAAGTTCCGATTAAAAACCATCTGATTTCAGGGTGGACTATAATAACCCACAATCATCGATCCTGACAACCGCACACAGAAAACAGATCAGCTCTTTTCAGACGTTTCGCCGTGCTGGTATGACACATAAACCGATGGCGCGCGATCAGCGAAACAGGGGATCATCTTCCGGAACTCCTCCATTTCGCGCGCTTGCAAAGCGCCCAGAATATTCTCTTCTTCTGGTCCAGCCTGTGACAGGACCGTTCCCAGAGGCGAGATAATCGCCGATGTTCCGCCCCAGGTAATCTTTTCTTCACTCCCGCAACCATTGCACCCTAGAACGAAAAGCTGATTTTCAACAGCCCTCGCCTGGAGCAGCAAAGACCAATGTTTTATTCGGGCTTCCGGCCAGAGCGCCGATACACAGATCACTTCCGCTCCTTCCAGAGCCATTCTACGCGCCAGTTCGGGGAAACGCAGATCGTAGCAGATCATGACCCCGATCTTGCCCAGGCTCGTCGAACACACCCCTGCCCACTCACCTTTTCCGAAACGGAGATGTTCACCGTAGAGCGAAAAAAGATGGACTTTCCTGTACTTTGCGGCAATCTCACCGGTGCTGTCCAGGACATAGTTTGTATTGAAGATCGTTCCACTGTCCGCTTCGGGGAGACTTCCGGCAATCACGAGCCTGTTTTCGACAGCGATGCGCCGGAGTTTTTCAACAATACCCGGAGTCCTTTCCGCCATCTCGGAAAGAATCGGATAGGGAAAAGAACAGGACCACATTTCAGGAAGGACGGCAAGGCGGCAATCGCGCTGCGCAAGTTCCGACAAAGCCCTCTCGACCCTGGCCATATTGGCGTCCACGTCGCCCGGTTTTATGGCGAACTGACAGCAAGCCGCAATGATATCTTCCATCCCGGACTACTCCGCTTCGATTTGTTCACCGCACTCACCATTCCGTCAACTTAGTTTATACGTGTTTGCTATCTCTAACAAGAGAGCAGGATGGTGATTTTCGTGAAGAGATTCATTTGAGCATTGTTTACTTACGAACTGGTTTCCCCTAGAATTGACCGAAAATCTCGATCCTGGAATTGGGGGCCCTCATGAATTTTAAAACCTATGCGGAAATCAACCTGGATAATCTTGCCTATAATGTCGCGAAGGTCCGTGAAAAGGTTACGCCCGCGCTCGTCATCGCGGTTGTAAAAGCCGATGCCTACGGACACGGGGCTGTCCCGGTGGCCAAACGACTGGCGGCCGAGGGCGTCGGGTTCTTTGCCGTGGCCCAGTTCCAGGAAGCGATGGAATTGAGGGAGAGCGGCATTTCCCAACCTATTCTGGTGCTCGGCAGGATCTTCCCCGGTGATATTGCCCAGGCCATCAAAGCCTCTATACGCATCACTCTGTTCGGTGAGGAGGACCTGCGCTGGATAAAGGATGCCGGAATCGACAGGCCGGCCTTCGTGCATGTGAAACTGGAAACCGGCATGGGAAGAATGGGAATACTTCCGGAGAAGGCCCCTCAATTCTTCGTCCATCTGATCCACTGCGGGGCCTGCGTATGGGAGGGGATATTCACCCACTTCGCCACTTCGGATGAGCGCGACAAAACCTATTCAAATCTTCAGATCATGCGATTCCAGGAGGCGCTCTCGCGTATTTCCGGGCTGGACAGGAAACCTCAGGTCGTTCACATGGCGGCAAGCGGGGCGATCCTGGATCTTCCAGCGAGCTATTTCAGCGCCGTTCGTCCCGGTATTCTCCTCTACGGACATTATCCATCACGGGAAACCACCTGTTCGATCCAACCCAAACAGGTCATGTCGCTCAAGACATTCGTGGCACACTTACGGGAAATGCCCGCAGACTATCCGATAAGTTACGGGCGCAGGTGGATCACACCGCAAAGGACAACCGTAGCCGTTTTGCCCATCGGTTACGCCGACGGCATCAGCAGAAAGTTTACAAACCTGGGAGAGGTCCTCATTCGCGGAAAGCTCTACCCGATGGTCGGCACAGTGACTATGGATCACATCATGGTGGACGTCGGCAACGATCCCGTGCAAATCGGAGATGAGGTGCTCATTTGGGGGAATTCACCACAGGGCGAGATTCAGGCCCTGGATGTCGCGGCAAAGATAGGCACCATTCCTTATGAGCTGACCTGCGGCGTATCCAGGCGGATCCGGCGGGTTTACACGGGAGAGGTCCGGGCGGATGCCTGATTGTTTTGGATCAATAATAGGTTGAGCGTCTTTTTTTCTGGCGCTTCCCGGTTATCCATCCCATAAACCATCCGAACAACAGAACGAAAGCTCCCGCCGCAAACCATTGAACACGTTGCGAGAGCTTGAGATTTTCATTTTCCTGAATGAGCGTCTGGATGTTTTCCTGGGCGCTTGCCAGGCTCGATTTTGCGGCATCGTATTCGGCCTTGAACTTGAGGAAGTTCGCCGAACCGGCCTTGAGTTCCTCATAGGCCGCATTCAACTTCGTCAGTTTATCGGTAAGTTCCTTCTCCCGTTGCGAAAGGCTGTTCCTTTCCTTATCGATGCCGTCGAGTTGCTCTTTGAGGGAAGCGTTTTGGGCACCAAGATCTCTGGCAACCGCAGAGTCGGGCGGGCGGGCCCCGAGGTATTTGCTCGCAACCCAACCGTCGCGCACTTCACCACCCGGCGTTGTATACCGCACATGGGTCCAGTTGTTCGTGGCCACGGGTTCGACCCCCGATGCCGGAGGGACCATAACTATGGTCTTTCCTTTTCCGGGAGCGCTCAGAAGTGGAACTTCCTGTGAATCCGTCGTGTACGCTTTTGCGGCAAAGGCTGAACCGGAAAATAAAAAAACAGCCAAAATCGGCATGAACAGGTGCGCAAGTCGGAATCTATCCATATGCTTTCGCCTCATAACCTGATAATTATATTGGTGGTGATTTTGTACAACACAACACAAGCGCTCATTATAGATTCGCATTCCACGACGGGCAAGGAAAAAGCCGATTATTCGTTTTCGGCCGATTTTCGAATGTGAAACCAGGATAACATGGAAAAGAAACCGGAACTGATCGATACACACGCCCATCTCGATTTTCCAGAATTTTTCGACTCTATCCCCGAAACACTTGAGCGGGCATGTGGAGCCGGGGTCCGGGAGGTGGTCACAATAGGAATTGACCTCGAAAGCAGCCGGAAAGCGGCTGCCCTGGCCCGGAACTTCGACCGTATCCACGCCGTGGCCGGGATTCACCCTCACGACTCATTCATTCTTGACGACGCTTCCCTGAAAGAACTTGAGGATATTCTCCAAAACGATCGCGTCGTCGCCGTGGGTGAAATCGGTCTTGATTACTACCGCAACAAACAGCCTCATCCCGTTCAGATCGGCTGCCTGAAACGGCAGTTAGAACTGGCGTGCAAGGTCGGCATGCCTGCCGTCTTCCACATACGCGATGCCTGGGAAGATTTTTTCCGGGTGATTCCCGAGTATGTCTCATCATTGCCCCAGTCGGTTATGCATTGTTTTTCCGGAAGCTGGGAGATCGCGCGGAAGTGTTTCGACATGGGATTTTATCTTTCGATCCCGGGTGTGGTAACTTTCCCGAAATCCGAAGACCTCCGGAATGTGGTCGCCCGCTCCCCGCTCGACAGGCTCCTGGTTGAAACCGATGCGCCCTATCTTGCTCCCGTTCCGTACAGGGGAAAAACAAACGAACCGGCCTTCGTGCTGCACACGGCCCGCAAGATTGCCGAATTGCGCAACGAACCCTTTGAAACAATCGCCGAGCACACTACCCGCAATGCCAGATCGGTTTTTCGGATGTGAGCCGGCTCACGAAGAATACATTGTGTAACAGCAAACGCTCTTAGATCGACGGCGCAAAAATGACGCTAAAAGAACAGGAAAACGGCAAATCGTAATCCGGATCGTCCCGATCCGGCAAACCGCCCTGTCAGTCGAGGAAGATTGATGAAACTGTCCAAAGGATTTCATGGACTCAAAGGATTGAAAAGATTCGGCGCGATCACGGCAGTTCTTCTGAAGCACGGGTTCGGAGATCTTGCCGAGCGGCTTTTTAGCCCTAAGGAAAAACGCGCCGGGGATTCCGACCAGGAAATCTTTCTCCGGGCCGGATTCCCCTCTCCCCGGAGGCTCAGGCTGGTCCTTGAGGAACTCGGACCGAGTTTCGTAAAGCTCGGTCAGCTCATGAGCACGCGGGCAGACCTTTTTCCGTCCGAATACATCGAAGAATTCAAGAAGCTCCAGGACAGCGTTCCCCCTGTCCCTTTTCAGGAAGTGAAGGCCGTGATCGAGCGGGAAACCGGGCGGCCTCTGTCCGAGATTTTCGAAGATTTCCAGGAACAATCCCTCGCGGCTGCCTCAGTAGGCCAGGTCCATCTCGCAAGGCTTCGCACCGGTGAGAAGGCGGCCGTCAAAATCATTCGGCCCGGAATCGACCGGCAAATACGCGAAGACATACGTCTCATGTATTATCTCGCCGAAAAAGTGGAGAAGTCTTTCGAAACGGGGCGTGTGATCGGAGCAGTCAACCTGGTCAAGGAGTTCGAACGCAACATAACCCGCGAACTGGATATGTTGATCGAGGCCGGCAGTATCGATAAATTTGCAAAAAATTTCGAAAACGTTGATGAAATCTATATCCCGAAAGTCTACTGGGACTGCACGACCCGATCCGTGCTGGCGATGGAGCATATCGAGGGCATAAAGATGGACCAGGTCGAAGAAATCCGCGCCCACGGAATCGATCCCAAAGAAGTTGCGATGATAGGTCTGCGCTCCTTTTCCCGTCAGCTCATGGAATTCGGCTTCTTCCATGCGGACCCCCACCCCGGCAACACGATCGTCATGTATGACGGCCGCGTCAGCCTGGTCGATTTCGGCATAACGGGGTATCTCGACGAAGAAGTGATGCTGCAAATTGCCTACCTCTTTCTCGGATATGCCGAACACGACTACGATATGGTCCTCGACGCCCTGATGGATGCCGGACTGATCAGCGAAGACATGGACCTCAAGGCGTTTCGAAACGACCTGAAGGATATGAGCGAATCCTTCTACGGCCGTTCTCTGCAGCATATTTCGGTGAAGGACGTCTACGACCAGTTGATGGACCTCGTGCTAAAATACCGCGTCAGGCTCCCCAGGAACCTGCTGCTCCTTCTGAAGACATTCATCCAGACCGAGGCTCTGGGAAAGATCCTCGGAAGCGATGCAAGCATTCTCGAAGTAACCAGGCCCTTTGCAAAAGAACTGCTGAAGCGGGGCTACGATACCAGGAGCATCGTCAAAAACCTGGACCGCGAAGCCCGTGCCATAAGCGGATATGCAAAGAACCTGCCCAGGTTGATGAACGATATCCTCAGGCACACGGCGGCTGGAAAACAAAGGATCGAATTGCGCCACAGCGGTTTCGAACAGGTCCAGTCCCTTATCGAAAAAGGCATAAACCGGCTCACGGTGGGCATCATCATTTCCGCCTCGATCGTTGCGGCGGCAATGATCCTCAATTCCGGTCAAAAAATCCTGGAATTCACTACCACCGCCTTTGGCCTGGGAACGATATCGTTGACGGCCATTCTCGGTTTTGCAGGCTACGCCATGGCGACCCTCCTGGGAATTTGGCTGGTCGTCTCGATCTTGAGATCCGGGAAATTGTAAGGGCAATCTTCCGGCGCACTCACATGAAAAGTTATAGCGCATTACGCGTCAATCAGGGGAGCAGGGGTCCGATTGATCTTCAACCGGCAAAGGAGAAGCATGAAGAGCGCACTCATATTGATAGACATCCAAAACGATTATTTTCCGGGTGGAAAAATGGAACTCTCGGGCAGCATCGAAGCGGGCCTGCGCGCGGGGGAGATTCTTTCCTGCTTCCGGGAAAACCGCATGCCAGTGGTTCACATCCAACACACATCGATTCGTCCGGGGGCAACGTTCTTTCTCCCCGGCACGCACGGAGCGGTAATCCACGAATGCGTCACGCCCCTTGCCTATGAGGAGGTCATCGAGAAGTATTATCCCAACAGCTTCAGAGACACGCAACTGCGCGAGTCTCTTGAACAACAGCGGATAAATCACCTTGTGATAGCCGGTATGATGACGCACATGTGCGTGGACGCGACCGTCCGGTCGGCCTACGATCTCGGCTTTTCGTGCACACTCATTCATGACGCGTGCGCCACAAGGGATCTTTCCTTCGAAAAGCAAACCGTGCCGGCAGAACAGGTCCACGCGGCTTTTCTATCCGCTCTGAACGGCCTGTACGCAAAGCTCATCAGCGCCTCGGACTTCATCTCGGAATTCAAGTAGCGCGGGGAGGGAAGCCTGCGGATAGGCCCGCTTTACGATGCCTTTTTACGAATTGCAGCTTGCATTTCCGAGGGCTTTTTGGTAATAATCTATGGTTTAGTTGCGCCCATAGCTCAGTTGGATAGAGTGCCGGACTACGAATCCGTAGGTCGCAAGTTCGAATCTTGCTGGGCGCGCTAGGAAAATCAAGGGGTTAGGTGGTCGTCACCTGGCCCCTTCCGCTTTTTTAGGGATGTTTTTGCCATAATTTTGCCAAAAACCCATCTTCCCCAGCCTTACTTTTCTTTCCCTTTTTCTCCCAGCAAAGCCGCATTGAATAACCCTCCATCAAGGGTCCCATGAGCATTTTCAATAAATTTACCGTAAACCCTGATTATCATCTCGGTATTCCTGTGACCCATGACCTTGGCAATCCAAAGAGGATTCTCGCCACAACCTAAGCCAACAGTTGCAAAAGTATGTCGGGTTTGCTTCATGTCACGATACGGGATTTCCGCATTCTTCAAGGCAAGTCGCCATACCCGATCTCTTAAGTTGTTGATGTCAATATTGGCTCCCTTGGCGCTGCAAAAGAAATACTCACCATTGAACCGCTCATAAATCCCAAGTTGAGCTTTGAGGGGTGCCAACATGGCTGGGATCAACTTGATCGTCCTTCTGCTGTACCGATTCTTGGTCCTGCCGACAACCCTCTTGCCATTCTCATCGAATGTCATTGCCCGTCGGATATGGAGAAGCCCGGCATTCCAATCAATGTCCTCCAGTCGAATCGCAATCTGCTCGCCGACCCTAAGTCCCGCAGCAAATGCAAACTGAAAGTGAGGCTTCCAGTGATCCGGTAAATGGTCAATCAAACTCCTCTGCTCATCGACCGAGAATGGATTGATTTCCTCATATGGATCGTCTTCCGGCAGCTTCCGAAATCCGAAAAAAGGGTTGAAGCTGTCCGCCCATCCGTATTCAATTGCCACCGACTTGCAGATGATTTTGAGGATGGTGAAACACTTATTCACCGTGCTTGCGGCAATTTCCTTCTCTCGATACCGCCGGGTCTTTGCCCAAATGATAAACCTCTCGAAGCCGGCAGCATTCAAGTCTGCGAACACCATCTCGCCAAAAAACGGTTTCAGATAGAGGTCAACGTAGCCGCGATATCCCAAAAGCGTCCTTCCTGTTACCCGACCGGAACTTTTCAGGAGCCGATACCATGAGTCGAAAAAATCTTTGCAAAGTACATCACTCGGGGTTTCCTTAATTTTGAAAACCTCTTTCTCCCTCCCCGTGAAGTACTCTGCCTTCTTACTCCCCGGAAAAACCTCTGCATACCGAAACGATCCGTCTCCAATGGCAACGACGATCTTGTCAAGTTGCTTCCGCACTTCCTTTGCATTCTCATCATTCCACGGGAGGTCCGAAGACTCCCTTACTCTCTCGTTCAAATACATAAAATCAACATAAACCGTGCTATTCACGTTTCGGACCGAACCTTCCTTATTATGGTTCAATCCCGATTTTCTGGCCTTCTCGGCTGGCTTTCTCTTTTTCGGGAAAGCTATAACCGTGGCCTGTGCTCCTTTAGCCATTTTACCGTTCCTCCATATTGCACCTCCTTCCGCTGATTTTCACCAACGCGGATTATACCAGAAATTGATGACCATAGCGGCGATAAGGTGTTTTTTTTGATTAGATATTGATCCGGCTCTTTGCCGGTCTTTGTGCTTGGGGTTTTCTTGCGAGTGCAGTGGGTTTTTGTGAAACGGCTTCGGAACCTGAGTCCGAGCCGGTTGGGGTTACTTGCTCTTGAGCTTCGGTACTTTCTCCCATCCATTCCTTTATTGCCGACCACTTGAACAGAATCTTCTTGGGCGTGGGCTTGAGGTAATGCTTTCCGAGGGTAAATTTTTCTTCATGAATAAAGTTGTAGATCGTCTGGACCGCCTATTTGATTCGCTCGCTGAGCTCCTTTACGGTGAGATATTCTTCCATTCTGACTTCCTCCTCTAACTTTTTCCTTTTTGTTAGAGGGGATTCCAAAAACGGTTGAGGAGAAAACTCATAATTGATATAATTAAGGTTTCTATAGCGAAATCGAGAATGTCGAACGGGGGAACAGAAATGCCGTGGATCGTGCCCAAGCCGCCAATCCCATATTCCGAAGTGGATCGACTCATCCAATACATCGAAACCAGCACCGAGAGGTTAATCGACGTAGTCGTGTTGGCAACCGCTTTGAAATTCGTCTACTGTCTTGCATTGAAGAAGAAAGAGTTATTTAGTTTAACCGTCGGGCATGTCTTTGATCAGAATCTGTCACCTTTGAATGCCATTAGAATTGGTTCCCCACCAGCGATCCCAATACCGAGTAGTTTCGTCCCTACGGTTTCGAGTTATCTGCCCCATTTGCAGAATCTATACGACACCGGATTCGGGCTCGATGTCCCACTCTTTCCAGGGCGGAACAAAGAACGGTACGACGACACAAGCTTCTCGAATCATCTCAAACGCTTTGCGACTGCGCCAAACCTTAAGGTGAACCTGGAAAAAATACGCCAGACGGGAATCTGTAAATTCTATGATGACCAAAGGGTAATGTATGCTGCCGAGCCGTGGATGGACTCATCTCGTATACTTTTCGAAACAGTGACTTTTGCCAGAGCAGACAATCCGCAACGTGACTATCGGCACATAGAAAGACTTCTTAAAGGTCTAATCAAGGAATGGGGCGGCAAACCGAAGCCTGCGGTTACACCACCAGTACCGGTACCGAGCGGGATACCAATTAGCGAGCTTACCCTTCGCCTTCGCGATAATAACCTACCCTCCGAAACCGAAATCATGGAAATCTTAAGAGAGTTTGAGGAAGCTCATATTCCGAGTCGGGCAGCACTGGAAGAATTTAAAAGCGAAATCGAAAATGCTATCCGACGGAATAGCGCCTTGAATCGTCCCGAGATTGTTGCAGCCTTTAAATCTCGGTTCAATTTTCTTGTATTCGGAGTAAACCC
>Ga0364919_10195_pt1 | contig 26263 bp, 21 predicted proteins | sample SorcelJu500001C7_2_FD_206953 | JGI IMG/M metagenome (GOLD analysis project Ga0364919, IMG submission 206953) | Enriched cells from Trout Bog Lake Hypolimnion, Wisconsin, USA - BchlTB.June20.5000.01.C7 | ecosystem: Environmental > Aquatic > Freshwater > Lake > Hypolimnion/Profundal zone | place... | reverse complement strand
AACAGTTCGACGTGGCGATTATCGACGGGATCGACGGGCGACAGATCACGCACGGCATGTTGCTTGCCGTGGCGATGGCGCTCTCGCGGCATATCCGGAAAAACTTCCAGAACCAGCGAATCGGTTCCGTGCTGCCGACAAGCATCGGGGCGGTCGCGGCCAACCTTGCGGTCATGCTGGCAGGCAAGGTGCCGGTTAACCTCAACTTTACAGCCGGACGCGACGCGCTCGAATCGGCCATCCGGATCGCCGAACTCGACACCGCCATCACCGCCAGGGCGTTCATGAAACGCGCCCCCGATTTTCCGTTCCCGAAAAATGTCCTCCTGCTCGACGAACTGATCCCGCAGCTCAGGCCGTGGATTGTCTTCTGGCGGGCGATGGTGGTTTTGATGCCCTGGTGGGTGCTGACCCGGATCCTCGGGGTACCACGCACGGGCGACCGCAAGGAGGCGGTGGTGCTGTTCACCAGCGGTAGTTCCGGCGAGCCGAAAGGGGTGGTGCTCAGCCACCGCAATCTTCTCGGCAACGTCACGCAGTTCTCATCGATGCTCAATCTCGACCGGCACGACTCCATCCTGGCGTCGCTTCCTTATTTTCACAGCTTCGGCTGCACCGTCACGCTCTGGTATCCGCTCATTGAAGGGGTGAAGCTGGTGACCAATCCTAACCCGGTGGATGTGACAAAGAACGCCGAATTGATTGAACGCCACAAGATCACCATGCTGCTCGCCACCCCGACCTTCCTGCGCAGCTACATCAAGCGCACGGATCGCAGCCAGCTCGATTCGCTAAAATTGATCGTCACCGGCGCGGAAAAACTTCCCGATGATGTGGTCTCTGCATTCAGGGAGAAGTTCGGAAAACATGTCGAACAGGGATACGGCCTGACGGAAACCTCGCCGGTGGTCAGCGTCAACCTGCCCGAACCTCCAAAGTTCCTGCCTGACGACAACATCCAGCCTTCCAGCCGGCTTGGGTCCGCGGGCAAACTGGCGCCCGGCCTCGCCGCGCAAATCCGCGATCCCGAAACCGGCGCGACGCTCACCCTGCGCGACACCGGGATGCTCTGGCTGCGCGGGGTGAATATTTTTGAAGGATACCTCAACGATCCCAAACGCACCGCAGAGGTGCTCGTGGACGGCTGGTTCAAAACCGGCGATCTCGGGCGGTTTGACCAGGACGGATTTCTTTACATCGAGGGGCGGCTCTCGCGCTTTTCAAAAATCGGGGGCGAAATGGTTCCGCACGAAACGCTCGAATCGAAAATTTACACAGCGCTGGAAATTCCGTCCGAGGGGGATCGGGCCGTCGCAGTGGTTGGCATTCCCGACGAAGCCAAGGGCGAGGCGCTCGTACTGCTTTCCGTGCCCGAACTTTCCACACAGGAACTCCGCTCAAAACTGCTCGAAGCCGGCGTGCCGCCGCTCTGGATTCCAAAGAGCATCAAGCGCGTCGATAAAATCCCGGTACTCGGTTCGGGCAAACTTGATCTCAAGCAGTGCCGGGATTTGGCAGGCAGCGCTTAAAACCCGCATTTCGCGCGGGCCTCGGCGAAACTTGAGCGCTTTGATTCCAAACCGACCAGATAGGGGTCAAAACGCGGGATCTGGCTGGCGCGCATGAGGTTTTCAGGAGTTTCAAGTCGTGAAAAAATCGCCTGCGCGATCTTGCTGCGCGGCACGCTTTTTTCACCGTAACCGGCGGGAATATTACTGGACCAAAAACGGACCTGCTCGACGCCGTCGCGCATTTCCGTTCCAAGATAGACAACCGAGTGCCCGTGTTCCGTCGCGCCCACTTCGCGGGTCCAGAAAATCTTCATGAAATCCCCGGGAAGCGCCTTGCTAAATTCGGTGAAATTTTTCCCGAGCTGCAGTTCAAAAAAAAGCCGGGCGGTTCCCGGACCGTTGGCGTTCCATCGCCCCCAAATCCCCTCTCCGTCGCGCTGTCCGGAAATCATCAGCCTGCCCAGTGTCTGTTCGTCGAGATTGAGCCGGCCGGAGTCACGCAGCGTCTCAATGGTTTTAAGAAAGACAAGATAGGTGGCGCCGGAACAGTAACTGGGCGAAGCGGCGGACGGCAGCAGGAAGAATTTTCCCGCCTCAAAATGAGCGGCACTCTCCAGACGGATCGTGGCCACATGCGAGGCGGAGTAACTGCCGCCAACGGGCATCTCGTGGATTGACGACAGAATCACCTGATTGATCGAATTCACCTGCCCGCAAAAACCGCGAACGGTGATCAGGCAAAGAGCGGCGCACAGAAAATATTTTCCAAGGCGTGTCATGAGCAAATGTCGGAACCATCAAAGTGGCAGAGTTGAATCACACTTCAACATGAAATATTTTTGCCTTGTGAGCTGTTGTCATGGCAGCCATTGGCTTGGATCATGTCCAGCCCGGCGGTTCATGCCATCCTCTTCCACCAACAGAATAATCATCGGTCGCCTCTCATAAAATCTTCCCCTGCGAGTCCTTTGCATGATTGACGGCGTCGGGGAGGGTGAAAAGGAAAGCCGCCCCCTGGCCGGGACCGGCGGACTCCAGCTTGATCCAGCCGCCGTAGATTTCAACTATTCGCTTAATGATGGTCAGGCCAATGCCTGACCCCTCGACTTTCGGATCGAGCTTCTCAAACAGATCGAATACTTTCGCCTGGTATCGGGGATCGATTCCGATGCCGTTATCCCGCACATAGAAAACGGTTTCATCACCGCGCATATCCACACCGATTTCAATGCGTGGTTCCTTTTGGCCGCCCATGAACTTACAAGCGTTGTCCACCAGGTTCTGCCAGATTTCCGTCAGCCGGCGCCGGTCGCCATACAAAATCACATCGTTCTCTGCGACCGTCACTGTCACGCCTTGCGTTGTGATCCGTCCAGCCACCGTAGCGAGGGCTTCATTGACCGCGGTTTTGAACGTGATTCTCACCGGAGGATTTATGACGCGGCCGATGCGCGACATTTCCAGCAAGTCCTCGAGCAATTGTCCCATTTTATCCGCTGCAGAATTAATATACAGCATGTCTTTTTCGATCTGTTCGGAATCGGCGGACGCCATGTCTTGCTTCATGTAGCCGAGGAAGGTCTTGACCGTCACAAGCGGACTTTTTAAATCATGGGATGCCGTGTAGAGGAAGCGTTCCAACTCGGCATTTTTGTTCACCAACTCAACTCCGGTTTTCCTTAATGCCTCCTCGGCGCGCTTGCGTTCGGTGATATCCACCGAGATTCCACAGGTGCCAATAATCCGGCCGGCAGCATCATGGAGGGGCAATTTGGACACCATTTCCCAACCCCCGGTTTCACTGCCGTGCCATCTTGTCTTTTGCACGATATTTAAAACGGGACGACCCGTGCGGATGATTTCCTTTTCGTCGGCCATGAACTGACGGGCGACATCCTCTGGAAAAAAGTCAGCATCAGACTTGCCGACGATTTGCGAGGGGTCGCTCAAGCCAAACGCCCTGGCCATTGCTGGATTGACCCGGAGAAAAGAACAGGAGGCATCCTTGAAGTAGATGTTGGCGGGGAGATTTTCCATCAAGGTCAAAATCAAGTTTTGCTCCTCCTGCAAGGCTTCGGAGGCCGCAAGTTTTTCCCGGTAAAGCCTGTTGCTGTACTGCCGCCAGATCATCCCGATCGTTGCGGCAGCCCCAAGAATCAATGTTGCCGAGAGCAAAAAGGCTATGCGCAGTTGCTCGCGCAGCGGCGTGTTGACTTCTGCAAGATCCCTGCGTGCCACCATAAACCAGGGCGATTCAGGAATGGCGCGCAAGGCCGCCAGCACCTGCACGTTTCGATAGTCCCGGCCTTCAAAAACGCCGCTCTTCCCCAAAACCGCATTGACCGCAGGCAGATCGTGTTTCGTCAGTGGAACGCGGAAGGAGAGCGGCGAGTTGTTTACAAACCGCAATCGATTCAGAAAAACGACCGCGTCCCCTTCCCTGCGCACAAGCAGAGTCTCTGCAGTCTCGCTTGGAGTCGGCCAGCGCTGCAGAAAGGGGAAGAGATATCGGGCGGGATCAATTCTCAAGGAGAGAATGCCGATCACCCGATCTTCGTTCTGTTCGTCAAGAATGGGAACCTGAACGGCCAGATAGACCTTTTTGGTTTGTCCGTCCCGAAAAAAATCCTCAAAAATCACACACCGTGTCTTCAGGGCCTCGATGGCACTTAGGGAAAAACCTGCACTGACCTGACTGACGGCATCTGGGACGGACATTCGTTCCATGCCCCGCGCATCCTGCAGGCTGACCCGGCTATATTGTAGTTGGATTTTGCCCAGCCAGGTCCGAAGGCGTGTTTGCACTTCGGAGTCATCCGGCTTTTCAATACATTGCTTCACCAGGGTGGTAAAAGCCGGATTTCTGAAAAAGACGCTCCCATCCTCCAACCGCTCCTTGCGCCAATGGGCGATTTCTCCGACTTTCAAGTCTGCGATTGAGGAAAGCTGCTGCTCGACCTCGATTCGCAAACGCCGCTCGTGAGTCCGATAGTAAACGGTGCCGATCGTGACGATCCCAAGGACGAGCAGGCAGAAAGCTAAACCCAGGTCGATCGCAGCCCGCCTGGTCAGGGGAGATTCTGTTTCACCTTTTGGTGCTGTTTTTCCGGCGCCGGCCTGCGTTGACCCATTCTGTTTTATGTCTTTGGCAGGACTTGGCATGTCGTATTTATAAATGAGTAATGATTAGTTGCTCGTTACCGGAACTGGCTGCGGAGGCGGCAAAATAACAGGCGGCTGATCGCCCTTATTGCCTGGCATCCTGCTCCCCCATCCATCCGGTTCCGGTACGACGTCATAGTCCGTAAATACCATGTAGTTGTCACCGTAATTTTCAACACCGGGACCGTTTAAACTCCAAACGGCCGCGACGGATCCGACCTGTGGTGCGGGATCCTTCGCAGACCCATCTTCAGCCGGCGACATGGTCTCTTTAAAATCCTTGCCCGAACCGTTCCCGGCGCGGCGTCCTGTTATCGATCCGCTAAAATTGCATGCATTGGTTTTGCTGGTAAGAGTGCCACTGTAGGACCACGCCGCCAAATTGATATCAATCGAAAGATTGTATTTCTCCGCGCAAATAATCGTCAGTGGCGTCTTTGTGCCCTCTCCATTCCGGTCATATTCCCATACCTCGAGAGTGCGCCTGGAATTCGTGCCGTCCGGTTTAAAAAGGATCTGGAAAAGTGTCGCCCCATTGGGTTCTTTAAACGCCCATCCAAACGTGTCGTCAACCCGTGTCGAAGTGGAGGGCACCACCGCAAAGTCAACGAAAAAAAAAGTGTGACCGTTGTGTCCGGCTTCACTCAAGGGATGCCAAAGCTGGGTCCTTGGGGCAGCGGGATGGGTGGAATCGTAAACCCCTCCTGTGGCCGCCCAGGATTTGCTGCCGGCATCCAAACCTCGCATGTGATGAGAGTTGATGTTGGTCTCATTTGGATCGTCCGTAATCCAGTCCGTCGGGCCTTTGGGAGGATTCGCCTGCCAATGATACGGCTTCTTATTCAGACTGTAACCGCTGCCTCTGACATAAATATAATTGCTGATGGGGCATCCCTCCTTAAACCCTGGATCGGTAAAACTGGCAAAAAAGGAAACCGACGCAGATGCCTGAAGGCAAATGAAACCAAACAATGCAAGCAGATGAAATTTTTTCATAAGATTAGGAAGGGTCGAGGGCGGCGATCAATCGGGGAAGGAGCGTGTCCCGGCTGCACAGGGCCGGAATTCCGGCGGGTCTGGCAATCGAGTGGCGAGCCTGATATACCTCCTGGATGTGCGCAATAACCCTGTCCGGCTCGCCGTGTCGTGCCATGAAAAATCTTGGCGAAGATGTGGCAGTCCCTGTCGCCTCCGAAGACGCGGAGAGTGCGGAGGCGAGGTCGGTGATATGACTCAGGGAAGGCCCGATGTATAGCACCGGCGAACCAATGCCGACGATATTGTAGATTTTGCAGGGATGCACCAGTCCAAGCATCTTTTCACCCATGACGACCACGTGCAAATCGCCGGCTGAAAGCGAACCGGCCAGCTTGTCGAGAGGCTGGTAAGACAGGCATAACACTTGGGAGAGATTCTCCGTTTTTGCGATTTGCTTTATTTTTTGAAACTGGCTCCCGCCGCCGACAAAGCAAAACAGAATATCCGGTTCCTCGCGCAGTCTCCGGGCTGCTTCAATCAAGGTATCCAGCGAATGAACGGGGCTGTGATTCCCCGAATACATGACCACAAATTTGCCGTTGATTCCATGCTGGCGTCGAAACTCCTCGCGCCCAACCGGATCAAACCGGATCTCATCATCGTGGGACCAGGGGGAGACGACGGTGATTTTTTCCGCCGGAATCCCCTTCCCGACCATCCGGTCGCGCATAAAGCGATCCAGGGCAATAATCCAGGTGGCCTGTTTCAAGCTGAACAGGGAGATGCGTTCGAGAATTCCTGCGATAAGTGAATCTCCGCGCAGCCATCCTGCAGCGATTGCTTCGTCCGGATTAAAATCCATCACCCAGTAGCAAAACCGGGCCCGCCAACACAAGGAGACCAAGGCGCCGACAAAGGAAATCAGCGGAGGCGTGGTCAGTGCAATCACCTGGTCGTGCCGTGGAAGACGGACCAGACGAAAACAACAGGAGGCGATAAAACTGGCGAAATCAAGCGCCCGCCGCCATTTCGCCTGCTTCCCAAAGCGGGTGGAGTAAACCCGGTGAATGCGAATCCCCCTCCATATTTCATTCTTTTTGAAAACAATTTCCTGCTGATCGTAAGCCCGCCGCCCGGTCACCACGGTGACCTCATGCCCGCGCTCCACCAATGCCCGCGCGAGGTCCGTCAGATGTTGAGCGGTCGAAACAACATCGGGATAAAAGGTCTGATTGAGAAGCAGGATTCGCACGGGAAAAAGCGGGAACCGAAAAATTAAATTGCCGCGTGCACGTCAGGGCAATGTTACAACAGGTTTCACAAACTTTGTTTTACAGGTCGGTCCGTTTTGCCGAAGGCAACGGCCATCTGAATAAATATGGAAAATTAATTTTCCTGCAAAGCATCGCAAGTCCAACCGAGGCAAACAATCCCGCAAGAACACAGAACAAAACGTCCAACGCGGGAGAGTAAATTCCGATTTTTCCAAAGGCCGCGCGTGCTCCGGTGCTGAACAGCACATGCCCAAGATAGATTTCCAGCGAGTAATAACCGAGAAGGGATATGAAGGCGCCGGAAACCAGACCTGTTATGCCGCTGGCAAGAAAAACAACTCCGGCAATTCCAAGCAGGGCCGCCGGCAACTGGAGATATAGGCTACCGCAGTCAAGAGTGATGAACCCGACCGTCATGATGCCAAGAAACGAAGCGCCCGCCGCCAGCGATTTTATGGGGCGAATGCGTTTTAACTCCGATAAAACCAGATCAGGGGCAAGCCCTCCCAAAACATAGAAGACAAAATTCAGCATTGAGAGATTTAAAATAGGCCAGAACCCGAATGCGTTGAGCCGCGCGCATAAATAAAAAATCACTGAAACGAGAAGCACTATTGATCTGCGCGCGCCGGATGCTTGCAGCAGGTGGAACAACAGGGAAATCAGGAAAAGGCTGTACAAAAACCAGAGTCCATAACCATAAGGCTCCCAGAGCAGTTTCAGTGCCCTGCCAGGGAGTGGCGGATTATTTGAGTAACGCGCCATCACCGTCTGAAAGGCAAGATAAACCCCGGTCCACAGGATATATGGATAACCCAGGACCCTTGTTTTGTTTTTGACAAACCCAACCCATGAACGGTCCGCCCCCCTCCATGCAAACAGCCCTGAGAGAAGAAAAAAAGCGGGCATATGAAACAAGTAAACCCATGCTCGCATGGCTAGAAAAACTGAATCGGGCGGCAGAATTTTAGCAGCGCCAAGCCCCCCCGTCACGTGACCAAAGACCACCATTATAATGCAGATGCCCCTGCAGAAATCCACCCACAAGACACGGTGCGCTGCCATTTTGTAATCCATTTAATTCAGAATGGCGGCGGGTGAAAACAGCTTTGCGGTCTCGCGCGTTTCTTTAAAACGCCCATATTCCATACCGGACCGCATAGCCAAAAAGCTTTACCACTTCGATCCGTCGCATCGCATCGACATACCTCGAACGGCTCGCTTTTCCCGGATAACCAAAATAGGAAGGACGCGAATAAAACTCTATCTCGGCGGATTCATGTTTAAAACAGGCCATTGCCCGGCGCGAATGGTACCAGGAGGTGACAAGAATGACTCGTTCCGCCTTCATTCGACGGAGGATCGGAGCGGAAAATCGGGCGTTATCACGGGTGGTCGTTGATTCACTTTCGACGGTGATTTTATCCAACGGCACCCCGTGCTGTTTAAGATAAAGAGAGTTGATCATCCAATCCCCCGTGCCGCAGACCAGCACGCGGGAGGCTTCGCCCGCCTGGAATAATTCAGCCGCCCGAGCGGCCCGGTCCACAGCCCCGCCAAGCACAACGATGGCATCGGCTTTTACTGGGCCTTGATCAAAAGTCAGATATTGGGGGGAATTCAGACGACAGTACGCCATGTATCCCGCAGCAAGGAAACTGACGCCAAAAAAAAATCCGATAACAACAGACCGCGCGGTGATCACGCCGAGTTCCAATGAGGCCATCTCAATTAAGCTGAAAATTTATGGGGAGTGAACTTGCTCACAATCTGTTTCCGAATCTGCTCGGTATTTCTTTCAAAACAACACCATACCAATCCCGCATAGGCAAGAGTGCATGTTAGAATTCCCGCAAAAAGCACTAAACTATGCCGATCGGGCTGGAAGCGTTGCCCATTGAACAGGGTGAAAAAAACGCAGGCGAGAAACGGGAAATGCATAAGATAAAGCGTGTAGGAAGTTTCGGCCATCCCTTCGGTCAAACAGGAGTAAGCGCGTGGAGCAGAGTTGCAAACGGCCAGGCCAATGACAAACAAAGCAAAAATAAATCCTATCGTCATGTTATCTCCCAAAAGAGAACTGGTTTTACTCGCGATGAGTGAACCCGCAGCCAGGATCCCGGTAACGCCAACCCAGGCCGGATGACCGCAAACACGCCGGCCCGGCCGAGTTTGCGCTATCACATAGGCAAGAACCCCAAACAGCCAGAGCAAGCCGCCACAAAGGATTGAGAGAGGAAGCCAATAGATAACCAGAGAAGCGATCGCTGCATAAATGAGACGCTTCAGCCAGGACAAGTTTCCTCGCCAAAACACCCCTGCAAGGAGCGGGAATAGCAGATAATACCAAAACTCGTTGGCAAGGCTCCAAAGTGGACCGTTGGTCCCAAACACCGGCACATCGATGGTCTGTAAAAATAAAAGGTTTCCAAAAAAAGCCTCGGGTCTTAAATCAAGCGGGGCATGAGAAGACGGGCCTGAGCTGTAGAGCTGATGAAATCTTCCGTCGTAGCCTGCAACGCCCCAGCCTTTTCCCAGACCGTCCCATAAAAGCGTCAATAAAAGGGCGGGCAACAACACAATCCATAACCGGCTTAATCGTCTGCTCGCATATTGAAACCACGACCATTTCTCCTGCTGATAAGCATTCAGAACACTTCCACCGACAAAAAATCCGCTCAGCACAAAAAAAATCATCACAGCCTGGTGCCCCAGGCCCGTTGAAAAATAGAAGACGCGCATCCCGATCCCCGGTTTTATCAGTTGACTGTAATCCACCATCAGAAATGCCCTCAAATGGCTTGTGCAGACCATGAGCGCGGCCAGGCCGCGCAAAAAGTCGAGGTGAATCAGACGATGCTTCATTTTAAAAACCGGACGCAGTCCGGCGGGTTGCCTCCCCCGAGGATCCAATCATAAACAGACCTCATTTGAACGGCGATGCTTTCCCATGTAAAATTGCGTTTTACCAACTCCAGCCCCCGCCTCCCCATTTCACCCCGGTCACTTTCCGAAAGGTTGAAAAAATCCGCAAGCCCCCGGGCGATCGACGCCGGATCCGCCTCGATGCACTGGGCTGCGCCTGATTCAAATCCCACGGGCAGATTACACCCCGGCGTCATCATTACCGGTTTCCCATAGGCCCATGCCTCGAGAATCACCATCGGCAATCCCTCGCTAAAGGAAGGGAGAATGAACGCATCGCATTCCCGGTAGCATCCCGCCTTCTCCTCGTCGAACTGCGGCCCCAGAAAGAGGAGGGAGAAGGATAACTCCTGAACCCTGGACTCTGAGACCCGGCTGATTTGTTGAATTTCAGACCTCTGGCTTCCGAGCTCCGATTTCTGATCTCTGACATCTGTCCATGAAATTCCGAGTTCAGAGGCCATGCGTTTGAGTTCATTTTCATGACCTCCCTGATCCCATCCGGCGATTGCCAGCACCCAGTCTTCGGAATTGCGGTTTTTGATTTTTGATTTTTGATTTTCAGCCCAGGCGCGCAGCAGATTCTCAAGGCCCTTCTTTGGATGAATCCGACTCAGAAAAAAAAGAATCTTGCAACCAGGTTTCGCTAAGTCATGCCAGGGTGCTGGAGTTACTTTCGAGGTTTCCACCCGGTCGTCCGGCAGATTAATTCCGTTGGGGATGACGGCAACCGGATTTTTTAATCCGTAGGCGCGAATGGAACGGGCTTCCGACTCGCAGAGGGCACGAATGCAGGCGGCCTGACGTAGGTGGCTTCCTTCAAAAAGAAGATGAGCCATCCTTTTTTTCCATCGGGAATTTGCGACAGCCCACGGATCGAGCATGCCATGGGGGGAAATCAGGTAGGGAGTTCCGAACTTCCGGTGCAACCGCGTTGTTACGATGCTCGAATAAACCCATAGACCATGAGTGTGAATGATATCAGGATGAAAGCGTTCAGCTTCTTTGTAAAACTTTCGTGAGTAACCAAATTGTCCGCTGAGAAACGGTTGGAAGCCGGAGACTTCGACAGGAGCCCATGCAGGGATGTCCTCTCTTGAAAATTCGTCACTTACACCCAACACATGAACCCTCAAATCCGGTGCCTGCAAAGACTGGTAAAGATGCCGGACGCTTTGAAAAAGTCCCCCGGCCTTCCTGGAAACTGGCCCTGTGATGCTGATCGTAGTAATCATTTTAGCACTTTCAGTAATGCGCGCTGCAGGAGCGTAGCCTTCACGGGGCCCACCTCCAGCGCCTTGTCCGCCGCGTCCCTCAACCCTTGTGCAAATCGCCTCGGTCCCCAATTTGAAATAATCCGCCGGCTCGCAGAGCCAAAAGCTGACAGCGGAAAGTTGGAGTCAGATATTTTGATCATCAATGGCGCGATCTCCTCAACGTTGTAGGGATCAAACGTATATCCGTTCACCCCCTCCTGAACCAAATCGGCGGCGCATCCACAGCGGTTGGAAACAAGCACAGGAAGTCCGCTTGCCATCGCCTCGTTCACGACAAGCCCCCACGGTTCAGTGGTGCTGGCATGAATGAATGCCTTTGCGCTGTTGTAGTAAACCGGTAAATCTGGGTACTGGATAAACCCGGGCATTTGCACACGGTCGTGCAGGCTGAGGGTCGAAAGTTGAGCATTTAAGGTTTCGCGGAGCGGTCCGTCACCGAGAAGAACAAGGCTCCAAATTTTTGATTTTTGATTTTTGATTTTTGATTTCCGGACGTAAACGCTGTAGGCGCTGATCAGACGCGGAAGATTCTTCTTCCCAATGAACCGGGCGCTGGCCAGGAAGTAATTCTCAGGCAACCTGTTTTGATTTCGGATCCTTGATCTCTGATCGCCGACTTCCGCAGTCCGATCGGCAAAGTAGGGGTTATCCACAGCATCGTAGCCGGTAAATATCGTGTCCGGTGCCATCCCGAGTCTCGCGATGTATTCTTTGTGAGGACTCCCGCCCACTAGCGATGAAGAAGAGAGATGGACGATTTTCATTTTTACCCATTCCCTCAGGAAGGCGCGTTTTTCATCCCATTCTGTGCTTTCTGACATCGCCACAATTGGAACCTGATGACGCACACACCAATCCATAGCCGCAAACGCCGCCTTGCTTGACCAACCAGGCACAAAGACCACCTGCGGTTTAAAATCCCCGAGTGCTTCCGCCATTTTCCTTACCAAATCATGCCTCCGGGCCTCACGGCTGGTTCCATTTTCCAGCAAGGTAACAATCTTAAAAGCTGAACGCGGAGTGTCATTTCCGCTTTCAACTTTCCGCTTTCCGCTTTCCGCTTTTCCCTCTGCCCTTCTGCCTTTCCAGGCGTATTCAGCACTGCGGACCGCCACCTCCACTGCCAGCAATTCAGATAGGGAGGCTGCGGCGCACAGCCGTGCCAGATGATACGGTCCGAAATTATCAAATAATACAGCGACTTTCATTTTTGTTTTTTTTGTTTACTCAACTGCTTCTCAATCACGATTCCCGTGGATGAAAAACTCATAGCCGACTTAACTTTCCGCCGTCCAAGGGGTGCGACTAATTCCTTCCGCATTGGATTTACCAACCTTTTGACCTGATTGGACCCGGCGTCCCAGTAGCCACACCAAGGCAAATCCAAAAAGAAACGGGTAAAGTGTCATGATGGTGATGTCGCGCCCCAGGTTAAATGTGAAAATCATCCCCAGTGCATACAAAGGAATTTTACCGATTTCGTCTCCACGCAAATCCAGACGCGCCAGCACGACCACCCAAAGAGCCATAAGTAATCCAGTAAAGATCGGTCCGAAAATCCATCCAAAATTCACTACGCCCTGTCCAATCATGCCTGTGGAAATAGTGGCATTAACACCGGAAGCATCCGTGTCATCTCCGCCCTGAGTCGATTGCCCTCGAACGGCGGCATAATCGATCCCGATCATAGGTTTGCCGGGCCATAGGGTGCGGGGAACAGGATTGGCTAGTTCCGCTAAGTAACGCAGCCCCCAATTGATTTTATAATCACCGCTGGCAATGAACTTATTAATCCAGCACAACTCCTCGAACATATTCAGCCCCGCATGATGCGTTTCCCTGCCGGCTTCCGTAAGGCTGACTCCTTCACCATTGAAGGCTACGGCCACGGAGGTTTGGGAGCGATTGGCGATGATGAAGGCGAGCCACACATTGATGACTGAAAAACAAATCGCCAGTACGGACAGCTTCACGAACCAGCCGCCTCGCAATCGTACAAACACCCAGGCAAGGATCCCCGGAAGCACCACAGCCAGCAGCGTGTTCCGGGTGCGGTCAAAAATATAATTCGGCCAGGCAAAGCAACAGGCTGCCAGCGCCAGCAGGCGCACCCGCCGGTTTCTTGCCAGTGCTGCGACCAGGCCGAACATTGCTGCAAAAAACAACTGAAAGTAACCCGCAAAAGAAAGCAGGAAGTCACAGCCTGCCCCGATTCGTCCACGCCCCCATGGATTGGCACGGTAACCCAGAAATGGAAAGAAATAATATTGGATCTGATCGCCCAGTTGTATAAAAGCGACCCCCACCAACACCGCCCACGCAATTGCTATCCCCCAAAACAATCTGTTCAACTCTAGTTGAAACAACGGATTCGACGCTCCGTTCTGCATCAACCTAAAAACCTGACTGGTACGGCTCAGTAGATTGGCATTAATCTGCCGGTGAAGCAACGGGGTGATTATTAGAAATGCCAGCACAAACAGCGCTACCTGCCACCAGGCGTTGTCCAGAATGTCGGAGTTGAAAAGTGTGACATGATGGTTTGTGTAATCATTGTAGAACACGTCACCCACATACCACGCCGCCGTTGTGCCGAGCACTGCCAGAATCGGCAGCCCAATCCCCTCTTTTATCCTTCCAAGCGCAAAGAATCCGCCCGCCAACAACATCAGGAAGGTGGCCCAAAAACTTATCGGGAGAATATTCAAGACTTCAGTCATCGGCAGGACATTGCGGCGGTCTTATGCTGTTTAAGAATGCCAAGCAGTTGTTGGCCGAAGGCACTGCTTGAATAGGCTTTCACGGCTTCAAGGCAGGCCGGCGCCATTTCACTGGCCAGATCGGGCTGATGCACAAAACGAAGGATCGCCGCCGCCAGAGCCTCTGAATCACGGGGTGGCACAATGAATCCCGTTTTGCCCACGGACACCACTCGTCCACAGTTCGGTGTGACAATCAGCGGCAAACCGTGGGCCATCGCTTCCAGTTGCGTAAGGGCAAATCCATCCGAAAGCGTCGGCAGCACAAACAAATCGCTTTGCCGGTACCATTCCGCTACCCGATCCCGGCTTACGGGGCCATGAAACGTCATATTCGCAGGAGCCGACTTCACCGCATCTCCCGTAATCGAGATCGGTCCAACAAGATCGAAATGCACATTCTCGCCCCGCAACAAACGCGCGGCCTCCATCAGGTAATAAATACCCTTGCGCACAATTACTTGTCCCAGCCAGAGAATCCTCAAAGGACAAAAGTCCAACTTTCGACCTCTGACCTCCGGCTTCTGATCCCCGATTTCTGATTCATAACAAAGCGGAATCACTGCTAGTTTTTCCGCTGGCGCCCCCTGTTGCAGCAGCAGTTCCCTGCTCCATTCTGAGTTAACCAGAATAATGTCAGCCAGTTTCCACTCGCGCCGGTTGCGTTCGTAGTAATTGCTTGGAAACTCGTGCGGCAGTCCTGCTAATTTTGGTAAACGAATCATTTCCTCCGCTACCAGTTGAAACTCCGCCGCGCCCGGATCAATCTGACCCAACACGGTCAGCACACCGCGTTTCTTTTCCATCTCCATCATTTCCAGACTGGCGTATGAATAACCGAAAAATACTTCATGCTGGGGAAGTTTGAGACGCGACAGGGCAACGGCAAATCGGCGATCTGTTTGAAGATAGGCATCGTAGCTTCGTCCCTGCGCCGCCAGACGCCGCACTCGCCATTTCCAAAGCAAACTGCGAAATGGAAACGCATGCACCAGCCTATCAGGTATCCTCTCGCATCGCGCAGCAAAGGCCGAAGGACGGCGAATGACGGAACGCCAGAATAGTGAGGACAAAGGGCGGAAAGCAGCGGTCAGTTCACCGACTTCCTTCCGCCGACTTCCCTCCCCGTCATCTCCATGTTTTCCAAACGCATACCAGTCCGTAACCAAGCCCGTCAACATCTTCAGCTGACAGAACGCCCTCGCCACCGCGTAATGTTCACGCGCACCAATTTGGGCAACGATAACTTTCAAAATAAGCGGTAATCCCTGGGTGATTCCCCTCTCTTTGAGGGAATGTCAAAGCTTGCAGAACGGATTTTCAGGATTCAATTTAAAGGGCTATACGACTCTGTCCTGGCGATGCCACGTGCGAAATCCGATCGAGTATCGTCCTTCGTCATTGCATTTGCCCCACTGCTTTTGAGAATGGTACCTGATCATTGATGATCAGTCCGGCGGCACGTAGCACACCCTCGGCATTTAGAGTCCATGAGGCGGAGGCTTCATAAGCCTCCCAACAAGGAGAAAGCGGTGAATCCAGTAGTTGTTGCATACCGGCGACAACCGCATCGGTCGAATCCGGCTCCACGGTGACACCGAGATGGAATTTTTTTACCGACTCGAGAAAAGGACTTGGCGAGGCGGAAGCCAACACCGGTTTTCGTGCCCTGGCAGCCAAGTTTAACACGCCGCTTTGGGAATAAAACGAAGAGGAATAGGTCAACAACACAAAGTCCGCACCTGTAAAGTATTTTCCCAGTTCTTCGATCGCCACATATCCCTCGATAAAAAGACAACGACCCAAAACGCCAATCCGTTCCGCAAGTTTACGATAGTAGGAAAATGGACGGTCATTGGTCGAGGCCACCGCTCCGGATACAACTAGAAACGCCTCCTTTTCTCGAACAAGAGCACGAACAGCCAAATCAAGATTTTTGCTGTCGCGCACATAACCAAAAGAGAGAAACACCTTTTGTCCTTCTTTTACACCCCAGCAACGGCGGACTTCCGCGCGATCAACAGCCAGTTCGCTGATTTCATACAGACCGTGCGGCACTTGAACCACCCGGATGCGTTCCGGGACCGGTGAAGGTTCCGGCAACCTGTCATGCACAAGCACAAAATCCAGAGGCAGATAAGCTAGACGGACGGACCACCGATGCCACCATGCCGGTCCGAGAACAAAATTGCGCACCGGGTCATGCAGATTGGCTGCATAGCGGACACCACGCCAGCGCGCAAGAAGCCAGTGCGGCCACACCCAGAAAGGCGACATATACTCTGCATAGGAGTCCATCAGAACCAGGTCCGGGTTGCGTCGAAAGATTTGCCATGCCAACACATATCGATCCCTGATCATACGCCAGACCATCCTGATTTTTTTAATGACTCCTGGATCGCACGCAGTTACAGGATTGCTTAAGCAGTTGATGGTTTTAAATCCCGCGTTTCCCTTTCCTGAAAATGAAGGGGCAACAAGAGCAGTTATTTTTGCCCCTGCATTTTTCAAAGCCCTGGCCTGATAGCATGCATACTCAGCCACACCGCCGCTAACAGAGGGGATGAATAATAGGATGGCTGCTGTCGGGCGTAGATTCACCATAATTTTGAAGCGTTAAAAAGTTAACCGATTACTTGCCTCCCGAAAAAAACCTCGTTGCCATCACAGCTCGCTTCAAGACCTCAAGGAACGCATAAATACATACTCGAAAGACTGTTTCCATAATCTGTGTCACCGGAATTTTTGAAAAGTTGGCGATGACTCCAAGGCCCTGAAAGTACGATCTCTCCACATTTGGAGTCCGGTTCATCCGGGCGGCTGCCGACTCAATGTTGCCCCGACCATGGACGATTTTCGCCCTCCCCCATAAATAAGTGCCATCAAACCTGAGTGCATTATATTCAGTAGGCAGTACCATCATCCGGATGCCCTCTGCAAGGTACAGGGCGCGTCGCAAACCGGGTTGATCCCATGGCTTGTTCTTTATCCAGGCGATCCGGCCCTGCCAGACCGTCGATTCCAAAAAATAGACCAGCCAATCCGAAAACAGTTTCTTTGTTGCTGCCGAATTACGGAATGCGACAACTCCCGAATTTAATTCAGGAAAGCTGTCGGGCAGTGACCACTCTTCATACCAATAACCCCTTGCTGCCTCGATGGCTGCTGCGAAATCAAAAGAATCCAATAAGAGGAACAAATCGCTGATGTCGCCGGTCACGTGGGTGTCTGTATCTAGAAAGACGGCTTTTTCGTAATCCACCAACAGGAAACTCTCCACTTTGTCCTGAAAGGAAAACTTAGGATGTGGCAGGATTATATTTCTGTTAAAATATTCCGCCCCGCACGGTTTGTCCGAAAACAAAGTGGTATGAATGCCTGGAAGATATTTTTTTAGGCTTTTGACCGACCTGACAGCCTCTTCCCTGTAGCGGTCGCCCGTGGCAACATAAAAAATTCCATTCATTGTTAGTGAAAGTTATTTTCGCAGTTTTTTTGGGCCATACGGCCTTCATCCAGCATCAGTCTGATCCGACTTAGGCCTTCCGAATAAAAGTATTGCCTCACCGCCCCCACATAATGCCGGGCAACTGTATTGGCCGGACAATGTGAACCTTCTGAAATTGCATATTCCTGCGGCAGCAATTCAACTCTGCCGAACCTGGATGCAACGATGGCAAAGAGGGTCTGCTCAACATACCACCGGTCCTTCCGGAGGATTCCCGTGCTCCCCAGACAATCCTCAATAAAGTCCAGGGAGAGGATTTTTTTGTGAAGGCCTACAATCCCTGTATTCACCCTCTGTACTAATGGGATGCCGAACAAATGCTCAACGTCCCCAACGGAAACGAGACTTGAATCTTTGATATCCTCCATAAAGAGGCTCCCTTCCGCATTTTGACCCGAGATCCATTTGAGCAGCAGATATGGTTTTAAGAAAAAAAGAATGTCCGTATCGATAGACAGCAGTTTGTCCTGGCACGCAAAAAGCGGGATATCAAAAAGCTTCCGTCCCAACGGATGCAGGTTCCGGCATTGGAGACAAAGCGGATGCTCCGAAAGCATTTCATGGATTGCAGGATTTGATTTTGTTGAAAGCATGGTTTTACAGCAAGGAAGGACGCGTTCCAGCCTGGCCATATCAGCCGCACAAAGAGTTCCGTCATCGTGAATGACGAATTTCCAGTTCCGCCCCGTCACAGCGATCCAGCTGGAAATCATCCAGAGAGCCATGGTCAAACGTGCTCGTCCCGAGAGAATATGGATTTCGAAATCCTCAACCCTAAGATGCCGCACTTGGCGTGGAATCAATCGCCAAATTTCAGGACTGCGCAAATAGCCCATAACACTCGGGTATCCTCCGTCCCGCGCATTGCGCATAACTCCTTTAATTCCCTCTTTCATTTTCAACTTAAGCATTGAGTCAAAAGCATCTCGCGGCAGGTCTGTATGGAAAAATGATCAACAGCAGCGGGCTGCCTTTCGCACGCCTTTTTTTTGAACTCGGCGTATCGCAGTTCCATTTCACGAATTCCAGCCGCCAGACTTTCTGCATCTCCATCCTTGCAGACGAGGCCTGCGCCATGTTCCTGCATTTGCCTGTGCAATGTCGTCCCTTCGGTTGTGATCATTGGCAGTCCATGCACCATGGCTTCCACGACTACCCGCGAGCCGCGCAACCCATACGATGATTCGCGATAAGGAAGCAGCAGAACCTGCGTGGCCGCCAGATGCCGGATCATGAGGTCGGGGGGCAAAAGTTGCCTGATAATTTCAACCCTCGGGTGGTTGAACAGCATGTCCGGGATCCGCGCAGGCACCCCCTTGGGTGCATCAAAATCCTCCATCCACTGGAAGACAAAACAGGTTGGGCTATCTGGAAACCTTTCCAGATATAACTTTATTGCCGCCACCAGAATGTCGCTTCCCTTCTCATGGCGCGCAGGCCCGTAGCAAGCCATCGTAATATAGCCAGAACCTGCCGGTTGTAGTATAGGTAACACCTCGCAGGAATGGGGAATATTTTGTGGAATATAGACGAATGGAACACCGAAGGCAGTCTCTCCTGCTTCTTTCATTGTCTGAGATTCGACGCCCAAAATAACTTTCTGCGCCGCGACATCCGAAGCGATTAACCGTAGCAACCGTCGAAAGGTCTTCGAGGTTGTGCTGCCGTTTATCACTGCGCCCTCTCCCGCTTTTTGCTGGACAGGCAATCCCAAAAACAGAAGCAAAATCCTTGGCCGTTTATAACGGAGGACTGTTTTTATCAGACAGACCCAGACCAACAGATGGTAAAGAGTCACATCCGGCACAAAAATCCAGTCGAACGCGGACGTGCTTCCTGCTTGCCTTGAAATTGCACTGCAACTCTTCAAAACATAGTCGAGTGTCTTCCATGTCCGCTTTGCCGTACCAACTCGCGAAGTCCGCAGGGGAAGCGATTCCGGCAGGACTGGCCTCGCGTCCAGATTTTTCAAAATATACGGCTCGGCCCGGCGCGAACAGAGCAATACCAACTCATCGCCCAGTCGCGGGAGCTCCTGATGGAACCCTCGAATATGCGCATACCAGTGCCCATTCAGGTTTTCCAGCGAGTCTTCTATGATCAACCAGCGCATGTCTTGAATCCAATCAGGGCGCTTCCTCTTGATAGAGCGCTTACTCTTCTTTGCTGCCAATCTCTCAAAATGATCTGTCAGCCCTCGACTTCGAGGTTCGGTTTAAATCAGACCGAATCGAATCAGGTTGAACAGCTTCAATCCAACGAGTTTCCTGATATTGATCGCAGGGTTATCTGAACTGGATGCATTAAGCCTTTGCGAGGCTAGTTGCAGCATGGCCGCAGCCGCTCTGCGATCATGGCGGGTTAAGGCCGTCCGGTAAAGGTTCTCAAAAACACGGAAAATATTTGCCGTTTGCTCGTGGGTGAGCCCCGGCTTTTTATCCATCCAAATCCGGACATTTCTATCAATTGTGGCGGCCGCTGCGTGCGCCCATTTTTCAATCTCCGCAATTTCGTTACGGCTGTTCCCGGTTTGAGTTCGGTAGAGCGCCCCCGCATCCGCAGACCACGCAACATCTGTTGTACAGATCAACGGAAACCAAAAAGCCGCATCCTCTGACGGCAGCCCATCAAGTTCTTCCGGCCATGCCCCAACGTCGGGAAGTATCGCTTTTCTAACAATTGCAGCATGCAATGCCCATGGAGCGTAGGCGATGGCAGAGTTGCACAATTCGGCCGTGGAGCGTTCGTAAGCCGCAGGGGATTTTAAGGTCGTTGATATCCTGTTGCCATCAACAAACTCATGCCAGCACCCGGCAACAATGCCGGATTGTGGGAGGGCACTGGCTGTCTTAAGTTTTTCATAAAGATAACCGGGCTCGATCAGATCATCCGCATCCAAAAACAAAATCCATTTTCCGGACGACAACCCGAGTCCGAAATTGCGCGCAACACCGGGGCCGCATTTTGTCGAAACCGCCAGCCGGATGCGGGTGTCCGAAAACTCCTGAACAATCTCTGGTCCGTTGTCTGTAGAACCGTTTTCCACCACGATCAACTCCCAATCGGACACGGTCTGTGCCAGAACCGAGTGGACGGTTTCCGCCACATATGGCCCCTTGTTATGGAGTGCTGTAATGATGCTGAATTTTGGCATGATCGGCTAAATCGTTGTGATGATGGTGAGCCCCTCGGACTTGTTTCGCCATCAAACGCGCCAGCGCATCAACGACGCCATCTACCGTGATGGCTTCAAGGCAGGCTCTATCATGCGGACAGGATGCAGCAAGCCAGCAGGGAGCGCATGGAACGGGATTATAAATATTGATATTTTGAGCATAACCGGACTGCCAGGGCGCTTCAAACCCCCCATAGATGATGACCGACGGCACTTTCATGGCCGCAGCGGCGTGCATCAGGTAACCCACCTGCCCAATAAAACCGGCGCAAGAACCCAAAAGTGCCGCAGCCTGCCTTGGCTGAATTTTCCCGCACAGATTGAGATCCACCCCCAATGCTGGATCACCTGCCGCGCCCAATTGCACCAGGGAATAGCGCCGCCCAATGATTTTTGCGACGGCATCAAACTTGAATGCTCCCCAGTTCTTGTTTTCTGTCCAGGTCTCCAACCCTGTTGACTGGATCGCAAGCCAGGGCTTCGTTGATTCGGGCAGTACGGCGGCGCGCTCTTTGTCCGTTAAAAAGAGAAGCGGCTCTAGGGGCGGAATGCAAAGTCCAACTTCCTCGGCCAGCAGGGCTAGAATATGTTTCCTGGGATTTATACCCCGGTAGTAATCCAAATACTTCATGGGACCAGCGATACCGGAGCGTTCTAAGAGCAGTGCAATCTGATGGTTGATCCGCTGGGTTTTAAACGGCATCAGCCGCACATATGAATTGCCACGGTAGATCTCCGGATGGTTGGTGCCGAGTATTACACTCTGACTATTTTGGCGTCCCAAATGAAATAAAACGGTACTCAGCAACAGGGCGTCTCCAATCCCGCGATAGTTCATATAAAGCTGTTTCATGACATGGCGCCCGGAGTTATGCTCCCGGTCCTGGGGGTCGCATTCTAATTCGATTGGCCAACCGCTGGGATGGAACTTCAACGATCTTGTAGGCAGCCCAGGAAACCGCAACGGCTGCCATGATTCCCAGGAACATCCTGAATAGCTTCACTGCGTCATGTCCGACGACAGGTTCAAGAAAACTCAATCGCAAGGTGAATAAAAACTGCACTAGTATCGGGGTGTGAAAAAGGTAAAGCGAATAGGAAAATGCCCCCACATTGTGCAGCACAGGCAGGCGAATTTGGAGGAACACGATTGCAAGTCCCGTCGCAAGGCCGGTCACGGCTTCGAAGGGGCCAAGTCGCCAAGCCCCGCATAGAAACGCCACCCCAAGCAGACCGGATGCCGTCGCAAAGGAATCCAGTTTAGCTTTGTAACGAAAGACGGCGACTCCCGTGACAAACAATGTAAGGTGGCGTGGCAAATATTCCCATCTGCCTTCCGGCCATAATAGGCCGACAAGACAAGCCGCCAGGCACACAAGCCACACACTTCGGGATCCGGCTTTAGGACCGATATAATAAAACCCGAATGCTACAAGCAGATACCACTGGAATTCGACCACCAGTGTCCAGTAAACCGGGTTAACCCACTTTGTGTGCAACCAGGATGCCAGAAGCGTCACACTTCCAATGATCGCACCGTACCCTGGCCAGTAGTTCGCACCTCGTATCAACCTGTCTGCCGCGACGATGAGAGCCAATGAGAACGCAATCGAACCCAATAATGGAGGATGCAGACGAATTAGACGCTTTAAGAGAAACCGGCCCGAGTCAGTAACTTTGTAGCCGCTTTTGTAGAGTGAATAGGGAATAACAAATCCGGAAATTACAAAGAATATCTGAACCCCCAGGAATCCATTGAGCGGCCACACCGTTCCTCTTGTGGATGGAAAAAACTCGGTCACGAAATGATACCAGCAAACCAGTAGGGCGGCGACACCGCGCAAAGAGTCAAGTCCAGCAATGCGACTGCTTTTATCGGATGGAGAATTCAAGTGATAATGGCAGGGGGATTAAAGATTGACCGCTTTTTCGCGGCAGTTCCGTGCCAGAAGATCGTTCGCAATCAAATCAACGGTGTTTTTTAGGCGAAACCTATCAAGGACTGACTTTCTTGCATTAAGTCGGATTTCCTCAAGGAGCAGTCGATTGCCCAGGAGTTGTCCGATTTTTTGAGCGCAATCCTGCGCGTCGCCTTTGATAAAAATCACCCCGTCCTCGCCGTCCCTGGTCAACTCTCTGCTGCCGCCTGCACCGGAACTGACAACCGCCAGCCCGCATGCCATCGCTTCAAGAATAACGATGCCCATCGGTTCCTCCCATTGGCTTGGAAAAACGAGGATCGAATGCCGGGAGTAAAGTTCCGGCAAATCGTTCCTTGATTTGAATCCCACGAACTCAACCGCATCCCGCAGCCCCCACTGATCCACCAGAGCATCCAGCTTACATCTGTAATTCTTAGAGAGACACTGCCCTGCCACCGTCATTTGTAACGACGGAAATAAACCGGAACTGCGGATTTTTCCAAGAGCTTCAATCGCGACATGGACTCCCTTGTGCTCTGCCACCTGACCGACATACAAAAGCCGGTCAAATGTTTGCTGTGCCCCCGGCTGAAAGCAGTCCGCATCCACGCCCCATTGGGTCGGTACCCACTGTTTTGCCGTGAATCCCGCCTTCATTAGCCGGGCCTTTAGGAAATACGTTGGATAGTGGATGAAATCGAGAGGATGCAAATTTGGACTTGGGCGACGAATCAGTGTGCCTATAAGATCCAAAAAGCAGCGCTGAGTGTTTCTTGATATGCTTCCAGGAACGCTGCGCACCTGGTCATTCCAAACATCGGAACCGGCATCTGTAAGACCGTAATCGAAGGCAAACAACCCGGTGGGCACCCCGGAACACAGGGAAGCATCGAGCAAGGAATGCGATGTATGGCTGAGGTTCCAGAAATATATGACATCCGGATTGGCTTCATTGAGGAAACGATGAAATGCCCTGAGGTTATGGTGTTCATGACATGCCACATAAGCCAGCTTTTGCAGGGGCGGCATGGATGCCAGACTTCTTCCGAAACTCGTAGCCAGCCAGCGGTGGACATGGGCCGTCGCCTCTCTGCCCGGCATGGCTGAAGTGAGAACTTCCACCTGCAAGCCACTCGCCCTAAGTCCTTCCGCAATTTGAGCGCACCCGATCTCATAGCCACCATGCACCAAAGGAGGATAAAAATTGCTGATGACGCCCACATTCATAACTCGAATTGTGCCATTCGTTTAACCGCCCATTGCGCAGCCAGCGCAGGATACCGGTCGTATTGATGCAGAAGCGGCACAGGCAGGCCTCCCTCCCCCAGGACCCGACCGGAGGCATCCATGACAAGTTCTGTTAAATTCCCAGGATTGATTGTGCCTACGGCCCCTTGGAAATTTTCCATAACCTCTATTTCATCTGCCAAAATATCGCGCACCAGAACATTGTGAACACTGGTAACATCCGGCTTGCTATCACTTCTAATAGAATTCATTGCAGAATTCCCCGACGTGATCGCCTCGGGGCCGGCTTTCAGGGTTGAGTTGTTTCCAGGATCAGTCATTGGTGGCATTCTCCGAAAAATTGCAGATTGCCTACTGTTCTCGGATGAGTTCACTTATCCATTTCCTGAAAGCAGGGACGTCGATATAAAAATCAGGTTCTGATTCACCGCATCGCTCTTCGACTTGATTGAAGCTGAAATATCGATGACCGAGCTTATGGGATAGCAATTGATAGTGAATGTGATCCCGGATTGGAGATGAAATCTCGGCGACCCTGGCGCCCGTCTGACAAAATAAAATATTTGTAAGTCCTGCGCCATGCAGTCCGCATACGATCGAAGCGGAGGCCATGGTTTTAACCTGAAGATCAAAAGGCATGGTTTCCAAGGCTAAATCCACAAATCCCAAACGGCGAAGCTCCGCGATTATTTCATTCTCATTAACCAGCCTCCGGCGCTCTGCAAGTCTGCGGGAGATAAAAATGCGTTGGGGTTGATCCCCGTTTTCAACCGTGCAAGCCCGGCGGATTTTTTTTGATAATTCAGCTAACACCCGGCTCGATGAGAATTCCGGATTGCCAAGCGGCGAAGCGAACCACAAACGTTCTATTTTCTGCCGGGAGCCGGACGACTGAAAGACCAGATGTTCCCGACTGATCCCAAGCGCTTCAAGGCTCCGGATCTGGTAATTTCGGAGGTCATGGTTTATCAAAAACCTGATGTTGCCGGGCAGGTGTGGGAGAGCGGGAATCAGCCTTGGAAGCACGTCGTGAAACCAGTGATAATATTCGGCGCCCCAATGGGAGAGCAGACTGTAGTAATCCCCTCGCAGAAAAGCGTTGGAAATTTTCCCGAGGATGCTGTAGTTCGGGTTGCTTTTCAGAAACCTGGCGTCCCAGTTGCCTTGAAGGACAAATTTTCCATCGGGCAAAACGACAAGACCGCCGCATCCACATACAATGGGATTCTGTATAACCTGAAGCGTTTGATGTTTAGATAAGTCTTCAAACCTTAGCTTGAATTGAAACTCAATTCTCGGATCCAACCGGGCGGCTTTCTCTGCTTCATCAACTACTGGTGCATGAATGTTTATTACTGACCCGCCGCAATTCCTCTGCCATTCCGCAATATCCCGGCAGATTTTGAGCGGGAAAAATTTGATTAGCGATTTCAGCGTCTTATTCAAGGGAAGTGGACGCCAGTGGAGGCGTGTTTGAGGATTGTAGCGTGGCAGCGCAGCTGAAATGGGAGGCGCGCTCCACCTTGGATACGTCGCATTCCGCCAATATTTTTTCGGCAAACTCCCGGGCCGGATTCTCCGGGAAGGTCTCAAGGATTGTATTCCTGGCCCGCCGCCCCATTTGCTCTAGTTCACTCCGACGAACCCACGCGTTTTCCATGGCTGCATCGATCAATTCAACAATGGGGGCTTTTGCCACAAACCCATTAACCCCATCTTGAATCAACTCACAATTGCCGCCCACATCGGTAACAATCGCCGGTCGACCGGCATGCATCGCTTCAACTAGAACGATCGGCAGCCCTTCGTTGCGGGAGGAAATCAGCAGTATGTGGTTTTCTTTCCAAATATTTTCGATGTTTTCCTCGTGCCCCATGAAATCGACCGAGCTTGCCCCGTGCATGTCCGCCAGTCTTCTTACTGTCTCTCCATAGCCGTCTTCGGAACCGTAAAACCGGACTCGCACCGGGCGATCTTTCCATTTTTTTTGTCCCAATATTTTAATCACCAGATCCTGGCCTTTAACACGCGGTTCGAAACGCGCTACCAGCGCCAAATTCAGCCCTGAACCATCCGGCCAGGCTGACAGACCGGCTTTCCCAGATTTGTATGGATTGCGTATAATTTCGGCATTTGGCAGCCTGCAGCCGATCTGATCCTGAAACAATTCCAGATTTTTATTTGAGACAAAGAACGCCCTGAGCGCTCTGGAATAAGCCTCAATCAGTGTTTTTGAAAGCGGATCCTCCGGCCACCACTTTTCGGAGTTTCCATGGGAAACTGTTATAAATGGGATTTTGTGCAAATTACATTTCCTGATCCAGTCAATCCCTTCGGAAACCGATCCCTCGGAGACACAGATTAGATCCGGCCTGACAGCAAGAATGCTTTTCCATGTCAAATCGCCCCGGCTAAAAACATTGAACCGCCTGAATAGTCGCCGGGGCAGTGTCTGTTTAAATGTTTTTTTATACAGTATTCTTACCCCCGACTGGATCAATGAATCGATTTGCGGCGAGGTATG
>Ga0364919_10189_pt2 | contig 26339 bp, 26 predicted proteins | sample SorcelJu500001C7_2_FD_206953 | JGI IMG/M metagenome (GOLD analysis project Ga0364919, IMG submission 206953) | Enriched cells from Trout Bog Lake Hypolimnion, Wisconsin, USA - BchlTB.June20.5000.01.C7 | ecosystem: Environmental > Aquatic > Freshwater > Lake > Hypolimnion/Profundal zone | place... | reverse complement strand
CAGGTTGTAACGGCGCAGCGCCTCTTCCAACAGGCGCGACTGCGAGTTGGTGCGATAGAGAATCGCCGCCTTGTTGGCAAGGCCCTCGCGAGCCCGTGCCTGCGCCCAGCGCGCGATGAAGTCAGCTGCAAAGAGCGCCTCGTTTTCGCCATCTGGTGCGTCGTAAAAACCGATCTTGCTGCCACCCTCGCGCGCCGTCCACAGGGTCTTTCCCTTGCGCTGCAAGTTGTTGGCGACCACGGCTGAAGCGGCCTGGAGGATGGGCTGGGTGGAGCGGTAGTTTTCTTCCAGGCGGATGATCTTGGCCTCGGGAAAATTCTTCTCGAAGTCGAGGATGTTGTTGATGTCAGCCCCGCGCCAGGAATAAATCGACTGGTCTTCATCGCCCACCGCGCAGAGATTGTGATGGCTTCCGGCCAGTGCGCACATGATCTCGTACTGCGGGCGGTTGGTGTCCTGGTACTCATCGACGAGCATGTACTGGAAGCGGCGCTGATACTTCTCGCGCGTGGTGGCATCGGCCTTGAGCAGGCGCACGCTCTCCAGCAGCAGGTCATCGAACGCCGCCTGCTTTCCGCCCGCGCCTGCGCCGCACTGACCATATTCCGCGATCTCATCAACGAAACGCGCGCGCTCGTTCACGGCGATTTTGCCGAGCGCATGGAAGCCTCTGCTGCTGCCGACGCCGCGCCCGAGCCTGCGGCCGTAGCACCTGAGACGGAGTCCGAACCTGGCTCTCAGCATGGATTTGATTTTGGCGACGCCGATGAAAGCTTTGATGTCAGCCAATTCGGAGAATCTTCCGGCGTGGAGGCCACTGAATTTTCGCCCGACGAAATGGAAGGTGATGCGAGCGGACTCCCACCCGAAGAGGCCGCAGAAGCCTCGGAGTCCCAGCCCGAACAAAAGGTTTCCACCGCCGAGGTGCTCAAGTTCCTCATCGACCGCACCAAGTATCTCCAGCTCCTTGAGGCCGAGGACTCGCCCGACGCGCAGGCGCGCATTGAAAACTTGCATGAACTAGTGAACGCCGCCATGGATTCGCGCGATCGTGGCGAGAGTATCAGCGACTTCCTCGATCACGCCGCCCTGGTCAGCGACGTCGATCAGTTTGATGACTCGCAGCAGATCACGCTGATGACTCTGCACGCGGCCAAGGGTCTTGAGTTCCCTCTGGTCTTCCTGGTCGGCATGGAGGAGGGACTGTTTCCGCACTCGCGCACTTTGCTCTCACCCACAGAAATTGAGGAGGAGCGTCGCCTCTGCTACGTCGGCATGACGCGCGCCATGGACACGCTGATCCTCAGCCGCGCCCGCGAGCGCCGCCGCTATGGAACCGATGCGGCCCAGGTGTCGGTCCCCTCGCGCTTCCTTGAAGAGATTCCTATCGAACTGCTGGAGGATGTCGGCTCGCCGGGAAAAATCAAGGGTTCCACGCCGCGCTTCCAGGAATACGGGTCAGTCCATTATGACTACGAGAACGAGGATCAGTCTGCTGTGTGGGGTGGTCGCTCGCGGCACAAAGCTGCACCTAAGAGCAGCTACCCCGGTCAGGCCTACAATTCCATTGACAACATCGCGGATTTTTTTGCCTCCCGCGGAAAAAAGTTTTCCCGTCCGGAGATGGAGCTTGATAAGCCCTCTGAGGGGCGCGGATTGCGCAAGGGAGACCGCGTTCGCCACCCGAAATATGGCGAGGGAGTGGTCTATCATCGGGAAGGCGATGGGGAAGATACCAAGATTACGGTACAATTTCATAGTTTCGGTCTGAAGAAGCTTGTCGAAAAGTACGCCCAGCTGGTGAAGGCGTAGGAAGCCGGCAAAGCGGCGAGCCCGGATGCAACGACTTCAGCCCTGTTCTCGCCACTTGCAAGCGGCGCGGGCAGTTGCCATATACCCGGCCGCAATGCATCGATGATCGTATTCCAGAGACCACGGCCATACCGCGCCCAGGCGCAAATCTTATTCGCAAAGGAAACCAGAGAAAATGCCCAACACGACTGCTCTACCCAAAGAAGAACGCAAGGCGAAAAAGCGCGCAGCGCGCAAGAAGGCCGCACCCAAGGCTGCTCGCACGGGTGAACGCGGCGCGGCAAAACAAAAGGTCAAGAAGGCCGTTCGCGGCACCTCGAAGCGCTAAACGAAGCGCCTGCAGCCGGAGCGGCCATGCGTCTGCGACCGGCGCGGGCCGTCAGTTGGCCCGTACCCATCGTCGGGCTGCTACCTCATACCCGGTCGCCAAGCGCCAGTAACCGGCGGCCACAACCCGCGCGTGCAGTTTTCGCGTAGGCTGTGGTCGCTTTGCTTGTTATCATTCACTTTCAAGCTTCAACTCACATCTCCACGGTTTAAGCAGTTAGCCTTGGGAGCAGGAGCAATCCGCTGGCGAATCAACTTTTTGCCCGTAAGTCGATCGACAGGCTTATTTCCGAGGCTGCTGAACCCGGCCATCGTCTGCAAAAGACGCTTGGCCCCTGGTCGCTGACCGCACTCGGAATCGGTGCCATCATTGGCTCGGGCATCTTCGTCCTCACCGGAACCGCAGCTGCCGGTGAACACTTTGAAGCGCCTTCCATCCTCCACGCCCAGGTCATGGACATCCTGTGGAACCTGGCGCGTCACGGTAATCTCCACGGCGCGCTGATGCATGGCCGCCCTGCCGCCGGACCAGCCATTGCCATCTCGTTCATCCTCGTCGCGGTTGCCTGCTCCTTTGCCGGACTCTGCTACGCGGAGTTGGCCTCCATGATTCCCATTGCCGGGTCGGCTTATACCTATAGTTACGCCACCCTGGGAGAAATCTTCGCCTGGATCATTGGCTGGGATCTCATCCTCGAGTACGCCGTCAGTAACGTCGCCGTCTGCGTCGGCTTTGCCGGATACCTCAAGGCGCAACTGGCACAGTTCGGCCTCGTTTTGCCCGAACAATGGTCCTCACCCGTCTGGGCCGCCGGCAAATGGACCGGCGCGTACTTCAACGTGCCCGCTTTTCTTGTTGTGATGATCCTAAGCTGGCTGCTGGTGCGTGGCGTGCGTGAATCCGCCGGAGTCAATAACGCCATGGTAGCCGTCAAGATCGCGGCCATCGGGCTCTTTCTCGTCGTCGGCGGCAGCCTGGTGCACAAATCCAACTGGGTGCCCTTTGCGCCTTCGGGATTCAGCGGCGTGCTCACCGGCGGCGCAATTGTTTTCTTCACCTACATCGGCTTTGACTCGGTCTCCACCGCCGCCGAAGAGTCAAAGAATCCGCAAAAAGACATTCCCTTCGGCATCATCGCCTCGCTCATTGTCTGCACCATCCTCTATGTCGGCGTGGCGCTAGTGCTGCTCGGCATGATGAAGTACTCGGTCTTCGCCGATGGTGCCGCCGCCGAAGCTCCGGTGGCTTACGCCTTGCAGCAGCTTGGTGCCCGCCCCGTCTGGCGCTCGGTTATCATCATCGGTGCGCTCACCGGCATGTTGAGCTCGTTGCTGGTCTTCCAGTACGGGCAAACGCGAATCTGGTTTGCCATGTCGCGCGACCGTCTGCTGCCCGGCTTTTTTTCCCGCGTGCATCCCCGCTTCAAAACCCCGCACTGGTCCACCTGGATCGCGGGACTTGCCGTCGGCCTGCCCTCAGGATTAGTCGATATCGGCGATGCCGCCGACCTCTCCAACATTGGAACTCTCTTCGCCTTTGTGCTGGTCTCCTTCGGCGTGATCCTGCTTCGTCTCAGCCAGCCGGATCGTCCGCGTGGATTCCGAGTTCCCTGGGTGCCGTTCTTCCCCATCCTTTCCATTATTTTCTGCGGAGGCCTGATGGCTGGCCTCACGGTCATCACCTGGATTCGCTTCTTCGTCTGGCTCGGTCTCGGCCTGCTGATCTACATCGGCTACAGCCGCCACCGGAGCGAGTTCGCAGCAAAGAGGTAATTGAGGCGAAAGAAGCAGCGGAATCGAATGTGACGACTGAAAGATAGAAGCGCAGCTTTCAAACAGTGAATAAAAATCAAAGCCCCACATCTGCTCACTACAGCGGATGTGGGGCGTCATTAAGCGGAAAAACAGGCGATTATTATTTACCGGTAGCAGCCGAAATCATCGCCTTTACATTCTCAAGCTTCGCGTTCTCTGGAACATTGCAACCCGACGACAGGATGAACCCGTCGCCCATGTCTTTGATCAGCTTGGTGGAATAGTTATAGACGTCGTCCGGGGTTCCCAGCGATAACATCGCCGCCGGGACATCGCCCTTAATGCACATCTTATCGCCCAGTTTTTCCTTGATCTTGTAAATGTTAGTGACTCCATCCGTTTCGAATACGCACTTGCCCTTGGGGAAATCGCGGAAGAAGTCTAGATCACGCTCCCAATTGGAATCGCAGTGGAAATTGATGACGGCGCCTTCCGCAATTATGGCGTCGGCGACCTGCTTCAAATAACGCCAGACGAAACGTTCCCATAGTTTCGGCGCATACATTGCGCTAGCACCCCGGCTGGGCGAGACGAACACCCACTCCGACTGAGTTAAAGGAACGAGATGATGGATGGCTTTCAACTGTTCGTCCTGCGCCAGATCGAGCACGGCCTGAACCTTGTCAGGCATTTTGTAGCAATCGCGCACGAACTTGGGGAAAGATCGGCCGCCGCCCAACAATTCGTTCACCACGGAAAAGGCAATCTTCGAGTAGACGACATAGCCGTTGTCTTCGAAGTTGCTGATCATCTGGCCCAGACCGCCGAGCTGTTCCCCAATCGCTGCAAGGTCGACACCCAGACGCTTGGTGACATACTCTTCGTGAAAAGCCTTGAAACCGATTTTCAAGATTGTGTCGTAGTCCTCGGCTTTTAGCATCTCCTGTTCATGAAGTTGCCAGGGAGAATCCTCTGGCAGTTCCTTGCCCGGAAGATCCACCTTGATCCATACGTCCAACGGAAACAGCAAGCCGGGACAGAAGGCGAAGTTTGTACCGTCGATGTCGCCGAGGAGCTTGATCCCTTCCGCCATCACCTTGTTTCCTGCCTGCAGAGACTTGCAGAAATCAACATACTTAACGTTCATCTGCCTGCAATAAAAACCGTCAGAAAGTAGAACAACAGGAGTGCGATCGACCTTTTCCATCGCGACAGCCTTCCTGATTCTTTCCTTACGCTCGGCAAGTAACGCTTGATTTGTTTTCATTTGTTATTACCGTCCTTTGATTACCTAATTTGATCGGGTCTCTTTGTTTCTGAATTCTAGTACTGGTGTCGGCAAGTGTTCTTGTTATTTCAGCACGGCACTTAAGGCCTGTAAAACACATCGATAAGTACGTCATATCATATGCTTAATTGTGTTTTACGACCATTCAGCGAGTGGTCAAGGTGGCGCGGGATTCTACATCTGCTTCCCGGTGTTGGAGCACTGCTCGTGACGTTCAGCTTCTCCGTTCCCGATCGGATGGAGAGCCTCTCGAAAGATCGCAGATAGCGAACATTCGCCCGTAGTTGGCGCCTGCGGGGCCGGGAGGAAGGAAGCATAGGTTGTTCCCTTGGGGGCAGGATGCAAGAGAGACAAGAGATTTTGCGTAGAATCATCCCGTGACCTCTGATTTCATCGCCCGCCTGCCCAAGGCTGAATTGCACCTTCATCTCGAAGGCTCCGTCGATCCGCTGACTCTCAGCCAGCTCAGTGAGAAGCATCACACGCCGTTTCCCTGGGCCAGCAATCGTTATAAGCCGCTGCCCAACTCTCACCGCCCGCTCACCCTTGCCGAGGCCGCCGCTCTATACGACTACACGGATTTCACCGGCTTCATGATGGCCTTCAAGGCGGTCACCGAACGGCTGCGCGATCCCGAAGATTTCGAGTTCATCACCTACCGGATGGTAGAAAAGCTCGCCGCCGAGGGCTGCCTGCACGCCGAAGTCTTCGTCAGCGTGGGTGTTATCTTCTGGCGCGGGCAGGAGTTCGATCCGCTCTTTGAAGGAATGGAGCGCGGGCGGCTGCGCGCGGAAAAAGATTTCGGCACCACACTCTATTGGATCTTCGACGCCGTACGTCATTTCGGCCCCGATGAGGGTGAGAAGGTTCTCGCCAAGGCCATCCAGCTCCGCGAGCGCCACGTCGGCCAACATCAAGCCAGCAGCGTCGTTGGCATCGGCATTGGCGGCGATGAGCGCCTCGGCGCGCCTGAGCTCTTCAAGCAGGTCTATGCCAAGGCTGCCCGAGCAGGTCTACATCTCAGCGTGCACGCTGGAGAAACCACCGGGCCAGCCTCCGTCTACGGCGCGCTGGATACGCTGAAAGCCGAACGCCTCGGTCACGCCCTCCATGCCGCAGATGATCCCGTGCTCCTTGCACGCCTTGTGCGCGAGCAGGTGCCGCTCGAACTCTGCATTACCTCAAACTTGCGCACAGGCTGTTGCGCGGAGCTTGCTGCTCACCCGCTGCGCCGCTACTTTGACGCGGGCATACTCGTCACGCTCAATACCGACGATCCAGAGATGTTTCAGACGACACTTGTGCGCGAGTATCAGTTGGCGCAAGATGCTTTTGGATTCACCAACGAAGAGCTGCGCCAGCTTGCTGCCAATTCCTTTCGCGCCTCATGGCTACCGGAGGAGCATAAGCGTGAGCTGCTGAACTTGCTGTGAAGGAAGCGAAGCTTCGACCATGACCGAGCCCCAGACTCAGCCGTTACATATCGGAATTGTTGCCTGCAGCGCCGAGGGCGCTGCCCTCTGCTACCGCACCATCTGTGCCGAAGCTCCGGCCCTGCTGGGGCATTACATGCACCCGGAGATTTCCATGCACACCCACTCTCTGGGCGAATACATGGCGGCCATCGAGCGCAACGATTGGAACGGTGTCGCTGAGCTGATGCTGGACTCGGCTCGCAAACTGCAGAGCTGCGGCGCGGACTTTCTGCTCTCTCCGGACAACACCATCCACCGCGCCTTTGTCCAGGTTGCGGAGGCTTCGCCGCTGCCCTGGCTGAATATTGCTGAAGAGGTCGCCAGCTCCGCAAAGCAGCATGGCTTCCGCCGCCTCGCCATCACCGGAACCAAGTACACAATGGAAGGCCCGGTCTATCCCGAAGTGTTGGCGCGGCATGGCATCGAGTACCAGCTTCCATCTCCGCTCGACCGCGCTCGCATCGACCAGATCATTTTCAGCGAACTGGTGAATGGCGTATTGCGCTCCGACTCGCTCGGAGTAATCAGCGGTGTTATCAGCCGCATGAAGGCCGAAGGCTGCGACGCTGTTGTTCTCGGCTGCACTGAGCTTCCTCTACTCATCGGCAATGAGAGCTCGCCGCTGCCGGTGCTGGATTCGACGCGCCTGCTCGCCCGTGCCGCCCTGCGCCGCGCCACCGAGTGTTGCGTCACATCCTGACTGGCATCAACTTTCGCGTAAGCAAAAAAGGCTCCTTTCCCGGAGCCCGCTTCACCGGATGCGTCACTTAACCTACATCGCGCTAAATCCCGCGGCTGCCAGCTTAACCAGGAAGAGCAACCCAAAGATCGTGGCGAAGGCAGCGCCCTTTTTAACTTTGCTCAACTGCGAAATCCCTACCGCGAGCAGAAACACCTGCCAGAGCGTGAAGACGTCAAAGACTCCCAGCAGGGACTTCAGGAAAGGCATCGTCGCGGGAACAAAGTATCCCACACTGCTTGCAACCGGATTCTTGACGTCGAAGGTATCCGCCTCCACAAAAAACATGAGCACAATTGTCAGCAAGGTGTAGATCATCGAGGGCAGCAGGCTGTAAGCCGATACCGCGAGCAGCTCTCTGAAGTGCAGCTTGGCCCCAAAGCCGAAGTTGAACGCTCCCAGAAGAATTGCTGCAATTGCCACCATAGCTACCAGCGTGATTACAGGTGCCGAATATCCTAAGACGCTGGCGACTCCCGCCTGAACTTTCAGCATTTTGTCCCGCTGATCGGGGGCCATTCGTTCTATTTTTCCAGCAGTCAGCGGATTGGCCTGAACCTGTGTTTCTATCGCCTGCCCCCAGCCAATCTTCCGGTCCAGCGTGAGCGCAAAACCGACGGCGACGATGGAAACCAGAAGCCACGGAACCCACCAGCTCGCATTGCGTCGCAAGTCCGCCATGGTTCTGGAAGGTTCGATAAACGTGTACAGCAGGCGCTGGCCTTCGTTCAGTGCGGACGCGGTCTCTTCGGGCTGTGCAGGGGCGCTGCTCATAGCATTCTTCCAATCGTGAACTGGTCTTGCGGGCGATTGTAGCAAACGACTGCCAGAGGAATGAATCTCCCCGGGGACCTGACTAGGAATCCGCTCAGCCATCGGCTTCGCTGTTAAAGCTTTTGCAGCAAATTACGACGAATGGTCGTGGACGATCCGCCAGCCCTCACTGAACTTCCTCAGTACCACTGTAAACAGTCCCCGGCGCTGGCTCTTGTCTTTCATAGAAAGCTGCCAGCCGCCGCGCACGAAGGCCGCCTCCGGGCTCAGCATCTCGATCCGAATGTTGCTGAATCTTAGCTGCCCCATCCCTTTGCCCTTGCCGGAATAAGCCGCGCGATATCGCTGTAAAGCTGCCTCCCACCCCATCGATTCCTGGTTCCCGGCAAAAAACGTCAAATCCCCGGAGTGCCAATATCCCGCCATGTAACCCTTCAGATCTCCACGGTTCCAAGCTGCAGCCTGTTCATCCAGCTCTGCGCGGATCGCGATTTGTGCCGCGCTTTCCTCTCCGTTTTGGACCGTAGCTACGGCCCCTGTATGGGCTGGTAGCGTACCACCCAACAGCAGCAGCAACACGCCTAGGATTCCACCCACTCTTCCCATTTCGTCCTCCGCGTCTGATCAAATCGATTTACTGGCTGGGCTAAGCCCGTACTAAGACCAATCTATGCCCGAAAAACTTGATTGTGAGTAGATCACAGCGTAGGCTTCCCCCAACTGATGTCTCGGGCAAAGTTCCTATTATCTCGCAGGGTGAATGAATGAACCTTCAGGACTTTCAAACCGCGCTCGATCAGCGTGTGGCTCGTTACGATCTCCTAGCTCATCCGTTCTGCAAAGCCTGGCACGAGGGCAAGCTTTCAAAGGAGCATCTGGCGGCCTATGCCGGAGAATATTTTCATTTTGCCGCTGCCTTTCCAACCTTCCTCAGCGCGCTGCACTCACGCCTTGGAGACGGAGCGTTGCGCCGTGCCGTGTTGCACAATCTTGTCGAAGAAGAGGTAGAGGGCCGCGCTCACAGCGATATGTGGCTGGACTTCGCAGCCGGCGTCGGACTTTCCCCCGAACAGGTGCAGCGAAGCCAGCCCAGTGCGGCGATGCGCTGTCTGGTCCAGCGCTTTCACCTCTGCGCCCGTGAAGATTCCCCCTCCGAGGTTCTTGCCGCCCTCTATGCCTATGAATCGCAGGGGCCGCGTGTCTGTGGAGAGAGGGCGCGCGCGCTGATGCGGCACTATGGTGCTGACCCAAACACCTGCGGATACTTTGCCCTCCACAGTTATGCCGACGTTCTCCACTCGCGGATCTGGCTCAATGAACTCTTCCGCCTTGTCACCCGCAACTACACCCTGGCAGCTCCTGCCCTGGACGCTGCTGGGCGCGCTGCCAGCTGGCTCTGGCAGGCGCTTAACGCCAGTGCGGCTCATCGATTGTGTGTGCCTGCGGTTTCTATCGCTTAGGGTCGTCTCCGGCAGGCGCTCCGGCGCCCAGTGCCATTTCCGGCCCTTCTTTTGCTGCGGGCAATACTTTCGCTTGCCGTTCTCTTCGTACTCCGATACAGTTTCGGCCATATGGTGAAACAGGTTCCTATCGGCGCCAAGGGAGCGGCAGAAGAGCGCGTGCAATATGAGCACACCCTGACCGCGCATAATCATCAGCTTCCGCCCGTTTTTTCCACACCAGACATGATTCGTCTGATGGAAACAGCGGGCTTTCACGCCCTGCAACCGTTCTGCGAACCCGGCGAGATCTCCGTCGGCACAGCCGTTTGCGTGGAACATCGCGCTCCGGTCGGGATGAACGCCGTGGTGCGCGCCACCGCTGAGGTTGAGGCCATCGACGGACGCTTCTACAAGATTCGTGTCGCTGCTTTTGAGGGGAAGCGCGAAATCGGCAGCGGAACCATCACGCGTACAGTTGTCCGGGTGGATGACTTCCTGAAGAAGCACGACATCCCTAAGCCATAAGCTGTTCAGCCGGATATTTCATTTCAAAGATGCTGGAGAGAGCGCCTCATTCCAACGGGCGTTCTCTATTATTTTTTAGGCGCTTCAGTTTTTAATGGGCTCGCAAGCGCCTTTGGAATTTGCCCTGTTTACTCGTCTACTGCCCCTGACCCAGCAGCAAGCTTCGCAGCTCCGCAATCGTGATCTCCGACTCTCCCGTCTTCATCACTGGGTCCACAGCGGAGTGGAAGACGTAGCTCGCCATTCCCACTTTCTTGGCTCCCTCCGTGTTCACCTTCTTGTCGTCCAGAAACAGAGCTTCGTGCGGCCTGCACCCGAGTCTCTGGCAGCTCAACAGGTAAATCTCAGCCTCAGGTTTTACCGCGCCAACTTCAAAGGAGTAGATCTGCACCTCGAATTCATCCAACCAGTCCACCTTCCGGCGTAAGGCTTCCAGCATCCTCTGCTCCATGTTGCTCAAGATTGCCGTCTTGTATCCGGCCCGCCTCAACTCGCGAGCAAAGCTGAGCATCTCAGGATTCTCGTTGGTCCATTGGGTATTGTCGTCATCAATTAATTGCCGCGTCTCGGCTTCGCTGATCTCCACTCCGCAGTCTCTGCCCACCTTCTGCCAGTAGGTGACATTGTCCAGCGTTCCCCGGTCCAAACCTTCGCGGTTACCCCAGTAAATCGTCTGGAACTCCTGCACCGACTTGCCAAAGCGCGTGCTCACCTTTTGCCACTGCTCCAGCGTCGGAGGCAGCGAGAGAACCTTCCCATAGTCGAAAACAACTGCTTTCAGCTTAGACATAATAAAATCCTACACCGGCGCGTCTAGCGCCGTTAAGAGATGTGATCAACTCGCCCGCTCCGTCCTTGGAGCCAATCTGGAAAGCAGCTGCGCTCTTTCGTTTTTCGCAGTGCGAAGGCCATACGAAAAGGCTGGTGAGGTCAGAATATTTGGGCTAAGATGCGGGCCGGAGGATTGGATTATGGAAAGCAAAATTGCCAGCGCGATAGGGTTGAAAACCCATCCGGTTGCAATCATCTGGGCGGACGAGGCACCAGAAGGAGCACTCCAATTCAAGCCCGGACGTTGGGGCTGCGTCATGAGTCTTATGGCCGGAGTTGCAACCAAGGGAAAAACCAGCGTTGCCGACCGGGAGACCTACGGCTGTTGGGGTGGAGGTGTTGGTCTCGGCTTCGGAAACCGGTATGAGACTTTTCCCGGCGGTCTCGAAGGCTTCTACCGTTTCCTCTCGGACGGAAACGACAAGACGGAAATGGGTCGCCAGATCGGCGCGGGAATGGAAAAAGCAGGAGTCGCGCTTGCCGACGACTTTCTCCGCGGCGAGCGCTATCTGAAAGATCCCGAATGCACGCGAACCTTCGTCCAGTCTCTGCCGATTCGCGATGTTCCATCCAAGTACGTGGTGGCGAAGCCGCTCGAAGAGGCCGATCCCACGCACGACAACGTGAAGAGCGTGACGTTTTTCGTCGAACCCGACGCTCTTTCGGCGCTGGTGATTTTGGCCAACTTTGCGCATCCGGAGCGGGAGAATGTTGCCATCCCGTGGGCCGCAGCCTGCCAGGTCATGGGCATTCTTGCCTACCAGGAACTCGATCGCGATTATCCGCGCGCCTTGGTGGGGTTGACTGATATTTCTGCGCGCAAGAATACGCGCGGCTCTTTTGGCAATAATGCCATGTCATTTACCGCGCCATGGCCAGTGTTTCTGGAGATGGAAAAGCACGTTGATGGCAGCTTCTTTGAACGTGAAACCTGGCACGCCCTGCAAAGCTAGACCAGTTTCGCGGAAATATGCCTTCAGTGTGACCCAGGTTTGCGCCCTCTTCATGGGCGCCGACCTGGGGAGCGGTCGGTTCTGTGCCCCGGGATTTTGCTCTCGTCCGCAAGGCTTTCATTGCCCTCTCGCGCCCACGGTTTTCCTCCTCTCCTTTACAATCAAAGCTCCATGTCCTTTTCCTTTCAGGTCGAAGCCACCTGCGGAGCGGCGCGCGCTGGCCGCTTTCTCACCCCTCATGGCGAGGTTCGAACCCCCGTCTTCATGCCAGTTGGAACCGTAGCCTCGGTCAAAGGCGTGCCCCAGGATGTGCTTGAGGAACTGGATGTTCAGATTCTGCTCAACAACACATACCATCTCTATCTCCGCCCCGGCGTCGAGACCGTCTGCCAGCTTGGCGGGGTGCAGAAGTTCATGGCTTGGCACAAGCCCATCCTCACCGACTCAGGCGGTTTCCAGGTCTTCAGCCTCAGCGATCTGCGCAGGCTCACTGAAGATGGCGTGCAGTTCCGTTCGCATCTGGATGGCTCGCTGCACTTTTTTTCCCCGGAAACCTCGCTGGCCGCCGAGATCGGCCTCGGCGCCGACATCGTCATGGCTTTTGACGACTGCACCGCGTTCCCGGCCACCTATGAACACGCCCGCAAATCTATGGAGATGACAGCGCGCTGGGCTCGCCGAAGCAAAGACTATTTTGAGGCTCACAAGCACGAGGTTCCCTGGTTTGAGGAGAAATCCCGACAGCTCGGCAGTGAGCAGAGCCAGGCGCTCTTTGGAATCGTGCAGGGCGGTATGTATGCTGATCTACGCCGCGAATCCGCCCAGCGTACCGTCGAAATTGGCTTTCCGGGCCACGCCATCGGCGGTCTTTCGGTGGGCGAGCCCCGCGAACAGACCTGGGAGATGGTGAACGCGACAATTCCCCTCCTCCCGGCCGATAAGCCGCGCTATGTGATGGGCGTAGGCACCCCCGAAGAAATTGTCGAATACGTGCGCCTGGGCGTGGACATGATGGATTGCGTGATGCCCACCCGCGCCGCTCGCCACGGGCTGCTCTTTACGAGCGAAGGTAAAATGAATATTAAAAATGCGCGTTATGCACGCGACGAAAGCCCCATCGATCCAAACTGCCCATGCAAGGTTTGTGCGCGCTATTCACGGGCCTATCTCCGCCATCTGTACATGTCGCAGGAGGTCCTGGCCCAGGTTCTGAATACTGTGCATAATATCGCGCATTACCTTGACATCATGCGGCGCGTCCGAGAGACTATAATCTCAGGGGAGTTTGCAGATGCCCGTCCAGCCGTTTGAGGCTGGGTCTTTGCTCTTGTCGTTCGCTATTTTTTGACCTATTCGCGGGCGTCCCTGCATTTCGCTGTGCTGGAACTGTGAATTCGCGGTAATCTGAACTCTCAGATACCAGAAGATGCTTGGTACGAATAGTGGGTTCTTCGTGTACCCAGGGCGAGTCCCACGGTACGCCGCCCTGCTGCGGTCCAAGTAAAATATAAATTCGACGCTGCGGTCTGCCAATTTGTGGGCACCGGCAAGCGGCGGGAGCCCTAAAAATGATCGCTAAACTCGCATCCCTCGTATTTCAGCAGTCTGGCGCAGGAATGACTTCTCTGCTGATGATGGTGGGAATCTTTGCCATCTTCTATTTCCTTCTCATCATGCCGCAGCAGAAGCGGCAGAAAAAATGGCAGAGCATGCTCGCCAACCTCAAGGCCGGCGACCGGGTTACCACCACCGGGGGAATGATCGGAATCATTTTATCCATCAAGCCGGGCACTGGTGCAGACACAGGCAGCATCGTCATCCGTGTCGCCCCGGATAACCTGAAACTTGAAGTTGCTCGGAACGCTGTCGCTTCGGTCACCGTTGACGACGGCGCACAGAAATCTTAGGCGGTCCCGGTTTCCATGAAGAAGAACCTGCTCTGGAGAGTTTTACTCATTCTCGTGACGTTGATCGTGTTCGTTTGGGGAATTTTCCTCGGAACCGATCCCGAGAAAAGCATTGCAGCCATTAAGGCCAACGGCCTCATCGCCGGTATTCAGCAAAACATTCACCTCGGTCTTGACCTTCGCGGCGGAACCCACTTGATCCTTCAGGTCCAGGTGAACGACGCTGTCAACGCTGAAACCGATCAGACCATCGAACGGCTCAAGGATGCGCTGAAGAAGAAGAACATAGCCTACGGTGACATTCTCAAGATCGATCCGGTGGTCGCCCCGCAGACGGTAACGTTGCGTGGGGTTGACATCAGCGCCGCCGGCGATCTTCGTTCGCTCGTTCAGGACCAGTTCACCGAGTACGATCTAATCTCCGGCGCGGATAATAGCTGGGCCGTCGCTCTTAAAGCGCCGGTTCTGAGCGCAATCAAGAAGCGCGCTGTCGAACAGGCGATAGAAACCATTCGCAATCGTATTGACCAGCTTGGCGTCTCTGAGCCGGTGATTCAGGAACATGGCCTGGGTGATTACCAGATTCTCGTGCAGCTTCCCGGCGTCGATGATCCTGCTCGCGTCAAGGAAGTCATGCAATCCACCGCCATGCTGGAAATTCGCCAGGGGCTGGACAACGGTCGGACTTATAGCAGCGAGCAGGAAGTTCTTGCCGCCCACAATGGCATTCTTCCTTCCGATGCGGTCATCATGAAGGGCAGGAGCATCGGCAGCAAGGCGACTGCCAACCAGAACGGCGATGTCTATTACCTCATCAGCCGCGTCTCTGCTGTCAGTGGACGTGACCTGCGCTCGGCTGAATCTGGAACCGAGGAAAATGGCCGTCCTGACGTGAGCTTCACGCTCACCCGTGACGGCGGCGACCGCTTCTACAAATTCACCTCCGCCCACGTTGGCGATTTCCTGGCCGTTGTACTTGACGGCAAAGTGCAGGAGATGGCGACCATCAAAGAAGCCATCCGCGATACCGGCCGCATCTCTGGATCGTTCACTGAGCAGCAGACCAAGGATCTCTCGATGGTGTTGCGCTCCGGTGCTCTGCCGGCTTCGATCAAGTACCTCGAAGAGCGTACCGTCGGTCCTTCGCTCGGTGCCGATTCAATTCATCAGGGTGTGCGCGCCGCAGTGATTGGCATGATTGCCGTTCTGGTCTTCATGCTCATCTACTATCGTTTCGCCGGTATCAACGCGGATCTCGCGCTGGTCTTAAACCTGGTGATTCTGCTCGGCTTCCTCGGCTTTTCTGGTGCAACACTCACTTTGCCCGGAATTGCCGGTCTGATTCTCACCGTCGGTATGGGCGTCGATTCGAACGTGCTGATCTTCGAGCGTATTCGCGAAGAGCTGCGCGCCGGAAAGACGGCCCCTTCGGCGGTGGAGCAGGGCTTTGGTCACGCCTGGGTGACGATTGTGGATACCCACGTCACTACCATTGTTTCGGCGGCCATTCTGTTCCTCTTCGGAACTGGTCCGGTCAAAGGCTTCGCCGTTACCTTGACCTTTGGTCTGTTGGCGAACCTGTTTACTGCCGTCTTCGTTTCGCGCACCATCTTTGAGAGCATCCTCAACCGCCATCAGCGCGGCGAGGCGCTTTCAATCTAGTTCAGCGGCGGCTCTGCTGCGTTCGCGGCGAGCCGCCGCAAGCAAGTTCGGATTTAAGGTTTCCAGGCGTCATAGACGCACAAGAAATTTAGAGGGGCTCGCGCTTCTCGGGTAGAAGGCTTCCACAGTGGAATTTTTTGGTTCGACAAATATCGATTTTCTCGGCAAGAAGTGGTACTTTCTGGCTTTCTCGCTGATCTTCTCCCTCGCCGGCATCGCTTCCATGCTCTTCTGGCATCATGTTCCGCTCGGTGTGGATTTCCGTGGCGGCACCATCGTGGACGTCAAGTTCACCCAGAAACCCGACGTGAACGCGGTTCGTGCTGAACTGGATCGCGCCGGACTCAAGAATGCTCGCATCCAGGCCGACACTCACCCCGGATCGAATGAACTGCTCATCTCGCTCGATATCCGAGAGACCAGCGAGCAGGCGCTCGATCAGGGCAAAGAGAACATCATCAAGGCACTACAAGCCAATGCCGAGCCCGGCAAGATCGATCTGAACAACGTTGGCTACACTTCGCTGCAGGATTATTTGCTGAAGGCAGATCCGCTTCACCTAGGCACCGATGCGCCTACCCAATACGGCAAGATCGCGCGCGCTATCGTGGATTTCCGCGACAAAACTCATGGCGGTGTCCTGAACTCCGTGGCTGACGCCAGTTCGGTCGCTCCAGCACCGGTCGTCCAGACACTTCAGCAGGATTTCTACAGCTCGAACTTCGGTGTGCGAAATGTTGATATTGTTGGGCCGCAGGTGGGATCGCAGCTACGTCAACGAGCCATGCTGGCCACCCTCTACTCGTTGCTTGGAATGTTGGTCTATCTCTGGTTCCGTTTTGAATTGATCTATGGCGTGGCTGCCGTCGTCGCCTGCTTCCATGACACCTTGATCACCGTCGGCGCCTTCTCGCTGCTCAATACCGAAATCTCACTTACCGTCATTGCCGCCATTCTGACCTTGGTCGGTTACTCGATGAACGACACGATTGTCGTCTTTGACCGAATTCGTGAGAACATAAAGCTGCTGCGTAAGGACTCCCTGACCGAAATCGTGAACAAGAGCATCAACCAGACGCTGAGCCGGACTGTCCTGACCTCTGGACTTACGTTCCTCACGGTTTTGGCCCTGTTCCTGTTTGGCGGAGAGGTTTTGCACGGCTTTTCCTTGGCCTTGGTCATCGGAATAATTATCGGAACGTATTCGTCTATTTTTATCGCTGCGCCCATGCTGGTTGCATATCAGCAGTGGCGGGGCAAATCCGCACCCGGAGCAACAGCCTCTTCGTCGAACAATGAAGGCCGCCGCTACAAGGCGCCTGCAAAGGCTTAGGTTCTTATTTAGCGAGACCCGTAGGAACGGGCTGTTCGCCTTGTGCTAGCGCCAAAATCGCAGTGGTTACTGATTTTAGGTCTACACCGCGCTCATTTGCTTCGTGCGAGCGTGTTAGATATTTTTTATACTTGTTAGTTATTTTGGGAGCAAATTCATCGCTCCTGGTGTCTATAAAGAGAGTAAGACGGAGAACTGGCGTATGTTTGAAGACAGCCTTCTGGAGTCTGGCGGTAGAAATTCAAAGTTGCATCGGCGCGGCCCATGGGCGACTGTGCTGTCGTTTCTGATCCAGGCCGCATTGGTTGGGGTCCTTGTTTTGATCCCCCTGATTTATACCGAAGCACTTCCCAGGCAGCAGCTGATGGGTTATCTCGTTGCGCCTCCCCCGCCACCGCCACCACCGCCACCACCCGCAGCTGCGCCAGTGGTCAGAGCGGTCAGACCGTCTACGGAGATAAACAACGGGCAGCTCAAAGCTCCCACCGCGATTCCCAAAAAGATCGCGATGATTAAGGAAGACGAAGCTCCGCCCAGTAATGGTGTGGTTGGTGGCGTAGTTGGTGGAGTACCCGGCGGACAGGCCGGTGGTGTTCTCGGCGGCGTCCTCGGCGCCATCGCTTCCTCGGCTCCTCGCGCACTTCCTAACGTGGCCGCGCCAAAGCGGGTTGCGGTTTCTTCCGGCGTCGTCAGCGGTCTTCTTATCCGCAAGGTTACGCCGAACTACCCGCCACTCGCCAAACAGGCTCGCATCTCCGGGTCCGTGGTTCTTCAGGCGGAGATCAGCAAGGATGGATCGATTGAGAATTTGCACGCCGTAAGTGGTCACCCAATGCTCATCCAGAGTGCAATCGACGCCGTCCGCCAGTGGAAGTACAAGCCGTACATACTTAATGGCGTTCCCGTTGCTGTGGAAACGACGATAACTGTAAACTTTACTTTGGCAGGCGGCTAAACCCGGCAGGCCGGACTCAGGCCGCTTGCATGGATTCTGTACCCATCGTAAGCACCTCGCGTTTTCGGCGGATTCTTCCGGAATAACTGGAACTCCTGTTCGTTACAGGGCCATTCCGTTCCACCGGGCGGCCCAGAAGCAAATCGAAGGACCGCGTATCCCGAGTGGCTGCGCATCAACTTTAGATCAGAATTCTCAGGAATTCTGAGGAGGAAATTCAGCTCATGGTTCTCGCAAACATCGCAACTCTGGTTCTGTGCAACGTGCACCAAGCCGCGGTCCTGTTCTTTCAGGAACCTGAAGGGGCAATCGGGTGGGATCCGATCTCGCTGTGGAAGCAGATGGGCTTCCTCGCAAAGGTCGTCGTCATCGTCCTGTTCCTGATGTCTGGTTGGTCGATCGGCATCATGATCGATCGCGCGCTCGCTTTCTCGGCTGCCCGCAGCCAGTCGCGCGCTTTTGCCCCGGCCGTGGCCGGAGCCCTCAAGGATGGCAAGATCGACGAAGCCATCAAAGTTGCCGACCGCAACAAGAAGAGCCACCTGGCCAAGGTCGTCGTCGCCGGTCTCCAGGAGTTCAAGTCGCACGGCGATTCTTCCGCCGAAATGCCGGGTGAAGAGCTGGAAGCTTCCCGCCGCGCCCTGGAGCGCGCTGAAGCTATTGTCCACGCCGAGTTGAAGCGCGGCCTTGCCGGTCTTGCCACCATCGGTTCCACGGCTCCATTTGTCGGCCTGTTCGGCACCGTCGTCGGAATTCTCAATGCGTTCAAGGGCATCTCGGGAGCCAAAGCAACTGGTCTCGCGGCTGTCGCCGGCGGCATCTCGGAAGCGCTTGTAACTACCGCAATCGGTCTATTTGTGGCGATTCCGGCCGTCTGGATGTTCAACTATTTCACTGGTCGCGTCGAAGCATTTGACGTCGAGATGGAAAACAGCTCCAGCGAGTTGATCGACTATTTCTTGAAGCGTCGCAACGCCCGCCGGTAACTGGGCTTCACCGGAGATAGGGAAGCAATGATTAGAGGCAAAAAGAAAGTTGCGGGCGTCAACTCGGATATCAACGTAACTCCAATGGTTGACGTCATGCTCGTGTTATTGATCATCTTCATGGTGATCACGCCAATGTTGCAGAAGGGCGTCAGCGTGACTATGGCTAAGACGGATAATCCGATCAAGATGCCAGAAGCCGACAAGGAAGATGCCATGATCGTGGCCATCATGCGCGACGGAAAGATATATCTCAATTCCGATGTCGTCTCCCTTGACGCGTTGACCGATAAAGTGAAAGACAGACTGTCGAACAAACCTGACAAAAGAATGTTCGTCAAGGCCGACGCCGGCGCAAAGTATGGCGACGTCGTCGCGGTGGTTGATGGCGTCCGCTCCGCTGGGGTGGATCAACTCGGCCTGCTAACTGAAGAGCGCAAGCAGGGTGCGCTCGAATCTCCGGCATCGTCCGGGACCAAGACCAAGTAGGAGACTTCCGCTATGGCAATGGCAGTGGGTGGCGGGGACACTGGTCCTCAGGCAAACATTAACGTAACGCCGCTGATTGACGTCTTGCTCGTGCTGTTGATCATTTTCATGGTCATCACCCCGCTCACGCCCAAGGGGCTTGATGCGCTGGTTCCCCAGCCGCCCAAGAACCCTCAGCAGCAGACCAATCCTGATGATCGCACCATTGTGGTTCAGGTGTTCAAGAATAACTCCATCAAGATTAACCAGGATGACGTGACGTTGGATAAATTGCAGGGCCGTCTCGAAGACATCTTCAAGACACGTGCTGAAAAGGTTGCGTTCGTAAAGGGTGATAACGACCTCACCTTCTCCGACGTGGCCCAGGTAATCGACAAGATTCACGCCGCGGGTGTGGATAAAGTTGGTCTCATCACGGCCAAAATCGAATCCGGACAATAGCCGGACTGCGAGAAATGAGTGACGGCGAGTGCGGTGTGAACTGAACTCCACCCCTCGCGTTTCTCCCGGTAATTCGATGTGCGGGAGCCCGAAGCGCCCGCAGCCGGAGCAGCGCAGTTGCCGTGTATTCGGCTGAAGCTTCTCCGGAGACCTCATACCCCGGCCATAATTGGCAACGGAAGGTGACATCAAATGAACAGAATCATGCGCGTGCTGGCCGGTTTGTTCCTCGCTATCATCGTACTAGCCTCCGCCGGCTGCACTAAGCTCCAAGCTCGCGATCAGCTTAACAAGGGCGTGCAATCGTACAAGAACGCTCGATACGAAGAAGCGATCGAACACTTCAAGTCCGCCGTCAACCTTGATCCCACCCTCCTCAACGCGCGTATTTATTTGGCCACGGCCTACGCTCAGCAGTACGTTCCTGGCGCGGACACCGACGAAAATAAGCGCTTCGCCGCGCAAGCCATCGAAGAGTACAAAAAGGTCCTCGCCATCGATTCCTCCAACGTAAACTCCGTCAAGGGAATCGCTTACCTCTACCTTCAGGAAAAGAAATTCGACGATGCCAAGCAGTATTACAACAAGGCAGTCCACATCGATCCGAATGATCCGGAATCCTACTATTCAGTTGCCTTCATCGACTGGACCGTGGCTTACAAGTTCCGTCAGGAACAGCGCAACAAGCTCGGCATGAAAGCCACCGAACTTTTGAAGGATAAGAAGGTCTGCCAACTGGTCAAAACTAACAATAGTCCTTTTGTCGAGGAGGGTATCGGCTTGCTCAATAAAGCCCTCCAGCTTCGCCAGGACTATGACGATGCCATGGCTTATCTGAACCTGATGTATCGTGAGCGCGCTGACTATGAGTGCGATAGTCCGGATGCCCGCGCCGCCGATTTGAAGACCGCCGATGGGTGGGTTGATAAAACCATCGCGACCAAGCGGGAAAAGGCCAACAGACAAGGCGCGGGTGGAATCGTCATGGATGCGCCGCAGAAATAGATTGTCGCTTTCTTGCAGCTCTGTCTGAACGGCCTCTCCACGGAGAGGCCGTTCGTATTTGCTGCTTCACCTCCCGGTTTCAGCTCTCCGGCCCAGGGCCATGCCTCGCCAGCTCTGCCTCCGCGCAATCTCTCTCATTTCCCTCAATCCGTGTTTTTGATAACATCCACGTCACGTTAGTCTGCCAGAAGGAACTGCTTTCTCATGTTTAAGCGAATCCTGATCGCTAATCGCGGTGAAATAGCGGTGCGCATAGTACGTGCCTGTCGGGAGATGGGCATTGAGTCGGTTGCCGTATATTCCGATGTGGATCGGCGCGCGCTCCATGTGCGCAAGGCTGACCTATGCGAGCATCTTGGTCCTGCTCCGGCCGCGGAGTCTTACCTGAATATCCCGAAGATTCTTGAAGCCGCGCGCCGCAGCGGAGCCGAAGCCATCCATCCAGGTTACGGATTCCTCTCCGAGAACGCAAAGTTCGCCCGCGCCTGCCGCGAAGCCGGACTTGTCTTCGTTGGTCCCTCCCCGGAGTCGATGGAGATGATGGGTTCCAAGACTCGGGCCCGGCAAAACATGAAGAAGGCCAACGTACCCTTTGTTCCCGGAACAGACAGCGGTCTCAAGAGCGCCGCCGAAGCCTTGGCCGTAGCCGAGACCATTGGCTACCCGGTCATGCTCAAGGCCTCCGCCGGCGGTGGCGGCAAGGGCATGAGGATGGTCGCCAACTCCAGGGATTTGGCCAGTGCGCTGGAGAGAACCCAAAGCGAAGCCCAACGCGCCTTCGGAGACTCCGAGGTCTACATCGAGAAGTTCATCGAAAACCCACGGCATGTCGAGATGCAGATATTTGGAGACTCCCACGGGAACGTCATCTACCTCGCCGAGCGTGAGTGCAGCGTGCAACGCCGCCATCAGAAGGTTCTCGAGGAGGCGCCCTGTTCCTTCGTCGATCCCGACATGCGCCGCCGCATGGGCGAGGTAGCCGTGCAGGTCGCCAAGGCTGCCAACTATTGCAACGCCGGCACCGTTGAATTTCTCGTCGATGCTCAAAAAAACTTCTATTTCCTCGAGATGAACACCCGCCTCCAGGTCGAGCATCCGGTCACTGAGATGGTCACCGGAATCGACCTCGTGCAACTCCAGCTTCGCGTTGCCGCCGGTGAAGCGCTGCCAATCAAGCAGGAGGAAATAGTGCTGCGCGGCCATTCCATGGAGCTTCGCGTTTATGCCGAGGATCCTGATAACAACTTCTTCCCATCACCCGGACGCATTACCCGGCTAATCTCGCCCTCTGGCCCCGGCATCCGTCGCGATAGCGGCATGTATGAAGGCTGGGTCGTGCCGCTGGATTATGATCCGCTCCTCGCCAAGCTCATCGCCTATGGTGAGAACCGTGAGCAGGTTATCAATCGCTTGCGCCGTGCTCTGGTCGAGTACTTCATTGGCGGCATCAAAACCAATCTTTCGCTCTTCCGCCGAATTCTGCTTCATCCGGATTTCCAGGCCGGACGCATCGATACGGGATTCCTGGACAGACTTTTGCAGGAGCCTCCTGTCGCCGATGCGCGCACCGCACGCCGGGCTCCCATCGTTGCACTTGCAGCCGCCATCTTTGCCCAGCAACCTGCTCCCGGAGCTCAGCCCGCCCGCAATGAAGACGGCCTGCATGCCGCCAAGCCAGGCACCGCTGCCGCGGTTGAGAACGTCGAAACCCACCCCGGTGGCTGGAAGGCAGCAGCGCGCAATGAGGGGGTCCGATGAAATACGAAGTCCTGATTGATGGTCATCCGCACCAGGTCGAGTTGGAACGCGCCGAACAGGGTTACGATTGCAAGGTCGACGGCGAGGCCTACGCGCTAAACGTCGTCATGACGGCGCGCGACGTCCTCTCCATAATCCACAATGGCCGCCAGTACGAAGCCAAGCGAGAATATTCGCTCATGGGCGATCTGCATCTCATCGTCGGCTCAGAGCGCTTCGCCGTTGAAGTTCGTGATCCGCGCTCCCTGCGTAGCCGCCGCGCCGCCGGACACGAAGCTGGTCCCGCCAAAATTCTTGCCCCCATGCCCGGCAAAATCATTCGTCTCCTTGCCGTCGAGGGCGATGAGGTGGAAGCTGGCCAAGGTCTCGTCGTCGTGGAAGCCATGAAGATGCAGAACGAGATCAAAGCCTACAAGAAAGGAAAAGTTACAAGGATTGCAGTCAAGGAAGGCTCCGCCGTCAATGCCGGAGACCTGTTGGCGATCGTCGAGTAGAAAACCAAAACGCCCGGCCTAAGCCGGGCGCTCCGTAAAGCCAAAACAATTACTGTCCACTGGCCTTCAATATCTGGTCGGCCAGATAGTTTTCAATCGAAGCACTATTGTGCAGCGACTCGTAATAGGCGCTCTTCAGCAACTGCTCACGCCGGTCGCGCAACTGCTCCCGAATCGCCTGTTGCACGCGCGGATCGTTCAGCTCACGCTGACCTGCCGGCTCCTTTGAGATCAGCTTGATGATGCGGTAGCCGAAGATCTTCTGCGTTGATCCGTCTTCCATCGCGGGCAGTGCCGGAGTGAACTGTCCTGGCTTCAAGCGGCTGATCGCGTCGTAAGCCTGTCTATCGCGCTGCAGTGCATCCTCCGGAACAAAGCCCAGATCGCCGCCCGTTGCCGATGTGTCGGGTTGCTCGCTGTAATTCATTGCAACCGTGGCAAAATCCTCGCCGCTGTCCAGCCGGTTCAGCAGCATCGAGACCTTCTTCTTCGCCTCGGCCTCGTTCTGTGCCTTGTCATTCTTCAGGTTGCGAACCTGTGGACTGGGTTTGGTCGTCACCAGAATTTGCGCCAGGTGATACTGCGGCAAAATCAGGTTGAACTCAGCTTTATGCTGGTTGTAATAATTCGAAATATCGCCGTCGCTGATGATGATCTTCGAAGTGATCTCTTTGTTCAGCACCTTTTCCACGGTGATCGAGCGCCGCAGGTCGCGCTTGAAATCCTCCAGCGTAATGCCGCGTTCCTTAAGTCGCTGGTCGAACTCTTCCTTCGTGAACGGCGCGCGAATCTCACTCAACTTGCTGTCCACTTCTTCATCGGTTGCCAATAGCCCCAGCTTCTCCGCTCGCTGTGCCAGGATTTCGTTCTCGATCATTTCACGCAAAATGCTCAACCGCAGAGCTTGCGCCTGTTCGTTCGATGGCGACGGCTGTCCTTCAGTTTGATTGCGATAATACTTCTCGATTTCCGAGCGCAAAATCTTGTGCCCGTTCACTCGGGCCATCACGTCGCCGCTGCCCCGCTGTCCCTTGCATCCTGCGGCAAAAAGCACGCCCAGAGCGCACAACAACAGCAACGCCGTACCCAACACTTTCATCTTGCGATTCAAATCCAGCTTCCTCCAGCTCTGCGTGCGCCGCACTCCACCAGAAACATCGGCACATCGCCCTTTACGCGAGCTTTCCTCTGTGTTCCAACTGAAATCAATCCTAGTGACCGGGAGCGGGCAAAGGCTTCGATGGAACCGCCACGCCAACGTTGATCAAAGCTTTGTCCAGCACCACTCGTAATTGCTCCTCGGGCACTGCGCCGTCCAACTTCATCCCGTTTATAAAGATCGCCGGAGTCGCCTCTATTCCCAGCCCCGTCGCTTCTTTCAAGCTGGCCTTCAAATCGGTCTTCGACTGTTCTTTTACGCAGCTTTCCAGTGCCGTCGCGTCCGCCGAGTGCCGCTTGCCTGCATCCATCGCAATCCGGTCAATCTCCGAGCGCTGAACTTCCACCGGCCGCTTTTCGCCCTGGATCTGGCGTCCGTTCGCGTGCACATAATCGGCAAAATCCCAGTATGCGCCCGCGCTCTGCTTGGCCAGGCAGCCCGAGTCAATTGCCGCGCGCTCAGCCCAGGGATGGATCTCCAACAGCGGAAAATCCTTGTACACAACTTTGATCTCGCCGCCGTAGCTCTTCAGAACGTCATTCAGTGTCTGGTGCAGGCGAGAGCAGTATGGGCACTGGAAGTCGTCATAGACCACCACGGTGACCTTCGCATCCTTGTTGCCGCGAACCGGGCGTCCCGTCAGGTCCATCTTCGCCATCACTTCCGCCAGCGGATCGCGCGTCAAATCCATCTTCAACACAGAGAGCAGCTTCTTGCCATCCGCGCTCACCAGCAGTTCCCGCGTCTGCGATTGCCCTTGGTAGCTGAAATTCACCACCAAACGATCGTAGCCCTGGAATTCGCTGCTTGGCGTTCTCTCTCCCACGCTCACGTCCACATAAGGCGGAACTCCGAACGAGACACGAACCTGGCTCTCAATCTTGCGATTCAGATCTGCGTTGTTTGGGCTCTGCGCCTTACAACCCACTGCCAGCAACAACACACATAAAAACAAACGGCGCATAACCCACTCTCCAACTCGTGCTGGATTGCATTTCATAGACTTATGAATTATCTCACGCGCCCACACTCAGAGCATTAAGCGCCACAATCGCTGACTGCGGAATACATGGTTCGCAAGGCCGACGGGCGAGTTCGCCTACGCAGGGCCCGGCAATTTCAAAATGTCGTCCAGCGTAATCTCCTGACCTGGCTCAAGTACCACAAATTCTTCATCCCACGGTCCTGCCAGAAGCTTCTGAAACATTCGGAGAGAACCGGGAACCGTCTCGTACTTCCACGCCATCTTTTCGGAGACTGCCTCGATTCTGGGCTGCACCGAACTGATGTCGTATGCCCCAGTATCGATGGCAGTCAGCCGAGTATAGTTCCTCATTGTCAGCTTGAAGATTCTGTTGGCCTTCTGCTCGCCATATCGGGCAACAGAATGTTCGTACTCTTTCACGATGCTGAGCTCGTGGTCGAGCCAGCCTTTGCTCAGAAAATAAATGTCAGCGCCATACTGGTTCCGAGCGGCAGCCGATCCCAGTAACAGGGAGATACAATCGTGCACCCGCGGAATAACGATCTTGAATCGCTCTGATTTAACGCCAACCAGCCCCTTGCCGCAGAACCCATATCCCATGAGCACAACGTCGACATTATCAATCCGGTCAAGATCGCGCTGGACGGCTTCCCGCAGCTTGTCGGGCCACAGGTGCAGCCCCGCTTCCAGAAACAGCACGGGGTAATCCACGCCGGCTTGCTTCATTGCCATTAGCAGTTCGTTCTCGACGGTGCGGCACGCCATGATCAGGGTTCGCATGATTCTCCTTTATTACCTCCGGCATACCCAACCCAAACCCCGGTGCAGATGAACGTCCTTGAGTTTGTGTTCGGTTCTGAGAGCTTCTTGACTCTGCGAACAAAGTTCGAGGCGTCTTCTTGGCTATCGCAACTTTTCCACTGCAAGCATCGCATTCATCGAGCCCGAGCGAAATCCTTCAACGTCCAGCGCCACGTACTTGAAGCCGCAAGCCTTAATCTCCGCGCTCATTCGCTCAAACATCTCCAGCGTCAGTGCCCGCTCCATCTCTTCACGCGCAATTTCAATTCGTGCCACATCGCCGTGGTGGCGTAGCCGGAACTGTCGGAAGCCCATCGCTCGCAACGCATCTTCTCCGCGCTCCACCTGTTCCAGTGCCTCGCGCGTCACCTTGCGCCCATATTCAATCCGCGATGACAGGCAAGCCGACGCAGGCTTGTCCCAAACCCGCAGCCCCGCTGCAG